>ENA-UOUL01004877-UOUL01004877.1-bioreactor-metagenome-genome-assembly--contig:-NODE-4877-length-12013-cov-14.342242_pt1 | contig 12013 bp, 7 predicted proteins | sample MGYA00249838_ERZ747220 | MGnify/ENA primary metagenome ERZ747220 (study PRJEB28778, sample SAMN05720191) | bioreactor metagenome | isolation source: Anaerobic biogas reactor | place: USA:Washington...
GGGATGGAAAAGAAGGAAGCTATACGAATTGTTAATCTGCTGCGTCTGGAGAAAATCATCGGCGATGATAATGATTTGACTGCATTCATAAGCAAGGAAGCTGACACGAACCGTTCCCGCAGAATTCTAGAATCATACCGACAAATTGAAGAATATCTGCTTACAATGTTTACTGATGAACCAAAAACTTACCACATTAAGGAACTCAATGAACTGGGTAGCGAATGGGGCTGCACAGATATCAATCCTAACAAGATCATGGCTATATTGAACATATGGGAGATCATGCATTGGATAACAAAAAAAGTAAAGGATCCATCCCATGAGCATATTGAAGTTTGCTGCCATTATGGTCCGTCAGACTTCAGGGAAAAGCTATTACAACGTCATGGACTAGCACAGTTTATTGTCGATTATCTATATAGTAAAAGCGAAAAGGCCAATGAAATGGATGTTAGAGATTCACATTCTGAAGATAAGCCAGAAACAAGCGGAGTGGTATTTTCAGAAATTGAAATATTGGAGGAGTATGAACGCAGCATTACCCTTTTTAATCAACAGATTACATTTGATGAAATAGAAAATGCCCTTTTTTATTTATCCAAAATCAACTCAATCAAAATCGACGGCGGTTTCATGGTGATCTACAGTCCGATAACCATTGAACGGCTCGAAAGGGATAATCGCAAGCGGTATAAAAATGATGATTATCTGAAGCTCAGCCAGTTTTACGAGAGTAAGATGCAGCAAATCCATATCGTCGGGGAATACTGCCGGAAAATGATTGAGAATTACAAGGCGGCAATGGCTTTTGTAGATGATTATTTCCGGCTGAATTACAATTCTTTTATCCATAAATACTTTAAGGGCAGCCGCCAGAATGAACTGAAAAGTAATATCACACCAGCCAAGTTCCAAGAACTATTTGGCACACTATCACCGACCCAGTTAAATATCATCAATGATAAAGATTCCAAATACATAGTGGTTGCCGCTGGTCCGGGCAGCGGAAAAACAAGGATTCTGGTGCATAAGCTGGCTTCGCTGCTTTTGATGGAGGATGTCAAGCAAGAACAACTGTTGATGGTCACTTTCTCCAGATCAGCAGCTACGGAGTTTAAAAAGCGTCTGCTGAAGTTGATTGGCGGTGCGGCTAACTATGTAGAAATCAAAACTTTTCATTCCTATTGTTTTGATCTATTGGGAAGAGTGGGTACGCTGGAAAAGTCCAATGAGATCATTAAAGAAACGGTTGCGAAAATCGCCGATGGAGAAGTGGAAGCCAGCCGCATCACGAAAACGGTCCTGGTGATCGATGAAGCCCAGGATATGGATGCAGATGAGTTTGCCTTGATCCAGATATTGATGGAGAAGAACGAAGATATGAGGGTGATCGCGGTGGGGGATGACGACCAGAATATATATGAGTTCCGGGGGTCAGATTCCAAGTACCTCAAACAGCTGATCGAAAAAGAAGGCGCGGTGATGTATGAACTGGTGGAAAATTACCGCAGCAAGAGCAACCTGGTGGATTTCAGCAATCAGTTTTTAGAAAATATCCCTCGTCGTTTAAAAAGGACTCCCATTTTGGCGGTCGATAGAGATAACGGTTCTATCAAACTAGTTCAGTACAGGGGTTCCAATCTTATCACACCCCTGGTGGATGATGCTCGGGCTGCTGAATTGACGGGATCTACCTGCATTCTGACTAAGACCAATGAGGAGGCCCTGCAGATAACAGGCTTGCTGCTCAAAGAAGGAATGCAGGCTAAACTGATCCAGTCCAATGAAGGATTTAACCTCTATAATCTGCTGGAAATCAGATTCTTCTTAAACCGGCTAACGTTGGAAGAGGGGAGTTATACCATTGATGCAGAAGTCTGGAACCAGGCCAAACGTGAGTTTAAAGAACGATTCCGCAGCAGTTCAAATTATGAGTTGACTACAAATCTCATCAAGGATTTTGAGGACATCAATCCCAAAAGCAAATATAAATCGGATCTGGAGATCTTTATCCGGGAATCAAAAATGGAAGATTTCACCGGCGACAGCATGGAAACCATCTATGTCTCAACCATGCATAAGGCCAAGGGAAGAGAATTCGATAATGTATATCTGATGCTCGATCAGTTCAGTCTAAGCAGTGATGAAGCCAAACGACTGTTGTATGTGGCCATGACCAGAGCGAAAACCAATCTGACTATTCACTATAACGGGAATTATTTAAGGAATATCAGCACGAGAGGATTGCAATCAGTGACTGATGCTGTAAATTATTTACCACCCTCTCAATTAGCGATGCAGTTATCCCATAAACATGTATGGCTGGACTACTTTGATTCACGGCAAAACATGGTTCCCCAGCTTAACTGTGGCGATGTGCTGACATTTGATGGAGAAACCTGCTTCAATGCAAAAGGGGTAGCCGTACTAAAAGTATCAAAACTTTTCAAAGAACAAATAGAACCAATCATGCGAAAGAACTATCGACCTCACAGCGCCAAAGTAAGATTTATGATCTACTGGAAGAAAGAAGACTCGGATCAGGAAATCATCATTGTGCTGCCGGAGATTTACTTTGAAAGGGCTGCGGGGTCAGGTAGGAGTATTAGTATTTAATATTATATCAAATTAAATGCAGGCTCGATTGTATAGTAGGAATGGTGAGTTGTTTATGGTAGACAAATCGAAAAGAGGGGGGAGCGTTTTGTTGATGGAGAAGCGGGACCAGGCATGTATATGGGCAAGTCATTGCGACTCAATTTTACAAGCGGTGATCCACAAGTTAGTACCGGGGCAGAAACTGCATCTATTGGTTAATGGCTCACCGACTGTCTGGCAGAGAATGAATCATGGCAGTGATGGACGACCGACCTTTGGTATCAAAATTATCAATGGTAAGCAAGCTTGGCAGAACATTCCTTTGCGTAAGACCTGTGAAATAAGTATGTATGATAGCACAGACTCTGGGTCAGAGTCTATAACCATTTCATGCCCTGAGAGAACTGCTGCAAAAGAGATCAAACAGGTAACACCAGAGGCAGGTTTTGGCATGCCACTTTTTCACTCATACATATTTGCAGATTATTCCGGGGCAGCTGATTTGGGGGCGCAGAGAAACGCAATTAAGCTTGCTTACGCGGAGAACGTTTCAGAATGTAAATTAATCCAAGAGCCATTGACGAGAGATACTCTGGTACAAAAGATTCTCGAATATTTACGCACTGCTACAGCGGGAAACAAGCGTGTATGTTTCGGGTTCGACCATCAATACGGTGTTCCATTTGGACTTCTAAAAGAGATCGGAATCGCTGAACTGAGTTGGCGTAAAATATTGGATGTTCTTGTTGAAGGCCGAGGGGTTCCTGCCCTGCAGCACCCCTCCACATACGCCAGACAATTTAACGAATGGTGCAGCAAAAAAGGCAAGCCACCCTATTTCTATTCATCAACAAAAGCTTCATCTTATGGCATTCCTAGTAGAGACCCGCGGAAAGGCGAAGCAGATACACTCAGTCGTCTGACCGAGCGATGCAAAAGTATATCCGGCAGGGGTAATCCCAAGCCATTTAATCGTGTAGGTGATAACGGTTCCGTTGGCGGGCAGACAATCATGGGTCTTATTAAGCTTCGTGAGCTGCTTAATAAATGCCAAGCCGAGGGCATTTCGGTAAAATGCTGGCCGTTTGATGGACTGGATATCAGAAGTTATTCCTATGTAGGCTGTCACGTGTTGCTTGAACCTTATCCTGCAGCCGTTCGATCACCTGACGTTTTATATACTGATGCAAATGATGCTATTGCCTGTGTTAAACTCATCCAGAGTCATGATCGGAGAGGAAAACTTTCTGACTTGCTGGATCTGAGTTGCTTATCCGATACTCAAAAAGATATGGTGTTAGTTGAAGGATGGATTGCAGGTTATTTCCCAGAATCTCTATGACAGGCAGCTGGAACAGTGGCCAAAAAGAAAGAAGCAGTGGAAAAAGCTACGGGCATGCCAGTAAATGAATTGTTGATGCATTTACCGGTAAGCGGGTTGATATTGAAGATCCATGGGGAATGAGCCTTATGCTAAAATAAATATTGATATTTAATAGAGCAGGTGAATACATATGTCTCAATCTATACAGATGGGATGGATCGATTTAAGCACCCGGGACCGGAACAGGATCCTATCTGTTCTGAGTTTATTATCTATTCCGGGAGCAGTCGATGAGCTGGGGACTGGTGTTGTCCGGGACGAGTTTTCGGACTTGCTCTTTCCCGGGACATCAACCATACAGACCAGGGCCAAATATTTTTTATTGGTTCCCTATATACTTATGGAATTGGAACAAGAAAAGAATCTGACTCCCACAGAACTGCTCAATCGTTTAAACAAGGAAGAAATCAAGTTAATAAAAATACTGAACAAGGAGAATGCGGAAGGAGTCATTGGTGTACGGTCAGGCGATAGACTGCAGCGTAAACCTTCCGGCATCTATTGGAATGGACTTGTTACATACGGTATTTTTAACAGTCCGCAAAGGCTGTCATTGAATGAATATGCCCGGGCTGTATGTGCGCTAAAAAAGCAAAAAAGCTTGTTGTCTACTGCCGGACATGCTGACCAGGGAGAAGGCACCGATGATATATATTCGAATTCCAGTTTGGCCGGCAGCTTCTGGCGAGCTCCGTTCCCTCCATCTAATTGGCGCGATGACGTTACAATTGATCTCACCAATGAAGAGGCCAAATTTTTAAGAGAACGGATCACTAAATCCGAATGGTCAAAGAATTCATTGATGGCGTTTATTCTGAAGAATAATCTGACAGAGGTTGTTGAATGCAGTGATTTAGCAATGATTGGCGCAAGATTTGAGCTCCCCTCAAATATAAAAGAAGGTTATGAAATGGCTTTGAGATTTTCTGATTTCGTATATGGGGCGACCATCCGTTATAATATTATCCTCTCAAATGGTGAAAATCACGATGCCAACGAACTATGGACCGAATGGTACCAGAGCGTGAAGGCGGGCTTTATTCAAAATTATGATGTCACTGAACCTTTTCCATACCTTTCAATATCAGGACGAAATGCAGCAAGACTTTTGCCATTTCTTAGAAAGTGGCAGGAAACAGTCCTGTCAGGTAACCTTGAAGAAATGGATAAGTTAATTATTGCGCGTGAGATCCAGTTGAAAGGCAGGGAACGTGCAAAACTGAACAACAGTGACCTGTTCAGATGGAAAGAAGGAACCTGGTTAGGGGCAAGGCTGCAATACAGGTATTCAAATGCACGGAAGCTGATCGAAGATATATTCAGAGGAATAGGTGATAACAATCATGTTTAAAACAGCTGAAGACAGGCTGGATTACGGCAAAATTCTTACGCCGCCTGCAGGTTATACATGTGACTGTGCAATTGGCACTACTTATTCGTTGGATCTTGAGACATTGATCGGGGTGCCGCTTTCACTTTATCTTGCAGAGGATATGGACGGAGCCCTGGCAGGAAATCCTGTTTATGTGCTTGAGGGGTTGAGGAAATCATCTGATAAACTGCTGGTTTTCTGTGAAGGCGGACAAATAAAGGTGCCTGATAAGGCAAATCTTTTATTTTCACTGCTGGAGGGAAGTGTTTACGAAGTAACTGTTGCAGGCAGCTACTCTTTCCACCCCAAAATGTGGCTTCTTAAGTATGTAAGTGATAATGAAGGCCCGTTATATCGTTTTATAGTATTGAGCCGCAATCTTACTTTTGATCGCAGCTGGGATACAGCCGTAGTTCTTGAAGGGGATCTCAGAGATAAAGCGACCGCAAAGAATGAGCCGCTGATAGACTTTCTAAAATACCTAAGAAGATATACGTATAGCGATAAAAAGAAGAAGCTGATCAATACTTTAGCAGCCGAGCTTCCATTCGTACATTTTAAAACAGGAGACAAGCATTTTACCGATTTCAGATTTCTGCCTTTGGGGATCGGGGAGAAATACAACCAGATTAATTCAGGACTGTTTGAAACATATCACGATATATTGATTTTTTCTCCTTTTCTGAGCAAAGATACGGTGACCAATTTTCATGAACTTGCGTTGACAAACGCCAATAAAACATTGATAACCCGAAGGTCAGCAATTCCGGAATTGTCTAATGAGCTGCTGAAGAGTTTTCAAACCTATTGTTTGAAAGAAACGCTGGTGGACGGCGAGGAAGCAATCAGCGAATCGGAAGGAATTGCTGCTGATATTCAAAAGCAGGACATTCACGCGAAACTGTACTTTAGATCGAAGTATAGTGAGCATTCATTATATATCGGTTCTGCTAATTGTTCAAAAAGTGCCTGGAATGGAAATGTAGAATTCATGCTGCAGTTGAAGTATGAGAAATGGGGCTTTCGGATCTCGCAGGTGATTGATGAACTGTTTGGCAAAAAGGGAGAGGATTTTGACGAGAGATTGAATCCTTTTGAAAGAATAGAAACCGTCCCGGAAATCATTATACCCGAAGAAAACAGTGAACGAATCATGGAAAAGGCGATAAAGAGTCTTTGCCGAGCCCGGGCCAAAGCATTTGTATCCGAAAATAACAACCGGTATGACGTTGCGGTTGAATTTGACAGCAAGTGTATTGTTCCTGATGTAAACCTCAGCATTGCCACATTGGATGATTTCAAATCAGCTAAGATAGAACCTGTAACGTATCTGCGGGGATTATCATTGACAGACTTAAGTGAATTCTATTTAGTCAAGGCAGAGTACCAGGCTAACAGTCTCAGACGTATTCTGAAGATACGCACTGAAGGCATCCCGTCAGAACGTGAAGAGGTTGTATTTAAGAGTGTAATAAAGGATATGCATGCCTTTATTCAATATATTGCTTTCCTGTTATCCGACGATTATATTCTCTCCGCATTGGAACAGGGTGGCGTTTCCAGACAATGGTTCAATGGGGGAGCATACAATGAATACCATATGCCGGTGTTGTATGAAACAATGCTGCGCGCGGCTGCTCAATCACCACAAAAAATGGAAGACATCAATTATGTGATCAAGAAGATCAACGACAAGGAAATCATTCCCCCTGAGTTCGTGAAATTATATCAAACTTTCTTAAAAGCTAGCAGGAGGGCTGTACAATGACCGACCTGGAACAAAAAGCAGCAGAAATTCTGGCTGGTTTGAAGGATTTTCAACGAGCCACGGCGGAAAGGGTCTTTTCCCTGTTTACAACTGATCATAACCGGGTGCTGGTAGCTGATGAGGTAGGTTTGGGTAAAACCCTTATTGCCAAAGGAGTTATAGCTAAAACTGCTTTGTACCATCAGAAAAATAATGATGATTTATTTAAAGTGGTATATGTTTGTTCAAACCAGAGCATAGCGGGACAGAATCTGCGCAAACTCAAAATCAATGAAAGTGATCGGGTGGATAACGTGTCAGATACCAGGTTATCCATGCAGCATCTTAGAATTTTCGAGGATGAAAGAACTGCAAAAGAGCGGAAAAACTATATCCAGCTGATCCCCCTGACCCCGTCTACATCATTTAACATAACTTCAGGCGGTGGAAGTGTTCAGGAGAGGGCTTTGATTTTTGCAATACTTAGAAGGTATCCCGGTCTGAAAGAATGTGTGAACGGACTGGAAATGCTGATGGAGGACTATGCCACCCAAAGCTGGAAATCCTGGGCCAGGGATTACTATGAGGAACGCGTGGAAAGATGCGATATTGACAGTGAAGGTGAGTACCTGAGAACGGTGCTTGATCGGGTTGATCGTTATTTTAAACACAATCACGGATTACTTTGCCAAATAAAAGAGTTCTGCAGGAAAATCGAAGAATATAACCGCAGGCAGGAAGGTGCGTATAACGTTATCTACAGGTTAAGGCAAATGATGGCGGAAATCAGTGTGGAGCTGATGGATCCCGATCTGGTCATTATGGACGAGTTTCAGAGATTCCCGGAATTGATCAAAACTGATTTGGATAACGAAACCGGTATTATTGCCAGACGTTTCTTCAATGCCCCCAAGAGAGATAATGAAAAAGTCAAGATACTTTTGCTGTCAGCAACTCCGTACAAACTCTTTTCAACATTGGAGGAAATAAATGAAAACCGGGCGGATGAGCATTATCAGGATTTTATGCAGCTGATGAATTTTCTCTTTGAAAGCGATCCCGATGCCAAGGCGGCATTCAAAACGGCCTGGAGCAATTATTCCGTATCATTAAGCGAGATAAGTATATCCAATCTTACCATTCTGCATGCGAGAAAAACGGAAGCGGAAGATGCTTTATATCAAGGGATATGCCGAACGGAACGGTTATCAATAGAAGGTGCGGATAAACTTATTGATATTCAAACGGCAAAAAGTTTATTAGATGTCTCCGAAGAGGATGTAACTTCATATATTGAGGCACATAATCTGCTGCGCAGTATTGGTTTGACTGAACATGTTCCGGTGGATTACATAAAATCCACACCATATATTTTTTCCTTTATGCAGCATTACAAGCTTAAAACCAAAACATTTGATTACTTTCGGAAAAACCCTGACAAACTGCATGATGCCCGGAAACCACGACTTTGGGTGAATGAGAATCTCATTGCCAAATACGAAAAACTGCCTGAAACCAACGCCAGAATCAAGAGACTCACAGATGAAGCGCTTATGCCGGGGGCGGAGCATTTGATTTGGGTTCCGCCTTCCAGACCGTATTATGAAGCCGGCGGACCGTTCACCAGGATGAAGGACTTTTCCAAAGTACTGGTATTTTCGGCCTGGGAAATGGTCCCCAGGGCAATTGCCACTCTTATCTCTTACGAAGCTGAGCGGCGAACCGTTGGGAAACTTATTCAAATCTCACCCAACCCGGAAAGGGAAAACCGAAGCTATTTCCCCGGAAAAAAGAAGGTGCGTTTCCCGGCACCTCGATTGAAGTTTAATATTCGCGATGGCAAACCGGCCAACATGGCACTTATGACCCTGCTATATCCCAGTGTGACATTAGCCAGGGCGTTTGATCCTATTGAAACGATGAATGCCGGTATGACGCGCCGGCAGATCGAGACTGAGATAAGACGCAAGCTTACTGCTAAGCTTGATTTGATCAAGCATAACCCGCAGGGCAATGAGGATGAACGGTGGTATTCCCTGGCCCCGATGCTTTTGGACCTGGATGAAGACATTGTAAATACATGGTTTGGTAAGCAGGATTTGCTCGGGAGCTTAAGAGATAGTGAGCTGGATGACGAGCAAGACGATAAAAGTGCACTGGAAAAGCATTTTGAGGAACTGCGGCGGATTTTTATCGGTGGTGAAGATGTTTCTCTGGGAAGAAAACCGGGTGATCTGGTGGATGTATTGATAAAAATGACCATGGGATCACCTGCTGTCTGTGCGTTGCGCCTTTTTGGGATCGACGACCCTGAATCGCTGCCCTTTTCGGTTATGCTTGCGAAAACCATAGTGAATCGGTTTAACCAACAGGAATCTATAGCTATTGTAGAATTATCCTATGGATCTCACGAACCACATTGGAAAAATGTACTGCAGTATTGTGTTGATGGGAATATTCAAGCTATGCTGGATGAATTTGCGCATATTTTAATAGATGATAACGGTTTGAGATATGTTGATCAGCATGAAAGATCTAGCCGATTATGCGAAAGAATGAGCGCTGCCATAAATACGCATACAGCAAGCTATAATGTGGATACCTTTCAAAAATTCCGAGCCCGCATCATGAGGACTGAGAAGAAAAATACCGGCAGCAGCGAAGACGATAAGCGTTTTATAAAGATGAGGTCCGGGTATGCAGCTGGTTTTTATGAAACCAGAGGAAGCGACAAGATATTACAGAGAAAAGAAAGCTTGCGTTTAGCCTTTAATTCTCCATTTCGGCCATTTGTTCTAGCCACCACATCAATCGGGCAAGAGGGATTGGACTTTCATTTCTATTGCCGAAAAATCATGCACTGGAATTTACCGGGTAATCCGATCGATCTGGAACAGCGTGAAGGCCGGATAAACCGTTATAAATGCCTGGCAATCCGCCAGAACGTTGGCAAGAGATACGGCAGTATTTTGTTCAAAGAGAACATCTGGGATGAGATGTTTGAGAGAGCAAACCAAGAAGAAAGAAAGGATGCAAACCCGGAACTCATACCTTTTTGGTGCCTTAATCCGGATCATGACGCGCTGGTTAAAATTGAACGTATCGTTCCAATGTATCCCCTGAGTCAGGATCAACCCAAATATGAGCGTTTGATCAAGATTTTATCGCTTTACCGATTGAGCCTGGGCCATGCCAGGCAGGAAGAATTGATAGACTATGTCCTCGGTCAAAATATTGATGAAAATGTTCTGAAGCAGCTATTTATTAATCTTAGTCCCTATTATAAGGGTCAAGAGGTAAACAGGCGTTAGGCTGCATATGCTTTGTTAAGCACAATCATTTAGGGAGGGGCAGATGAAATGAGTGAAAAGGGCACAAGCGGCGGATCGGCTTCCAGTGGTTTTTACGGATTGGGATTCATTGGGGCACTTGTATTTTATCTTCAGCAAGCCACATCATTCTGGACTGGAGTTATTGGTATAGGCAAAGCCATAGTCTGGCCGGCTTTCCTGGTATATGATCTGTTGTCTTTCCTTAAGATGTAGCGGTTACCTTGTATACCCATAAAGGGAGGTATCATCATGGAGGTACAATGCCTAAAGGTAAAAATCAAAACAGGCTGCACGGATTATGTTATTGATTGGATGAAGGGGATGCAGAAAAAAATGAATCTGGTATATGAAGCACTGGCTGCGGAAACCATGGTGGTTGAAGGGGGATTCGTATGGAATTATCAAATGTATTGTTTGCATTTTCAATAACGCTTGCAGCCGGTCTGGCTACCGGGGTGGGCAGTGCGCTGGCTTTACTGACCAATAAAACCAGCACCAAATTCTTATCCGTGGCCTTGGGATTTTCTGCCGGGATCATGATTTATATTTCTTTTGTCGAGATACTGGCAAAAGGACAGGCAGCTTTGATTTCAGCCTATGGGACGCGGGGAGGGTCATGGGCAGCCGCGGGGGGCTTCTTCCTGGGGATCCTGGTGATTGCTGTGATCGACAAATTGATCCCGTCGGAGGAAAACCCTCATGAGATCCACACAGTTGAAGAAATGGATGGAAACAGCGAAGCACATAAAGCAAATTTAATGCGTATGGGACTATTTACAGCTCTGGCCATAGCGATCCACAATTTTCCTGAAGGGATCGCTACCTTTACCGCCGCACTTTCGGACCCCAAATTAGGAATTGCCGTTGCAGTCGCGATTGCCATTCATAACATCCCGGAAGGGATCGCGGTGGCAGTTCCTGTTTTCTACGCTACCGGCAACCGCAAGAAGGCTTTTAAATTATCATTTCTATCCGGGCTTTCCGAACCTATAGGGGCCATCATCGGATTTTTCCTGCTGCTCTGGTTTTTCAATGATGCGGTCATGGGGTTTATTTTTGCAGCAGTTGCGGGAATCATGGTTTACATCAGTCTTGATGAATTGCTGCCGGCTGCCCGGGAATACGGAGAACATCACCTTTCTATATACGGCCTGTTTGCCGGCATGGCAGTGATGGCCATAAGCCTGTTGATGTTTGTGTGATAAGGTTGTGGAGGAATCATCACTGATAGTTGCGGAAAGAACGCTTGCCACTCTGGTATCACTGTTGTTGGGCTTTTACCTGCTTAATAGCGGCCGCTTTTTCGAGCGTCTGGCTTTTAAGTAAAATCTCACCAATATATTCCATAACAGAGGATATTGCCTGAACGTAGAGAAGTATAAATAAGGCTTTTTTATGACATAAGACCTTCCGAGAAATTTTCACTGTTCCGGTGAATATTCCGGTGCGGCGGAGCCGCAGTTCCGGTGAGATGTGAGCCACCCTTCCGGAACTACGGAACCACCCTTCCGGTTTAAAAACCATTAATCTTGTTTGGTTCCCCTGATACCGTACAGTTGACGCATTGAATCATCATC
>ENA-UOUL01004878-UOUL01004878.1-bioreactor-metagenome-genome-assembly--contig:-NODE-4878-length-12013-cov-3.058311_pt1 | contig 12013 bp, 11 predicted proteins | sample MGYA00249838_ERZ747220 | MGnify/ENA primary metagenome ERZ747220 (study PRJEB28778, sample SAMN05720191) | bioreactor metagenome | isolation source: Anaerobic biogas reactor | place: USA:Washington...
CCACGCGGTAGCCGGGCGCCTCTGCCGGGGCGGGAATGGTGGCCTCGAAGAAGCCTTCGTCGCGCAGGCGGTTCATGGGGATTGCCTCGCCGGATCCGCCGAGCACCACCGACGCCGAGCGGGCGCTGGGGCGAAACACGCGAATCGAGAGCGCGCCGTCGCCAGCCGGGTGCGGGCCCAGGAGGTCGAACGGCGCGCCGTGCTCGCCGTTGATCAGGGCTGTGATCGCGTCGGGGTGAAGATCGGCTGTCATAGGCTGCTCTCGCCTCCGTGAGAAACGGGCTTCGCGCCGATTGTAACGGCTCTGGCGGCTTTGCGCACGCGCAGCGGATCACAAAAACCGCAGGCGGCGCGGGGCCTTCTGCGGTTTTTTCGCGTAGGGGTCGGGATCAGGCGGCGCCGATCAGCGCGCGCGCCTTGCGCACCGCAGAGGAGGCATCCGGCGCGTAGCCATCCGCGCCGATCTCGTCGGCATAGGCCTGGGTCACGGGCGCGCCGCCGATCATGATCTTGGCCTGAGCGCGCAGCCCGGCCTCTTCGATCGCGGCGATGGTCGCCTTCATGTTGGGCATGGTGGTCGTCAGCAGCGCCGACATCGCGACGATCTGCGCGCCGTCGTTGAGCGCGCTGACGAATTTCTCCGGCGCGACGTCCACGCCCAGATCCATGATCTCGAAGCCCGCGCCTTCCAGCATCATCGCCACCAGCGACTTGCCGATGTCGTGCAGGTCGCCCTTGACCGTGCCGATCGCCACCTTGCCGATCGGCTCGACACCCTGCTCGACCAGGTGCGGCTTGAGCAGACCGAGCGCCGCCGCCATCGCGCGGGCCGCGATCAACATTTCCGGCACAAAATACTCGCCTTCTTCAAACATCCGGCCCACTTCGGCCATCGCGGAGATCAGCCCCTCGTGCAGGATCTTGTCGGGCGCGATGCCCTCGCTCAGCGCCTGCTCGACCTTGGGCACCACCACCTTAGCCTGGCCGTCGATTACTGCCTGACGAATCTCATCAAGTAATGCCATCGTGTTTTGTTCTCCTTCGGCACGCTGCAGTTTTTCAAATAATACCCCGTCCTGCGCCAACCGGACAGGCAGGGGCCGATCACCTCAATGATAGGCGACAAACGCGGACCGGACCAGTTTGGTTCATCAGGCATATGGGGTGACAGGGCTCACGCACGCCGGTGTACCCAGCCGCGCCCAACTCGGGTATAGTAGACAGGTGTTCCGCTTACACGATGGAGGGAGTGTGGCTATGCTGTATCGTACTTTTGGACGCACCGGCTGGCAGGTCAGCGAGATCGGCTACGGGATGTGGGGCATGGGCGGCTGGACGGGCTCGGACGATGACCAGTCGCTGAGCTCGCTGCACCGCTCGGTCGAGCTGGGCTGCAACTTCTTCGACACGGCCTGGGCCTATGGCGATGGACACAGCGAACGGCTACTCGGCGAGCTAGTCCGCGCCTATCCGGACAAGAAGCTGTACACCGCCAGCAAGATCCCGCCCAAGAACCGCATCTGGCCATCCAAGCCGCATTTCAAGATCGAGGACGTGTTCCCGCCCGACTACATCCGCCAGTACACCGAAAGCTCGCTGGAGAACCTGGGGCTGGACTCGCTCGACCTGATGCAGTTCCACGTGTGGGAGGATGGCTGGGCGCACGACGAAGGCTGGCAGCGCGCTGTGGACGATCTCAAACGCGAGGGACTGATCGGCGCCATCGGAATCAGCCTCAACCGCTGGGAGCCGAACAACTCGCTGGAAACGCTGCGCACCGGTCTGATGGACGCTGTGCAGGTGATCTACAACATCTTCGACCAGGCGCCCGAAGACGAGCTGTTCCCGCTGTGCAACGAGTTGAACGTCGCCGTGATCGCGCGCGTGCCGTTCGATGAGGGCACCCTCACCGGCACTCTCACCAAAGACATGCGCTGGCCGGAGGGCGACTGGCGCAACACGTACTTCGTGCCGGAGAACCTCAACGAGTCGGTGGACCGCGCCGAGGCGCTGCGCCCGCTGGTGCCCGAGCACATGACGATGGCCCAGATGGCGCTGCGCTTCATCCTGGCCAACCCGACGGTCAGCACGATCATCCCTGGCATGCGCAAGCTGCGGCACGTCGAGGCGAACATCGCCACCAGCGACGGCCAGGCGCTGCCGCCCGACCTGATCACCGCGCTGCGCGCGCACCGCTGGGATCGCGTGCCCACGGAATGGTCACAGTAGGCCAAGCGTAGCTTTTCCATGTGGACGGCGTCCAACATAGTGGGCGAAAAGGGCGTATAAACGTGATGTGTATCTAGTTTACCAGGAACCGGACCCATGTACGCCCCTACCCAACGCGCTGCCGCCCCACATCCTTATCCCGCCCCTGCGCCGCGCCGGGTCGCCCGCCCCAAACGGCGCTGGATGCCCTGGCTGCTGGCAGCGGGCATGCTCGCCGGCGGCCTGATCGTCCTGCTGAGCGCGATCGGGCTGGCGGCGCTGCTGCTCAGTGGCTCGCCGACGCCCAAGGTGCCAGCTGGCGTGAGCGTGGCAGGGATCCCGCTGGGCGGCCAGACGCTGGAAGAGGCGACCGCCGCGTTGGCGGCGCACAACTTCGCCAGCCAGACGCTGACGCTAGTCGATGGCGAGCGCCGCTGGACGGTGACGCTGGGCAGCCTGGGGATCGACGTGGACGCCACCGCCACCGCCGTGACAGCCTTCGAGGCGGCGCGCGGGGTGACGGTCCAGCCGTGGTATACCATCGACCTCACCCAGACGCAGAACGGGCTGGTGGCACTCACCGATCAGGTCAGCATCGAAGCCATACCGGGCAATCCGCCCCAGATCGGGCGCGCGATGGACGTCCCGGTCATGCTGAGCCGGCTCTACGAGAACCTGGCCGGGGAGATCGGCGACGGCGTGTTCGAGTTGAGCATGATCGAGGTCCAACCGCCCGAGCCGGCCTCGCCGAACGTGTCCGCGACGGAGCGCACGGTTCACATCGTGGAGCGCGGGCAGGAACTGGGCCTGATCGCCCGCCAGTACGGCGTGCTGGTCGAGGATATCCTGGCGCTCAACGACATCAGCGACCCGAACCTGCTCTACGTGGGCCAGGAGCTGATCATCCCGGCAGCGGGCCTCTACAGCCCGCGCCCGGAAGACGCGCCGTCCGCGCCCACCACCAGCGGCAAGTCGATCGTCGTGTCGACCGGCGAGCAGCGGATCTACGCCTACGAGAACGGCCAACTGGTCCGCTCGCACCTGACCTCGACCGGCCTGCCCGACACGCCGACGGTCCTGGGCGACTACAAAATCTACGTCAAACACGTCGCCACCGACATGAGCGGCCCGGACTATTACCTGCCGGCGGTGCCCTACACGATGTACTTCTACCAGGGCTACGGCATCCACGGCACGTACTGGCACAACAACTTTGGCCGCCCGATGAGCCACGGCTGCGTGAACCTGCCGACTGAGGAAGCGAAGTGGTTCTTCGACTGGGCCGAGGTCGGAACGCCGGTGCGGGTGATCTGACGCCCCCGCCAGCCACCCGAATCAGAAACGCCCCCCGCCGCACGCGACGAGGGGCGTTGTTTTTACGCGCAGGGCGATCCTACTCGCTGAAGTACAGGTCGATCCAGTCCGGGCGCGGCGGTTGGGTCCCCGCAGCGACCAGGGCGCGCCACTCGTCGTCGGTCATGCGCGCGTCGATCGCGTTCTCGAACTCGTAGTAGCTGTACACGGCGCCGCGCGTCAGGTGGGGACCGTCCGCGCTGTTGGCGACCACGTAGATCACGTCGATGTCGCCGATGCCGACCTGCAGGATGGTCCCTGCGCTGGCGTTGCTCGCCACATCGGTCACCAAGGCGACCGTGTCCGGCGGGTTGGTGATCCATTCTTCCATCTGGTAACGAATGTACCACAGCTCGCGCTGGAACGACTCCTGCATCCAGTACAGCTCATCGTAGGTCACCGGCTCGCCGGCGATCTCCTTGCGGGCGATTTCGGCCAGCCGCGCGGAGAGCATCGCCAGGTCGAGCAGCGCGCCGCCGACCGAGGTCAGGCCGGTGCTGCCGCGCAGCTCGATGTCCAGGTAGCCGCGCGCCTCCAGGCCGCGGTACAGCGTCGCCGCCACGATAGCGAGCCGAGCGAAGACGGCCGGGTTCGGCTCGACGATGCTGGTGCTGACCACCGGCGGTACCATCCCGCCGCCGCCCAGGCCGCCCATCGGCTGCTCGGCGTAGAGGATGGTCGCGTGTTTGAGCTCCGTCCAACTGCCCAGCGCCGTGTTGATGTCCTTGCGCTTCCAGGCGTCGGTGCTCATCAGCGGCGGGACCTGCGCCGGATCGCGCACCAGCAGCGGCTGGAGCGCCCACAGCCAGCCGCCGTAGAGGTTTTCGTTCCAGGCGTCCGCGTCCAGGCTGTTGACTTCCTCGCGCAGCTTCGCCACGTGCTCGGTATAGCCCTCGTAGGACGTCGCGCCCGCCGCGTCGGCCAGCGCGAAGGCCATGTCCGAGCCGAGCACGGCGGGGATGTCCAGGCCCAGCGGCAGCGCGCGCGAGTTTTGGGCGGTGCCCACCTCGGGATAAATCAACTGCTGCATCAGGTAGCCATCGAAGGTGAAGCGCTGCCCGAACAGGCGAAAGCCGCGCGTGAGCTCGTCCACCTGCTCGGCCTGGATGCCGACCGGCAGCGGGATGCTGTTGACGCGCGGACCCGGCAGGGCGCGCGCCCCTTCGCGGAAGGCGTCCACGCGGCCCGCGTCGCCGAGCGCCTCCAGCGGCAGGCCCGGCCCGAAGACCTGCTCACCCAGCGGCAGGTAGTCCGCCGGGCTGAGATCGTCCACCGGGCCCACCAGGAAGGTTAGCGTCTCGGCCACGGCCTGCCAGTTCGGGTACGCGTTCTGCCCGTTGACCAGCGCGCGCAGCACGAGCAGTCCGGCCTGGGTGTCCGTCTGGCTGCGGACGGTGAACGTGATCCGGCCCAGCCACATCATGGCGCGGAAGTACGCTTCCAGCAGCGGATTCCCGGCGTAGTAACTGCGCGGCTTGTACTGGCTGAAGTCCTCCTCGAAATCCTCCAGGAAGGGGACTTTCTCGCGGCCCTCGGCCTGGAGGACCAGGTCTACCAGCGGCTGGGCCTCGGCCAGCAGGGCCGGATCGGCCCCCGCCAGCACCTGGGACGGGACCAGATCGCCCTCGCGGAAGCCGGGCACCTGGTTGAAGCCGACCACATAACTCGACTCGCCATCCGCCAGCAGGGCAAGCGGCACCGCGTAAAAGAGCGCGGCGCTGCGCGCGGGCCCTTCCAGCGGCGTGCCGACCGCCGCCCGCCACTGCGCCTCGGCGGCCAGATACCCGCCCGCCACCGCGTTCGCAACCTGCGCGTAAAGCTCGTTCACTTCCAGGAACATCAGCGCGTTCTGATAGGTGAGAAACAGCGAATGGAGTATCGCGTCGGTGGTGATGAAATCGCCCTTGCCCTCGGTGTGATCCCAGCCCGTCGCGTAGGCGTCATCGAACTGCGTGTACTCGCTGGGCACGACGACAAACCCATTCTGCGCCAGCAGCGCGAGCTGGGCGGCGTTCAGGTTGGCGTCCTGCACGAAGCGCACGCTGCTCAGATTCACCGGCGGCACCGGGAAATCACCGGCGTACGCGTCCGGCAGGCGCAGGCCCAGCGGATCGGGCGCCGGCTGCCAGGCTTTTTCCGCCAGCGCGGCCCAGTCCCACGGCGCGAAAGCGGGCGCCAGATCGGACGGGATGCCGCCCGGCGCGACCGGGGGTACTGGCACAGCGAGGTCGGAGATCACCGGCTCGGCCAGCGGCACATCGATAGGCGCCGGCGTCGGCGGGACGAAGCGGTACGGTTCGACCACGTAGGCACCGTTCACCGATTCGGGAATCCAGTTGCCGTAGTAGTCGATGCCATCGGCGATGTTCCACCACCAGACGCCATCGCGGCATTCCGGCCCGGCCAGCACCTGGAACAGCCGGTCCGGGATGAGCTGGCCGGCCAGGGCGCCGCCCTCCTCCGGCGCGGCGTAGACCTCCACCACGGCGCCCGGCAGCGGTAGACCGTGCCGGTCCACCATCAGGCGCGGCGAGGGCGCATCCCCGCACGAATCCTGTGCGGCGGCGGGCAGGATGGGCAGCGCGAGCGGCGCGATCAGTGCCAGGACCACGGCGAGAATCAGCGAGCGTTTCATCTTGAAGAACCTCCTCGAATGGCGCGGAAAGAAACACCCCGGGGGCGGGGTGGAGAAGTGCCTGCTGAATTGTACGAAACGAGCATCGGGCGCTTATGGACTCTCGCCCGCCGAATGGACGCCGATCACCTGACGATCACTCGCCGGGCCGGGCTGGGGCCACCAGGACGAACTGCGCGACGTGCGATCCGATCACCTGCGCGACCCCATCCGCGACGAGGTGCAGCGGCTCGTCAAACGGGTCGCGCCCCACCACCCGGACCTGCGCGCCGACGATCAGCCCCTTGTCGGTCAGGTAGCGCAGCATATCCGGCGACTGGTCGCGCAGCCGCGCCACGACCCCCTGCTTGTCGAGCGGCCACTCGGACAGCGCGGTGAGCGTGCGGGCCGCCATCTCTCCGTGCGGGCCGGGGATGGGATCGCCGTGGGGATCGAAGCGCGGGTTGCCCAGGTATTCGGCGATGCGCTGCACGAGCCGCTCCGAGACAGCGTGTTCCAGCCGCTCGGCCTCGACGTGCACCTCGTCCCAGCTAAAGCCCAGGGCCTGGACCAGAAACAACTCGAGCAGCCGGTGATTGCGCACGATCTCCAGGGCGACGCGCTCCCCGGCGGGCGTCAGCCGGATGCCGCGGTACGGCTCGTGCTCGACCAGGTTGGCGCGCGCCAGCTTCTTCGCCATTTCGGTCGTCGAGGGGGCGGTGATTTCCAGCGCATCCGCCAGCATGGAAGTCTGCACGCGGTCGTATTCCTGCTGAAGCAAATAGACCGCCTTGAGAAAATCCTCAATCGCCTCGCTGTAGACCTCGGGCTGGTCGGTCATCGTCACCTCGCTGGGTACATTGCGGCCTCACACTTCCATTGTAACCGATTATCCCGCCCTGAGCAGACAAAAAGCCGCCTGGCAAACAGGCGGCTCGGTGTCAGCGACCTGCGCGCCGGATCTCAGGTGAGGCCCAGCGCCCGCGCGATGGTCGCCGTCGTCAGCGTGATAGCGAAGCCGAGCAGCAGGGGCAGTAGCGTCGCCACGGCGGTCCATTTCTTGCTCCGTGTCTCGTTGTAGATCGTCAGGATGGTGGTACTGCAAGGGTTATGGATCAGGCTGAACAGCATCAGGTTCACGGCGGTGAGCGTCGTCCAGCCGCCTGCGCCCAGGATGTCGCGGATAGCCGTGTTGGACTCGGCCTCGAACATGACGCCCGCGCCCGCGCCCACTCCGGTCAGGCCGGCCGTCAGCACGGTGAGCATGAGGATCGTCGGGATGATGATCTCGTTGGCGGGGATGGCGACGATGTATGCTACCAGGATCACGCCGTTGAGGCCCAACAGCCAGCCGAAGCCATCCAGCCCGTTGACCAGGTGCTCGGCGATGCTCTGGCCGCCCACGTCTACGTTCGCGATCAGCCAGATCACGATCCCGGCAGGCAGCGACATGGTCAGCGCGCGCCACAGCACAATCAGCGTGCGGTCGATCACCGACGTGTAGAGCGTCTGCAAGATGCGCGGCGGGCGGTACGGCGGCAGCTCCAGGCTGAACACGGACGCCTCGCCCTTGAGCAGGGTGCGCGAGAGGAACCACGATACGGCGAAGGTCAGCAGCACGCCCAGCACAGCGATCCCGACCACGGCCAGCGCCGAGATCAGCCCGGCCAGCGCGGCGGGCACCGCGCTGCCGATGAAGATCGTCGAGACCATGATCAGCGTCGGCCAGCGCCCGTTGCACACCGCGAAGTTGTTGGTGATGATAGCAATCAGCCGCTCGCGCGGGCTGTCGATCACGCGCGTGGCGACCACGCCCGCCGCGTTGCAGCCGAAGCCCATCGTCATCGAGAGCGCCTGCTTGCCGTGCGCCCCGGCGCGGCTGAACAGCCGGTCCAGGTTGAAGGCCACGCGCGGCAGATAACCGAAGTCTTCCAGCAGCGTGAACAGCGGGAAGAAGATCGCCATGGGCGGCAGCATCACGCTGATCACCCAGGCCATCGCCAGGTACGCGCCGTCGAACAGCACGCCGCTCAGCCACCACGGGAAACCGAGCGCCGCGCCCAGGTCGTTGAGCGCGGGATGCACGGTGTCCAGCAGCAGCGTGGCGATCATCTGCGAGGGCACGTTGGCGCCCTGAATCGTCAGCCAGAAGACGCCGGTCAGCAGCAGGACCATGATCGGAAAGCCCCAGGTGCGGCTGGTCACCAGGCGGTCGATGGTCCGGTCCAGGTCGAAGCGCGGGCGGGCGTCCGGGCGTGTGACCGCGCGATCGGCGATCTGGGCGGCGTCCGTGTAGAGCGCCTCGACCAGGTGATCGTGGAAGCCGTCGCCCACGTTGCGGCGCAGGTCCCCGGCAGCCTTCAGAATATCAGCGGCGGTCGTCTGGGCGCTCATGCGCGCACCTCCGCCACCATCAGCCGGTCGGCGACGGCCTGCGGCTCGGTCCCGTGCGAGAGATCGCCCAGGCTGCCGTCACGGATGGCGCGTTCGATCTGCGCGTCGCCGTCCAGCAGGCGCAGCGCCACCCAGCGCGCGTTGGGCAGGCCGGGGAACGCCGCCTGAATCTGGCCGGTGAGCTGGTCGACGGCGCGGTTGAGGGTCTCGTTCTGGGTAGCGGGCATGCGGTGCGGGCGCGGCTTGACCTCGCCGGTCGCCACGTCGTGCACCATCGCGATCAGCTCGCGGATGCCCTCCCCGCGCCGGGCCACCGCCGGGATGACCGGCACGCCCAGGTCGCGCGCCAGCCGCCGCTCGTCGATGGTCAGGCCGTGGCGCTTGGCCTCATCCATCAGGTTGAGGCAAATCACGGCTTTGTCGGTGATCTCGAGCACCTGCAGCGCCAGGTTGAGATTGCGCTCCAGGCGCGTGGCATCGACCACCACCACGGTCACGTCCGGCTGGCCGAACAGGATGAAGTCGCGGGCGATTTCCTCGTCCACGCTGGCGGCCAGCAGCGAATACGTACCGGGCAGATCGACCAGCTTGTAGCGCTTGTCGCCGTAGATGAAGCCGCCCTCGGCACGCGCCACGGTCTTGCCCGGCCAGTTGCCGGTGTGCTGGCGCAGCCCAGTCAGCGCGTTGAAGACGGTGCTCTTGCCGGTGTTGGGATTGCCCGCCAGCGCGACGGCGTAATCCCAGTCGTCCATACTGACGCCCAACCGCTCCAGGTGGCGGTTCATCGGGCAGGTGGCGCAGGCAGATTGGTGTGAGAGTGAGTCGGTGACGGTCATGGTGAGTCCACCTCGGATTCCGGTTCAGTGATGGTGATCAGGCGGGTCTGCTGCGCGCGCAACGCCACCAGCGCCCCGCGTACGCGATACGCTACCGGGTCGCCCAGCGGGCTGGACATCTCGGCGACGACGCGCGTGCCGGGCACGAGGCCCAGGTCCATCAGGCGGCGGCGCTCCGGACCCGTGCTGTGCAGCGCGGCGACGGTGCCCGCCTGGCCCGTTTGGAGATCGGCCAGCGTGCGGGCGGCGAGTTGGCTACGATGAGTCATGGTTGGTCCTCGACTTCAGATGATCGGCGCAGAAGCGCACGCCAGAACCACTCAGAGTTTCAGATATCCCAGAGTATAATTTAGGGATGCCAAAATGTCAAGCGGGGAAATATAAAAATCTGATTAAAAGATGGACTGAATTTGATCCGCGGAGGATAGCGCCGGAGCGCCGGAACCCGCCGTCAGGCTTCGACTGGCTCCGGCGCGGGGCTGAGGATGCGCGTCAGCGCGTCGAGCGACGGCTCCGCCTGGTGCAGCGGGTTGGCGTGCTGCGCGTCGATGGCGTCCAGCGTGTTGCTGTGGTAGCGGATGATCGCGTCCGGGTCTTTGAGGATGTGGCCGGTCAGGATGCCGACGACCGTCTCACCGGGCCTAATGATGCCCGCCGCGGCCAGCTTGCGCGCCCCGGCCAGCGAGCACGCCGACGCCGGCTCGCAGCCGATGCCGTGCGCGTCGATAAGCGCCTTGGCGTCCATGATCTCCTGGTCGCTCACCTGCTCGACCACGCCATCCGTCCAACGCAGCGCCCGGACCGCTTTCGGATAGTTGACCGGGTTGCCGATCTTGATCGCGGTGGCGATGGTCTCGGCGCGGACCGGCTCGTATTCCGCAAAGTTCGCCCGGTAGGCGCGGTAGAGCGGGTTGGCGCCCTCTTCGTCCTTCGGCTCGCCGTTGACGACGGACTCCGTCAGTTGGTAGATGTCGACGAGGAGATCGAACACCGCTAGACCGCCTCGACCATCTGTGGTCGATAGAAGCCCGCCAGGCGTTTCTTGGCGTCGTAGCGCAGCAGGTTCTCCAGGGTGGCCTTGCGATCGGCCGAGGCATCCCGGTCGGCGCGCAGCGATCCGTCCGATACCGAGCCCCAGGGGGCCAGCTCGTCACGCCGGGTGACGCGATCGGACCTGCGCACCGCGAGAGCCTCGACAACGTCCAGAAGGACGCGCTTCACCGAAAGAGGGCAGCTTAGTCCCCATTTCCCGGTGATGGTGACGCGACCCCGCCAGCGATAGTGGTAGGGGTGGGCGCCGCGCAAAACCCACCCGCGCAACCGGCGCCCGGCAGGCCCCCGCCTGGGCGAATGGGGAAATCGCCCCGGCGGGCGACAAAGCCCTTGCCTTCCAGCCGCATTCACCTGTATCAGCCTCCTGCCGGAGAGGTGGCCGAGTGGTCGAAGGCACGCCCCTGCTAAGGGCGCAGATGGTGATGAGCTGTCTCGTGGGTTCGAATCCCATCCTCTCCGCCACCTTCAATCCATTGAAATAACTGGATTTTTCAGCGTCGCCCAGTCGGTTAAACTGAAAAGCCTTTTTGAAATCAAGGGTGACCAGTGGTAACTTGGGGTCTTGATAATGTCCGCCGTAGTATACCAGCCTGTACGGATTGTGGGAGTCCATCAGCATCCAGGTGCCCATCCCATCTTCCTCCTTTTTGCAAGGCAAAAGCCCCGCTTTCTTGCCCATCAGGCAGAGATGTGAAGGAATAAAGGGATGGGCGCAGGGGGTGGGATGTTCATGTGTCCGGGGTCTGGCTACATTGTATCCTTTTTGCGCCATGCCTGCAAGCAGGACTTTCGCGCTCATCCTGGCACGAGACGCCGCAGCATGCGGCGCGGCCGACACCGCCCCGGCCCTTTACACCCGGGCGCCTTCGTGCTTTACTACACCATGAATGGCATCAGCCACCATATCCCAGGGCGTGTTCTTTTCAGCAGCGCACAGGAGGCCCCATGAAAACAGAACCCTTGTATCACGATCTCTTTCCCCGGGTGGTGCCCTGCGGCCGCCGGGTCAGCCTGACCATCGCCCCCAGGGACCGCCACGCAGCGTTCCCGGAGGGTCAGAGGGTGTATGTCCACGCAATCCCCATGGAGGGCGGGCACCCCGGTTTTTCGCCGCCCGGGCACCCGGTGCTACAGGTGCTGCCCTGGGACGGCGGCTTGCAGTTTGAAGCGCTGTTCCCCACGGAGCAGCAGTACACCCTCCTCCTCTGCGACAGCCCGGATGTCTGGGCCGGCGGGCGCAGCATCAGCCTGCAGCTGTATGCCCTGGAACAAGACCTGCTGGCCCTGCGCCCCCTGCGGGGCTGCACCCATGCCCACAGCCATCATTCCGATGGCGTGGAATCCCCGGAGATGGTGGCGGACTGCTACCGGGAGATCGGCTTTGATTTCCTGGCCATCACCGACCACCACCGCTACCAGCCTTCCCTGGAGGCCATGGCTTTTTACCGGGACCTGGCCATCGACATGACCCTGCTGCCCGGGGAGGAAGTGCACCCGCCAAACAACCCCATCCACATCGTCAACTTCGGCGGCAGCTTCAGTGTGAACGACTGGA
>ENA-UOUL01004879-UOUL01004879.1-bioreactor-metagenome-genome-assembly--contig:-NODE-4879-length-12012-cov-10.720737_pt1 | contig 12012 bp, 14 predicted proteins | sample MGYA00249838_ERZ747220 | MGnify/ENA primary metagenome ERZ747220 (study PRJEB28778, sample SAMN05720191) | bioreactor metagenome | isolation source: Anaerobic biogas reactor | place: USA:Washington...
TCGCGGAGCCGGGCGATTGTCCCGCCGAGCACGCGCGCCGTGTCGCGGTTGTTGGCGATGTAGTAACAGCCGCCGAATCCCGCCGTGGCGTAGTCTTCCAGATTCTTGGCGAGTTTCTGCTTAAGCCGCGTGCTGTTGTAATTCCCCCGTTCGCATTCCAGCGCCAGCCACAGCGGTTTACCCCCGGAGCGCGACTGGACCACCACGATCAAGTCCGGTTGGCTATTGCCATACCGGCGGGCAAAACCGGCGGCCTCCAGCGCGTCAGCGTCGGCCTCCGGGTCGTAAACGGTGTACGTGAAACGGGTATTAGCCGGGTGCGCATTGCCCGCCTCGATCAGGGCCTTGGTCGCCCGGATCATCCACCAAGCTTCGGGAGACTTGTAGGGCGCGTAGGCGGCCTCGTAGGTGGTCGGCGCGCTGTTGAAGCGCCGCCGATACTCGGCCTGCCCGCACTCGGTGAGGGTGTAGCAGGTGTCGCCGACGTACCCGGTGAGATACCGCGGTACCGGGATTTGCTCCACGCGCAGCAGGCCCTTGTCCAGCAACTCGGGCAAGACGTGTTTCGCGCTGCCGACCGCCCTGCCGGTGTGTTGCGCCCACAGTGCGCGGGCTTCGTTGGCCACCACCGTCATCCCTAGCACGTACAGGAACTTGACCGCGTCGCCGGAGAGGTCCACGCCTTGTTCCACGACAACCGGGGCGGTGGGGGATGTCGAAGCGGCTTCTTCCTCGGTCTGCGCATTTTTGACACGGAATAGCTTCCGCGGGTCGCTGTCGTACAGGTGATGCGCGTATAGGTACTCCCCCGCTTCGGTGATACTCATTTGCGCCCCTATTGCCCGTGCGAACAGGTCAGGAAACAGCACCAGGAGGTACTGTTGCAGGATAGCTTCGGCGCGGTGGCGGGCGCGCACGCTCGCCGCACTGTGCATTTGACTGCTCAAGTAGCGGCCTTGCAGCACGCTCATTTCCATTGCGTATTTGGCTTTCAGTTTTTCGATATTGGGCTGCTCTGTGCTGTTACTCACGCCACACCTCCCGGCACGCCGGATACGTGAGGCCGGCGATGCCCGCCCGCAGGTCGCCCAACGCCAACCGGGCCAACACCAGGGACGACTGCGCTTCCGCCAATGCCTGACCGTCGTTGTTGCCGTAGAAAGTCAACAACTGCTCGGCGGCGTAGGCGTAGGTGTCCACCGCTTGCTGCATCGTCAAGGCCAGCAAGCTGTACTCTGCCGGTGCTTCAGGGAGCGTCAAGGCATTTAGCCTGGCATCCGCCTGGCCGACCTGTTCCGCCAACCGGAACGCCGCGCCGGTGGACTGCGGTTGTGGCCCCCGCGCAATCGCGTCCAGGCTGTCGCCGATTTCCTCCACGGTATCCGCCCAGCGGGTGGCCGTCGTGAGGAAGCGCTGCTGCCGTAGCCGGTACAGCGACAGTACCACCGGCGCGCCAAAGCTGTCACACGGCGCGGTCGCATATCCCACGCCGAGCGGTAACCCTATCAAGGCCAGGGTCAGGCCGATGATGATAAAATGTCTATGCATATTGTTTCCTCCTTGAAATTGATGCTGAAAACTTCCTTTGTTGTCAGCAGATTAAGCAGATTTTTTTGTCAGTTTGCAGCGTCTAGCGGCTAAATCGGCGTTCGACTTATGGCTGCTTGTCCGCTGATGGAAAACTTGTTAGTCCGCCACGCAGATGCTGGCGGCGCTCTTGTTGTTTCTCTATGTAGCAGCATCGCGTTCATCCCTATTTCTCCGGCGCAACTTGCACCGTATGCACGGCAATGCCGCGCGGCGCACACTCTCCCTGGATGACGACCCGGCGCTGCACCAGGGCGCGCAACGCTTTCTCGACCCTGGGGGAGGCCGGGACGAGCGGCACCGCGCCCACACCGTCCAGGGCCAGCCATAATGTCTTGGCCTGGGGCGGCGCGCTGACGATGCCCCGTAATAACAGCAGGTTATTCTCGGCGCACAGGTGGGCGACGCCCTGGGCGTCCACTTCGGGCAGTGTCCCTTGCCAGGGCGCAACTGTGACCAGCCGCACGTCGCCGATGCGCTGGCTATGCACGCGCAACTTGTGTTTCCCTTCGGGCAGCCGCACCTTGCGCGGGTCTGCCCCGGCGAGCGCCATCAGGTGGCGCACGACAGTGTTGAGTTCGTAAGACATCGGTTTACCTCCGGGAAGAGCAGGGTTGGACAGGGTGAAAAAACCGCTCCGGTATGACCAAAAAACGGACAGTTTGGCGTCTCTGCCATACCGTAACGGTGTAAACAGTGATTTTGCGGCGACGGTAGTTCCCGGAGCACGCCAAAGTGCTGTACCAGGGCCAAAACAGGGCGGATGTGGGGTAAAAACCCCCGCAAAACCCCGTCTGACGCCGCCAAAACCAGGGTTGAGCAGCGATTTCGGCCTTGATGGTATCTGGGAAAAACGGCCCTTTTTTGCTCTACCATGTCTTTTTCCTTGATACCGGCAATGAGGGTACCGTTGAGAATCTCGGCGCATCGCCTCCTCCTGTGTGTCTATGCTTGGGTCAGGAACGTCCATTGGACTTTCGCCTGCTTTCTCAAGGCGCGTTCCGACAGCAGCGGTGTGGGCTGCGCGTGAATGACCACCGTCTCCATCCCCCAACCGCGCACCACCGCGGCGACCAATGGCAGCGCCTCGGCGTGGAACGTGCTGATGCGGCCCTGGCAGTCGTAGAGGGGCGCGTAGGGATAGCCCCTGAACTCTGCGCTGCCGCCGGGCCGCAGATCGAACACGGCCAGCCGTCCCCGCTTCCGGCGACTCTTGAGCAGCCGGGACGCGGTGCAGAATTCAGTGCTGGCCTCCGCGTCTGGCGGACCCACCAGACTCCGCAGCAAGTCCAGGAGGCTCCATACCCCTGCGGGCAGCAGGCACGTCAGCATGAGCTGCGCCACCGGGCCGAACGTCACGCTCAGCAAGGCTTCGGGGTTTTTGTTCCCGGCCGCCAACGCTTCGAGGGCCGGGAGCACACACTGGAAGGCCAGGTCGAAGTAGGCGTCATTGATGCGCCATTCCAGGGGTAAGTGCGCCGTCAGTTCTTCAGTCGTCAATTCGCGCGCCTCACTCATATACATTGTCCGGTCATCTCCTTACCACCCCGGCCCCGTCGGACCAGGACTACTGAAGGTAGGCACGGGCTGCGGCGTGGGACAGATTCCCGGCCAGACCACGGCCAGGTAGGGTTGTTCACCGCGCCAGACAACAGCGATACCCACTTGTGCGGCGCTGTCCAGGCCGGGATATTTCGCGGTCGCCAGTGAGTCGAGGCTTGGACTGTTCACGAGGTAGCAGTTCGAATTCTCCGGGCAGGGGTTACAACCGGGCCAGTAGAATAGCCACGCCCCGGTTGCTGGCCCCACAGCATAGCGCACGCCATACCAGCGCGGCCAGGTCTGGGCAGAGCGTAGTTTGGGCGCTTCCCCGGCCAGATAGTAGGCGCGATCTTCGAGGGCGGGATCAGGCAAGGCTTGGAGACCGTGCTGTTCCCGTAGCCAGTCAATGAAGGCCGCACGGGTGGCTACCTCGTCGCCTTCCGCGCCGACGTCAATGGCTATTGCGACTGGCGTGGGGGTGGGGAGCCTGCCCTGAGCGTAGCGATGGGTTGCCAGCCACATCCGGACTTCGTCACGGGTAACGTAGAACAGTGGAACCAGGCAGCAGTGGTAGAGCGCCAGCAGGCCAAATGCCGATAGCCACGCAAGTGGAGGTGAGAGAGGTTTATGCGGTTTCATTGGCAATGCTCGCCGTCTCTAGTCCAGGAAGCGCTTCTGTTGTCATCTCGACATTCCTCCAACGATTGAAATAGTAGTTACCCCGGCCTTCTGTTCAGGGAACGGTTTCAATGGTAAACGCATTTAGTCGAAATGATTGTTGGAAACCATAGTAATTTTTCCTCACTCTGGCGAGAATTTTTACTATCGTGCTTCCTAATAGACCGGCGCGTTAACCCGCTGGGCGGCCGTCGTACTTCAGGATAACCAACGGGGCAAAGCGTGTCCGCGGCATAGCCCTCATACCTTCTAAAGCTGACTACAATGGCGCGACCAGGACTGTGGCGTGATAAACGTTACGGTATGAAAGAAAAAACAGCCATTTGTGCTATTCCTTCATACCGTAACGTTGCGGGCAGCGATTTCTCGGCGGTGATAACTCCCGGAGTGATCCAGAGTGCAGTGCGTGGGCCAAAATACGGCTGATACGGGGCAAATCATACTTTTTCATACTTCTCCCAAAACCCAGTATGAAAAAGTATGAAGACTTGGATTTATGAATCCTTCTGCATTTCCCTCGTCCTTATAGCGTTTCGACAATATTGGAAGGCCACTTCAATGGTGATCTTCTGACCATCATTCTTGAGAGCGAACGCCACGAAGGGACTGTGGGCGTAACGATAGCCAAAGTTGTACGGTCCGAAAACCTCGCTCAACCGTTCGATGACGAAGTGGGTTTGCAAGTGTTATTCCGCCGTCCGTTTGCATGGCATATTATTGGGGAGTACAATACGGGCTGTAAGGATGTAAGAGTCTAATGGTGAATTGTAAACACTATTATTGGTGGTTCGGTTTTTCGCACTACGCCCCCACCCTCGCCGCCCACAAAATGACCGCCGAACTCGGCCCCGATATGCTGGACTTGAGCCTGGACGAGTTCCGCGCCCTGCTAGGCAAGCGCAAGGGCGCGATCAAGACGCTGCTGCTCGACCAGAAGCGCATCGCCGGAATCGGCAACGTCTACGTGCAGGACCCGCTCTTCCTGGCGCGCATCCATCCGCTGCGCTCGATTGCGTCATTGAGCGACGCCGAGATCGCCGACCTGTGGACGGCGCTCCGCGCGACGTTGCAACAGAGCATCGACCTGGGCGGCAGCGCGTGGGAGCAGAACCTCTACGGTCAAAAGGGGCAATGGGATCAACGTCACATGCACATCCTGCACCTGGAAAATGAGCCGTGTCCGGTCTGTGGCACCACTGTCGAAAACATCAAAACCGGCAGCACGCACACGCGCATCTGCCCGGTGTGCCAACCATTCTCAATGGATTGAACGGATTTTGTGGAGGAAGATTGAAATGGGAGCTAAACTGGTTAAATTTTCGGTGGAATCATTCCCAAACACAAGGGTCATCGGAAAAAGTGTGGTTATAAAATCAGAAGCAGCCATTGACGACCGCACGATTGAGGAATTGTGGGGAGGTATGGCGCGAGAGGGCGATCTGGATTTTCTGCTCGGCTTGCCCGACTGCGTCACCCCAAGCCCCGATATGGTAGGCTGGATGGGCGATTGGCAGCCAGGCGCTGAAACCTATACCTACCTTGCCGGTATCCTGGCGCAGGCCAACGCGCCGGTTCCAGAAGGATATGTCTATCGCGATATTGCCGGGTGCGAGATGGCCGTCGGCTGGCTGCAAGAAACCGAAGGCGACGAAGGCGGGAACATCCACGCCGATGCTTCTTATCACATCAATAAAGCGATGCAAGAACACGGTTACGAGTACGATGGTTCTCATGGCCTTTTCGAGATGGAATACTACTCGCATGAGCGGTTCCGCATCCCGGAACAACGTGGGGAGAAAGTGATCCTGGACTTCTACTCACCGTGTAAAAAGACTGGGTAAACAGCAAGAGGCAAGAAATCATCCAGCAGTGGCATCAGCCCAAAGTCGATAAAAAATGAATACCGATGCGTTGATAGAAGCCATATCAGTCAAGGATGTCAATGTTGACAAATTCGCTCAACTGGCAGTGAGCGATGAGCGCATCAGGGACGAAATCGTCAGACAGATGGTCGCACACCCTAATATTATGGTGTATTACCATTGTTACTATGTCGTCGACAAAGCAAGCAGGCAAAGGCCAGATTTGTTTTATCCCTACTGGCCTGAGATCGCCGCCTTGTTGAAACACCCAAACTCCTATCACCGGGACTTTGCGCTTACCATCATCGCCAATCTGACCCAGGTCGATCAAGACGACCTATTCACCGGGATCTATGATGACTACTTTGCGCACATCAACGACGACAAGTTCATGACAGGACAATGCTGCGTCCAAAACAGTGTGAAGATTCTCCGGCACAGGCCCGCATTACGAGAGCAGATCGTTGCGCTTCTGTTGGATATAGATCATCAGTGTACCTATACCGAGAAACAGAAAGCGGTGCTGCGGGCCGACATTCTGGACGTGTTTGATGATGTGTATGAACAAGTGCGTGACAAAACAGGGGTGAATGCGTTTATTCAGAAAAGTATCAGCAGCATCAGTCCAAAAACAAGGCGCAAGGCCAAAGAACTCGTCAAGAAGCACAATTTGTAGGAAAAGGAGCGTCAAACAATGTCAAATCAACGTGCTGTATTAGAAAATGTTCCTCGTGTCCATTTTTATGAAGGCGGCAAACGCTGTCCTGAGGACATCATCATCCCGTCGGTGGTGCGGGCGATCCTGGAATATCTGGGCGACGAAGATTACGGCTGCAAGCATTGCCCGATGCGCGGCCAGGCCTGCAAGGTCTTCTGCACCTATTCACATCTGGTGGGCGTGTCCGGCGCGGCGGCGTTCCTCTCGTGGAAAGAGGGCTGGCACGGCGATAACGTCGCGCTCTTCTACATGGATGCGGATGCCGGCGCAGTGGAGGATCACATCTTCGCGGCCATCGGCTACGCTTATGAAGCGGTGACGAAGGAAGCCGGCCGCGACAACGAGGCCGTGTTCCGCCAGCGCATCATCGAGAGCATCGACCGGGGGATGCCCGTCATGGCCTACGGCGTCATCGGCCCGCCGGAGCCGTCGCTCATCACCGGCTACGACGAAGGCGGCGACGTGCTCATCGGCTGGAACTTCTTCCAGAACTTCCCGGATTTCGCCGCAGGCATCGAGTTCGAGCCGGCGGCTGAAGGACAGCCGGGCGGTTACTTCCGCAAGCGCGACTGGTTCAAGAACACCGAAAACCTGCTCATCATCGGCGAGAAGCTCCCCAGCAAGCCCTCGCTGCCGCAAGTCAGCCGCGACGCGCTGCGTTGGCTGATCAAGGTGACGCGCACGCCGATGGTGCGCCCCGAACCGGATGCACCGGAGCATTATCGCCAGCGTCACAATGGGCTGGCCGCCTACAACGCCTGGGCCGACCACCTGCTGCGCGACGCCGAATGGCCCGCCGATGACGAGGCCACGCTCCGCGCCCACCACCAGATTCACGAAGACGCCGTTAGCACAGTCGCCGAGGCGCGCTGGTACGGCTCGATCTTCCTGGCGGAAATCGCCGAGCACTTCGCCGCCGGGCCGAACTACCGGGGCGCAAGCGGGCACGTCCTCCACGCCGCCGCCTGCTACGCCGCCGAACACGACTTGATGTGGCTCATCTGGGATTTGGCCGGCGGCATCGGCAACCCGGACGCCTTCCGCGCGTTGGCCGATCCCGCCAAGCGCCGGGCGATGGCCGACATCGTCCGCCAGGCACGCGACAAAGATGCCGAGGCCATCCAACACCTCGAATTGGCGCTGCAATGACTCTCGACCTTGGACTTTGAACTTCATGAAGGAGCGAAACAATGACGATCCAATGCCAACCCCCTGTGATTTTTGTAAAGGATATGGCGGCCTCGCGCCGCTTCTACGAGGACTTGCTTGAGCAAAAAGTGGCGGTGGATATGGGAATCAATGTCAGCTACACAGGCGGCTTTGCGCTCTGGCAAGTAGATCATGCTCACGAGATGATTTTCAACGCTCCTGTGAGTGATCCCGGCCCTTTGGGACGTAAGAACTTTGAGTTTTGCTTTGAGACCGACGACCTGGACGCTGTATTTGCGCGGCTCACAGAAGCGGGAATCAAGGTTGCCCACCCGCCCCACACCCAACCCTGGGGACAGCGTGTGTTTCACGTCTACGACCCCGACGGGCACATCGTCGAAGTGGGAGAACAGATGACAGTCGTCGTTGCGCGCTTCATGGCGCAGGGGATGTCCACAGAGGAGACATCGCGACGCACAGGAATACCGCTCGCAATGCTCCAGGAGATGACTTGCAAGGAGATCAAATGATTGAAATTATCCCGAATGCTGTAGACACAGCTTTCCTGTACTTCCATACTCGCTGTTCGACGGGAGATGAAATTGCTCCCTTTGTGGATGAAATACGAAGGGTATTGCCCAATACCTATATCTGGGCGGGAGATGGGTGCATAGAAGGCAAATCCAATGACCCGATCATGGGAAACGCTGTGAGTTATGGAACAGGCTCTCACCGCTACTGGTTTGTGTTCCCCACACAGTCAAGTACGGAAGAAGCTTTTATCGCGGCAACCGAAGCGATGGGTGCCATCTTGATAACCAGCGGCGGGTATGTCAATGCCCTCGTGGATCAGGTGATGTCGCGTTTTCACCTCACGGCTTCCCGCGTCGTGCTATGCGGTCATCAACATGGCGCTTGTGTTGCGTTGGGGGCAGCGATGATGCGCCGTGTACAGCCTTTCGCACTCACGGTGCTATTCGATCCGTGGCCATTGGAAACACTCTATCTGCAACATGAACAGAAGCTGCCGTCGACAAAGGTCATCTGCATTGATAATCTATGGGTAAGAGAACGTGAAAGGCAGCGGGGAGCGACGAGCGAACTGCACAAAATATTCCAACGATATGGGATCAACGCAGAGGGCATCACATTGCCCTATGGAGATGGGAAACCCGACGAGTATATGTTTCGTGAAGCGGTACAACAGATAAAGACAGGGTTAAAAATAGAATAGTAAGGGAGAGAGCGAAATGGACTTCGAGAACCGTATTGGCACTGACTTCGACAACGTCTCACAACGCCTGGTCTACAACTACATCGCCACTCAGCCCGACTTCCGCCCCGTCCCGTCGGACGCGGCGAGCGAGACCGCGCAGCGCCAGCTCTACGACTTCATCACCGGGATCTACACCGCGCTGTACCACGACCCGACGCTCATCGGGATGACGACGGAGCCTGACGAGACGGAGGACCGCCCCAACCCGGACAGGGTCTACACGGACGAAGCGAAGAAGTACCTGGAGGCCCGCAAGCTGCGGCGCAAAAACGAGGACATGATCGAGGGCCTGTTCGACAGCCTGCAACGCCTGGGCGAACTGGGCGCCGTGCGCGACGGCGCGTTGGTAGTCGAGAAGGACGCCCTCGGCCTCAACAAGCGCGCATACGCGGCGCTGACCAAAAACCTCACGGCCCTGGGCCTGTCCTGCGCTGACGCCGGTGCAACCCTGTCCCTATCGAGCCTGGCGTATCCTGAGATGTGGGACGCCTGGAAGCTGCTCGCCACCCTCGGCGTTGCCGAGGCCGACGCTTACGACGCCCGATGGCGGCAGGAGGTCGGTGACGAGGCCGCTCTCCCGAAGTGGCAGATCACCACGCACCTGCGTTACCTCGGTCAGATTAAGAACCGCATCTTCAAGCGCGCGCTGTTCGATCCCACGTATGCCTATGCCCTGGACGTGATGCGAGAGCTTAGCAACGCCCCCGAGACCTACCGGCAGTTTGTGGATAGGCTCCTCGCCCAGGGATTTCAACAAAGCTCCGACTGGGGCAGCGGGCTTGACGTAACGAATTTCATCAACCTGGCCTTCACCAAGACCTACGCTGGCCCGGAAGGCGAACCTTTCCGGCTCGAGTTCAGAACGCAGTTCGAGTCGCGGTACCATCGCCAAATTCTCTACACGTTCGTCGAAGACAAAGCCGCGTTCAAGACGTTGTTGAGACAGCTCGACGCCCTGCCAGAGCCGCTGCAAGACCTCGTGTACACCTACACCGGTGAGTGCCGGGCATGCGGATTCTGCAACCAGACCAACCGCAAGCTCCCGTACAACAATGTCCCGACGATCTACCGCGGCAGGCCCGTCAAGATGTGTTACTATTTCAAGACCATCCACACGCGCGAGCTAACCCGTGCCACGCTCGATGCAGTCACAGCCCTGTACACCTGGGCGGACGCCCACTACGAGATCGCTGTCTGAGATTCAAACCGTAACCGCACCAGACGGCCGTAGAAATAAACCACGTAAAGAGAGGAAATCACAAATGGAAGCGACAGACAACGTAGCAGCAACGAAAAACCAACAACATATCGCCTTGCTCGTCATTGATGTGCAGCAGGGGCTTTTTGAAAAGTCTACCCCTATCTACAAAGCGGACGAACTGCTCGAAAACATCAACACACTTGTTGACCGCGCGCACCTGAGCGGTGTTCCGGTGATCTACGTGCAGCACTCGGCCGCCAAACATTTGGTGAAAGGCTCGGCGGAGTGGCAACTCCATCCTCAGCTTCAACCCCAGCACAAAGACTACATCATTCACAAACAACACGGGAACGCCTTCGAGGATACCCCTTTGGGAGAAACGCTGCGCTCGCTCCATGTCGATACCATCGTCGTCACCGGCCTCGTCACACATGGATGCGTGAAAGCCACGTGTATTGGCGCGCAGGAGGCGGGCTTTAGCGTGATTCTGGTTCAGGATGGTCACAGCAGCTTCAGCAAAGATGCCGCCGATCTGATCGAGAAATGGAACGAGAAACTGAGCGCCAAACAAGTCGCAGTGCGACCGGCTGCGGAGATAACGTTTGGTTAAGGGAACTCAAATGGCATCAACGTCCAATATCCTGGATTGGCTGTTGGAAGAAGACAACCCTTCGGTGCGCTATCGCACGCTGACCGAACTGCTGGACGTTGCTCCCGACGACCCACAGGTCCAGCAAGCCAAAGCGCAAATCGCCGACAGCAAACCCGTTCAGAAGATTTTCGCCAAGATGCATCCTGACGGCTACTGGCTGCACCGGGGCAAAGGGGCCGGCATCGAGTATGCAATGTCGTCTTCCACCCACTTCGTGCTGGCGTACCTGGCCGAGTTAGGACTGGATCGGCAAGATGAACGCATCGTCCGCGCCGTGGAGCGATACCTGAGTTTGACGGAACCGGACGTGCCCAATCCACAAATCTGGCAGGTACCGCCGGACTATGCCAACCACCAATCGTGCCTGTACGCCTACAACCTGCGCACCTTCGTCATGCTCGGCTACCACGACGACCCACGCATCCAGGAGCGCATTGCCGTGCTGCTGGCGGACGAAAGGTTCGATGGCGGCTATCTGTGCGACCGGCCCACGTTCAAGGCAAAGACCAAAAGCTGCATCCGGGGCAGTATCAAGGCGCTGATGGCTTTCGCCGTCCTGCCCGAATTGTGGGAGACGTCGCGCTGTCGCCAGTTGGTAGATTACTTCCTGCGCCGCCGTGTCTTGTATCGCACGAGACAACCGGAAAAATTGGTGCGAGACGAGCTGGTGTGCCTCAGCTTTCCCTTTGTGATCGGCGGCAGTCTGCTGGAACCGCTCTACGCCTTGAGCCGCATGGGCTACGGGCAGGACGAGCGGCTGCACTCCGCGTGGGACATCCTCGAAAGCAAGCGGGACGAGGCCGGGCGCACCATCCTGGACTGGCATCCGTTAACATTTTTCGATCCCGGCGAGAAGGGGCAACCGAACAAGTGGGCGACATTGTACGCTTGTCTGGCTCAAAAGTACCGGTACAGTTCTGGTTAATCCGTTCAAGCCACTTTCTGAGGAATTCGTCATCGACCGGCGGTTTACCAGCGGTTGGATGAAAATTTTTACCGCAGAGACGCAGAAGTCGCAGAGATTTCTTTTTCTCAGTGACTTCTGTATGCTCTGTGGCTATTTTTGAAGGAGGCAGCACAACAATGACAAAAGATGACATCGGGCCCGTCGCAGAATTTGGACGTTTAGTAGGTGAAATCGCCGGAGAGGAAATCAAGACGCAGGTGATGACCGGCAGCGGGGGCATCGCCACAGCCACATACACGGAAGTCGCCGCCTGGCTCAGAGAAGCCGTGCAACGGTTGGATACACTGGTGGACAAACCCACTCGCATACAGATCATGACGCAGATGGGCTGCAATTGCGCCGGAATGAACAAAAGCCACGTGGAAAAAGCCTGGGCCAAG
>ENA-UOUL01004881-UOUL01004881.1-bioreactor-metagenome-genome-assembly--contig:-NODE-4881-length-12010-cov-13.634208_pt1 | contig 12010 bp, 6 predicted proteins | sample MGYA00249838_ERZ747220 | MGnify/ENA primary metagenome ERZ747220 (study PRJEB28778, sample SAMN05720191) | bioreactor metagenome | isolation source: Anaerobic biogas reactor | place: USA:Washington...
GCAACATGATCATCCAGGACGGCGTGATGCTGGCCACCCACTGCGCGCCGGCCTCGCCCATGAAGAACGGAATCATCCTTTCCACCGACATGGGCAAAACCTGGGCCCAGTACGACCTGGCGGAGTTCGGTCCGAGGTCGGGGACCCGCTTCCACGAGAAAAACAGCGAAGGGTGGTTCCGCCTCGACCTGCGGACCGGCTGGGTGACACAGGCCGACGTGATGTTCATCAAGCCCAAGCCGGCAGCCGCGGCGCGAAACAACTGATTGCTCCAGATACTTCGGGACCGCTTCACTCCCCTGCAACTAGGAGATGTTCGGATGGTAAGGCATCTGGTAGCCTCATTGACGGCGCTGAGCCTGGCGGTTTCTGTTGTCCCGGTCTCGGCGGCATCCGTGGACGCGGACTTGGTTCTCCAGGGCGGGACGATCCACGACGGCTCGGGCGGAGAGCCGGTGGTGGGCGACGTGGCTGTCCGCGCGGGGCGGATCGTCGGCGTGGGCAAGTTCACGCCGGGAAAGGTCGGCCGCAGCATTGACTGCCGCGGCTGTATCGTGGCGCCGGGGTTCATCGACCTCCACACGCACACCGACGGAACCTTGGCCCAGCCGGGAGTCCGCCCTTGCTTGAACTATCTCCTGCAAGGGTGCACGACCATGGGCACCGGCAACTGCGGCGGCAGCCGCAACGTGGCAGAGTTTCTCGAGGACGTTGAGCGTAACGGCGCCGGCACGAATATCTTGCACCTCATCGGGCACGGGACGGTTCGGGGCAAAGTGCTCGGTTCCGCCCGGCGGGCTCCTACGGCCGAAGAACTCGAGCGGATGAAGGCGCTGGTCGACCAGGCGATGCGCGAGGGGGCCTGGGGGATGTCCACGGGGCTGATCTATGCACCGGGGTCGTATGGCCAGGCGGACGAGATCATCGCTCTGGCGAAGGTGGTGGCCGCCCACGGGGGAATCTACGCGAGCCACATCCGCGATGAGGGCGACCGTGTCCTCGAAGCGGTGGCCGAGGCGATCCGAATTGGGCGCGAGGCAGGCGTGCCTGTCCACATCTCGCACTTCAAGTCGATGCAGATTCCGAACTGGGGCAAAATCCGCCAGGCGGCGGCGATGATCGAAAAGGCCCGCGCGGATGGCCTGAGGATTACCGCCGACCAGTATCCCTACACCGCCAATTCCTTCTCGCTCATGGATGCTGCCTTGCCGGAGCCGCAGATCGAGTGGTGTAAGCGCGCCGAGCTGGCGAAGCGGATGGCGGCCGAGCCGGAGTTCGCCGCCCTGGTGCGGCGGGTGGTTGCCGACCAGCTCGGGCGAACGGAGAAAATCGTGATCTGCGCGAGCAAGAAGTTCCCGGCTTATGTCGGCAAGAGCCTCCAGGAAATCGCCGCCGCCGAGAAGATCGAGGCCGTGGACCTGGTCCTGAAGATCGTGGCCCAAGAGAACCCGCAAATCGTCAGCCATTCGATGTCCGAGGCCGACGTGCGGTTCGCGATGGGACTGCCCTGGGTCACAACGGCTTCCGACGGCGCCGCGCGGGCGCTCAATCCCAACGAGCACCACCACCCGCGGAACTTCGGCACTTTCGCCCGCAAGATCGGCCACTATGCAATCGAAGAGAAGATCCTGCCGCTGGCCCAAGCGATCCGAAGTGCCACGGGACTGCCGGCCGATATCTTCGGGATTCCTGAGCGGGGCTACCTTCGCGCCGGTTATTGGGCCGACATCGTGGTCTTTGATCCGGCGCAGTATCGCGACCGGGCCACGTTCGACAAGCCGCAGGAATATGCCGCCGGCGTCCGCTACGTCTTCCTTGCCGGACAGGCCGCGGTGGACGACTCGAAGCCCAGCCCCCAAATGCCAGGTAAAGCGTTGCGACATCCTTTGGTAACATCGTCTGCCGGTAGCGCGACCAATTCGGCACCGTTCAAGGTCCAGGTCGAAGCCGAGGAGATCGTCTGCGAACTGCCCCCTTACGAGGCGACCAATAACGGCTCGGGGATGTTTTGGAGTTCGGGCAGTGCGCAGATGGTGCGGATGGGCGACCGGCTTTTTGTCAGCGCCTTTGAAGCCGTGCCTGAAGCGGCGCCCTTGAACAACGCCCGCTGGGCCCTGTACGCCCGCAACGCGGAGGGCTGGAGACTGTGCCAGCGCGACGAGAAGGACCGCACCCGCGAGCCGTGCTCCCTGGCGACCAGCCACGCTGGCCGACTGGTGATGTCGGCCAATCCCACGCTGGCTCCCTTCGTGCCCGCCGGGGGCAAGACGGCGGGCGGGCCCGCCCGGCCGGAGTTCCTCGAATTCGACCCGGCCCATACCGAGCAAGCGCCGGCGCACCTGGTGCCACAATGGAAAGAAGAGCAGCTGTTTACGGAACATACGTACCGGGCATTTAGCGCCGACGGTGCGCGCGGCGAGTTCATCCTCTTCAACAAAGTCGGCAACACGCACACCGCCTGGGCCTTTCTCGACGCCGACCGAAACTGGACCACGGGGCAACTGATCTGGCCCAAGGGCGAAGACCCAAAGTATGCGGTCTGGAACGGACCCCTCACGCCCGTGAACTACGCCAACGTGATTCTCAAGGATCGCCAGGTACACTACCTCGGCCTCTCGCCAATCAACATATGGAACCGGATCGACCCGCTGAAGAAAGAAACCTGGGGCCGCGACAATTGGGGCTGGAGGATGCGCAAGCTGCATTACGCCTGGACGCCCGATATCAAGAGCCGGCCGTTTGGCGACTGGATCGTGTTGGACGACACGATGGACGACGGCGGCACCGTGGGCTTGGGCGATTCGTGGCTGGCGCCCGACGGCCGGCTGCACGTGGTGTGGCAAAAGGAACCCATCCACCCCAAACTTCGCGACCTCTATTTCCCTGACATCAAACGCAACTCGCACCTTTGTTATGCAATTGTGAAAGACGGGAAGCTGGTCGCCAAGCGCACGCTGCTCTCCGGTGGCGAGACCGCCGGCCCCGTGCGTCCGACGGGCTACATCGGGCATCCGCGATTCCACATTACCCCGGACCACCAGATTTACATTCTCTGCAATCTCGTCGGCACGACGGCCGAAACCAAAGCCCAGACCGGCAACTATGCCCTGCGAATCGAGGCCGACGGATCCGTTTCGACACCCGTCCAGATGGCCCTGGCCCGGCCGATCCCCGGAATCTTCTTCACCGCCACGCCCCGAGCCGGCAACCGGCTCACCGAGGCCGCCGATCTGCTGATCGCCGACACGATCGACGGCAAGCCGGTGGCCCGCTACGCCCGAATCCGCTTCTCCGCGGGAACGTGACATACCGGATGCGAAGTAGGGTCGGTGCCGGCGCTGTCGTGGCCAGGCAAGGAGTCACCAATGAAAAAGTGTTTACGACGTTTGCTTTCCGTAGTTGTGTTCTGCTCGCTGTTTACGGCGGGGGCTTCCGTTTTCTCCGCGGAGCCGGATTCTTTTGTTTTTGAAACGGAACACCTGAAATACGTCCTTGGCAGCGACGGTACGGTGCGGGGGTTTGTCGATAAGCGTGACGGGCGCAATTGCCTAAAAGAGAATCAAACCCACCATTTTTGCCTCCTTCAGAAGACGGCCGGTCGATCGGATGACTTCGCCGATCATGGAGTTCATGCCGGTTTTCATTCTCACGGCAGCGGAAAGGAGAAGGTCTCTTTCGTTTCCAATCGCCTGGAAAAAAAAGGCGATCATTACGTTGTTTCGTTCTCCGACCCGAATTCTCAGGCGCAACATCCTGTCCAACTGACGCTCGACATCCGAGCGGAGGCACACGGCATCGCCATCAAGGTTGTTTCCGTGGCCGGCGACGATTTCTTTTCCATTGAAATGGCTCGTTCCGTGATGGCGGCGACGGACGACGGCGCCGATCCTTTTGCGGGAACGGTCATGCCGTTGACGATCAACGTGACCGCCTTGGAGTTTTGCGGACGTTCGCAGCGTCTGGGAGGAGTCGTCTATCGGAAACTCGGCTACGACAACGCCGGCTTGGCGGTTCTGGGCGCGCCCGCTTCGATCTTGCGTGACGAGATGAAGGCCATCGCGGCCGGGTTTCGCAAAGGAGAAATGCCCGTTCATGCGGCGGGAGGCCCTTTCGCCCTGGACGATCCCCGCACCCGCGGCACCTACATCATCACGTCCACGCCGATCCGGCGGGGAGAGGTTCAAAGCTGGTGTGCGCACCTGTCACGCTTTGGCGTTGACCAGGTCTATTTTCATCAGGGCCGGCCTTTTCGGCAGGGAGATTTCGTCTTCAATAAGGAGTATTACCCGAACGGCATCTCCGATTTCCGCGAGGTCTCGCGGGATTTCAACAAGCACGGGATCACGACCGGAATTCTGACCTATGCCCACTTCGTCCATCAAAACAGCCGTTTTGTCACGCCTGTCCCGCACAAGGATCTCGATGTCATGCGAGTCTTTACACTGGCTGGCGATCTGGATGAAAAGGCGACCTTCGTGCCGGTTGGCGAGTCAACTGCCGAGGTCTCGAACATCGTCGGGTTTTCGATCACCAACAGCGTCGTTTTGAGAATCGGCGATGAGTTGATGGTTTTCGAATCGGCCAGCGACCATGCGCCGCACGGTTTCACCCACTGTCGTCGGGGAGCGTACGGAACCAAAGCGGTTTCTCATAAGAAAGGCGCCGTCGTCGGGCACGTCACGCAGCGTTATGGCCTTTTCTGTTCCCGGCCCGGAAGCGACCTTGTGCGCGAAATCTCGCGCGAGACGGCTCGGGCCTACAATGAAGGCGGGTTCGGAATGATCTACCTCGACGCGCTGGACGGCACCAGCGCTCTGACAGAACATCGTGAGTACGTTCCGTACTACGACGCGTTTTTCATCAACGAGATTCTGAAATACACGCAGACCGTTCCAGTGATGGACTATTGCTTTCTGTGGTATCCCATGTCCCGCGTCGGAGAGTGGGACTGCCCGCGCCGAGGATTCCAGCAGTACTTTGACCGACATGTCGATACTCTGAAGAGGCTGTCGGATCGCTACTACCTTCCCGGCCAGTTCGGCTGGCTTGCCCTCTGTCCTTCGGCAAGCGAATCGCTCAGTGCGTTTCAGTGCCCTCCCATGCATGTCGAGGACACTCGTTATCTGGCGGCCAAAGCGTTGGGCCACGATTACGGACTTTCTTTTCTCGACGTTTCGCTCGGTCAGACCCAGCCTTTGGCATTCAAGAACGGCGCCATCCTTGCCGACTATATTCGTCTCCGGCGGGAAAAGTCTGTTTCGCAGTCCATCTTGGATCAGCTCAAGACACCCGGCGCCCATTTCGTCCTACAAAGACACGGCGAAGATCCCAATTGCTGGGACTTTCACGAGGCGGACTATCAATACGCGGTCGCTTTTTTCCCGACCTCGGACTCAATGACCGATTTGGCGACCCCGATTGTGGTACCCAATCGTTTTCAAGCGGCCAGACCAGCCATTCGGATCGAGAATCGGTATTCGGCGGAAGATTACGAAACCGCTTCGTCCGTCGAGTTGATACGCCTCGACGAAACACAACCTGTGGGAAACATGACGACACGCATCTTTGATCCCGCCATCGATCTGCGGGGGCATCTCGCGATGGGGCTCTGGGTCCGCGGCGACAACGGTGGGCAGAAGATCAATGTCCGGGTGGAAAGCCCGATCCAGTATGTTTCCGGACACAACGACCATTTCATCGACGTCGATTTCTCCGGATGGAGGTACTTTTCGCTGATCGAGGCGGAAAACGGAACCCGCCCGCCGGTGGAATGGCCGAAACCCTGCGGATCCTATCTTGACGAATATCGCGAGATCGTCCACTACGAGCATGTTTCCGAAATCAACCTGATGATCGTCGGCGATCCGAAGAATCTGAGGTTCCGAACACTGAAGGCGGTTCCTATTCGGAAATACGATTTGATCGACCCGTCTTTCGTCTTGGAGGGCCGAGAGTTCCTTTTCAAAGGAGCGATCGCAAGCGGCCATTATATGGGGTGGGAAGGCGGCGAGACGGCATCCGTCTGCAATCACACCGGCCAGGAAGTGGGCAGGATGAAACTCGTCGGAGATGTCCCGGCTCTTTCCAAAGGCGAAAACCGCTTGACGTTTTCCTGCGGAAGAAACGTCAATACGTCGGCACGGGCACGGATTGTCTTCGGACTCATCGGAGACAAGCTGAAAGACAGGTGAGGATCAACTGAACAGATTGTGATCTTCGTGCCGCTTTCGCCGTTGTCGAGCGTTTTCGCCGCCGATCACTTCCGATGGCGCTGCCGGATGATGAGCGCGAGGAACTTCGCCGTCTCGTCGGCGATGACATGGTAACCCGCCAGGTTGGGGTGCCGGTCGCCGAACCAGCCGTTGAGGTGGCCGAAATGGGCATCCAGCTGGTTGTCGAGGACGACCACGTGCGGCTCGCGACCTTTGGCGTCCATCACGAACGGCCGGACGAAGTCGTGGAAATCGCTGGGGATCTTGGCCAGCGGGCAACGGCGGTAGTTGTCGGTCCTTACGGCTTGAGCTGCTTCAGCAGCCGCACGGCGGAGGCGACGAGCATTTCGCCTCCGCCCGGTTCCACGCAACTGCAAACGGTTTCATAACTGCCTTCGGCGAAGGCTTTGCGGGTGGGTACGTAATCGGGACAGTCTTGCGACAACTCGATGACCATGGTGTTGGCGAATGGCGAAGCCTGCTTGATGGCCAGCCCCAACTCGACGAACACCTCGCCCGGCAGGCCGACCAGCGCGGTGTCGTCGCCCAGACGGATCGCCTGCACGAGGGCCGCAAGCTCGTCGGACTTGCGCCACTTGAAATTCATGATCTCGTAAGCCTTGACCAGGTCCATGGCGGGCTTCTCGCCGGTGCCCAACGTGTCCATGGCCTTTTCGGCCAAGGCCACCTCGTCGGGCGTGTAGGTGCGGAGCGGGAGTTGGGCCACCTCGCTGCGGACCGCCAGTTGGGGCCGGGTCACCGGGTTAAGTCCGGGCAGGCCGGCCTTGACGGCGGCGGCCAGCGTCTCGCCGATGTATTGCGTCTTGAGCGTCTGCCGACCGGTGACGTCGAAATGGTTGATATCCCCGCAGGCGCCGTTGGCAAACACCGACACCAGCCGGTCGCCCAAGGACTGCCGCAGGGCCTGTTCCAGGTAGTAGGGGTAGTCGGCGCTGTAGAGCGTGCCGCCGGTCGTGTCAAGGTGCAGGGCAAACACGGCGAGCGACGCCACGGGCCGGTTGTCGGCCGCGTCGCGGACCAGCACGACGCCCACCTGCGGATCGATCGGTCCGGCAGGACGAACGATGTTGGGATTCCGCGAGCCCGGATTGCAGCGTACCGATCCGTCCTTCATGTGGAACCGGCGATTGAACGACAGATTTTGCTGCTCGGCGGTGCCACAGTCGATCCGCACCGGCCGGGCCGCCGCCTGGGCGTTGGCGATCACCTGGACGAGCCGATCCGTCAGTTGGGCCGGGTAGTCGACCATCTCACAAGGATCGCTGCCGCCTTTGGCCACGGCCTTGTTGTGGAAATGCTCGCGCAAGGCGTTGAAATAGAGCGGTCCGGTGTGGCTGTGCGTGGCGGCGATCAGGATGTGCGAGGCGGGAATGCCCGTCTTCTGTTGAGCCCGCGTGCGGGCCGGCTCCGTCACGGCGGCATACACCGCGCACAAGTCGCAAACGACCAGCGCCGCCTGCTCGTCACCCTGCCGCCAGACGATCGCCTTGGCCTGCAAGGGATCGTGCGTGCCCGTGCTGGGACGTTCCGAGAAGTATCCTGACATGCGATAGCCGATCGGCGGTGTGATGTCGGCTACGGCCACGCCCGCACGGATCGCAGACTCAGCCGCTTGTGTTTGTCCCACGCCGGTCAGCAGCGCGGTTGCTCCACAGACGAACCACGGAACAACTCCCCACGCAACCACAGCACGTCTCATGAGAATTCTCCCCTTCTTGTCGTTTCGCTGGTGATCGACCGCTACGCCGGGATTATCGGGCCGTGGGCGCGTCGCGTCAAGAATCTCCTGGGAAGAACGGCCGCTTGAAGAACGGTTCTTGGACGCCGATACTGGTGAGGGCCGCTGCCACAAGCCAGCTGCGGTCCGTTTCTCTGTTGTGATGTCGGATTCGCTGTGCGAGCCCCACCAAGGAAGACCAGATCATGCAATCCCATCTGCTTCGCGCGTCGTCGGTCCTGCTGCTGGTATGTTCCACAAGCACGTCGGGCGAGCCGCCGGCAACAACGCCGGCGTACAAGATCCGGCCGGAGGCGACAGTCGGCGCGTTCGGCGTGTTGTCGACGGATGCGAAGGTGTATCGGCCGCTCGATACGGTGACGATCGGCGTGCGCGGCCGGGCTGCTGGGGATGCGAAATGCCGCATTCGGGTCTGCGACCCGAACCAGCGGCCCTATTTCGAGACGGAATTGGCCCTGACCGACAACCGGGCGGAAACGCAGTTCACCGCCGCGGGACCGCTGGGCGCGCACTACATCTACCTGTTCTGGCCCGAGCAGAAGCGGCACGCGCGGTATCTGAACTTCCAACTGGAGGCTCAGACGGGCGTCGAGACAGGCGACCAGGATTTTGACGATCTGTACCCGTTCACGCGGGAGAGCATGCGTTTGGGCCGCCGGCAATACGAGACGCCCCGGGGGCGATTCGTGGGCTACATGTCGGCCGACACAAACCACTTCGACGGCATCTGGCTGCGCGACTGGATCTACGGCCTGCCGGCCTATAAGTTTTGGGAACTGGACATGACCTGCGGGTTGGATCGGTTCCTCGAAGCGCAGACCGACAACGGCATGGTGCCCGACGGCATCGAGCGCGACGGCCGCACCTGGCGAGTGGGCCTGGAATCGGACGTCGAGTACATCATCACCCTGGCCGTGTGGCAGACGTGGATGGCCACCGGCGATGATCGCTGGATGGAACGCGCCCTGCCGAAACTCGAGGCGGCCTTGAACTACATTCGCAGCGATCCCAAGCACTGGGACGCGAAGCATCGGCTCATCAAACGCCAGCACAGCTGCGATACCTGGGACTTTGACATCGACGGGGCCAGCGACAAAGGGCAAAGCCGGCACGTGGTCGCCACCTGCGATCAGAGCGGATATTTCTTGGCGTTCCGCGCGATGAGCCGGATGTACGAGCATCTCGGCAAGCCGGCGGAGGCCGAGCGCTGGAGCAAGGAGGCCGACGAGTATCGCCAGCGAGCCGTCGAGTTGCTGTGGGACGGCGGCAAGTTCCTGCATCACGTGCATCTGGAACCGATCGACCACGGGAACTTCGATGAGCAGAACCAACTGGCCATGGGGAACACCTGGGCCATGACGCGCGGCTTGGCGACGGCCGAGCAATCGCGGCAGATCGTCGACGAGTATCGCCGCCGCCATCGGGAGACGGGCGACGCCTATCCCTGGTGGAGCCTCCAGCCCGGCTATCCCGATGAACTCGGCTATTTCGGCCGGCCGTACTGCAAGCAGGGCGGCTATGCCAACGGCGGGCTGATGCCGTGGGTGGGCGGCGAACTGTGTCGCGGGGCGTTCTTCTCCGGCCGCGAGCGTTACGCGGTGGAACTGCTGCGGCAGTATGCCGATCACCTGCGCCGCACGGGCGGGGCCCAGGTCTGGTACTGGCCCAACGGCGAGCCGGGGCACCGCACGCCCAATGAAGTCCCCTACGCGTCCTGGGGCATGGCCGAGTGGACGTCCGCGCTGGTGGAAGGCCTGGCCGGCATCCGGGACCAGAGCGGCCAGATGCGGCGCGTGGAGCTGGCTCCCCGCTGGACCGCCACGCCGCTGCGCAAAGCGCGTGTGACGGCCCGCTACGCCGCCTCCCAGGCCTACGTCGCCTATCGCTGGCGGATGGACGAAGCGGACGGCACGATCCGGCTGACGTGCAGCGGTTCCGGCGAGCAGGCCGAAGTCCGCGTGCTTCTGCCCGAGAGCTGCGAGCCGGTCGCCGTCCGCGTGCAGGAGAAGCCGGTCGCGTTCGAAGTAGCCTCTGTGGACCAGAGCCGCTACGCGGTCTTCTCGGTGCCGATCCAGGAGGGCGGCGAAGTCATCGTCACCTGCCGGCGAGCGGCGGCGAAATGACGTCTCGGAGGATTAGCCAGACCACATCCTGAACGAGGCCAGAAACATGACTCGATTTTTCCCGTGGATTGCGACGACCGCGGCGTGGTTCGTGATGGTGTCGGCCGGAGCCCCGTGGTGCCACGCGGCGGATCCGGCCCGAGGGCCCGCCGATCTTCACCTCGCTTTTGCCTCCCCCTTTGACGGCAGCCAGCAGCCTTACCGGCTCTACCTGCCTTCCGCCTACGATGGTTCGCAGCCCTTGCCGCTGCTGGTGGCGCTGCACGGCACCGGAGGCGATCAGAACAAGTACTTCGATCACGAGACCTACCAGGATGGCATCTACAAGTCCGAGGCGGAGAAACGCGGCATCGCCGTGGTGTGTCCCTTCGGCGGGGATGCCCAGGGGCGCCCCACCGAGTGGCGGGGGGTGGGCGAGTTGCACGTGCTCGCCGCTTTGGAGGATGTGCAGCGACGGTTCCGCATCGACCCCGACCGCATCGTCTGCACCGGTCAGTCTATGGGCGGTACGGGCACCACCTACCTGTGCTGCCGTTACCCGGACGTGTTCGCCGCCGGCATTCCGCTCGCCTCCACTTACGGCCACATCAGTCTCGTCACCAATCTGCGCGACGTGCCGATGTTCTACGTCCACGGCGGCCAGGACTGGCCCATCTACGCGAAGACCGGCCCGCTTCCGATCACGGACGAAATGCGCCGCCTCGGCTACAACGGGAGCTTGTGGATGATTGCCGAAACGGGACACAACACGATGAGCGTCAGCACGGAGCGGGTGCTGGAATGGGCCTTGCAGCAGAAACGCGTGGCGCACCCGCGTCGCATCACCCACCGCGCCTATTTTCCGCCGCACGGCCGCGCTTGGTGGGTGGAAATTCAGGACATCGAACGCCCCGGCTGGTTTGCCGAGGTGGATGCGCGCATCGAGGAAGGCAACCGCATCGTGGTGGCCTGCCGGAACACCACCCGTGTCGTGTTGCGGCCCGATCCGGACTTGCTGAATCGGGAGGAGCGGATCGCCGTCCTGTTGGACGGCCGGGTCGTGTTCGACGACGTCTGCGGCGGCCAGCAAGAGATTGTCCTGAGCCGTCATGCGGGCGATTGGAGCGGCGTGTTGCAGCCTGTCCAGATCGCCTCGCGCACCGCTTGGAAGAATTTCACGATCGGCGTCGTGGACGAGCCACCCAGTTGGGAGGGCGGCCCGGAGACGACGCTCGGCAACTGGCTTACCGACGCCATGCGCGACATCGCCGGCGCTGACATCGCCCTTTGCACCAAGGGCCACTATCGCTACGGAAACCAGTTTCGCGGTGCCGCGGTCCAGGCGGGCCAGACGGTGCATTTCATCGAGTTGATCAACTGGCTGCGCCCCAGCGACGGCGCGCTGGCTTCGTTGACGCTTCGCGGCTCAGAACTGCTGGCCGTCATCGAGGCCAACCTCCTCGACAAGCCCCAGGACGAACGTTTCCTGGTGCAGGTTTCCGGCTGCCGTTATCGCTTCGATCGCCGGCTGCCTGTGGGCAAACGCATCGTCGAGACGGACATCCAGCCGGAACGCGACTACACGATTGTCTGCAACTCGTTGGACATCACCCGCACCGACACGCTGCATCTGGGCGACCGCTTCGAAAAGCTCAACCATCAGATCCTGGAGCCCAATGTTCTCTCGACCGCTTGGCGTTTCATCCACAAGCACGGTGGCCGGATCGCCGCCAAACTCGAAGGCCGGATCGCCGAGATCCGGCCGTGATATGACGAACGGGTGGGCCCTGCAACGCTCGCCCCGGCCTCGCCTTCGGCGGCGGAGCTGCCGAAGACGAGGCCGGGGATGTTGGGGATGATCGCGTTTGTACTGGGAAGCGGGAGGCTCGGCAGGGCAAGCCTGCGGCATCCTTTTCGCGTCTTACCTCCCGGCAACA
>ENA-UOUL01004882-UOUL01004882.1-bioreactor-metagenome-genome-assembly--contig:-NODE-4882-length-12010-cov-3.850834_pt1 | contig 12010 bp, 10 predicted proteins | sample MGYA00249838_ERZ747220 | MGnify/ENA primary metagenome ERZ747220 (study PRJEB28778, sample SAMN05720191) | bioreactor metagenome | isolation source: Anaerobic biogas reactor | place: USA:Washington...
TGCAGCATACGCTGCCCGCACATGAACCAGATCACGCTGGAGATGACGCGCGACGCGCTCAAGCACATGCAGTACGTGACCGAGGTTCCGGAGGAGATCCGCGTCCGCGCCTATCGCGCGGTGCGCCGCATGCTGGACATCGGATAGCGAACGATAGCTAAAGGGATCGAGGGGCGTCACGAAGCGCTTTGCGCGCGGTTGCGCAACGTAGTGCGCACGGCAAACAACAAGCCAAAAGACAGGGCCAGCAGGATCACGGCCAGAGTCAGGGCCTGGTCCATGTCCATTTCGAACCCCATGTAGACCGCCAGGGGCATGGTCTGGGTCCGGCCGGGCAGGTTACCGGCGAAGATGATCGTCGCACCGAATTCGCCCAGGGCGCGTGCCCAGCACAATGTCGCGCCCCCGATGATGCTCTGCCACGTCAAGGGCAACATCACATGGCGAAAAGTCTCCCATGTTGACGCGCCATCAAGTGCAGCCGCCTGCTCCAACTCGCGACTGACCCCACTCAGTCCCACAGCAGCGGTCTTAACGTAGTAAGGCGCCGCTACGAAGGCCTGTGCCATCACCACAGCAAGGGTCGTGAACGGGATATGGATGCCCAGTGGTTCCCACAGTCCGCCCAGCAGCCCGCGCCGTCCGAATGCCATCAGCAGGGCCAGTCCCGCCACCGCGGGCGGGAGCACCGTTGGGAGATCGATCAGCACTTCGATCAGAGAGACTCGGGGAGGACGCCGACGGCCCAGGAGATACGCCAGAGGTGTTCCGAAGGCCAGGACCGCCAGCATCGTGACGGTGCTCGTGCACAGGCTGAGCAGGATCGCCTGGCGCGTCGTCTCCTGTCTTGTTGCTTCCAACAGAGATACGGGTGGCGTCTTTGCGACCAGTGCAATGAGCGGAACCAGGATCAGGACCAGCAATGGACCGCTCAGGACCAACAGCGGCCAGGTAGGCTGAGTTTGCTGTTCGTGATTCGTTTTTGGTCTGGGCCAGGCAAGTGAAGCCACAGCGGGCATCCCCTCAACATCGATCCGGCGCAACGGGAGTGTTCCTATGAACCCGGCAATTGTCCGGCTGGTGAAGTTCGAGCCGAGGCCATGCGATGCAAATCATCGAGCGCGACGAGCATCGCTGCGACCTGGGAGGCGCGAAAACGATGGACCAGTCCCACTACCTCATCATCATGCGTGCGCCCTCGATCGCGATCCAGCCACTCTGCCAGGAGCTTTCTCTGTGCCTCGATCACTTGCACTGCCAGTTGCGGGTCGCTACGCAGGGCCAGGTAGATGCGGGCCAAAAGTGCAGTCCGCACGTTGCGCGGAAATCGTTCCGGTGTGACGAGCCAGCCTTCCAGCGCTGCGCGTCCGGCTGGTGTGGGCGCATAGATCACGCGGCGTGGCCCTGCACCGCGCTCTTCAGCCAGCTCCTCGACGAATTCCAGCTTCAGTAGTTTGCGCAGCAGGAAATAAACCTCGCTGGTCTCGATCCTCCAGATGGCGCGCAGCGCCTCATCCGACTTCAGAACTTGGGCCAGTTCATATCCGTGCATCGGCCGCTCACAGAGCAGCGCCAGCACGACGTTCTCTGCAGGCCAGTCAGCGTGCATGTGAATCTCCGTTGTCTGTGAGCATCCTATTTATAGTGTAAATAGCAGGCGTTCGCATTCTACCGGTTGTGTGCGGCACTGTCAATAATGCGATGACGCAGATGGCTGAGGCCAACTTGACGGGCTTCGATGTAAGTGATACTATTTACAGTGTAAATACTCAGGTACAGAGGAGACACAACGATGCATCCAGCCCTGCGTTCGCTCCACCTCTTTGTGCTGTCGCTAATTGTCTTCGCCTTCCTTGCAGCATGTGCCCCGGTTCCTAATCCATCATCGTCTGTTGCGCCTCCCACAGAGCCTGCGCCGCAACCAGCACAGCCGCCTGTGCCACAGGAACTGAACGTGTTCGCGGCAGCCTCCCTGACTGAGAGTTTCACGGAAATGGGGGAGCAATTTGAAGCAACTCATCCTGGGGTCATGATCATCCTGAATTTCGCCGGTTCGCAGCAGTTGCGCGCTCAGTTGGAACAGGGCGCCCGCGCCGATGTCTTCGCCTCCGCCAACACCAAGGAGATGAACGCAGCTATCGCATCCTCTATCATCATCTCTGGGACGCAACGGACCTTTGCACGCAACCGGCTGGTTGTGATTTACCCCAGGGACAATCCCGGAAAAGTGGAGACGTTGGCCGATCTCGCCAAACCAGGGCTCAAGCTTATCGTGGCTGACAAAGCAGTGCCGGTGGGACAATACACGCTGGGCATGTTGGATAAGATGGGAAAGAACCCGACCTATGGCGCTGACTTCCCGAACAAGGTCTTGGAGAATGTGGTTTCGCGCGAGAATGACGTGAAGGCGGTCGTTGCCAAGGTGCGGCTCGATGAAGCGGATGCAGGCGTGGTCTATTCAACAGACGTGACGCCCGCCGCGGCACAGGATGTGACCGCGTTGGTGATCCCGGATGAGTTCAACCAGATTGCTACCTACCCCATTGCTACGCTGGTCAATGCGCCCCAACCTGATCTGGCGAGAGAGTTCATCGATTTCGTCCTGTCCGATGCGGGTCAGGAGTTGTTAGGAAGCTATGGCTTTATCGTAGATCGGTAATGAGGCGCTTGGCGAGAGGCGGTGGCGTGTCGGGCGCTTGCGTACGCACCTCCACCCTGATCGAGAGTGCGTCATTTTCGAGGGCAGAGCGAACGAATGGAATGTGCATCATCGCCGCCTGCAGGTCCGCGGCTGCCGTAGCACCGGTGCCTGGCGCCACGCGGGTATCAACATACAACTCGTCTCGCTCTTTGCAGGCTATCGTCGCTCGAAAATCGATGACACCCGGCACGGCAAACAGAGCCTCATCCAGTTCAGCGAGGGTTAACACGCCGTGCGGGCCGATGGTGACCCGGTTGGCAATGCGGCCCTCGACACAAGCAAGGGTTCGCAAGACTGTGCCACACTGGCATGGGCCAGGGATGAAGTGGCTCAGGTCGCCGGTTCGGTAGCGAATCAGTGGCATGCCCCGACGCGTGAGTGTGGTGAAGACGATTTCGCCGGTTTCTCCCTCTGGAAGTGGCCGTCCTGTCGCTGGATCGACTACCTCGAACAGCAAATCCGCTTCTCTCAGGTGATAGCCGCGCCGTGCCTGGCATTCAACCCCTCCACCGAGCCCCATTTCGGTCATACCGTAGTGGTTGAAGACTGTGCACCCCCATGCATGCTCCACCGCTCTCGCAAGGGACGCCGGGACACTATCGGTCGTGAGCAGAACGCATCTGACAGCCAGGCGTTGCGCACCCGGCTGGCGGGCCAGCGCGAGCACCTGGGCCGGTGAGCCGACAACGACTTCCGCTCCGGTCGCTTCCAGCGCTTCCAGCGCTGTGTCGATGTTCGTCATCGGGCCGTGCGGAATGCCGCCGGCTCCCAACCGGGCGAGCGCAGTGAAAAGCAGATCACCTACACTGCCGGGCCGGGCTACCGGAAGCAGAATCAGAACCCGGTCGCCACGCCGGGTGAATGTTGACATCCCGACCCTGAAGAAATCGATCGTGAGTTCCTGATCGGCCGCGGTGAAGAAGAGCCGCTTGGGCTTGCCCGTAGTGCCTGAGGTGTCCAGGGTGACCACGCGTGCGATCTCGTCTTGGGAAACGCACAGAAACGCGAGCGGGTCATCTTGGATGTCCTGTGGGGTAGTGAAGGGCAGGCATGCCAGGTCGTCCAAGGTGCTGATCTCGTCTGCGCTTATTCGCTGGCGCCGGTAGAACGCGCTCTTGGCCCGCGCCAGGCGCAGTGTGCCGCGCAAACGAGCGAGCTGGTAGGCCGTCAGCGACTTCTCAGACAAAGATTGCTTCCCGCGGCCGATTTTTTCGGCGATCCATGGCTCCAGCGGCGACAGCGGAATGCCTGTCCCGTCATCCAAGCCGGGTCGATCGCTCGCAGCTGAAGGCATCTGGCTCACCGGCCGGGCGAGAGTCGAGCGGGGGCAGGTGCGGGTTCGGGTTGTCGCACCGGCCAGTCAGGCGCTGGAATGGGCCGCTGCGGAGCGAGCGGGCGCCGTCTTTCAAGCGGGTGGGCGGGTTGCCGCAAAGGCACCCGGATCGGTTTGCCAACTTGCTTGCCAATTTCCATCTTGCAGGTATCTCCGGTATTGCTCCTGGACGATGCTGACGGCATCCTCCAGCGAGATGAGTGGGGGTCTGCCCAAACACCGGGCAGCGTTCAGAAGCATCATGTGTTTGACGACGTTGCCAGCATACAACTCGACGATGGCGTGGATGATGCACTGTTCGGCCCGCCAGCCATGTTCATGCAGGATCACGCTGCCTTGTCCCTCCACGAGCACCATGAAGCGCTCCCGGTACTGGACATACTGGTCGAGGACGTGGCCGGCGCTGTAGGACGCGTACAGTCCGCATGTGCAGAGTTGCTCCGGAATCAATGATCCGCAGCGGTCGCAGACGGCCATGCGTGCGACCGGCCCTTCCCACTTGAACGGGGCAAGGGCCGATCGGACAGCTGCTCGCTCCATCGAGAGTGCCTTGAAGCCGAGCGGTCCGCTCGCATCCGGCCAGGCACGGAATGGGTGGTTCATGCTATCTTTGCGACTCCGCCCGATACAGGGCGCGCCCGCGCCGGCTCGTCAGGTTGTAAGCGCAGAAAGGAATCAGCCGGCCATCGGGGCTCATGACATGGATGCAACAGTCCCGGAGTCGTTCCAGGTCCAGCGTCCAGGCATCCTGAAAGGCCATGCCTGAGACACAGAAGGTGTGGCTCTTGGCCCGGTCGAGAAATGTATCCCAGGCACCCAGGTTGGTCTGCAAGACGACCTGCGACCCCGCCAAACCCTCGCTGCGCTGGGCGCCGGTTTCGCTGGTCTCAGGCGCCGTCCGCTGCGTTGCCGTCCAATGTGTAGCTACGAAACCGCGCGCACGCGCCGCACCCTCCCTGGCGGGCCTGGGTGCACAGCAGCTTCCAGCAGCGTGGGAGGTTAATGAGATGGGCCGGCCGTCTGGCATGATCACGAAGGTGCCGTGGAACGAGCAGAGCGCGTTTTCGCAGCCCGGGGGTCCGAAGCTTTCACTTCGCATGGTCGCCTGCGTCTGGACGGCGATGGCGCTGATGATTTCGGGGATCGTAACTCGTGCGTTGTCGGTTGGTGGCTGCGGATAGCGTCCAAAGTAGCTGATCGGCTGAAAGTGAACGCCGCGCACACCGGGTGCACAACCCAGCGCATACTCGATGATCGCGCCGATCTCATTGGTATTGATGCCCGGCACCAGCGTTGGCACCAGTACGACGCCGATTCCGTGCTTGCAGCAATGCTCGACGGCGGCTTTCTTCTGGTCGGCGAGGGCTCGCCCGCGCAGGGCTTTGTGGATGTCGTCGCGCGTTCCGTCAAACTGCAAGAACACCGTAGACAGCCCGGCGTCCTTCAGCCGCCACACGTAGTCGGGGTCTCGCGCCAGGCGCAGGCCATTGGTGTTCAGTTGGATGAAGGTGAACCCCAGCGATCGTCCCAGGGCAACGATCTGCGGCAAGTCGTCACGGACGCATGGCTCGCCGCCTGAAAGTTGGATATTGAACGGACCTCCGGCTTCGAGCACCCGCCGGTACCATCCCGCGATCGTTGCCAGTTCGGGGTCGGGCGCGGGGTGCACTTCGGAGTCTGCAAAGCACACAGGACAGCCCAGGTCGCAGGATGCCGTGACTTCCAGGAGCACGGAGCAGGTATGCTGGCGATGGTCGGAGCACAGGCCGCAATCGTAAGGACATCCTTTGTTGATGCCGGTGAACGGTGTCTCCGGATAGCTGGGGATTTTGGGTCTCACCCACGACTCAAACGCCGGACTTCCGCGCCAGATCACGCTGGAGAATTCACCGTGTTCTGGGCAGGCTTTGCGAAGATAGATGTCTTTGCCGCGCGCCACGCGTTGGGCAGGGATGCGGGCCAGGCACTCCGGGCAGAGGCTTTCAGTCCGTGAGAGGATGGTTTCGCCGGTCAAGACTACCAACCCTCGCCCGCCAGATCGAAGCCGTTTTCCACGAGCAATTCCTTGACCTTCTGGAACGTGCCGAGGACCATGATGGGGCAGCGGCTTCGCAGGTTGTTGGCGTCTCCCAGGATATCGTCGCAGCGGATGCCTCCATATTGGACACCGTATCCGTCCTTAAACCACCGCACCAGGTCTTCCACCATCAGCCTCAGCCGCACGTCCTCATCCTGTTCTGGCGTGCCTTTGCCGGCGTAAAGGCCTAACAGGCATGCTCCGCCAGTGAGCGCACCGCACGTTTCTCCCGTGAAACCGATTCCCTCGGCCAGCGCGTTCATGGCAGCCACCAGGTCGGGATTTTCCTTGCCCTGCAGTTCCATGCCCATGATGAGCAAAATCTGGCTGCAATAGAAGCCTTGCTCTTTTAGCTCCTTCATGCGATCCAGTTCGTCCATGTGTGTTATGCTCCTGGCACTTTCACCAAATCGACCGTTAGCACGTTGAATGGGGCTGCGCAGCAGTAAGTGGCACGCAGCTGAGTTGTACGCACTTGCGGGCAATCAACCAATAGAACCCCGGCTTGAGCCGCGCGATCGCCTCGGAGCCGGAGACGCACTCACCGCCCCAAAACTGCGCGGGCGAGATGCCCGCCAGAATGAGCCGGGCGGCCAGGACCTTCAAAGCGTCTGAGCGATCCTGCCACCGCTCGAGTTCGAAGCCCTGCCCCGTCAATCGGGTTACGATTTCCGCCCTGGACAGGGCTCCGCGCAGGCAGGAGAAGGGCTGCTGGTCCCTGGATCGATCTGCGCCTTCTCTCGAACGCGTATACAGATCGGTCAGGATCAGTTGCCCGCCGGGCTGCAGCACTCGCCGGAACTCTGCCAGAGCGCCGTCGATGTCAGGCATGAGCGACAGTGTGCACTCTGCGATCACCGCGTGCAGCAGGCCATCCCCGACCGGCAGGTGTTCGCCGTCAGCCTGAACCAGGGGCAGCGTGGACTCGCACCTGCGGCCGTATGCAAGAAGCACGGCCGATGCATCGACTCCTGACGCGGCCAGGCCATGCCGCCCGCGCAGGTGCGCCACGGTGACGCCGGCGCCGCATCCCACGTCCACCACCCGCGCGCCGCGCGGCAACGCACAGGCTGCCAGTATCTCATCGGTCAGAGCCAGCCCGCCGGGATGCAAGCTGTCCCCCATCGCCTCCCGCAGCCCCGGTTGCTCATAGATGCGAATGGGTCCGTCGATCATCTCAATCACACAGGCGCGCGGTGCGACACCCGTCACTTGTCCTCAAGCGTCTTCTCGACCTCAGCCATCCTGCCGAGCGCAAGCTCTTCGGGAATCCACACCTGGCCACACTGAGGGCATCTAAGCAGATCAACAGGGAAGGCGCTGCCCAGGTAGGCAATACTGACCTTGGCAGGCTGGAGCGGAATGCTGCATGCTGCGCAGATCCAAGGCACCTGGCCGGAGGGCAGCGTAGGTTCGTTCATGCTCGCACCCCCTCTGCGATTTCCATCCGATGGCTGTACGCGTTGTGGATGACAAACGCATCCCCTTCCGCGGCGTACTCCACCCAGTAAGTTACCGCCGTAGGCTGGTAGTGGGCTAACAGATGACCGGTGGCAGAGTTCAACAGCTTCCGGCCGGTCCGCTCTGCGTATTCGATGACGCGCTGGATATCTTCGACAAGGATCAGTCGTTCTTCCAGTCGTGCCTGGACGTCTGGTGCGATCAGGAGGCGTATCGCCTCGTAAGCGTCCTGTGTTCCTGTCATCTCTTCCCCCCAAACCTCCTTAAGCAGCCGTCGCTTCAGATGTGCCCGATTTTCGTGGCGCTGCGAGAAGCCAGGGCCAGGACGCTCGCCCCTGGCGCCTGGGTCCGGTTCGTAGATCAGGTCGAGCAGGTGCAGCGTCGGTTTGCCACGGTTGGCGAAGAAGTCGCGGCACATCGCACAATAGGTCACGTAGTCCAGGGAGCTTTCTGCGATGCGGCGTTGCACGACTTCTTCGGCCAGTGGGCGGTTGGCCAGCCACATCACCCCTCCGTAGCTGCAGCACTCGGTGCGCTCGCGGCTCAACGGCAGTTCTTCGATGGCATAGCCCAACTGGCGGATTATGGTTCGGGCGCTCGCCTGGATCCGCGCCTCGTACCGGGTGGTGCATGGATCGTGGACGCACATTGCTGGGAGGGCGAGGCCTGGCGCGACAGACTCTGACCTCTGCGGTAGCCCATGTTCGGCGTAAACCTCCCAAAGGGAGACGAGCTCAATCTCCGGCAGATTAGCCTTGAACATCTGGTAGCAGGTTGAGCATGCGACGACGAGTCTGCGTGCACCTAGCTTTTCAAGATCGGCTCGCATTTCAGCCAGTGCCGCCTGGAACAAGTCTGTGCGCCCGGCCCAGTCGGCTGGTGCGCCGCAGCAGCGCAGCATGAGACCAGCATTGCCTAACTGCTCGCACACGTACGCATAGGCCTGCATGACGTGCCCAGGGGAAGAGCCGGCGAGCTGGCAGCCGGGAAAGAAGACTGTGTCGCTGGACGTGCAGCCGCGATAGGGTCGTGCAAGTGCGAACTTGTCGCCGTTGCTGAATTCCATGTCGCGCAGCGCGAAATCGTGCGCAGAAGGCGGCATACGCCCCTGTTCCACCATCACACGGCGGGCGTTTTTAATGATGGGCCCCATATCCAGATCTTCCGGACATATCTCACCACAGAGGCCGCACAGGCTGCAGGAGTTGATGAACTGGTTGGAATTGCGCTCGCCTTTGACGATGGACAGATTATTGTAGATCTCTCTCAGGTATTTGCGCGGGTAGCGTCCGTAGGCACGGAGGTACTCGCAGGTCTTGACACACTCCATGCATTCGCACTGAATGCATCTCTCTGCTTCGGCAATCGCTTCCTCACGCGAATAACCAGCGTGCGGATTCGCCAAAGGGATCGCGGGCTGGGGCGGTATCCCCGCGGTGTTGGTATAGAGCCGGGTGACGTAGCTGCCTTCGTTGATGCGCGATGCTGTCAACGATACTTTTTGCAGATAGCGGTCGATGGAGATCGCAGCGCGGCGGCCGTCGGAGATGGCGCGAATGGGCGAGCGCTCGGCGCCGCTCCGCAGCATGTCTCCGCCGGCAAAGACCCCTTCCATGCTGGTTTCGAAAGTCACCGGGTGGACGGCAATCCGGCCGGACTCAGTCACGGATAGTCCGAAGGTCGATTCGGGTGGCCACCCCACCGCGAGGTACAACGCATCGCATTCCCGGCGCAGTGCAGCGAGGTTTTCCGGTTGGAGGCCCGCGTTCAGGCTGATCTCAGCGAAGACAGACTCGACAATGGCCAGTTCATCGCAGAGGATGCGGCGCGGCAGGACCGCTTCGGGAAAGTCCAGGAGGCGACCGCCAAACCGGTCTTGCGCTTCATACACCGAAACGGTATACCCTTTGCGGGCGAGGTCGAAGGCAGCCGTGAGTCCGCTCAGTCCGCCGCCTACCACCGCCACGGTCTTACCGCGCTTGGGCAGCACGTGCGGCTTATCGGGCGCGCTGCCGTATTCGGTGCAGGCGAGCTCCAACGCCCGGATTTCGATGGGGTCACCAGCCTCCTGGCGCTTGCAGACTGGTTGGCACGGCGCGTCGCAGATTCGGCTGATGGTGCGCGGGAAGGGGAGAGTGCGAGCCAACACCTTCAGGCCGGCGTGAAAATCGCCGGCCGCGACGGCCGCGGCCATCGCCCGCACATCCACGTGGATGGGACAGCTCGCCGAACAGATGGGCGCGCAATCCTGGATGCATTGGTATTCCAATCTGCGGAGCTCGTCTTGTCCGATCATGGTGTGCCTCTTGCCTGGTCGCGCAGGTGAGCCCTCTGATTCAATCCGCGGCGATCGGATCGTCCAACGCGTTCATTGGAGTTTTCCCGGGGGAACGGCCGCCGGCGCGATCCGAAACATGGAGGGCCATCACGTCACAGCCCGGCTCCGATGATGCAGGAGCCGGGCTGTGAGCCGGCAGTTCTAAGCCGTAACGGCAGCCTGCGCCTTGATGCCGGCCAGGATCTTCTCCGGCAGAGCGGGCAGGTGCGTGATTCGGACGCCGGTCGCATCCTTGATCGCGTTGACTACCGCAACGTGAGATGCGGTCAGCGGGGCCTCGCCGACTCCGGAGGCGCCAAACGGACCGTACTCGCGCGGTGATTCAACGTAGTAGATGTCGAATTTGTCCGGGATGTCGCGGGCATAGGGCAGCCCGCAGGCGATCATGGTCGTGTGCTTGTGGATGTCTTCATAATCTTCGGTCAGGGCCAGGCCGATGCCTTGGGCAATGCCGCCGTACATCTGGCCATCGACGATCAGCTTGTTGTTGATCTTGCCGGCATCGACGATACACGTGAAGCCCTCGCAAATCGCCTTGCCGGTCTTCATGTCCACGCCGACCTCGGCCATGAAGACAGAATACATGTAGCAGCTGAACGGCCGGCCTTGAGCGTTCTCATCGCAGCCCTGGCCGATGGCAGCCGTCCATTTGCCCACCGCCTTGAGCGGGATCTTGTCTGCCACCATCTCGTCATAGGTGCGGAGGGAGCCATCCGACTTGCGCATGGCCTCGATCAGGTTTTCGCAGGCGTTTTTGATCGCGTTGCCGACGACCACCTGGCTGCGGCTGCCGCCCGCGGGCCCTCCGACCGGCGCGAGCGCGGTGTCGTTGAGGACCATCTTGATCTGCGAAGGTTCGATCTCCAACGCGCGCAGCGCCTCGTGCGCTGTGCCCAGTACGCCGGCATCGGCGCCCTGGCCATGGTCATGCCATGTGGCGTACACGGTGACGCCCTCTTTGTCTAGCTCCACCCACGCTTCGGCGCTGTCCGCACCGTCCAGCCCTGCGCCGTAGATGCCAAGAGAGATGCCGACACCCTTCTTGCGCTCCGGCGTGGACTCCGCCTTGGCCTTCTCCTTGGCGGCCTTGTACAGCGGCCGCAGCATGTCGAACATCTCCGGGAAACTCATTGCATCGGGCACCTGGCCGGTGGGGGTCGTGGCGCCCGGCCGGTAGACGTTCTTGTACCGGAGCTCGAGCGGATCCACGCCCATCTTCTCGGCCAGCTCGTCCATGAGGCTTTCCGATAGCAGGAAGCTCTGGGGCGAACCGTAGGCCCGGAATGCGGAGCCCCATGCATGATTGGTCGCCACGGTGCGTCCTAAGCCTCGGATGCTGGGGATGTCGTACCCCGCTCCCATGTACTGGGCGCCGCGCAGCGTCAGCAGATCGCCGAACTCAGAGTATGGGCCGTGGTCCACGCTCCAATCGGTCTCCATACCCAACAGCTTACCGTCTTTGTCGGCAGCCAGTTTCCCGTGCATCCAGAACGGGGAGCGCTTGCCGGTGTACGCGATGAACTGCTGGTAATCGTATTCCAGGTAAACCGGTCGCTCCGTGGCCATGCACGCTACTCCGGCCAGGGCCTCCAGAGTCGGGCTGAACTTGTAGCCGAATGTGCCACCGGCGGGATTCTGTACCAACCGCAGCTTTTCCGGTTCGATGCCAAGGCCGGGTGCAATCATGGCATGGTGCAGGTGGATGCCGATGCTCTTGGAATGGATGGTCAGGCAGCCTGATTCGTCCATGTAGGCCAGGCCGCAGTCCGGCTCGATGGTAAGGTGCGGCTGACGGCTGCAGTACGTTTCGGTCTCGATGGTGTAGGCCGCTTTTTCGAACTCGGGCGCCGTTTCCCCGCCCTTGATGCAGTTGATCTGGTAGTATTCGTTGGGGACTCCGGGGTGGATTTCGATGGCGTCGGGCTCCATGGCGGCCGGCGCGGACATGTAGGCGGGCAGGAGTTCGAGGTCCACTTTGACCTTCGCAGCCGCCGCCTGCGCGTTCTCGAGGGTGTCCGCCGCCACGATCGCGATCGCATCGCCGAACTGGAACACCTTTTCGTCGCAAAGGATCGGGCGGTCCCAGCCGTCGCCCTTGTT
>ENA-UOUL01004886-UOUL01004886.1-bioreactor-metagenome-genome-assembly--contig:-NODE-4886-length-12003-cov-16.313349_pt1 | contig 12003 bp, 8 predicted proteins | sample MGYA00249838_ERZ747220 | MGnify/ENA primary metagenome ERZ747220 (study PRJEB28778, sample SAMN05720191) | bioreactor metagenome | isolation source: Anaerobic biogas reactor | place: USA:Washington...
TTTCCGCTCAGATCTTCCCGCTCACCCCGGGAGCCCTTGTCGCTGACGGTCACAACCCCCGCTAGAAATTCCATCAGTTATCAGGCCTCTTCCTTTTTGGATTCCGCAATGATTTTTTCAGCCAGGTGGGCCGGCACCTCTTCATAGTGGGAATGCGAATAGGTGAATGTCCCGCGGCCGCTCGTCATGGAAGTAAGATCCGGCGCATACTTTAGGATTTCCGCAAGGGGAACCTGCGCCTTGACAATCTGGTGATGGCCTTTACTGTCCATGCCCAGGACCTTTCCGCGGCGACTGTTCAGATCGCCAATGACGTCCCCCATGTATTCATCGGGAATCTCGATCTCGATGTTGACGATCGGTTCCAGCAGGATCGGCTGGCAGAGCATGACGCCCTTTTTAAAGGCCATGGAGCCGGCAATTTTAAAGGCCATTTCAGAGGAGTCCACGGTGTGGTAGGAACCGTCAACAAGAGAAACCTTGAGGTCGACGACGGGATAACCGGCAATGACGCCGTCCGCCATGGCCTCGACGATGCCCTTTTCCACCGCGGGCCGATACTGCTGGGGAATCACGCCGCCGACAATCTTGTCTGCGAATTCAAACCCGTTCCCACGAGGCATGGGTTCGATATCGATCCAGCAGTCACCGAACTGCCCCCGACCGCCGGACTGTTTCTTGTAGCGGCCCTGAATGTTTGTTTTGCTCTTGATAGTTTCCCGGTAAGGAACTTTGGGCTGCTTGAGCAGAACATCCACGCCGAATTTCCGCTTCATTTTTTCCACATTGACTTCAATGTGAACCTGTCCCATTCCCGAGAGGATCATCTCTTTGGTTTCCTCGTTGCGGCTGAAGGTGAGGGTTGGATCCTCTTCGCTGAGGCGAAGGATGGATGACACGATCTTCTCTTCGTCGCCCCTCGTCTTCGGCTCGATGGCAAAGGACATGACCGTGGGCGGGGGCTCTACCTTCTCGAAAGCAATAGGGAACTTCTCGGCGCAGAACGTGTCGCCGGTCACCGCTTCCTTGAGTTTGGCGATTTCCTGCTCGATGTCAGCTTTATCCGGCGCATCGGTAGCCAGGGTGAGGTAAGTCTCGTAGGCGGCAATGGCTTCTGCATACTTACCCTGTTTCGCGTAGGCCATCCCGATGAAGCGCTGCGCGCTGGCGCGTTCCGGGTCGCGCTCGAGAAGCGTCTGCCATTCGGCGATGGCTTCGTCGAATTTGTCCTGCCGGGCAAAGACGCTGGCCAGATTTCCGCGCGCATCGGAGTAATCGGGATTGATGCGGATAGCTTCGCGGTATTCAAAGATAGCTTGATCGAAGTCGTTCTGTTTGTCGTAAGCGTAGCCTAGGTTGTAGTGCGCCGTCGCGTCCTCTGGGTTGATTTGTAGCGCCTTTTTGAACAGGGTGATGGCTTGATCGAGATCGCCCTGCATCCCGTAGGCGATGCCGAGATTGATGTACGCGGCGACGTATTCGGGGTCCAGCTCGATGGCTTGCTCCCCAGCAGCGATTGCATCCGTGACTTGGTCGGTGTTTGCATAGGCGGCGGCCAGATCGCCGTAGGCCTCGCCGAAGTCGGGCTTGAGTTCGATGGCCTTCTCGTAGGCGACGACAGCTTTCTCCCATTCACTCAGCGCACTGTAGGAACTGCCGAGGTTGTGTTGTGTATAGGGGTCGTTGGGATCGAGTTCTGCCGCTTTTTCGAGCGCGGTGAGGGATTCCTCGAATTTCTCCATATCGTAGTAGACGTCGCCCAACTGGAAATAGGCGGCGGCATGTTCAGGATCGAGTTCGATAGCCTGCTGGAACGTGGCGATGGCATCTTCGAGTTGGCCGGCCTCGCGCTGTTGGACACCCTCGGCCACGAGATCGTCCGCCGAAGGGGTGGGGGTAGCGGCGGGTGTGGATGTCGGCGCTGGCGTAGCCGTGTTGGCCGCGACCGTAGGCTGGTCAGCACCCTCAGGGGTGCTCGTCTTCCCACCGCCGCAAGCGCTGAACAGCGCGAGGCTCAATATCAGACTGACAACAATCCATAGATGTTTTCCTAGCGTCATTTCTCTGTCTCCTTTCACTTAGATTTTTGAATTTTAGTCTGTGCTGACCTCTAAAACCCAGAGCGCCGGCGGATTGTCTCCCGCCTGCGCGACCAGCCATAGTTGGCCTGCTGCATCGACCGTCGCATCCAACACATTCAGTCCGGCGACCGGCGATGGCTCCAAGTGGTTGTCTGCGATGCGGAATGGCGTCCCGCCGAGGAAAAACCACGGCGTTCCGGCGGCGTCAAATAATACCGGCAGCGTCGGGCCTTGATAAAGTTTCTCGGCGTAATCTTGCAGCCCCATCACTTCGACCCATGTGCCATCCTGGAAGTGATAGAGTGCGCGCATCGCGTCACAACTGACATCGCCGCATAATCCGCGCAGCTCGCAGCTTACGCCGGTGCACAGCGCCGAGAGCAGCCACGGCGCGCCGTCAGGCCCAATCGAGAGGGCAACCGGATAACCGCGCTGGTAATCTGCCGGAGACGGCAGCGGGAACTGCTGCCAGCTCTTCTTCGCCAGATTGATGCGCGCTGCCATACCGTAATCACTGCCGATCCAGACATTCCCCTCGGCGTCGGCGGCGATGGTCATCACGCAGCCTTGACTGGTGGATGCTTGTGCGCCGGCCCAACTGAATTCACCGGCGGCAAATTCGGCTGTATTCAACCAGCGCACGCCGCCTCCACCCTTCGGCCATAGTTCACCCCAATCACATTCACCCACCCATATCCGCTGTTGGCCCGCTGCAAATGTGAGCGTGAAGTCCAATCGCAAATCTGGATCAGAGACAGTCCTCATTCCCAACGTGTCTCGCGTAAAGATTGTCCAGCGCCCATCGGCATACACGCGCACATCCTGCTCTGTAACAAGCCAGACCTGGCCCTGGTCGTCGGTGAGGACGCCCTGGCCTTCCAACGCGGCTGGATCATCCACCGGCAGCCAGCCGGCGTCAGCGCGGACGAAGGCCGAACCGCCATAATCGGCGAGCGCGCTGTCCCAGTAGAAAATGGTATAGGGCGCTTCTTCAGGGAGGAACCACAGCCGCCCGGTCTTGTCCACGCCCATAAAACGTTGCTCCGGCGCGAGGAAGTATGGCTGCCACGCGCCGTCGTGCAGCAGGGCAAAGCCGTCGGTGGTCAATAGCCGCAGGTCGCCATTGGACACCGCCTCCAGGCGCATGATCTGGCCTTGAAGGTCATGGGGGACCGGAATGACCTTGTAGAAGGGGCCGATATGGTCAACCGCCGCCGTGGATGGGTAGACCAGTGGCCATTCATCGGCGTTGAGGGGAGATTTATCATCTTCGATGGGATCGTCACAGCCGCGATAGCGGACCTCGTCCAACACAAAGCGCGCGTCCTGGAGGTGGTATTTGTAAAAGACGCCGCAGTCTCTCAATCCACGATGGGCGTGGAGGCTGGTCAATGTCTGCGTATTGGGATCGTAGTTGATGGGGAAAGCGCCATACAGCACGTCGGTCTCTGTAAGGCCGCGTTCCGGTGCATCGCCGTCGCTGAGCACCGGCATGGTGAGAAGCTGCGCCGCTGGCGGACTGGCGTGGTTGTTGAGCCAATAGGCGCGATCTTCCTCCCAATATGGGCCGAGGTTGCACAGGACAACGACGAGATACTGCTCATCGCCCAGGGGATACACCGTAATTCCGCCGGAGTTCTCTGCTCCCTGTGTGAAGCGTTGAAATGCTTCTTCGCACTCGTCGGGCCATCCTAAAAGCATTCGCCAGGCAGGGCGCGCGCTGTATGGGATGTCTTTTTGTGTAGGATCGACGCCTGCCGGGATCGGTGAGGCCGTCGCGGTCGACGCAGGGGGAGCCGCCGCCGTGGCGATTGGGGTTGCTGTCGGCGCGGCCATCGGTGTCAGACTCGGCGCTGTTGTGGGCGTCTGCGACGGGAGCAGGGTAGGACTCGACGGCTCTGTGGGTCTGTCGACTGCGCGACATGCCAGCAACCACATGCTTATGCCCATCAAGATGATAGCGTGAGAGCGAATTTTCATCGACTTAACTCCACGAAGGATGATCATGGGTTGGATTCCAACACCCAGAGCGCCGGCTCGTCATTGTCGGCCTGCGCGATCGTCCAGATTTGTCCGGCTGCGTCCACCGTTACGGCTAACGGGTACAGTTCGGCGACCGACGGTTCCACCAGGCGATTGTTTTCGACGCGGTATACCGCCCAACCGATGAAAATCCAGGGCGTCCCCATGCCGTCGAACAGGATGCGTAGCGATGAGTTGGCAGAGAGAGCGTCCTCCGAATCGTCGTCCGGGCCAAGAACCTCGATCCACACTCCATTCTGAAAGTGATAGAATGCGCGCGCCGAGTCATCACAACTGGCGCCGCCACATACCGGCGGGAGCAGCGCCGCGAGCGCCCACGGGGTGCCATCCGGGCCCACGGTGAGGGTGGCTACATAGCTCATGCGGTAATCTCCCGGCGCCGGCAGAGTGAACTGCTGCCAGTTCCCCGAAGCCTGGTCGAACCGCTGCACGATGCCTTCATCCATGCCGAGCCACACGCGCCCCTCGGCGTCGGCGGCGATCGCCGTCACGCAGCCGGCGGTTGCCGGGAATTGCGCGCCGCGCCAGGTTTGTCCATCGAACCAGCGCGCGCCGCCGCCATACGGCCCCGCCTCTCCATACCAGTCACATAGCCCTACCCACATCTGCTGCAGGCTCTCCACATAGGTCAGCCTAAAACCCGTCAACGTGTCTTCCGCGGCCGCCGGTACCCCTATGGCTTCCCGCGTGTAGATGGTCCATTGCTCTCCGTCGAAGACGCGCACGTCCTGATCCGTGGCTAACCACACCCAGCCCTGACCATCGGAGAGGACGCCCCGTCCTTGTAATGCCAGCGTCGACCATACTGGCGTCCATCCGGCAGTGGCTGGCGTGAGTTCTTCACCGGCGCGCTGGTAGTAAATCCGCTCTCCGGTCTTGCCGAAAATCCAGGTGCGCCCGTCGGCGTCAACCCCCACCACTCTTTGTTCTTCATTCACAAATTGTGTATCCCACCGCCCCTCGCGGAACGTCGCATAACCGGCGCGCGTCATCAGCCACAAACTGCCATCGGGTTGCGCGTGCAGCACCGTGTCCCAATCCTTTGCGAGCAAATCCAGCATGGCGACTTTGCGGAATGGGCCGGCGACGGATGGCAGGGGATAGATCACCGGCCATTGATAGGCGTCAAGAACGGAGGGATCGGCTTCTTCGGAATCCACACAATCACGATAGCGGGCCTCGTTCAGCACAAAGCGCACGTCCTCGAGGTGGTATTTGTAGTAGACGCCGCAATCTTTCAAACCGCGATAGGCGTGCAGATTGGTCAACGTTTTCATATGGGGGTCATAGGTGGGATAAGCGCCATGCAGCACATCCACATCGTGCAGTCCCAATTCCGGCGCGTCATCCTGAACTAACTCCGGCACGGTGAGAGGGTGGGCCGTCGGTGGGTCGGCGCGATCGTCGAGCCAGTAAGCGCGCAGTTCCTCCCAGTATGGACCGAGTGTGCAGGAAACCAAGACGAGATAGCGCTCGTAGCCCATTGGGTAGGTGACAATGCCGCCCGAATCCTCTGGCTTATGTTCAAAAAGTTGAAATCCTTCTTCGCATTCATCTGGCCAATTCAAAACCGCGCGCCAGGTGCGCCGCTCGATGTAAGGGATGAAGGCAGCATTCGGGTCAATTCGCGGCGCGGGTGTTGGTGATAAGGTGGGTGATGGCTGAATGGTCGGGGTGGGAGCAGCCGTGGCGGTACGGGTTGCCGCCGGCGCCGCTGTGGGCGTCGCGCTGGGCGGCGGCAGGGGCGTCGCGTTGGGCGTCTGTGAAGGAGCAAGAGTTGAGGACGGTTCAGGCCCAGTCACAAGGGTGCACGCCAGGGCACACATCCCAATGATAAGCAAACAGGCGATGCTTAACTGTTTCTTCATCGATCCTTAATCTCCTTGAAAGGATTTCTGTAAATCTATCACAGTTACACTCCTTTTCCTGTGATTATGTGGGAATAGATATGTAGACACTACGAGCTTGCTGTCCTGGTTTCATGGTGTATCTCGATCATCTCATAACTACTCCCTTTCTTCTTCCAGTTCTGCCTGTTCGTTGTGGAGTGGCGCCTGTTCATTACCTGACCGGCTCATCTCCTCCAGGAAAGTAAATAGACCGGGCAAGGTGTGAAACCCGAGCCGTTTCCTGGTCATCGGATCCTCTAGCGAGGCGTGCCAGGTCGCTTGCTCGTTCTCACCGGAGCGCCACATGCGCAGCAAATAAGAAAAGTAGGGATGAGAAGGTTTCATAGTCTATCCTTTTCGTCATTTGTCCAAATCTATGCACTATGATATATTTCTCCTATCAGTAAAGTATCAGGAAGCGGCGCGCAAAAATTGGCTTTTGGCGTTATAATCTGCACATGGCACGTCTCTGTATCTATTTGCTCGGGTCCTTCTACGTCACCCTGGATGGGGAACCTCTTACTGGCTTTGAATCCAGCAAGGTGCGGGCGCTGTTGGCTTACCTGGCTGCTGAAGCTGGCGATCGTCCCCATAGCCGCGACGCGCTGACCGGGCTGTTCTGGCCCGACTGCGACGAGCGCACGGCCCGGCACAATCTCTCCCAAGCCCTCTTCAACCTGCGCCAGGCCATCCATGACCGAGATGCTGATCCGCCTTTTCTGTCTATCACCCAGTGGACGGTTCAGTTCAACCCCGATAGTGATTACCAGTTGGATGCTTCTCAGTTCGATACGCTCATTGCGGCCAGTGAAGTCCACGCCCATACCCTTCTGGAAACCTGCGAGACCTGCATTCGACAGTTGGAACAGGCCATCGCGCTCTACCGGGGGGAGTTCCTGGCGGGGCTTTTTGTGGATGACAGTGTCTTCTTTGAAGAATGGGCTTTGATCCGGCGAGAGCGGTTGCACCGGCTGGCGCTGGACACGCTCTATCATCTGGCGAACCACTACGAGCGACGTCAAGACCATGACCGCGCACGCCGGTATGCTCAACGTCAAATCGAGTTGGAACCCTGGCGCGAGGAAGCCCACCGGCAGTTAATGCGCCTGCTGGCCCGCAGTGGCCAGCGCAGCGTGGCCCTATCCCAATACGAACGCTGTCGCCGTGCCCTGGCCGAAGAACTGGGCATCGAGCCGGATGAAGAGACGCGGATACTTTATGAACGCATCCGCGCCGTCAGGGAATCCTGTCCCCACAACCTGCCGTCTCAACTGACACCCTTTTTGGGACGCGAAGAAGAGCTGGTAGAGATCGCGGAACGGCTGGAGCAGCCAACCTGCCGGTTGTTGACCCTGGTCGGTCCTGGCGGCATCGGCAAGACCCGCCTGGCCCTCCAGGCCGCGGCCGAACAGGTCGGGTACTTTCTCAACGGTGTCTTTTTCATCCCCCTGGTCGCCGTTGCCTCAAGCCAGTTTCTGGCCACTGCCATTGCCGAAGCCATCGGCTTTGCCTTCTCAGGCGAGGAGGCCCTCCAGGTGCAGCTTCTTAACTATATGCGCGACAAAGAGATGCTCCTGGTGCTGGATAACTATGAGCACCTCCTCTCTCCTGTTTCCGAGCGAGGCGCGCATGACGGTTTCGAGGGGATGGAGCTGCTGGTCGGAATCCTCGATCATGCCACCCAAGTGAAGCTTCTGGTCACATCCCGTGAGCCACTGAGCCTGCGCGCCGAGTGGCTCGTTGACGTCCACGGACTGGCGTTCCCAGGATCGGATGGCGGCGATGCGGTGGAGTCCTACAGCGCCATTCGGTTGTTCGTAGAGAGCGCCCGTCGGGTGAACGCCGGCTTTGCGTTTGCCGGCGAGACCGTTTCATCCACAGTCCGCATCTGCCAACTGCTGGAGGGAATGCCCCTGGGCATTGAGCTGGCTGCGGCTGCGGTGCGGTCGTATCCTTGCCAACAAATCGCGGCGCAGATTGCACACGACCTCGACTTTCTGGCGACTTCCATGCGCGATATTCCGGCGCGACATCGCAGTATAAGGGCCGTCTTCGATCACTCCTGGCGACTGCTCACCTCGCAAGAACAGGCTGTCTTTGGTCAACTGTCGGTTTTCCAGGGCGACTTCACCTCTGCAGCCGCTCAAGCTGTGATTGGACAGCGGGCATTGACCACCGAGCGCTTTCTTGCCGCTCTGGCCGATCACTCCCTGATCCGGCATTGGCCTGAGGGTCGCTACGCGATGCACACATTGCTGCGCCAGTATGCCGCCGAAAAGCTGGGCGCTTTGCCAGCCGAGCAGGAAGCTGCCATGCAGCGTCACGCCGCTTTCTACATGGATTTCCTGGCCGGGCAGGGCAGCGGCGAAGAAACCGCGCAGCGCGTTGCCATCAGAGCCGATCTGGCGAATATCCGCGCCGCGTGGCAGTGGATAATTACCGAAAAACAAGACCTAAAGGCGTTGGAGCGTGCGGCTGCGACGCTGCACAATTTCTACAGCGCGCAGAGTTGGTTCCAGGAAGGGATTGACGTCTTCCAGCTTGCCCTGGACAAGATTGCTGATCAGCCTGCCGCCACGCCGGAGCAGGCTTCGGTGTTGTGCGATCTGCTGGGACGCCAGGCGCGGATGTACATTCACATTGGACATGTGGGGACCGCCAGGATCATCCTGGAGAAAGCGCAGTCCTATCTGCCTCAGGTCGAGAGTAGCGCGCGTCGCTCGACCATCCTGGGGTATCTCGCCATTACTACCTATTATGCGGGTGATTATGGCCGTGCCGCCGGGTTGGCAGAGGAGAGCCTGCATTTATCCGAGGCGACAGAAGATCAGGATGGGGTCGCCTTTGCCCTGAACTTTTTAGGGAGTTGCGCCAAAGCGCAGGGGGAGTATGCCCTGGCGCGCCGCTACTTTGAGCAGGCAGTCGGCGTGTGCCGCCGGCTTCAGAATGACATCAACACCGCGATGGCGCTCAACAACCTGGGCAACCTGGCTCAGGTGACGCACGACTATGCCAACGCCCAGCGATATTACCAAGAGTGCAGCAGGCTCTTCAAGGCCAACGACCACATTCATGGCGCAGCCACCGCGCTGACCAATGCCGGGCAGTTGGCTCTCAGACAACAAGCGTATGACGATGCCTGGCAACTCCTCACCGAGAGCCTGGCGCTGAAGCAACAGATCAATGATCGGCGTGGCATGGCCGTCGCATTGGTCAGCCTGGGGGAACTCTCTGTGGTGGCGGGTGCATACTCGGAAGCACGCGAGCAGTTGGGGCAGGCGCTGTCCCTGGCCCGGCAGTCGGGAGATGCCAATCTGGTGCTAGACAGTCTGGTGACGATGGCGGCATTGGCGATGCGACAGGGGCAATCCGCGGCCGCCTCTCGACTGCTGGCCTTTACACTCCATCATCGAGCGCTAGTACAGGAAACACGCGAGCGGGCAGAGCACCTGGCAGATGAACTGGGAGGACTCTCAACTGAGATGCAAACATGGGCACGTGAGAACGGCGACGAATCTGCAACCGAGGAGATCGTAGCCCAGGTTTTGCAGAAGAAATCAGCTTATAACACTTGAGCGAGGCAGATATGGATATTCAGATTCAAGCCATTGGCGTTGACGACTATGCTCTCTATGACGCCATCCCCAACCATTTTGAGGTGCGCACTGTGTTTCGGGTTGTCGCGCCGGATGGTGGCTTGGGCGGTTTGCAGTTGGTCGAGCAACCCGTCGAGCCATACATCAAGACCTACGACAACGATGGCCCAACGGCGTGGGCCGAAGAATTCGACCTGCAAACCTGGGGCATCTTCGTGGCGTTCGGTGACGGCGCGCCGATCGGCGGCGCGGCGGTCGCGCTGAACGCGCAGGTCTTCCCGATGGACTATTTCCAGCGCAAGGACCTCGCCGTGTTGTGGGATATCCGCGTGCATCCAGACGCGCGGGGGCGCGGGATCGGCGCGCGGCTTTTCCGGTACGCGGCGGACTGGGCGCGGGGGCAGGGCTACGGGCAGCTTGGCCTGGAAACGCAGAGCGTCAACGTCCCCGCGTGCCGATTTTACGCCAGACAAGGCTGCACGCTCGGCGCGATCCACCGCTACGGCTACGCCGGCGTCCCCGACGTGGCGCACGAGGCGATGCTGCTGTGGTATCTTGATTTGTGATTGGGCAACAATCTAGGATGGGGGTTTGGGGGCGGGCAAGGCCCGCCCCCAAACCCCCACTTTTCTCCTCATTTATTGAGATGATACCAACTATCTTTCCAGGAGGCTATGCAATGCGTATTCTGATTACTGGTGGCACAGGAGCGGTAGGACGGATGGCGGTGGCGCGGCTGGTCGAGCACGGGCACGACGTCACCGTGATTGGGCGGAGCGCCGGGATAACAATCGAGGGCGCGACATACCGGCAATGCGATATTGTGGACTTCGCGTGCGTGACGGAGTGCGTGCAGGGGATGGAGGGCATCGTCCACCTGGCGGCGATCCCGAACCCGAGCAAGGGTGCGAGCGAGGCCATCTTCCACGCCAACTGCACGGGGACGTTCAACGTCTACCAGGCGGCGGCGAACGCGGGCATCAAACGCATCATCAGCGCCAGCTCGATCAACGCGCTCGGCTTCAACTTCGGCATCCAGCGCTTTCCGCTGCACTACTTCCCGATGGATGAGGCGCATCCGAGCTTCACGACCGATCCGTATTCCTTCTCCAAGCAGGTGATGGAGGAAATCGGCGCGTACTTCTGGCGGCGCGACGGCATTTCGAGCCTGTTTCTGCGCCTACCGGGTGTCTACGAGGTGACGCCGGAGAACGAAGTGCAGGTGATGGCTTCCCGCGCAGCGGCGCGGCAGCAGTACCAGGAGCTATTGGCGATGCCGGAGGAACAGCGTCGCGTCATCATCGCGGGCATCATCACGCAGCATGACAGGCTCCGTGATGAGCGGGCCTTCGAAGTTCTCAATAACTTTCCGCAGTTGCGCGAGCTACCCTACGCGCGGGTGATGTTTGGTTACAGCAACTTCTGGGCCAGCATCGACGCCCGCGACTCCGCGCAGTGCATCGAGAAGGGGCTGCTTGCCAACTTCGAGGGCAGCCACCCGGTCTACGTGAATGACGATCACAACTCCGCCGGAGTCCCGACGGAGACGCTGGTGGAATGGTTCTACCCCGACGTGCCGCTCAACCGCCCGCTCGTTGGCACGGAGACGCTGGTGAGCATTGACAAGGTGCGGGATCTCGTCGGCTTTGAACCGGAGTATTCGCTGCGCCGGTGGTTGGGAAGCTAAGTGGAGGAGAGGCTAAGTTCAGGGTTATCCAGCGCCTCTGCGAAAAAGGCCGCGACGCCAATGGTGATAAAGATGTCCTTGAGGTCGGCGGTTACCAGACCCGGCAAGCGGATAAAGTCAACAATGTACTCGCGCAGAGACATATCGCACACCCAACTTGCATATCCAGAGAATATGCCGAGGAAGGCCACGTCTACCCACAAGCTCTGGCGATGATTTCTGGTGTAGTAACGGCGGCAAAGTATCGAGAATAAGGGAATCAGGATAGCCAGGCCCAACTGGATAAGGTTGAAGACGCTGAAAGATTGTATATCGAATGTACTTGCGACCCAGGAGCCGTGAAAATTGCGCTCGTGAGCCAGGTACAGCCAGTTCTTGATGATGGGAATTGAAGTCTGATAAGGAATCAACGCCGTGATGCTTGTCTTGATGGCCTGATCGAGTACGATCAAACCCGCAGCGCTTGCCGGCAGTCCCCAACCTTGAGCGATGCGCTGCGTGTGTTTGCTCAAAGCGGTCAGTGTACAGGCAACAAGATAGAAGAATATCAGAGGATAACCCGCTACCAAAACCAGGCCAGTTCTTAGATGACCTCTCGCTGCTGTAATCAGGATGAAAAACGCCCACTCTATCAGAAAAATCAGCTTGATTTTTGTAGGCTTGAGAAAAGCGACAACCGTTAGCATAGTTCATCCATTCGTTGCTTG
>ENA-UOUL01004891-UOUL01004891.1-bioreactor-metagenome-genome-assembly--contig:-NODE-4891-length-11993-cov-6.963746_pt1 | contig 11993 bp, 14 predicted proteins | sample MGYA00249838_ERZ747220 | MGnify/ENA primary metagenome ERZ747220 (study PRJEB28778, sample SAMN05720191) | bioreactor metagenome | isolation source: Anaerobic biogas reactor | place: USA:Washington...
CTTTGGAAGAACAACCTTTGATCAAAAGATTGATACCGCGCCTTATTATACTTCTTCTTTTAGTCCCGCTGTTCACCACACCATGGGCGGATTAGTGATTAATACAAACGCTCAGGTTCTTAATCAAAATGGCGATGTGATCCCCGGCTTCTTTGCTGCAGGAGAGGTAACAGGCGGCATCCACGGCACCAACCGCGTTGGCGGGAACGCCGTTCCCGATGCGCTGGTATTTGGTAAAATCGCAGGAGAAATGGCCGTAAACGCAGAATAATCTCTGACCAAAAATGACCTGAATAAGGGGCTGATGCGCTAAAAAGAGCAGCAGCCCCTTATATATTGGTGTTTTTCCCTGGACAAGATGGATTAGCGCCCGGGCTTCAGAGGATATCCCGCTCCCTTTAGCCCCGGGGCCGGAGGCTCACCTCTCCGGCGATCAGGCGCAGGGGGCCCTCCTCCGTTTTCACCAGCAGAGCGCCCTCATCGTCAATCTCCTCCGCCAGCCCTGCCCGGGGCTGGTTTTCATGCTCAAAGCTGACCCATTGCCCCAGGTTGACGCAGTGGGCGCGGTAGCTTGCCATATGGCGGGGCGCCTGGGACAGGCCGGACAGGATGCGCCCCATGATTTCCGCCGCCAGCCGTTCCCGGTCCGCCGGCTGCCCTTTGACATAAAGGCTGCCGGCGCCCGGGACGGGCAGCTCCTCAGGGCCCAGGTTCAGACCGATGCCGATGACGCTTTTGGCCAAAACCCCTTGGATGATGACCCCCTCGGTCAAAATGCCGGCCACCTTCTTGCCCTGATATAAAAGATCGTTCACCCATTTGATATGAAGGCGCTGGCCCGTCACCTGCGCCACCGCCTCCAGCGCCGCCACCGCCGCCAGGGTGGTGAGCTGGCCGGGGCTGGCCGGGGTGTTTTCCACCACCAGGCTCATATAAAGCCCGCCTGGGGGCGAACAAAATGCCCGGCCCCGGCGGCCCCGGCCCTTGGTCTGCTCCCGGGCGAACACCGCCGCCCCCTGGGGCGCGCCCTCCGCCGCCCATTGTTTGGCATAGCTGTTGGTGGAGTCCAGGCTGTCAAAAAGCCTGAGGGGATAAGGCGCCGTCAGGAAGGAAGCCAGCCGTTCCCGGTTCATTCTTTCTCTTCCTGAGGGGTGTACCAGGCCACGGACAGGATGGGCATGCCCAGATGGATGGCCAGCACGATGCCAATCCTTCTCAGGGACACCTGGCTGCCCTGGGCCCTCAGGCGCTCCGCCAGGGCCAGGGCGCTGTCCTCCTCGCCGCAGTACTGGACGATGATCTCCCCGGGCTTGCCCAAAAGCTCCTGGGCCATCAGGCGCTGCACATCCTGCTTGCCCCGGGCCAGGGAGTGGCTCTGCACGCTGCCGTCAGACAGCGTTAAAAGGGGCCGCAGGTTTAAAAGCGTGGACACCGAGGAGCGCACAAAGCCCAGCCGGCCGCTGCGGCGCAGTGGGTCCATGTCCTGAAGGGTGAAGATGGTGTGGCTGCGCCCTCGCATCTCAAGCATCGCCTCAAAGCACCGGGTCAGGCCGGCCCCTTGGTTCAACATTTCCCGGGCGGCCTTTAGCATCAGGTACATGGCCCCCGCCGTGGTGCGGGAGTCCACCACCTGGATGCAGTCCCCCCCGGTCTCCTCCGCCGCCTTAAGGGCGTTTAAAAAGGTGCCGCTTAGTCGGGAGGAGATGGTCAGGCACAGGGCCTGGTGCCCCTGGGCCTTGATGCGCTCAAACAAATAGGAAAAAGCGGAGGCCTGGGCCTGGGCGGTGCTGTAGCCCTCCAGGCCCTCTGCGGTATCCGGCTGCCAGTCATCCGCGAAGCCCTCCTGAAAGGCCTCCCTGCCGTCTTTGATATAGGCCATGGGCACCATCAATACGCCCAGGGCGCTGGCCTCCTGGCGGCTTAAGTAGGCGGTTGAATCCGTGACCAGATAGATCACGCCCAGTCTCCCCCCAATCTGCGGAAACGCGCGTAGCGCGCCTGCCTGATTTCCTCCCCTGTCATCCCGTCAAAGCCGATCAGCGCCTCCTCAAAGGCCAGCTGCACCGCGGGCAGGGCCTCGGAAAAGCCGTCCCCTTCCGGCAGGATGCCTTCGATGACGCCAAAGGCCAGCATGTCCTGGGCGCTTAATTTCAGCGCCTCGCTGGCCTCCACCACCTTGCCGGCGTCCTTATAGATGATGCTGGCCGCCCCCTCCGGGGAAAGCACGGAGTAGATGGCGTTTTCCAGCATCCAGACCCGGCTGGCGGCCGCCAGGGCCAGGGCCCCGCCGCTGCCGCCCTCTCCAATAATAACAGATAACACGGGCACCTGAAGCCCCATCATCTCCCAGAGGTTCTCCGCGATCGCCTGGCCCTGGCCCCGCTCCTCAGCGCCAATGCCGCAGGCGGCCCCCGCCGTGTCCACAAAGCAGAGCACCGGGCGCTTGAACTTCTCCGCCTGCCTTAAGTGCCACAGGCTTTTGCGGTAGCCCTCGGGCTGGGCGGAGCCAAAGTTGCGCTTCAGGCGGTCCGGGGTGTCTATGCCCTTTTCCAGGGCCAGCACCGTCACGCAGCGCCTGCCAAAAAAGCCAAGGCCCGCCACCACCGCGGCGTCCTCCCCCTGCCTGCGGTCCCCGTGGAGCTCCACAAAGTCGCTGACCATGTGGTTGATATAGCGCATGGCGTTTGGCCTTAGGTTGTTCCGGGCGGCCAGCACCCGCTGATAGGCGCTCATGCCCCAGCCCCTTCGTGCATGCGCAGCAGCAGCCCCAGAAGCTCCCGCTGCTCCTGGCGGCGGACGATCTTGCCCACAAAGCCCTGCTCCAGCTGGAACTCCGCCCGCTGGAAGCCCTCCGGCAGCTTCTGGCGGGTGGTCTGCTCAATCACCCGGGGCCCCGCAAAGCCGATCAGCGCCCCCGGCTCCGCCAGGATGACGTCCGCCTGCATGGCAAAGCTGGCGGCCACGCCCCCGGTGGTGGCGTCGCACAAAACCGCGATATACAAAAGCCCCGCGTCCGCATGCAGGCGCACCGCGCCAGAGACCTTGGCCATCTGCATCAGGCTTAAGACGCCTTCCTGCACCCGGGCGCCGCCGGAGATCACATAGCCCACCACGGGCAAGCGCCGCTGGCGGGCCCGCTCAAACAGCCGGGTGAGCTTCTCCCCCACCGCCGCCCCCATGGAGCCCATCATAAACTGGTGCTCCATGGCGAAAAAGGCGCAGGGCTGGCCCAGAATGCTGCCGGTGCCGGTGATGACGGCCTCCCGCTCGCCGCTTTGGCGGCGGGCCTGCTCCAGCTTTTCCTGATAGCCGGGGAAGCCCAGCGGGTCCCGGGAGGCGATGCGCACGCTCATCTCCCGGAAGCTGCCCTCATCCAGGGTCATCCCCAGGCGCTGCCTGGCGCCCACCTTGTAGTGGTGCCCGCAGCGCTGGCAGAGGAAAAGCCCCTCCGCCAGGGAGCTCAGATCCTGGCGCATCTTGCAGCGGGGGCACTCAAAGACCGGCGCGCGCTCCTCCGCCGCCGCGTTTTCCATCCCCTCCAGGCGGAGGTTGGGGTTTTTGAACAGGGATTTTTCAAGCATTTCAGGCCCCTCGCTTCACAAGGTGGTCGGTGGTGTAGCTGCCGTCCTCAAAGCCCGGGTCCGCCATCAGATCCACATGGAAAAGCGCGGTGTGATCCACGCCCTCGATCACGGTTTCACACAGGGCGGCCAGCATTTTGCGAAGCGCCTCCCTTCTGGTGGGCGCGAAGACGATCAGCTTTGCAATCAGGGAATCATAGTGCAGGGGCAGCTTATAGCCCTGGTAGAGCGCGGTGTCAAAGCGCACCCCGGGGCCGCCGGGGATGTGCAGAATCTCCACCTTGCCCCCGCCGGGGGCAAAGCCCCTGGCCGGGTCCTCCGCGTTGATGCGGCACTCGATGGCATGCCCCAGGGTATGGATGTCCTTTTGCTTAAAGGGCAGGGGGATGCCGGCCGCCGTGCGGATCTGCCACTTCACCAGGTCGATGCCGCTGACCAGCTCCGTCACCGGGTGCTCCACCTGAAGGCGGGTGTTCATCTCCATGAAATAGAAGCTGCCCTGCTGGTCCATCAGAAACTCCAGCGTGCCCACCCCCTCATAGCGCATGGCGCGCACCGCCTGGCGGGCGTACTTCATCAGCTTTGCCCGCTGGGCGGGGCTGATGGCGGCGCAAGGGCTTTCCTCCAGGATTTTCTGATGCTTTCTTTGCATGGAGCAGTCCCGCTCGCCAAAGCACACGGCGTTGCCCTTGGCGTCACAGAGCACCTGCACCTCCACGTGCTTTACCTCCGTTAAAAGCTTTTCCATGTACAGGGCGGGGTCTGAAAAACAGCTCTGGGCCTCAAAGGCCGCCTCGGTGTAGGCGTGGTCCAGCTCATTTAGGCCATTGACCCGGCGGATGCCCCGCCCGCCCCCGCCGCTGCGGGCCTTGATCAACAGGGGGAAGCCTATCTCCTGGGCCGCCTTTTGCACCTGGGCCAGGTCCTTTAGGTCCTCCCGTCCCGGGATCACGGGGACGCCTGCCAAAGCCATCTGCCGCTTGGCCTCGTCCTTGTTGCCCATGCGGCGGATGGTTTCAGCCGTGGGGCCGATGAACTTCAGCCCGTTTTCCTCACAGAGGGCGGCAAAGTCCGGGTTTTCAGACAGAAAGCCATAGCCCGGGTGCACCGCCTCGCAGCCGGTGTTCAGCGCCGCGGACAGAAGCGCCTCCTGGTTTAAATAGCTTAAGGCGGAGGGGGCGGGCCCCACGCAGATGCTCTCATCCGCCAGGGAGACATGCAGCGCCTCCCGGTCCGCCTCGGAATAGACGGCCACGGTGCGGATGCCCATCTCCTTGCAGGCGCGGATCACGCGCACGGCGATCTCCCCGCGGTTTGCGATCAGTATCTTTGCAAACATCGCCTACCGCCCGGCATCGCTTAGCATCATCAGAAAGGTGCCCTCAGCGCAGAGCTCCCCCTCCACCCGTGCCTCGCCCGCGATTTTCACCATCATCCCCGTCCGGCGGACCAGCTTGCAGCTGGTGTGAATCACGTCCCCGGGGCGCACCATGCGCCGGAAGCGCACCTGGTCCATGCCGATAAACAGGGGCAGCAGGCCCTCCTGGAGCTTGTCCTTCACCAGGATGCCCGCGGACTGGGCGATGATCTCGCAGAGCACCACGCCGGGCACCACGGGAAAGCCGGGGAAATGCCCCTGCAAAAAGGGCTCGTCCCCCCGCACCTGATACTGTCCCCGGGCCACGTCTTCCCCCGCCAGGGCCACCTCGTCCACCAGCAGCATGGGCGCCCGGTGGGGCAAAAAGGTCTGGATCTCGTCTCGGTTCATTTTTCCCTCAATACAGTTTAATCAGCGTCTGGCCAAACTCCACCACGCTGCCGTTGGCCAGGCAGATGTCCGCCACCTGGCCGTCCTGGGGGGCGGTCACCTCGGTCACCTGCTTCATCACCTCGATCAGGCAGAGCACATCCCCTTTTCGCACCTGGTCCCCCACCTGGACAAAGGGCTTGCCCCCGGGCTCCGGCGCCTCATAGAAGATGCCCACCACGGGGGATTTCACCTCGATGATGCGGTTGAAATCCGGGCCCTCCGCCTGGGCCAGGGCCTCCGGCTGGGCCGGGGCCGCCTCCTTGTGCGGGGCAACAGGCTGCGCCTGCGCCCTGATCTCCCGGCGCAGGCGATAGCGCTCGCCCTCTGCCTCAATATCAAGGCCGGTGAGGCTGCTTTGCTCAAACAGCCGGATGATCTCCTTTAACTGCTCCAGGTTCATGTTCCCCTCCTGACTGCCAGCGCCCCGTTGTGCCCGCCAAAGCCCAGGGAGACGGACAGGCCCAGCTCCCGGGTTTCCCGGCGGGGAACATGGGGCACATAGTCCAGGTCACAGGCCGCGTCCTTGGTCTTTAGCGGGATGGTGGGCGGCAGCACCCCTTCTGAGAGCGCCAGCAGGGTGGCGATCAGCTCCGCGCCGCCCGCCGCCCCCAGCATATGGCCTGTGGCCCCCTTGATGGAGGAGATGGCCGCCTCCCGGGCCCGCGCCTCCCCCAGGGCCCTTTTGATGGCCAGGGTCTCGGTTTTGTCGTTAAGGGGCGTGCCGGTGCCGTGGGCGTTGATGTAAAGGCTTTCCCGGCCGCTGTCTCCCGCTTCCTCAAGCGCCAGGCGCATGGCCCGGGCCGCGCCGTCCCCTTCCGGCTGGGGGGCGGTGATGTGGCTGGCGTCACAGGTGGCGCCATAGCCCACGATCTCCCCCAGGATTTTAGCCCCCCGCTTCCGGGCCATTTCCATATTTTCCAGCACCAGAACCGCCGCCCCCTCGCCCAGGACAAAGCCCTTGCGGTTTAGGTCAAAAGGCAGGCTTGAAGCCAAAGGCTCGTTGGTCTCAGACAGGGCCATGCTGCTGGTAAAGCCCGCGATGGCAATGGGCGTCACCGAGGCCTCGCTGCCCCCGGTGAGCATGGCGTCGATATAGCCGTGGCGGATCAGGCGGCAGGCCTCCCCCACCGAATGGGTGGAGGTGGCGCAGGCGGTGATCACCGGCACGCAGGCGCCTTGGGCGTTGTACTTGATGGCGGCGTTGCCGGCGGCCATGTTGCCGATCATGGTGGGGATACACAGGGGGGACACCCGCCCCGGGCCCCTGTTTATCAGCTTTTCCGATTCCCGGAACATGGTCTCGATGCCGCCGATGCCGCTGGAGATGTTCACCCCAAAGCGATGGGGTTCCACCTGGCCCATCAGCCCGCTTTGCGCCATGGCCTGGTGGGCCGCCGCCATGGCATACTGGCTGAACAGGTCCATGCGCCGGGCCTCCGCCACCTCTATGCCATAGGCGCCCGGCTCAAAGCCCTTTACCTCCGCCGCGATTTTCACCTTAAAGCCCTGGGTGTCAAAGCGGGTGATGGGCCCGATGCCGCATTCCCCGCCCAGAAGCGCCTTCCAGAAGCTTCCCACATCATTCCCCAAAGGGGAGATGATGCCCATTCCCGTTACCGCTACACGATGCATACTGTTTTCCTCACATGTACATGCCGCCGTCCACCTGAAGGACGCTGCCGGTCACATAATCAGCCCCCCGGGAGCAGAGGTAGGCCACCGCCTGGGCCACCTCCTCCGCCCGGCCCAGGCGGCCCACGGGCACCTGGCCCAGCGCCCGCTTTAGGGTTTCCTCCGGCATCTCCCGGGTCATCTCGGTGTCAATAAAGCCGGGAGCTACCAGGTTACTGGTCACCCCCCGGCCCGCCAGCTCCCGGGCCAGGGTCTTGGTCAGACCCACCAGGCCCGCCTTGGCGGCGGAGTAGTTGGCCTGGCCCGGGTTTCCCATCAGCCCGGAGACGGAGCCGATGTTCACCACCCGGCCCCAGCCCGCCTTCATCAAATCCCGGTAGCAGGCCTGGATGGTGTGAAAGGCCCCCGCCAGGTTCACCTCCAGGACGCACATAAAGTCCTCCCCGCTCATCCGGAGGGTCAGCCCGTCCCGGGTGATGCCCGCGTTGTTGACCAGGATGTTGATGGGGCCAAAGGCCTCCCGCGCCTGGGCCACCGCGGCCTTCACCGCCGCCTGGTCCGCCACGTCGCAGGGGATGGCCAGGGCCTTCACCCCTTTTTCCGCAAGGGCCGCCACCGTGTCCTCCGCCGCGTCCCTGCGCCCCGCGTACAACAGGGTGATGCGTTCTGCCTGCTGGCTGAGCGCCAGCGAGATGGCCCGGCCAATCCCCCGGGTGCCCCCGGTGATCAGCGCGGTGTTCGCGTTTCCTGTCATGATAAGCCTCCCAAAGCGCCCGCCGCCAGGCGGATGCCGTCCATATCCTCCGCCTGAAGCATCCGGGCTTCCGGCAGGATTTTGCCCACCAGGCCGCTTAGCACCTTGCCCGGCCCCAATTCAAGAAAGGTGTCAATGCCGGCCTTGGCCATGTTCCGGATGCTTTCCTCCCAGCGCACGGGGCTTTTCAGCTGCCGGGTCAGCCAGTCCTTGGCCGTCTGCCAGGCGTAGGGCCGGGCGCTCAGGTTGCTGTACACCGGGATGTCAGGGCTGCTAAGCGGGATGTCACGAAGCGCCTCCGCCATTTGCCCGGCGGCCTGCGCCATGAAAGGGGAATGAAAGGCCCCGGCCACGTTCAGCCGCAGGCTCCGGATGCCCTGGGCCTTCAGGTCCTGCTGGAAGCCCTCCAGGGCCAAAAGAGGCCCGGCCACCACCGTCTGCCCCGGGGCGTTGAAGTTGACCGCCAGCACCTCCGGGTGGCCCTCAAGCAGCTTTTCCACCTCCCGCGCGCTTAGGCGCAGCACGGCCGCCATGCCGCCGGGGCGCTGCTTTTCACAGGCATGCATATATTCCCCCCGCCTTTTTACCAGGGTGAAGGCGGCCTCAAAGTCCAGCATCCCGGAAAACCAGCAGGCGGGCCATTCTCCCAGGGAAAAGCCGGCCACCGCCGCCGCCTGGATGCCCGCCTCCCGGGCCGCCTGCCCCAGCGCCGCCTCCACCGTAAACAGGGCGGGCTGGGCGATGTCCGTGCGGGTGAGGCGCGCCATGGGCCCCTTAAAACACAGTTCAAGCAGGCCCGGCATCAGCGCCTCCGCCCGGTCCATAAGGGCCTTAGCGCCCGGGGAGGCCTCATAGATCGCCTGGCCCATGCCGGGCGCCTGGCTGCCCTGACCGGGGAAGAGAATGGCTAAGCCAGCCACTGCCCCGCCCCCTCAAGCAGCGCCTGGGCCTCTTCAAACATGCCGCGCATGATCTCCTTTGCCGGCAGGGTTTCCTTCACCAGGGCCGCGGCCTGGCCCGCCATGATGCAGCCGGTAGCCATGTCCCCCTGCCGGGCGGCCCGCCACAGGGCGCCGCTGCCAAAGGCCTCCAGCTCCTCGTTGCTGATAGAGATATCCGCCTCCCGCTTGGCGAACTCCAGCATATAGCTGTTCTTAAGCGCCCTGACCGGGTGGCCCAGGCGGCGTCCGGTGACCATGGTGTCGATGTCCCGGGCGGACACCACCTTGTCCTTAAAGCACTGGGGGATGGTGCACTCCTCCGCCGCTAAAAAGCGGGTGCCGCACTGCACGCCCTGGGCGCCCAGCATCAGCGCCGCCGCCACGCCGCGCCCGTCCGCGATGCCGCCAGCGGCAATCACGGGGATGTCCACCGCGTCCGCCACCTGGGGCACCAAAGTCAGGGTGGTGAGCTCGCCAATATGGCCCCCCGCCTCACAGCCCTCCGCGATCACCGCGCAGGCGCCCTCCCGGGCCACCCGGCGGGCGATGGCCACCGAGGGCACCACCGGCACCACCTTGACGCCGGCCTCAAGCCACTGGGGGATATAGCGCCCCGGCAGGCCCGCGCCCGTGGTCACCACGGGCACTTTCTCCTCCGCCACCACCTGGGCGCAGTCCCCGGCGTGGGGGCTCATGAGCATGATGTTCACGCCAAAGGCCTGGTCGGTCATCTCCCGGCACAGGCGGATCTGCTCCCTTAAGTAATCCGCGTCCAGGTTCATGGCGGAGATGATCCCCAGGCCCCCGCCGTTTGAGACGGCGGAGGCCAGCTGGGCGTCCGCCACCCAGGCCATGCCCCCCTGAAAGATGGGGTACTTCAGCCCAAACAGCCGGGACACCGGGGTCACAATCATTGGGCAGCCTCCTGAATCACCCGCACCAGGTCGCCCACGGTGCCGTCCACCTGGGTGATGTCGATGGTGACGTTAAAGGCGTCCTCCAGGTCCATCACCAGTTCCGCCACATCCAGGGAGTCCAGGGCCAGGTCGTTAAACCGGGTTTCCGCCGTGATCTCCTGGGGGTCAGAGCCGCGGCGCTCGGCCAGGGCTTCAGCAACTTTGCTCATGATGTTTTCCATAGGTTTCCCTCCTTATTTTTAGGGCTTTATATTGGCAGGCGGAGAAAACAGGTCCTCCGCCGGGGTCAGTGTCTTGGGCGGCTCTTTGCCCCAACGCAGCACACAGGCGCCGCTCACCAGCCCCGCGCCAAAGGCGCTCATGGCGATCAGCTGGCCGGGCATAAGCAATCCCGCGCGGTACATCTCGTCCAAAAGCAGGGGGATGCTGGCGGCGGAGGTGTTGCCGGTGCGGTGGATGTTGCCGGGCATCCGGGCGGGGTCAAGCTTCAGCCGCTGGCGCACCGCGTCGATGATCCGCCGGTTCGCCTGATGGAGAAGCACCCAGTCCATCTCCTGAACCGTCCTACCCGCCTGGGCTGCCACCTGGTTTAAGTCCTCAATGGACTGGCTGACCGCGAAGCGGAACACGTCCTGCCCCTGCATCCGGACGCCCCCCGGCGCCTCGTCAGGCTTCCTGGTGAAGGGGTTGTTGCCCGGCTCCGCCAGCATGTACAGGGCGTCCCGGTCCGTGCGGGCGGTGAGGCGAACGGAAAGCAGGCCCTCCCCGGGCCCCACCACCACGGCCCCCGCGCCGTCCCCAAACAGCACGCAGGTGGCCCGGTCCTCCCAGTTGGCAAGCCGGGTGATGGCCTCCGCCCCCACCACCAGGATGTGCCGGGCCTTTCCCGCCTTGATAAAGCTGTCCGCCGTGTCCAGGGCGTAGACAAACCCGGCGCAGGCGGCGTGCAGGTCCATGGCGGGGCAGACGGCATGCAGCCCTTCCTGAATCAGGCAGGCGGTGGAGGGGAAAACATAGTCCCCCATGGTGGTGGCCACCAAAATCATGTCCAGGTCCTGGCCTGAAATGCCCGCGTCCAGCAGCGCCCTTTGGGAGGCCGCAAGCGCCAGGCGGGTGAGTTCGCTTTCCTTCATCACCCGCCTGCGGGTGATGCCGGTGCGGCTGGTGATCCATTCATCCGAGGTGTCCAGAAATTCCTCAAGCTGCTGGTTGCTCACCACCTGTTCAGGCAGCGCGCTTCCGATGCCAAGTATGTTCAACTGTCCTGTCCTTCCTGCTTAAACTGGGGCAGCAGCACGTCCAGGTGCTGCTCCTGGTTCCTGAAAAAATCGTGCAGGTTCAAAAGGCCCTGAAACAGGGCCTCCCGCTGCTCCTCCCCAAGCCCCCGGGACACGCTGTGCACCATCTGCCGGTGGAAAAAGCGGTGCGCGGCTTCCGCCCGCCGCCCTTCCCGGGAGAGGCTCACCTTCACCATGCGCTTGTCCGTCTCGTCCCGGGCCTTGATGAGAAAGCCCTTCCTGGTCAGCTTGTTCACCGCCGCGGTCACCGAGGGCAGGGTGATGGCCAGCTCCCGGGCGATATCCGTGATGCTGCGCCCCTCAGGGCCCCCTTTGGCCACCGCCTCTAAGAAGTGCATCTCGCTGATGCTGAGCTTGCCAGCGCTCAAACGCCTCAGCGAATCCTCCTCCAGGCGTAGAATGCTGTTGAAGGTGTTGACCAAAAGGTCGTTGAGCGCCGCTGCAAATGCGTCCATGTCATCCCTTTCCAAAAAGTTAGTTAGACTAACGAACCGAAAGATAGCACGGGACGGCCCGGCTGTCAAGCGGGGGGCCCGCGGAGCCTGGCCTGATGGTGACGGACACCCTGGCCCTGCTGACATAACCCGGGCCTTTTTTTCGCGTGTGGTTCAGGAGCTTAAGCGTGCGATCAGCCTGCGGATTGGCCAAAGCATCTGGCAAAAGCCCAAGCCCAATTCAGGGAAACACGCGCCAGCATGTCGCAAGGGCGATTACCAATCGCCAGCGGTGAGGGCCCAACAAGGGCAGGGCTTCCCGGACGACGCGCTGTGAAACGCCATTTGGGGCGGCCCTTTCAATCATCAAGGCCCGCGGGCGATTGATAATCGCCCCTACAAGGGTTTGAAGGAGGCTGGGTAAACCTGATCGTCCGGCATAAAACCTGCGCCATCGCCATCTCCCCTGGACACCTCATAATACCAGCCCCTGGCTGTGCCGGCGCGCCCATATCTTCAGGGAAATACGCGCAAACATGTCGTAGGGGCGATTATCAATCGCCCGCGGTGAGAGCCCAACAAGGGCAGGGCTTCCCGGACGACGCGCTGTGAAACGCCATTTGGGG
>ENA-UOUL01004893-UOUL01004893.1-bioreactor-metagenome-genome-assembly--contig:-NODE-4893-length-11991-cov-2.768424_pt1 | contig 11991 bp, 6 predicted proteins | sample MGYA00249838_ERZ747220 | MGnify/ENA primary metagenome ERZ747220 (study PRJEB28778, sample SAMN05720191) | bioreactor metagenome | isolation source: Anaerobic biogas reactor | place: USA:Washington...
GTCGCACGGATACGCGAGAAGTACCGCACCACAAGGCCCAGCATCTGCACGGCCCGCTACAGGATCGTGACCGAGTTCTATCAGGAAAACCCGCAGCTGCAGGGGATTCTCAAGAGAGCGAAGAACTTCAAAAGCATCTGCGAAAAACTCCCGGTCCTGATCAATGAAGACGAAGTCATCGTCGGCTGGCAGGCTGCCAAATATCGCGCCTGCGCGCTCTACCCCGAGACGTCGTTCAGCTGGTTCCTCGACGAGCTCAAGGCCGGAACCATTCCACTGAGAGACGTCGATCCGTACGACATCGATCCCGAAGACGTTGAATACATCCTGAGCACCGGCGACTTCTGGCGCAAGGAGTGCCTGAGCGCGAAAGTGGACGAGTACATTCCTCCCGGGTATCACAAGGCTGCCGGAAACGGCGTCACTACCTTCGGAGTAAAAGATACCTGCACATCACCCATCGGCCACTTTACAGCCAACTTCGAAAAGGCGATGCGCAAGGGGTTCGGCGCTATCAGGGCCGAAGCGCAGCAGAAGATGGATGAACTCGAAGGAGTTCTCTTTGGAAACAACGTCGAGAAGTACAACTTCTATCGAGCCGTCACGATCGTGTGCGACGGGATGATCACGCTCTCGAGGCGGTATGGGCAGGAGTGTGAAAGGCTGGCCTCGACCGAACAGAATCCGGCCCGCAAGAAAGAACTGCTGGAGATGGCCGACTGCCTCAACTGGATCATGGCCAATCCCTGCCGCTCTTTTCACGACGCGCTGCAGTGCATGTTCCTTTACCAGATCGGCCTGTGTCTTGACGCCCAGCAGCACGGCATCAGCTTCGGCCGCGTCGATCAGTACCTCGGCAGCTTCTATGAAGCGGACATCGCCCAGGGGAGGATCTCGCATTCGAGGGCGCAGGAACTGCTCGACCTCTTCTATTTGAAAGTCGCCGAGATGAACAAGATATGGCCGTACTTCGCGACCCTCTCCGGTCCGGGATACACCAGCGGCCAGTTGATGACCATCGGAGGAGTGACCAGGGACGGCAAAGACGCAACCAATCCCGTATCGTTCATGATGCTGCAGTCGGCCGGCCGCCTGGTATTGCACGACCCGCCGCAGTCGCTGCGCATCCACAAGGGAACGCCGCCGGAGCTTTGGGAGGCGGCCGTCGAAACCACCAGGATCGCAGGCGGAGTCCCTACATTCGAAAATGACGACGTCATCATTCCCGCGCTCATGGCCCGCGGACTTCCGCTCGAAAGCGCGCGCAACTACTGCCTCATCGGCTGCGTCGAGCCGCAGGGCTGCGGTGACGAATGGGCCTGCCCCGGAGGCAACGGCACCGAGGCATTCTTCAATCTGGCCAACGCTTTCCTGCTCGCAATAAACAACGGCTGCAACCCGATGCCGGACCGGCACGGAAAACGCAGCGGACAGACCGGCCTTCCGACGGGCTACCTGTACGAGATGGAGACATTCGACCAGGTGCTCGACGCCGTCAAAAAACAAATAGAGTACTTCGCAGCATGGCACGTCAGCCTGGTGAATACGTTCGAATACGTCGCGTCCGAGCACATGCAGCTTCCTCTCCTTTCAGCCACGATCGACGGGTGCATGGAATCGGGAAAAGATGTCATGAAGGGAGGAGCGAAGTACAACTCCACCGGCAACGCCGCCATCGCGATCGGCAATATCACCGACAGCCTGGCTGTCGTGAAGCACATGGTTTACGACAAGAAACTGATAAGCGCCCGCGAGCTGTATGATGCGATCATGAGCAACTGGGAGGGTAAAGAGGACCTGCGCCAGACCATACTCAATGAGGCTCCGCACTACGGCAACGACAACGAATATGTCGACGTATTCGCCAGGTGGGTGTCGGACGTGTACGGCAACGCCATCAATTCGGCCACAGGGCCGCGCGGCAGATGGGCGGCCGGACTGTTCCCGGTAACCGCTCACGTGCTGTTCGGCATGTTCACGGGAGCAACTCCGGACGGCAGGAAGGCGGGCGAACCGCTCTCGGACGGCATTTCTCCCGTGCAGCAGCTCGACCGCAACGGTCCGACAGCCATCATCAAGTCGGTCTCGGCCATCGATCAGAAGAAGTTCTCCAACGGTACACTTCTGAATATGAGATTCCATCCGTCCGCGCTCAGCAATGAAACCGGAAAGGAAAAACTCATTGCCCTGATCAAGACGTATTTCGCACTCGGAGGCATGGAACTGCAGTTCAACGTGGTGAGCGCCAAGACTCTCAAGGACGCACAGGCAAATCCTAAAGACTACCGCGACCTCGTGGTAAGAATCGCCGGCTTCAGCGCGTACTTCGTTGAGCTTTACAAGGCAAGCCAGGACGACATCATCAAGCGGACGGAATTGTCCTTATGAAGGGACGCGTTTACGATATACAGGGGTTCTCGATACAGGACGGTCCCGGAATCCGCACGACAGTCTTTCTGAAAGGCTGCCCTTTGCGCTGCCCGTGGTGCCACAGCCCCGAGTCACAGCAATTCCATCCACAGCTGAGCTGGATGGCAAGCCGCTGTGTCGGGATCGAAGACTGCGGCAAGTGTCTTCCGGCGTGCCCCAGGCTGGCGATTTCACCTGGAAAATTCGCTGAAAACCCGGCGACTCAGAAGACTATCCGCCACATCCATATTGACCGGACCAAATGCGACAACTGCGGAGAGTGCGCGTCAGTCTGCACCCGCAAGGCGCTTTATGTCTGCGGCACGGACTACACGGTCGACGATCTCGTCGCGCGCCTCTCCAAGGACATTCCGTTTTACGAGCACTCCGGCGGAGGAGTGACGATTTCCGGCGGAGAGCCGCTGTCTCAGCCGGAATTCACGCTGCAGCTCCTGACTGCGCTCAAGCGGCGCAACATCCATACTGCAGTCGACACGACCGGATTCGCCGGTTACGAAACCATACAATCCATCCTCCCCTGCACGGATCTCTTCCTGTACGACCTGAAGCACATGGATTGCGCGCAGCACAGGACCGTGACAGGAGTCGCAAACGAACTCATTCTGGAGAACGCACAGAGGATTGCCCGCGCCGGCGGCAAATTACAGGTCCGGCTGCCGGTCATCCCCAGTTTCAACGACTCGGAAGAGAACGTCAGAGAGACAGGCATCTTCTGCAAATCCCTCGGGAATGCCGTGACCCTGATTCAACTCCTTCCTTACCACAACCTGGGTGTCATGAAGTACCAGAGGATAGATGACAGCAAGCCGGTGCTGGAAGCCCCTGTCCCGTCAGATGAGAAGATCGCCGCGCTCAGGCGCGTGCTCGAAGACCTTCAGCTCCCGGTGACCGTCCATTGACAGAGCCGCGCAGGAACCGTCTTCATAAGGATTAGCCTAAAATAAACGCCGGTTTCTGACGATCTGGATGGCATGGACACGTATCGGATTTTTCACCGGATCGCCGGAAGGCTGCTTCTGTCGCTCGCCGTCTTCATCATCGCGGCTCAACCTTCACACGCGGATCTGTACAAGTGGGTGGACGAAGAAGGGACGGTTCACATGACCGATACCCTGTCGCAGGTTCCACAGCGTTACCGCGATCAGGTCACGAGACGGAGAATACAGGCTCCGGTTGCAGAGGATGAAAGTCCCGAGATTCAAAGAGAAATCCGCACTTCCGCAGGCCGCCACGAGGTTCCGTTCGAAGCATACGAAGGTTCGGCACGGAGAATCATCATTCCCGTAACCTTCAATGAACAGGTCACGGCGCGCCTGCTGCTGGATACCGGATCACCCGGCCTGATGATCTCGCCCAAACTGGCAAGCCGCCTCGGCCTGATCGATGAGGAACTCGAACAGAACCTCATGATTATCACCGGAGGCGTGGGAGGTAGGGCTCCGGCGGTTTTGGACGTCGTCGACACCGTCAGGGTCGGCAACGCAACAGCACAGTTTCTGCCTGCCACCATAGCCGAGGTGCCGTCGGAAAAATTCCAGGGGCTCGTCGGGATGGACTTCATGGCCAACTACAAAGTCAGCATAGACGCTGACCGGAACGTCCTTACGCTGGAGGAACTCCCGCCGCGGAGCGACAGGCCCGGCGGCTATGATGAATCCTGGTGGCGATCGACTTTCAGAACCTTCTCCCGACTCCGTTCGGCCTGGGGCCAATATGCGAAGGTGCTCGAGAAAACGGACATGACCGTTGACGAGAAGGAAAGACGCCTCAGAATCGCCAGGAACCAACACAATGAAGCCGACAGGCTTTATCGCAAGCTGGAACGGTACGCACGCGACAACACCGTCCCCAGCAACTGGCGCCGCGACTGACCTACTACACTGCTTCCATTGTCGAAGGTGGTTTCGGGGCAATGTTGTAAGTGACGCTGACGACGTCCGGGACCTCATTCAGAATCCTGCGGCTGAGATTCTCAAGTGTCTCCCATTCGAGCCGCGTCGGAACCGCGTTGCGCGCGTCGACACTGTCCCAGCAACGGATTTCGATCTGCAGCCCGAAATCGCGCTTTCCCTGCCGCATGCCCGTGACGCGGTCCTCATGCAGGATCGCCATGCACTGAAACGCACCGCTGGCCGCCAGAACTTCTTCCGTGACGCTGGTCGCCTTGCGCACCAGAGCGATGCGCTCGGGAGTCGCCTCGCCGATTACACGCGCCGCCAGTGCCGGCCCCGGGAAAGGCATTCTCGCGTAGATTGAACGAGGGAGACCGAGAGCTTCCGCCACCTTGCGCACCCCGTCCTTGCGCAGCTGAACCAGCGGCTCAAGAATTTTGTATCCGAAAGCCTGCTCAGGATCGATGCCGAGCTGCTCAAAAACATTGTGCTGGCGCTTTATTCCCGCAACCGTTTCATCGATGTCGGTCAGAATCGTCCCTTGCAGCAGATGTTTCGCACCGCTGTCGAGCACGAGCCGGCGGAAGACCTTCTTGTAGAACGTCTGGGTCACGGCCTCGCGCTTCTCTTCCGGATCATGTATTCCCTTCAGTGCGCCCAGGAATTCGTCTCGCGCGTCCACCAGCTCGACCGGCACTCCCTGATCACGAAACACCGCCACTACCTGCTGCGGCTCGCCTTCACGCATGAGCCCGTTGTCGATAAGGTACGTCTTGAGCCTGTCGCCCAGCGCCCGGTGTCCAATCATCGTGACCACCGATGAATCCACTCCACCGGAGAGGGCGTTTATCGCCAGCCCGTCGCCGACGGCGTCTCTGATCGCCTCAACCTGGGTGCTGATGAACTTCTGTGCGTCAAGATTCTTCAATTCTATTTCCTTCATTCCTTATCCTCCGCTATGTCTCCAACACCCCGTCGTCCGCCCGCGCTGCGCGAGGAGGAAGTATCAGACATAACAGAGAATTTTACAAAAGGATTTCCTCGTCCGGCCAGGGTTCCTTCCCCAATTGTCCTGCCGTCCCACGCGTGCCCATTAAGGAACAAAGAAAAAATCACGTCCAATGGGCGCACGCCGTGATTTGCCTTTCCGCGTAACCTCGGCCAGGGTTCATCTCGCAAACGCAACTGCTATAATGAAAACAACTGCAGGCCGGACACCCCCGGGTCTGCAAGCGAGGAAGGACCCGATCCGACTTGCCGCCACGCCTGATAATTCAATTACTAATCCTTGTATTCGCGATTTGCTGGGCGGCCCAGGGAACCGTATCCGCGCAATCGGGAAACGGAGCCTTTGCGGCGCGCTTCCCGACTGACGAACTCACAATCTGGGGAGGCGGGTCGGTTCACACTTCGAGGATCGCCAGCAGGCTGAGGGACGCCACTCTCGGCATGGCTGGAGTCACCTACGCGAGAACGCTGCTGCGGACCAGGGTCGCCGCCCTGCAGTACACCTTCGACGTCATTCCCGCAGCCTTTCTGCACTACCCCCGGTCCGACACCGGCACCTTCACAACAACATATGCCGCGGGCTTCAGTCCCCTCGGAGTCCGGGTGAATTTCAGGCCGCACAGCCGTCTCCAGCCGTTTGCCGGGCTGAGGGGAGGCTGCCTCTATTTCGCCGAGCGGATTCCCGGAGCTTCAGGGGCACACTTCAATTTCACCGTCGGTCTCGGCGGCGGCCTCCGGATTGTATCCCGCTCGGGACGCGTGCTCTCGTTCGGCTACATGCTGCACCATATCTCGAATGCCGATCGCGCTCCCGTCAATCCGGGGCTTGATTCCGGCATCATCTACGGCGGTTATTCATTCTTCAGATAGGCGGATTAACCCGCTCCCGGTCGACGGGCTCAATGCGCACCGCGCACACCTTATATTCAGGAATCCTCGCCACCGGATCGAGTGCGGCGATGGTCAGGTTGTTCACGTTCTGGGCGCCGGGAAAATGAAAGTTTCCGAAGATGAGGCCCGAGCATACGCGCTCTGTCACCATGGCCCGGGCAATCATTTCGCCTCGGCGCGACGTCACCCGCACCGTGCTCCGGCCGTCGAGTTTGAGCTTCACCGCGTCTTCCGGGCTGATTTCCACGATAGTCTCAGGGTAAAGCTCGGACAGCGCCTGCGCCCGACGGGTCATCTCGGCCCCATGCCAGTGGTAGAGTACCCGTCCCGTAGTCAGGATGAACGGGTATTCCTCGTCGGGCAGTTCCCGTGCGGGAATGTGCTCCGTGATCTGAAACCGTCCCTTCCCGCGTGTGAATCGCCCGACATGAAGAATCGGGGTCCCCGGATGATCCGTCGCCGGCACCGGCCAGCGCAGCGCTTCCCGTTCGAGTCGCTCATACCTGATGCCGGCGTAGATCGGCATCACGGCCGCGATTTCATCCATGATCGCGCCGGGACTGCAATACTCCCACGCGGCCTGCGGCCCTTCCGGTTTCCGACCTTCCCGCTCGAGCATTCTTCGGGCGAGTTCCGCCACGATCATCCAGTCAGCACGCGCGTCTCCCACGGGATCGACAGCCTGGCGCACCAGCTGCACGCAGCGGTCGGTGTTGGTGAATGTTCCAGACTTCTCCGCCCATGAAACACCCGGCAACAGCACGTCGGCCATCGCCGATGTCTCGGAGGGGAAGATTTCCTGCAGCACTACGAATTCGCACGCAGCAAGGTTCTTCTGTGCGTGACCGGCGTCCGGATCCGTCATCGCCGGGTTTTCCCCGACGATATACATCCCCCGGATTCTCCCTTCGCCTGCGCCGGCGATCATCTCGGTTACGGTCAATCCGGGCGCGGCATCGAGTTCAAAAGGAACTTCGCCGGCGGTTTCCCACACCGCGTTGAATCCGGCCCTCACACCCTCATCCTTGATCGTCTGGTATCCCGGGAAATAATTCGGGAGCGCTCCCACGTCGCAAGCGCCCTGCACGTTATTCTGTCCCCTGAGCGGATTGACGCCGCCGCCCGGGATCCCCATATTGCCAAGGAGCATCTGCAGGTTGCCCAGCGCCATTACGTTCAGCACCCCTGTCGTGTGCTGCGTGATTCCCATCGACCAGATCACGGCCATCGGCCGGTTACGGGAAAAGATCTCCGCGGCGCGTTTAAGGTCCTGCACCGCAACACCAGTTTCCTCTGAAACCCGTTCAGGCGTATACGACGCGATCATCTCGCGGAACTCGGCAAATCCTTCGCAACGCTCATCGATGAATTGCCGATCATGCTGATTATTGGCGATCACGATATGCATGATGCCGTTGAGCAGCGCTACGTCGGTCCCCGGCCGATGCTTCAGATGCAGTGTGGCGAATTCCGTGATGTCGATCCTGCGCGGGTCCGCAACCACCAAAGGAATTCCACGGCCGATGACCGCCTGGCGGAGCCGCGTCCCGAATACCGGGTGCTGCTCGGTCGTGTTCGACCCGATTATGAACAGCGCCTGCGCGTTGCGGGCCACGTCGTCCATCGTGTTGCTCATCGCTCCCGAACCGAAGCAGAGCACAAGCCCTTCGACCGTCGACGCGTGGCACAGTCTTGCGCAATGATCTATGTTGTTTGTCCCTATTACCTGGCGCGCGAATTTCTGGATCAGGTAGTTCTCTTCGTTCGTGCACTTGGCCGATGCCAGGACGGCAATTGCATCGGGACCCGATTCCGTCTTTATCTCGCCGAACTTCTCGGTAATGATTGCCAGCGCCGTATCCCAATCGACAGGAACCAGCTCATCGCGTCCCCCTGCGGGCCGGACACGGTTTTCGAGCAGATAGCGTCGTACGTGGGGCCGCGTCAGCCGGTCTGGGCTGTGCACAAAATCGTATCCGTACCTCCCTTTGACGCACAGCTGCAGTCCGTTGACGGGAGAGCTTTCATCAGACGTGACCCTTATTATCCGTCCATTCCGCACGTTCAGATTCAGCCTGCAGCCGACTCCGCAGTAGTTGCAGACCGTACTCACGACCTGGTCCGGCTTCCCCGCCCCGACCGACATGCGGTCGTCGAGAGCTCCGGTGGGACAGCATGCGACGCAGGTTCCGCACGACTCGCAGCGCGCCTCGAGCAGCCCGGTATCACTACCCGGTACTATGCGGGCACGGTGACCACGCTCCGCGACTCCCCAAACGAAGCGTCCCTGAATCTCTGCGCATGCACGAACACATCTGGTGCATAGAACGCATTTGTTCATGTCGACCCAGATAACCGGATTCGGATCCGCGTTGATCGGATGGGGCAGTCGTGCGGGCGATCCGATGCGGCGCTTTACGCCGTAACGCTGCAGCAGGCGCTCGAACTCCGTCATCCCGTGGTCTCCGGCGGCGTACCCGACATCCGCATAGTCGTCGAGAAGAAGCTCGAGAATCGCTTTCCGCATTTCCACCAGACGCGGCGTCTCGGTCTGGAAGGCGAGGCCTTCCCGAACCTGGAGCGTGCACGAAGTCGCCAGCGCCCCTCCCTCGAGCTCGACCATGCATATGCGACAGGATCCCACCGGTTTCAGCCTGGGATGCGCACACAGGGTAGGAATGTCTACTCCGCAGAGCTTCCCGGCCTCAACTACCGTCATTCCTTCCTCAGCTTCTACCGGCAGCCCGTTGATACTGATATGAACCGTCATAGCCCTGCTCCTTGTTGCGCCGCTAACCGGCCCCTTTCGAAAGCCTCAGGAAAATACTGCAGAGCCGAGTGGACCGGCTTGCACACCGACATCCCCAAACCGCACAACGAAGTCTCGCGCAGAAGCGTGGCCAGTTGATTCAGCCGCACAATATCGTCAGACCCGCCGCCGCCTTCCAGGATCCGGTCAAGAATTTTGCGCGACTGATAGGTTCCGTTGCGACAAGGAGTGCATTTGCCGCACGACTCCAGCTCGAAGAAGCGCACAAGTTCCCGCAGCATTCTCAGGGGAGAGACCGACTGATCGCAGATCAGCATTCCTCCGCTTCCGAGCGATACACCCCTCGCGCCGGAATCGTAATCGATCGGCACGTCGAGGAGTTCCGGCGGAACAAGCGTTCCCGCGGCCCCTCCGGTCAAAGCAAAGTGAAATGTCGATCCCGTCCGCATCCCTTCCCCGAAGTTCTCTATGATTTCCCGCAGCGAAATCCCGAGCGGAGCCTCAAACAGTCCCGGCCGGTTCACCTCACCCAACAGCGTGTAGAGTTTCGTTCCGGGGCTGTTCGGATTCCCCAGCCCCCGGTACCACTCCGAGCCGCGCGCGATAATTTTGGGTACCGTCGCCAGCGTCTCGACATTGCTGACGACCGTCGGCTGTCCGCGATACCCGCGGTCCGCCGGAAACGGCGGCCTGACCCGCGGTTCACCTCGCTTCCCTTCCAGGGATTCGAGCAGAGCCGTCTCTTCGCCGCATATATATGCACCGGCCCCCTGGTGCACGTGCACCTTGAAGGAAAATCCGGTTCCCCCTATGCGCGTCCCAAGCATGCCCCGCTCTTCGGCTTCGGCAATGGCACCGAGAAGCCGCTGCACCTGGGTGCCGTATTCTCCGCGAATGTAAACGTAACCTTCCTCCGCCCCGATCGCGTGAGCGACAATCGCCATCCCTTCCAATACGAGCTGCGGACAGAGATCGAGGATCACACGGTCTTTGAAGCTCAGAGGCTCCGATTCATCGGCGTTGCAGACCACATATTTGGGTTTGCGCTGCTGCGAAGCGACAAACCTCCATTTCTTTCCTGCGGGGAAACCCGCCCCGCCGCGGCCGCGCAATTTCGAATTATCTATTTCGCGCAGCAGCGCCACGCCATCCATCCGCAAGGCCTTCTTCAAGGCTGGAAACTGCCCCTTCGTGAAGGCTGATTCGAGCGGATCGTCGGCTTGCGCCGGATCAGGGAGCAGCGCGCGGATTTCCCCCGGCCGCGGCCTGCGGTAATCGGAGACTTCGCCGCACCAGCCGATCTCGTAGCGGTCGAGGTGTTCCAGCTGGAGCGGGCCGACCTGGCTGTCACGCACAAGCGCCGCCGGTGCCCGGTCACACAACCCGAGACAGCTGGTACGCGTTATCGTCCAGCTGCCGCCCAGCCGCGCCTGGATGCTGCAGATCAAATCGCCGGCGCCCCGCATCATGCAATACGGACCGTCGCATATCCGGATTGTCCTTGCAGGCGGCGCGGGAGTCGTCAGCATGGAATAAAACGTCGCGATCCCATAAACCCGGGAATCGGGAATGTGCAGTTCGCGGGCCACTTCGGCAATCAGGTGGGAATTCAGATGCCCGTGCTCGATCTGCAGAGTGCGCAGCACCTGCACAATCTCCGCATCCGGTCCGCCCAGAGAGCGAATCACTTCGACTACCTCCGGATCGACAGGCCGGTGTACCAGTGTTTTCGGGTGCATGCCATGCTCCTTTAAGTCAAGAAGGACCGTCCAGGCTGCTCTGAACAAGACACTGGTACAGGAACTGAGCGCAGTCAAGAGGGGGGCACGAAAACAGCGGTATAAAGCGTTCCCCGGACGACCAGCGCCGACTAGTCTAAACCAGCCGCGTGAGTTATCACAACAGGGAATCCTGCGATTAGCAACTCTAATACCCGCACTCTGTGGATTAGCGGAACCGGGCTGAGGATTTATGCTCCGGCAGTCCGGGAGCCGGATTCGAGGTTTTTGACAAGCAGTCCCCTTATCATTTTGGGATTCGCCTTGCCGCCGGATGATTGCATGACCCGCCCGATGAGAAAGCCAAGCGCCTTCGACTCTCCCCGCCGGTAATCGGCCACTGCCGACGGGTTGTCCTCGATCACCTTGTCGACCATTGAAGCGAGAGCGGTTGGGTCGGAGATCTGCCGGAAACCGCGCGACGCAACAATCTCTTCCGGCGGAGCGTCGCCGTCGAAAAGCTGAAGCAGTACCTCGCGGGCCGCATTGGCGTTGATCTCCTCTTTTTCAAGCATGCGCAGAAGAGCGGCAAAGCGTTCCGGAGTCACCCGGCAATTGCTCAGTTCCAGCTGCCTGTCTCTCACGGCCGGGAGCAACTGTGTCGTCAGCCAGTGCATACCTGAACGTACCGCTACACCATGTCCGATGAGCGCCTCGAAGAAACCGGCAAGATCAGGATCAGAACTCAGGTATGCCGCCTCATCGCCGCTCAATCCGTACTGTTCAACGAAGCGGCTCGCGCGGGCGGCGGGCATCTCAGGAAGGCGCGCACGCATCTCTTCTATCCACTCCTCGCTGAGCTCGATGAGCGGAACTACCGGATCGGGAATACACGGCCCTTCAAACTTCGCCCGCATCGGAAGCGTGACTTTCCTGTCGGGATCCCACAGGCGCGTATGCAGCACGACATCTTCGCCCGCCTGCACACTTGCGCTCTGCCTCGCTATCTCGTAGGCGATGGCATCTCCGACATGGCGGATGGAGTTCATGTTCTTGACCTCCACCTTGGTATTCATCGCGGTGGTGCCGGCAGGGCGTATCGAAATGTTGGCATCGACACGCATCGTGCCGTTCTCCATGCTGCATTCGGACGCACCTGCATAGCGCACCTGCACCCGGAGCGCCTTGAGAAACTCCATCGCCTCATGAGGCGACCGGAAGTCCGGCTCGGTAACGATCTCGACCAGCGGGGCGCCGGCCCGGTTGAAGTCGGCCAGCAGGC
>ENA-UOUL01004897-UOUL01004897.1-bioreactor-metagenome-genome-assembly--contig:-NODE-4897-length-11986-cov-3.019985_pt1 | contig 11986 bp, 10 predicted proteins | sample MGYA00249838_ERZ747220 | MGnify/ENA primary metagenome ERZ747220 (study PRJEB28778, sample SAMN05720191) | bioreactor metagenome | isolation source: Anaerobic biogas reactor | place: USA:Washington...
TGGGAGAGCGAGCCCGGACCGCGCCTCCGTGCGGATCCATCGTTCGTAGATGTCCTGTGTGGCGCGGTCGGGCGCGGCGCCGAACTCGTCCCGGAGCATCGTCACGCAGGCATCATAGACGCGCCTTGCCTCCGCGCCCTGTCCCAGGGCCAGGAACAGGCGCATCAGGTGGCGGTAGGCCGGTTCGTGCAACGCATCGTGCTGCAACAAGCGCTCGGCGAAAGGAAGGGCTCGCCGGTACTCGCGATCTTCTTCGAGCAATAACACCAGGCGCTCGAGCGCAGTGCCGCAGGCGCGATGCAGGTGCTCGCGTTGGGGCAAGATCCAGTCGTCGTAGCAGTCAGGCAGCAGATCACCCGCGTACGCGGTGACTGCGGCTGCCAGCGCACGCACGGTTGCGGCGCGCTCTCCCCTTGCTTCTGCTTCGGCCGCCCGGTTCAAGGCATCTTCGAACACGGCCACGTCCGGCACAATGGGCGCATCGCCGCGCCACCGGATGGTCTGCGGAGTCACTTCGATGAAATCATCCGCGTCCCCCAATGCGCGGCGCAGCCGGGTGAGCAAGGTGCGGAAGTTCTTGAGGGCCTGCTGGTCCGTGCTGTCTGGCCAGAACGTGAAGGCGAGCTGCTGCCGCGAGATCGGAGCAGTGCGCTGCAGTATGAGGTAGGCCAGCAGTTGCTGGACGCGCGCCTGGTCGAGGCCTGGGACGGGCTGGCCGCCACGGCGAAGGCTAAAGGGTCCGAGCAGTTGGAGATGAAGCTGCGCGTCTGGCATCCGTCAGTATCCACCCGGAGAGCCGGCGTTCCATGGAGGGCAGGCCGGTTGCCCGTATTATCGCACGGAGGCGCCCGACTGACAAAGCGTGTTGCGATCGGGCGCATTTCGTGCTGGAGTCGAAACCCGGTATACTGGCGTCACCTGCCAGGGATGTGCGACGCCTCTCGAGCCGCTATTGCCTGCGGGTGAATCTGCGGCCACTATTCTTCATGCACGAGGAAGGAAGAGGGCGATGCAAGAAATGGCGTGGATGCTTTCCATCGTATTGGCAATTGTCTTCCTGGTTGTTGGTGTCAACATGGCCTATTTCTATGAGAGGGCCAAGAAGTCCCTCCCGTGGGTCAACGAACTGCCGGAGATCATCGTCAAAATCCTCGGCGGCCTGCAGATCCTGGGCGCGGTCGGGCTGATCGCGCCGATGTTCTTCGAGCAGTACGCCTGGCTGACGGCCGTGGTGGCGAGCTTGCTGGCCATGCTCATGATGATGGCAGCGGTATTCCACGTGCGGCGACAGGATAGTGACAAAGCGTGGTTGAACGGACTTCTGGCTGTCTTCCTGCTCATCGTGACCTTTGTGCGCTGGACGACGACCCCGCTGCCATAGCGAAGTCGAAGGATCACCCGAACCGGCCGGTGATATAGTCCTCGGTGAGCTTGTTCTTCGGATTCGTGAACAACCCGTTCGTGGGCCCATATTCCACCAGGTAACCGGCCCGGTCCTCGCCCATGTTGAAGAAGGCCGTGTAGTCGGAGACGCGCGCGGCCTGTTGCATGTTGTGGGTAACGATGACGATGGTGTACTGCTGGGCCAGCTCGCGCATGAGATCCTCGATCTTGAGCGTGGCGATGGGGTCCAGCGCGGAACAGGGCTCGTCCATCAGGATGATGTCGGGACGCGTGGCGATGGCACGTGCAATGCACAGGCGCTGCTGCTGGCCACCTGAGAGCGAGTAGCCGCTCTGGTTCAACTTGTCTCTCACATCCTCCCACAGCGCGGCCGACCGCAGCGAACGCTCCACCAACTCGTCCATATTGCCGCGATAGCCGTTGACCTTTGCACCCCAGGCGATGTTGTCGTAAATGCTCTTCGGAAACGGGTTGGGCTTCTGAAAGACCATGCCCACCCGGCGGCGGACTTCGACCGCGTCCACATCGGGCGCATACAGGTTCTTCCCGCGAAATTCGACGGTCCCTTCCACGCGCGCGGTGGGCACCAGGTCGTTCATGCGATTGAAGCAGCGCAGCACCGTGCTCTTGCCGCAGCCGGACGGCCCGATGAGCGCGGTGATCTTCCGGGCCTCGATGTTGAGCGACACATCCATGACCGCGCGGAACTTGCCGTAATACACATTCAGGTTCTCGACGCGGAGGACATGATTGCCGCTTGCGGCAGCCATCCCCCATGCGGCGCTGGCTGTTGTTGCCCCGGACACAACTGCGGACGCGGTTGTGTTCAACCTGGGGCTCGCGATGTTTACCATGCTATTCATCTCAGTAACTCCGTGCGTATTTGTTACGCAGCAGGATGGCGGTGGCGTTCATGGCCAGCAGCAGCATCAGCAGCACCACGATCGCACGGGCCGCCAGGTGCTGGAACTCAGCTTGCGGCCGCGCGGTCCATTGGTAGATCTGGATCGGCAGGGTCGTGAATTTGGCGAACGGGCCGTTGGGATCCACGACGATGAAGGTGGATGCGCCCACCACGACCAGGGGAGCGGTTTCGCCCAGCGCGCGTGAGATCGCCAGGATCACGCCGGTCAAGATGCCCGGCACGGCATTGGGCAGCACATGTGCGCTGATAGTCTGCCACTTGGTCGCGCCCAGCCCATAGCCGGCCTCACGAAGCGCATGCGGTACGGCCCGGATGGCCTCGCGAGCATTGATGATGATGAGGGGCAGGATCAGCAGCCCGATGGTCAGGCCGGCGGAGAGCACCGTGCGCCCGTTCGCCGTCGTCGGGTCGACCACTCCGAAGAGCCTGCCGCTGGTCAACGACTCGAGCACGCGCACGAACACGGCCAGGCCGAGCATCCCGTAGATGATCGAGGGGGTTGACCTCGGGCAGGCCCATGCCGGACGCTGTTGGCGCCTTAGCGGACTGGGTTGGTTCGGGCGCCGTGGTTGGCTCAGGAGCCTTGGCGGACTCGGGAGCCTGGGTGGGTTCAGCCTGGGCAGCGACGGGAGCCGGCGTCGGGGCCGGCTGGGCACATCCTGTCAAGAGCAGGGCGGCGATAAAAAGCATCACAAAGAACTTGGAACGCATTTCTCCTCCATGGTTCGATCCTGTTTGCAGGCTTCCTTCGAAGCCAGGGTCAAGGTACCACGGAGGTGTTAAGGCTGAGCGAATGCATGGTTAACCCTGCGCGAAGATTGTGTAAACACTTCTTTACAATCAGAAATTTTCCTCTTGACACGCCGGCGCTTGCGGGCGCATCATACAAGCCGTGGCGCAGTTTGTGGATATCCTCGTGGCGGGCACGAAGGCCCGGGGAGGTGATCATGGCAGATAGCACCATCCGCGTGGCCGCGGCCACCCGCCGCTTCGGCGGTCTGGTCGCGGTCGACGAGCTGTCGTTCGAGGTCGGTCGCGGGGAGATCTTCGGCCTGCTGGGGCCCAACGGCGCGGGCAAGACGACGACGATCAACCTGCTTACCGGGCTGCTGCGCCGCGACGGCGGCGAGGTGAGCGTGCTGGGCCACGACCCCCAGCGGGAGGCCCATGAGGTGCGGCGGCGCATCGGCTACGTGCCGCAGGAGACCAACGTTTACCTCGACCTGAACGCCATGGACAACCTCTGGCATCACGCCGCACTTTATTGCCGCGACCTGCATGGCGTTGATGCACGCATCGAGAGCCTGCTTCGGCTGATGAGCCTTTGGGAGCGGCGCAAGGACCCGGTGCGAACCTTCTCGGGCGGGATGAAGCGCCGCCTCGTGCTGGCCCGCGCGCTCCTCCACGATCCGGAGATCATATTGTTCGACGAGCCGACCTTGGGCGTGGACGTGCAGGCGCGCCACGTCATCTGGGATCACATCCGGGCGCGGCGCGAGGAGGACAAGACCTTCGTGGTGTCAACTAACGACATGGCCGAGGCCGATGCGCTATGCGACCGTCTGGTGATCATCGATCGCGGACGGGCCATTGCTCTCGACACGCCGGAGCAGCTCAAGGCGAACCTGGGCCGCGACATCGTCACCCTGCGCACCACGCCGGCCATCGATGAACCGGAGCTCCTCTTTACAGGGCTGGGCGTGCAGGCGGTGTCTCGGCCCGGGCCGGACCAACTGCGCCTGGAGGTGCGCAACGCCGCGTCGATCGTGGGCGAGATGGTGGCGCGCATGGGGTCAGGGCGCCGGATCGAGTCGGTGCACATTGCCCGGCCTACGCTGGACGATGTCTTCCTGCACCACACAGGCCGCGGCCTGAGGGAGTGAGCATGAGACGCTTCCTGCTGCTGTTAAGGAATGAATTCGCCCTGTTCCGGACAGCCATTCCCGCCCACGCGGTGGCCGCGCTGCAGCCTGCGGTGCTGTACCTGCTGATGACGACCATCCTGGTGCATCCCACCTTCGATATGAACATGGCGCGGCCCGAGACGGTCCTGGGTGCGGAACTTGCTGCTGCGCTCGAGCAGGTCGGCTCACCGGTCGGCGAACCCTATGTCCGGCTGGCGATGGTGGACTGGGACGGTGGTACGGTCGACCGCCAGGTGATCCGGGTGGAGGCGCTCGACGGCGGCTCCCTGGCGCGTCCTGTGGCGGTGCAGCACTTCGGGCTGATCGACAGCAACCTGGTCAAGAACTTCCGCAACCGGTTGACCACGGCCGCGCTGCGCCTGTGGGACGCGGAGCTGGGCCCTCGCTCGGTGACGGTGGAGCAGCATCCCTGGCTGCCGCACGACGTGCCGTACAATGTCTACTTTGGCATGGCCGTGCTGCCCATGGCGACCTTCCTCGCGGCCGCCATCATCGGTGCGATGCTGACCGCCCAGGAGTTTGAGTTTCGCACCGTGGTCGAATACCGGCTGGCGCCTGCAACGCTTGGACTCATCCTGGGCGGCCGGCTGGTCCGGCTGGCGCTCACCGCGCTGCTGTCCGCGGGCGTCGTGTGGCTGGCCGTGGGACTGGTCACCGGTGTGTGGCCGCGCGATCCGTGGCTGGTCGTGCTGATCCTCCTGCCGGTTGCGGTGGTCGCTGGCTGCGTCGGGATGACGGCTGCACTGCTGCTGCGCCGCACCATTCCCGCGTTCCTGGTCGGGCTGGTGGGCGCGTTCGCAGGGTGGATCGTAGGCGGCGCATTCGGCCTGCCCTCCAGCTTTGGGGCGACCTTCGAACGGGTCAGCCGTCTGACGCCCTTCGCCCATGCGATCGAGCTTCTGTTCCCACGCTATTTCGGCGACCGCTCTTCGGCCAGCGCTGTAACGATCGGCTCGCCTGTGATCTCCGCCCTGGTGCTGCTGCTCATGGCCGCCGGGATGGTGGCCCTCACCGCGATGGTGTACCAACGGCGCGTCCGGCGGCAGGAGTGACCATGAGACGCTTCTTGATCTTGCTTCGCACCGAGATGCTGGCCTGGCGTCACGATCCCATCAGTGTGCTGGGAGGCTTCATCCCCACCCTGATTCTGTTGACGGCGCTGGGCTTGCTGTTCGGCGGGCCGCTTTCCTTCAATATCGCGGTGGTGAATCACGACATAGGACCGTACGGCGCAATCCTGCGCCGCACTTGTGGCGAGGTGCTTTCGCCCTTTGGCACGCCCTACTATGCCGTCTCGGTTCTGGACGAGGACCGGGCGTGGGAGGCATATCGCAACCACCGGCTCGACGGCGTGTGGGTCATCCCTGCGGACTTCTCCGCGCGGCTGGATGCGGGCGATCACCCGGCAGTGGAGATGCACTTCAGCAACTATAACGACGACCGGGCGAAGAACCACCGGATTTACTCAGCCGAGATCCTGTGGCGCTTCTACGAGGAGATCGGACAGCCCGCGCCGTCCCTGGCCCTGGCAGAGGCGTATCCCCTGTCCGAGATGCTCGAGTGGTTCCCGGTGATGGCCGTAGGCGTAGCGCTGCTGAGCTTCATGCTGGGGGGCATGACCAACATGTTCATGCTGACGCAGAAGGAGCATGTGGCGCGGGTGACCCTCGAGTTCGGCCTGGCGCCCCGGTCGCTCGCGTGGGTGCTGCTGCCCAAGACGCTGCTCGCACTGGTGATGGGGTTGCTCACCGGGACCGGGTTCCTGGGCGTGATCGCGCTGTGGCCGGGCGCTTGGCCGGGGCGATTCCTGCCCGCCGTGTGGCTGCTGGCCGGACTAGTCATACTTTTCTGGGCGCCACTGGCACTGATGGTCGGCCTGCGTGCCCGTTATTTTGCCGGCATGATTGCGCTGATTCTGACCGGACTGACGGTGTTCTTCGTCAGCGGCGGGCTGGGGCTGGTGCGCGCCAACTGGGACGCTGTGCCCTGGTTCCCGCGGGTGTTCCCGAACCTTTACGCGGTGGACCCACTGCGCGACCTCATTCTGTTCCACGCCTGGCCCGCGGATTGGCGCGCCGCGCTGGTTACGCTGACCGGCTTCGCTGCGGCCGGCCTTGCGGTGGGGTGGGGCCTCGCCGCGCGGCAGTTGCGACGCGCAGGGTAATGGCATGCGGGCGAACGCGCCGCGGGTAGGGCATCGACACTACTGTCCCGCCCGGTGCGATCACCGGCCGCCGCCCGGAGGAATTCCTCCGTCCTGGAGCATTTGAGTTGACATAAGTATCGTCAGGGGAATACAAACTTATCCCTCGCAATAGATGGCGCGGGAACCGGGGGATGGGCACTGCAGCGGGCCATGGTAGAATACCGGGCTAACCACATAAGTCATGCGGCATTGGACCCGCAAAGGAGAGACCTCATGTTGCTCAAACATTTCTTCGTCGGCAAGATCGCTCACAGTTCTTACATCCTTGCAGGCAAGAACTCCTGCGCCGTGATCGATCCCCAGCGGGATGTGGATTTCTACATCACTGAGGCCCGCGCCCTGGGGGTGGATATCACCCATATTCTTCAAACCCATCTTCATGCCGATTTCATTTCAGGGCACATGGATCTGGCGCAGAAGACTGGGGCCAAGATCTATGTGGCGAAATCAGCGCAGTGCGCGTTCGACCATGTCCCTTTGTCGGAAGGGGACACCATCGAGCTGGAAGACATGGTTCTTCAGGTCCTGGAAACACCCGGCCACACCCCGGAGCATCTCAGCTATGTCGTGATCGACAAATCCCGCTCGGATAGCCCGGTCGCCGTGTTCGTCGGTGACACGCTTTTTGTCGGGGATGTGGGCCGGCCCGACCTGTTTCCGGATATGGCCCAGGATCTGGCGGGGAAACTTTACCACAGCCTGCACGACAAGCTGTTGAAGCTGCCCGACCACGTCGAGGTCTATCCGGCGCATGGGGCGGGTTCGTTGTGCGGCCGCGCCATGGGCGCCAAACGGACCAGCACTCTCGGCTATGAACGCCAATTCAACGCGACCCTGCAAATCAAAGACAAGTCCGCGTTCATCAAGTCGCTCACCGAAGACATGCCTCCTGCGCCCGATCATTTCAGCCGCTGCAGCGACACCAACCGCGAGGGGCCGACCCTGCTTGCTGATCTCCCCGTTGTAGAGGAGCTGAGCACGAGCCAATTCAAGGCGCGCATGAGTGACCCCGATGTGGTGGTGCTGGATACCCGCAGCTATCATGCTTATGCCGGTCAGCACATCCCTGGCGCCTGGCATCTCGATCTCAACGGCAACTTTCCCACGTTTGCCGGCTGGGTTCTGCCCACGGACAAAGACATTCTGCTGGTGGGGGAAGACTACAGCAAGGCGCTGGAAGCTATTACCTGGGCCCGCCGGGTCGGGGTGGATCGGATCGTGGGTTACCTGGATGGCGGCATGGTTGCCTGGGCAGTGGCTGGACTGAAGGCCAGCAGCACCAGATTACTGTCTGCCGAGGACTTGTACGATATGATCGCGGGCGATGTTGATTTCGTGCTGTTGGATGTCCGGGCTGAATTGGAATATGAAGACAGCCACATCAATGGCGCCATCAACATCCCGGTGGCTGACCTGCGCACCCGCCACCAGGAGGTGAACCAGGACAAGACGACGGTCCTTATGTGTAGTACGGGCAATCGCTCCAGTCTTGGCGCCAGCATCCTCGAACAGCATGGATTCAACGACTTGCTGAACGTCGCGGGTGGCATGACAGGCTACAGCGCTGCCGGCTACACGGGGGAGTGCCGCGCCTGCGTGAACCCACATGGCTCCAGGTTCTTCACGAATCTCACCGAAGTCAAGAGACACTGGGATGTGGGCTAAGGACCGGAGGTCAACATGCTGGAACTGTTAACCCAAACACGCTGGTCGCCCTATGCAGTCGGCATCGGCATCGGCATCCTGAGTTGGCTCACCTTTCTGATCTCAAAAAGGCCCATTGCGTGCTCGACCACCTTTGCCAAACTGAGCGGCATGATCGAAATGGTGTTTCGGGGAGACAAAGTGGAGCAGAAGCCCTATTACCAGAAGTTGAGACTTGTGGTGGGCTGGCAAATGATGCTGGTGCTGGGCGTTGTCATCGGCTCACTGCTTTCGGCGCTGCTGGCGGGTGACTTTCGTTGGCAGTGGGTCCCTTCGCTCTGGGCTACCACATTCGGCAGCGCACCGCTGTTGCGAGTCGTCGTGGCGTTCCTGGGCGGTGTCATCATCGGGTTCGGCGCGCGCTGGGCTGGTGGCTGCACCAGCGGGCATGGCATCAGCGGCACGCTGCAGCTTGCTGTTTCGAGCTGGATCTCTGCCTTATGTTTCTTCATCGGCGGGATCCTGACGGCGCATCTCATCTTCAGACTGGTCGGTCAGTAGAGGTGCACATGGACGAGAGGGATACAAGAACCAAGCGCGTGAAAGACTTGCCCACCTTGCTGTGGGGATTGGCGTTCGGCATCGTGTTCGGCTTTCTGCTGCAGAAAGGGGGCGTGACGAACTACGATGTGATCGTCGGGCAACTGCTGCTCACCGATTTTACGGTCTTGAAGATCATCTTGTCCGCTGTGTTGACCGGGATGATCGGGATCTATGCGATGAAATCGCGCGGCTGGGTGCAACTGAATCCCAAGTCTGGCTCGGCGGGCACGAACATCATCGGCGGGCTGATCTTCGGGGTTGGCTTTGCAGTTTTGGGTTATTGTCCCGGCACCATTGCAGGCGCTATTGGGAATGGCTACCTGGACGCGACGGTGGGAGGGCTGGCGGGCATTTTGATTGGCGCGGGTTTTTTTGCTGCGCTCTATCCCCGGCTCAGTGCGGGCATCCTGAAAAAGGGCGAATTCGGTGACCTGACCTTGCCGCAGTTGTTCAAGGTTAACGATTGGGTTGTCGTTGTCCCGGTGGCCGTGCTGATTGTTCTGTTGCTCTACTGGCTGGAACGCGCCGGTCTGTGACGCACATGGCTGAGGAAACCTCGCCCGGCATCATTAAGAAGCGGAGGATACTATGACTGATAAGGAGCTGTATCAGCAGCAGTTGCAGGCTCAACTGGATGAGTGGCAAGCCGATCTCGTCCAGTTGAGGGCCATGGCGGCAGAAGCGCACGGAAATGAGCATCCGGAGGTCAAGCAGAAGATCCGCGAATTTGAGCGCAGGATCGCAGCAGCCAGGAGACGGCTGCCAAAACTGATGACCGCGAGCGACGAGGAGTGGGAGGCAAAGAAAGCAGCTTTCGAGTCTGCAGTGTTCAGGGCCAACGTCCCCAAGTCCAAGTCGTAGGCCGGCGCGCGTGGCTGCGCCGTTGATTCTATCTGTCTGCCAGATGTGAAAGGAGCCTGTGTGTGGAAGAACCCAATCGCGTCGAACTGATCGAAATGCCAGGGCAGCCCATCCCCTGGCACGCCACGCCGGATGAGAAGGTGCTGGTCAAGCTCCAGACCGATCTGCGTGGGCTCAGTCCGGCCCAGGTGGAGGAACGCCTGCGCGAATTCGGACGCAACACCCTGCCGGAGCGCAAGCCGCCCACGCTGGTCGACATCATCCTGCATCAGTTCAAGAGTCCCCTAATTTATATCCTCCTGATCGCCGGCGCCATTGCGCTGCTGACCGGCGATGTCAAGGATACGATCTTCATTCTGGCGGTCCTCATCCTGAACGCCACTATTGGGGCGGCCCAGGAATTTAAGGCGGAACAGAGCGCGCACGCGCTGCAGCAGATGCTCAGGGTGCGGGCCAGGGTGCGCCGCGAGGACCGGCAGTTCGACCTGGATGCGGAGGAGGTAGTCCCTGGCGATGTCGTGCTGTTGGAATCGGGCGACAAGATTCCGGCCGACCTGCGCCTGGTCCAGGTTAACAACCTGGCGATCGATGAGTCTTTCCTGACTGGCGAATCGGTGGCGGCGAGCAAGAAGCTTGACTTGCAGGAGCGGGGCGCGGCCGTGGGCGACCGGCGCAACATGGCCTACGCCGGCTCGACCGTGGTCTCTGGTCGCGGGGTCGGGCTGGTCGTGGCCACGGGCCGCTACACCGAGGTGGGCAAGATTGCCCGCACCGTGGCCGAGGAGGAAGGCGCCAAGCCGCCCCTGGTGCTTCGCATGGAGAGATTTGCGCACCAGATCAGCTTCGTGGTCCTGGGCTTTGCCGCCCTGCTCGGCCTGGTGTCTTTGGTGCGCGGGATGCCCTTTTATGAAGTGCTCTTCCTCGTCATTGCGATGGCGGTTTCGGCCATCCCGGAGGGTTTGCCGGTGGCGATGACGGTAGCGCTGTCGCTGGCGACCGGACGTATGGCCCGACGCAACGTGATCGTACGCAAGCTGGCTGCAGTGGAGAGCCTGGGTAGTTGTACGGTGATCGCAAGCGACAAGACCGGCACGCTGACCGTCAATCAGCAGACGGCGCGCGCGATCGTCTTTCCCGACGGCGTGCGCGTGACGGTGGGCGGTCAGGGTTACAACGATCAGGGCGAGGTCAGCCTGGCGGATGGTGGTGAGGTGGACGACGCGCTGGCCGGGAGGTTGGCGACCCTGGCTCGGGATGCCGCCTTGTGCAACGAAGCCGCGTTGGAGAAGACAGCGGATGGTTGGCGGTCCAGCGGCGACGCGATGGACGTGGCGTTGCTGGCCCTGGGCTACAAGGTGGGCTTGCAGCCGCCGGCTGTGCGCGAGCAGCATCCGGCGCTGGCCGAGATCCCGTTCGAGTCAGAGAAACGTTACGCCGCCTCCGTTAACCGGATCGGGGAGGGCAACCGCATCATCGTGAAGGGCGCGGTGGAAACCGTGCTCACCTTTTGCGACCAGATGCAAAGCGCCGGGGGCGCCGTGCCCCTGGACGACGAGGTCATCCACGGTCAGGCAGATGCACTGGCGGAGGAAGGTTTTCGCGTGCTAGCATTGGCCGTGGGTCCATTCCCTGACGGCGAGATCGCGTCGCTCGACGAGAGCCAGCTTAGTGGGCTGATCCTACAAGGGCTGTTGGCATTCATTGACCCTGTGCGGCCCGAGGTGCCGGAGGCGGTGGACATCGCCCGCCAGGCCGGCATCAAGGTAGCGATGGTCACGGGCGATCATCCGGCGACTGCGTTCGCGATTGCTCGCGAGTTGGGCATCGCCGAGTCGCAGGCGCAGGTGACCACCGGTCGCGACCTGGCTGAGATAGGTGACGTTCACGTGCCTGAGTTCTACGAGAGAGTCAAGCAGGCGAGCGTCTTCGCCCGCGTGTCTCCGGAGCAGAAGCTGCACATCGTGGACGCCATGATGGGGTTAGGAAACTATGTGGCGGTGACCGGCGACGGGGTCAACGATGCGCCGGCGCTGCGCAAGGCCAACATCGGCGTGGCAATGGGCTCAGGCGCCGACGTAGCCAAGGACACGGCCTCCCTGATCGTCACAGACGACAACTTTGCTTCGATCGTGGCGGGCGTCGAGGAGGGCCGCCACGCCTACGCCAACGTCCGCAAGGTGACGCTGCTGCTCATCTCGACGGGCCTGGCTGAGTTGGTGTTGATCGGCCTATCCATCTTTGCGGGGCTGCCCGTGCCGCTGCTGGCAGTCCAGATCCTCTGGCTCAACCTGGTCACCAATGGCATCCAGGACGTGGCGCTGGCCTTTGAGGCAGGCGAAAAGGGTGTGATGAAGGTTCCTCCCCGCCCGCCATCAGAAGGGATATTCAATCGCAAGATGATCGAGCAGGTGCTGCTGA
>ENA-UOUL01004898-UOUL01004898.1-bioreactor-metagenome-genome-assembly--contig:-NODE-4898-length-11985-cov-3.086748_pt1 | contig 11985 bp, 11 predicted proteins | sample MGYA00249838_ERZ747220 | MGnify/ENA primary metagenome ERZ747220 (study PRJEB28778, sample SAMN05720191) | bioreactor metagenome | isolation source: Anaerobic biogas reactor | place: USA:Washington...
AGGCGCTTGCGGTGGAGCCTCGTCGACCACCACCACAGCCGCTCGGGACGCACCGGGGCCCCCTACGCAGAGTGCTCGCGCACGAGGATGCGTCCACACTCCTCGCAGCGCACGATCTTCTCGGGTGCCGCCGAGCGGATGACCGAGACGTCGCTCGCGTTGAGATCGAGCCGGCAGCCCTCGCAGCGGGTGCCGCGCAGGAGCGCTGCCCCGACCCCGCCGTGCTGCTCGCGCAGCCGCTCGTAGAGGGCGAGCAGACCGTCGTCGATCTGTGCGGCCTCGGCGTCGCGCGCGGCGCGTACCTTGCTCGCCTCCGCGTCGATCTCGGCGAGCTCGGCGTCGCGCTGCGCGGTCGCCTCGGCCTGCTCGGACGCGATCGTGCTCGCGCGTTCCTCGAGCTCGGCGAGGCTCCGCTCGACGTTCTCGAGGTGGCCCATGAACTCGAGCTCGACGTCCTCGAGCTCACCCTGACGCCGCGCGAGGGCCTCGAGCTCGCTCACGAGGGCCTGCATGTCCTTGGCGCTGCCCTGGCCTGCGTCGAGGCGTGCCTGGTTGCGGGCGGCGCGCGCACGGACCTGCTCGACGTCGGCCTCGGCCTTGGCGACCTCGCGGTGCAGGTCCGAGCGCTCGGTGCGGGCCTTCACGAGCTCGGTCTCGAGCTCCTCGGCACGGCGCGTGAGCTCGGCGACGCGCTCGTGCGCGGCAACGGCGGCCTCGGCTATGTGCGATTGGATTGGTTCACCCCCGACGGGCTTGGAACCTGGGGCGACGGGCGGCTGTTCATCCTCGGGACGAACGGGTACATCGAGGCACGCAAATATTGCGATATCGCGGGGCGTCCCGGAGGCGATCACCTGTTCGTAGTGGATGGAGAGAGAACGCAGCACATCGACTGCCGGGATGTGGCGCTGACATATGGGCGGCGGCTGATCGAGGATATCCGAAACCGCACGGAGACAGCCATGACACATGCACATTGCTTCCTGGCATCGGAACTGGCTCTGCAGGCCGAAGCGAAGGCGGCCAGACTGGGGCACCTGCGATGACAACGGATCTTTACGCGCCGTCGACTCGGGCCTCGGGCATTGAGAAGGGCTCCAGGATCCGCGTGGCCGTGGTCGGTGGAGGTATCGGCCGGTCCCACCTGAATGCCTATCGGGCGCTGCCAGATTTGTTTGAGATCGCTGCGATTTGCGATATCGACCGGGCCCGGGCGACCAGCCTGGCGGAAGCGTTCTGCGTGCCCCAGGTCATCACATCGTTGGATGAGCTGTGCGGCAGCGATGGCGTGGACGTCATCGATATCTGTACGCCGCCGGATCTCCATGTCGCGCATATCCTGCAGGTCCTGGCAGCGGGCAAGCATGCGGTCTGCGAGAAGCCCTTGAGTGCGTCTCTCGCGGACATGGACCGGCTAGCGGAGGCAGAGCAGCGCTCCGGCCGCCGCGTGATGCCCATCTTTAACTACCGCTTCGGCGCGGGGATGCAGAAGCTGTGCCACCTGATGGAGCAGGGCATTGCGGGGCGTCCCTACCTCGGCACGATCGAAGTTGCCTGGCGAAGGCGCGCCGCGTACTACGATGTGCCGTGGCGCGGCCGCTGGCGGACGGAGCTGGGCGGCTGCATGACCGGGCACGCGATCCACTTCCTGGATCTGCTCATGATGGTGCTCGGTCCGGCCCGCAGCGTCTTCGCGCGCACCGCGATCCTGGTCAATCCGATCGAGACTGAAGACTGTGGATCCGTATCTTTGCAGATGGCCAACGGTGCGCTGGCGTCGGTGTCCGTAACGCTGGGATCGAGTGCGGAGATATCGAGACAGCGCTATTGCTTTGCCAACCTGGTCGCGGAGAGCAACCTGGCCCCGTATGATAAGAATACGGGCGAACCCTGGCAATTCGTCGCGGACACGCCCGAGGCGGCAGCGCAGATGGATGTTGCGCTCGCGTCGTTTGAGGCCGGGCCCGAGGGCTTCGAGGGCCAGTTTGCGCGCTTCGGCAAGGCCCTGACGACCGGCGCGGAGCTGCCGGTGACACTGGCTGACGCGCGGCGGACGATCGAGCTGCTGACCGCGATCTATGCTTCGGCGCGAACGAACGCTGCCATCGATCTGCCTGTTGGTCAGGATCACCCGCTGTATGACAGCTGGCTGCCGTGAGGACCGCTTGCCGCCACGAGTGAATGGAGCCGCCCATGCCCGAACCGGATGATTTGACTTGGTCGGTCCGCATGGCGGATTCGATGCTCCGGCGATATCCTGTCTCGCTCATGCGCTGGCGCTACGAGGACGGGTTCCTGATGCGCGCCATCGAACAGGCGGGGCAGTGGGCAGTAGACCACTCCGATGGGCAGACGGGCGCCAGGTACTGGCAGGCGGTGCTAGACTACGCGGGACGTTTCGTCGATGGAGGCGGCAATGTCGCCACCTACCAGGTGACTGACTACAACCTCGACCAGGTGATGCCCGGCCGGGTTCTGTTCGGAGTCTACCGGGCCAGCGGCGAGGAACAGTACCGGAGGGCAATTGCCCTTCGAAGGGCCATTGCTCTTCTGGTGACACAACTACACCTACAACCGCGCACCCGCGGGGGCGGCTTCTGGCACAAGTTGATCTACCCGTACCAGATGTGGCTCGATGGAATCTACATGGCATGCCCGTTTTATGCCGAGTACGCTGCGACCTTCGATGAGCCGGCCGCGTTCGATGACGTCGTGCACCAGATCGTTACCATCGAGGAACTCACCCGCGACCCGGCGACGGGCCTGCTTCACCATGCATGGGATGAAAGCCGGCAGCAGCGGTGGTCGGACCCGCTCACCGGCCGGTCGCCGCATATCTGGTGTCGCGCAATGGGGTGGTTCGTCATGGGGCTCGTGGATGTGCTGGACTACCTGCCCAGGCACCACCCTGGTTACGACATCATCGCCGGCATCCTGGCACGCGCGATGGACGGGCTGCTCGCAGTGCAGGATCGCCCGACCGGCCTCTGGCGCCAGGTGCTCGATCAGGGAAACCGGCCGGGCAATTACTTAGAGGCCTCCGGCGCGTGCATGATCGTCTACGCGATGGCAAAGGGTGCGCGCACCGGCCGGCTGCCGGGCTGCTGGCTGGACACGGCTCGGATGAGCTACCGGCAGATCGTCGACCATTTTGTCCGGGCGGACGATCGGGGCGAGATCCACCTGCACGGGACCTGCGGCACGGCCGGGTTGGGCGGTGATCCGTACCGCGACGGCAGCTATGAGTATTACATCGGCGAGCCGGTGGTCACCGATGAGCCCAAGGGTGTGGCCGCATTCATCCTGGCCTCGGTAGAGATTGACGCGAGCGAGGCGGCGGGCCAACGGGACACGGGCGTTGGGTTCGGGCAAGGAGCACGGTGAGCCGTGGTGGATGTTTATGACTTCGGCGCGGCCGGGGATGGACGCACCCTGGACACGCGCGCCATTCAGTTGGCCATCGAGGCCTGCAGCTCGGCCGGCGGCGGAACCGTCAGTTTTCCTCCGGGCGCGTTTGTCACCGGCAGCCTCACCCTCCGGAGCCACGTGACCCTGCATCTTGAGGCCGGCGCAATTCTGCTGGGAAGCGAAGATCCGGCCGATTACCCGCCGGTGCGCAGCCGGTGGGAGGGTGTGGAGCAGGAGACGCATGCACCGCTGATCGGAGGTTCCTGCCTGGAGGGCATTGCCGTTGTGGGACGAGGCACGGTGGACGGCCGCGGGGAAGCCTGGTGGCAGAGATTCCGTGAGCCGGGTGGGCGCGCTCTGAGATATCCTCGCCCGCGTTTGATCTCGTTCGTCGATTGCGATAACGTCCTGATCGAAGGGCTCACCCTGACCCGTTCGCCGAGCTGGACGATCAACCCGGTGCGCTGTCACAACGTCACGATCGACAAAGTGACTATCGCCAATCCTCCCGACTCGCCCAATACGGACGGCATCAACCCGGACTCGTGCGCCAATGTCCACATCTCCAACTGCCATATCGACGTCGGCGACGATTGCATCGCGATCAAGTCCGGCACAGAAGCAGAGGACATCGGCAAGCGCGCACCCTGTGAGAACATCACCATTACCAACTGCACGATGGTGCATGGGCACGGCGCCGTGGTGATCGGCAGCGAGATGTCCGGTGGCATCCGAAACATCGTCGTCTCGAACTGCATCTTTGAGTCCACCGACCGCGGGATCAGGCTCAAGTCGCGGCGCGGCCGAGGTGGGGTGGTGGAGGATATCCGCGTGACCAACGTCATCATGGTCGACGTGCTATGTCCTTTCACCGTGAACCTGTATTATGCTTGCGGCGCCTGGGGCGATAAGGTTGTTTCGGATCGGCAGCCTCATCCCGTGACTGCCGGAACGCCGCAGGTCCGGCGCATCTCACTGAGCCACATCACCGCACGCGAGGTGAAGCTGGCAGCCGGCTTCGTGGCCGGGCTGCCGGAGATGCCGGTGGAGGACGTGTCGCTCCACGATGTCACCATCTCGATGGCGCGCGATGCTGAGCCGGGCTACCCGGAGATGGCCGACGACATGGAATTAATGCAGGGTGCGGGACTGCACGTGCGCAACGTGCGGGGTCTGCGGCTGGAGGATGTCGAAATCGCGGACCAGGAAGGGCCGGCGCTGGTCCTGGACAACGCGTCAGGTGTCCGGATCACGGAGGGATAGAATATGACGACAGACAGCAGGGAGCGTTATGCGCGGGCCATGGATTTCGCAGCTGTCCAATTGCGCCGCCTGATCGAGTCTCACCCGGATTCTTTTCCGATCTACACGGTCGGGGGCAAATGGCTGCACGGCGGCGAGGCCTGGACAAACTGGTGCGAGGGCTTCCTCGGTGGGCAGCTCTGGCTGCTCCACGGGCACACCGGCGATCCATACTGGCGGGAAAAGGCCGAACACTACTCGCGGCTGATCGAACACCGCGTCACCGACCGGACCGTCCACGACCAGGGATTTCTCTTCTGGTCCACCTGGAAACGCTGGTACGACCTGGCGCACGATGAGGCAATCAACGCGGTCGTGATCGAGGCAGGCCGCACGCTGTCCCTGCGCTTCAAGGAGCGGGGCCGGTACCTGCGTTCCTTTGTGGCCGACGAGAGCCTTTTTATTGACATAATGATGAATGTCGGCATCATCTTCTATGCTGCACAACAGACCGGCGATGCGGATCTGCTACGGATCGCGACGGAGCACTGCCTGACCACGCGGCGGACGCTGGTGCGCGGCGACGGCAGCACTGCGCACGAAGGCATCTTCGATACCGCCACCGGTGAGTTTCTGCGTCAAAGCACGCACCAGGGCTGGCGCGGGGATTCGGCGTGGGCGCGCGGGCAGGCGTGGGCGCTGTATGGCTTCGCGACGGTCTACCGCTTCACAGACGATGAGCGATTCCTCCGGACGGCTGAGGCGTGCGCCGATTTTTACATCGAACACACCCCCAGCAGCGGTGTGCCGCCCAATGACTGGGATGAGCCGGAACCGGCGCTACCGTACGAAAGCTCGGCTGCCGCGATCACGGCCAGCGGGATGCTGGATCTTGCTGCGCTTACCGGCGACCCGGCCTGCGCCGCGCGGTACCGCGACTATGCTCACCGCATCCTCCATACGCTGACCGGCCCCGAGTTCCTGGCTATCGAGACGCCGGGTTGGGAGGGCATCCTCAAGCACGGCATCTATCACCAGCGCAAAGGCCTGGGTGTGGATGAAAGTGTGATGTGGGGGGAGTATTTCTTCCTTGAAGCGTTGAGCAAGGCGATGGCGATTGAAGATTGAAGATTACGGATTGCAGGACGGAGCGTGCGATGGCAGCAGATGAGCGCGTGGCGTTGGTGACCGGGGCGAGCCGGGGGATCGGCCGCGCCATTGCTGTCGCCCTGGCGGAGGATGGCTGGTCGGTCGTGGTCAACTACAATGCGAGCCCCGAGGCTGCTGCCGAGTCGGTGGCCCGAGTACACGCCGCAGGCGGGCAGGGCATCGCGATCCGTGCAGACATCGCCACCGCGGCCGGCCGGGAGCACCTGGTGCGCGAGACCCTGTCCCGCTACGGTCGGATCGATCTCCTGGTGAACAATGCGGGCATGGGCCCGCGCCAACGCGTCGACCTGCTCCAGGCTACCGAGGCCAGCTACGATGAGGTGATGGCCGTCAACCTGAAGGGTCCGTTTTTCCTCACCCAAATGGTGGCCAGGGCAATGGTGGCGCCGGGGGCGGCAATAGAACGCATCTCTGCCGAGAGTGGCGCGGAGCACCGCGCCGTGGGACGTGCCATCATCAATATCGGCTCGATGAGCGCGTACACGAGCAGCACCAACCGGGCGGAATACTGCCTATCAAAGGCTGGGGTCGGGATGATGACCCGGCTCTATGCCGACCGCCTGGCCGAATACGGCATCAACGTCTATGAGATCCGGCCGGGCATCATTGCGACCGACATGACGAGCGCAGCCGCGGTGCGGGAGAAATACGACCGGCTGATCGACGCAGGGCTGACCCCGTTCCGGCGTTGGGGCCGGCCCGAGGACGTGGCGATGGCCGTGCAGATGCTTGCGGCCGGTCGCCTTCCGTTCTCGACCGGGGAAGTGATCAACGTCGACGGCGGCTTTCATCTGCGCCGCCTGTCCTGAGGGAGAGTGACATGGCTGGTTATCCCCGCGTGGCGGCATTGAAGACCCCGTCCGCATTCAGGGGGCGGCTGGCGGAGATCGGAGCCCACATGCCGTTCGACGACCAGGTCCAGGTTGGCCCTGGCGCGGACGTCGTTCCTGCGTTGGCGCAACCCTATCACCTACCCGGCGGAGTTGTCATCGGCAACCGTTTCGCGGTCCTGCCGATGGAGGGTTGGGATGGGACCGCCGACGGCCGCCCGAGTGAGCTGACGCTGCGGCGCTGGCGTCGTTTCGGCGCGAGCGGCGCGAAGCTGATCTGGGGCGGGGAGGCGGCGGCTGTTCGCCACGATGGCCGGGCCAATCCGAACCAACTGCTCATCAATGAGGCAAACCTGGGCGAGCTGGCCAGCCTGCGTGAGGCACTCGTGGCCGAGCATGAGGTGCAGTGGTCCAGCACCGACCTGTTGATCGGGCTTCAGCTCACCCATTCCGGCCGGTTTTCGCGGCCCAACGGACCCAAACTGGAGCCGGTGATCCTCTACCGCCACCCCTGGCTCGATCGCAAGTTTGGCATCCCAGGGGACTATCCTCTGCTGAGCGATGGGGAGATAGCGCGGCTTGTGGATGACTTCGCGGCGGCCGCGCGGCTGGCGCAACGCGCGGGCTTCGCGTTCGTTGATGTCAAGCATTGTCACGGCTACCTCGGGCATGAGTTCCTGAGCGCGCACGACCGGCCCGGACCGTACGGGGGCAGCTTCGAGAACCGGACGCGATTTCTGCGCGAGGCAGTGGCGGCCATTCGGGCGGCAGCCCCGGGACTGATGATCGGTGTCCGCCTGAGTGCGTTCGACTTCATGCCGTTCAAGCCCGGACCGGATGGAGTCGGCATGCCGGACTGGCCCGATGCCGGCGCGGGCGGGCGGAAGGAAGAAGGGGTAGGGAAGACCGCAAGGGGGGCGATCACGCAGGATCACCCCTACCGGTATGCGTTTGGCGGCGACGGTACAGGGGTGGGCATCGACCTCGGCGAGCCGCTCCTATTCCTGGATCTGCTGGTCGAGCTCGGTATTCCCATGATCTGCGTCACCGGCGGCAGCCCCTACTACTGCCCGCACATCCAACGACCTGCCCTGTTCCCGCCGTCCGATGGATATGGGCCGCCGGAAGATCCCTTGGTGGGCGTCGCGAGACAGATCTCCGTTGCAGGGCAGCTCAAGGCGCACCGCCCAGAGCTGCTGGTCGCCGGCTCAGGGCTCACTTATCTACAGGAATGGCTGCCCAATGTGGCCCAGGCCGCGGTCCGCGAGGGGATGATGGATTGCGTGGGGTTGGGGCGCATGGTCCTGTCATACCCTGACATGGCCGCGGACGTGTTGGCCGGGCGACCGCTGCAGCGCAAGCGCCTCTGCCGCACCTTCAGCGACTGCACCACTGCACCACGCAGGGGCTGGGTGTCAGGCTGCTATCCGCTGGACGAGTACTACAAGGAGCGGCCAGAGGCCGGCATACTGGGACGGGACAGGAAGAAGTAAGGAAAAGGAAAAAGGAAGAACGAAGATCATCCTGAGCGGTGGGACCGGCAGGTCCCGCAGTCGAAGGACGTTCTTCCTTCCCGCACTGGGCGGATCCTCAGCCCTTGCGGCCGTAGTCCGCGGGGATTTCGCCCCAGTCTTGGGTCTTCCACTTGAGGACCTGGCTGTCGATCTCGTTGTTGCGCAGCCAGGCTTCGGCACGAGCGACCAGCTCGAAAAGCGGCGCATTCCGTTCGTCCGGCGCCAGTTTGGTGCGGCAGGTCTTTTGTCGCACCCAGGCAATGGCAATGCCCGAGTCGGAGTAGATCGTGGTCTTGATGCCCCGTTTTTTGAAGAGCGCGAGCGCGTGGACGATGGCCAGAAACTCGCCGATATTGTTGGTGCCGTTGGCGTAAGGACCCTGCCTGAAGAGCTCGGCGCCTGTCGCAACATGCACGCACCGGTACTCCAGGGGGCCCGGGTTGCCGCTGCAGGCCGCGTCGACCGCGTAGCTGTCCCGAATGGGACCGCCTGTGAGAGGAAGCCGGCCCGGGCGAGATCGTTTCTCGCCGGGACCCCAAGTCAACTCCGGGTGACGCGCCATGAACTCGCTGCGCGGCAGCCGCAAGGCCTCTTCCGCCAGTTCGCGGGTGTCGAAAGCCTTGTAGTCAGCCCCTGAGAATCCGTCTGTCTGGGCGGAGCATTCGGCCCAGGTCGTGTAGACGCCCGGCTGATGTCCGCGCCAGACGACATAGTATTTCGGTTTCCTGGTCACTGTTTGGGTCTCCTCGCCCCATCATAGCACAGGAAGCTCCTGCAGCCGTGGCGAGGGGGCCCGGCTACGCCCAACCCGCTGTTCTGTCCGACCGGTACGCTATGTCGATCGTGCCACCGGGCAGGAAGTTGGACTCCAGGTATCGCAGCGATTGCTCGCGATCCGCGCCGCCCTCATCACTCAGCAGCAGCTGCTCGCAGAAGACCGCAATGTCGTCGACGATCCTCTCATAGCGGTAATATGCCAACGCGTACGGATCGACCGTTGTTGGGCCATAGCCCCGGTAGAACAGGAGCTCCTCTTCCTGCGGGGCGCGCCTGGAGCCGAATTGGCCGCCGCCGGCGACCATCAGATCGCGCTCTTTGGGGGCCAGGATGGGATTGTCCCAATCGACGATGTACAGCGCCCCGCCCCGAACGGTCAGCACATTGCCTGCGTGGATATCCGAGTGGCACACAGCGAGCTCCGGGGACCGGGCCTGCAGCACTTGGGCCAGCCGTCCGGCGCGGCCAACGAGATCGAGGACTTCAGCCCGCCGGGCCTTCAGAAACTCGGCGAGCCTCCCTGCGACAGGGTCGGACCAGGTGTCTTTTTCGACACGCGCCAGAGACGCGCTGGCGCTCTCGCGCCACCTTGAGGAGTAGGTCTCCTGGGGGATGAGGTTTGCCAAAGCTGCGGGCAGCTCCGCAGCGTGAATGCGCCGGAGCGCGGCCCCGAGATCGACCCACTGTTGATCCGCCAGGGCAGCCTCGTATCCGTTGTGACCCTCGATGAACGGGTAGAGGATCACCTTGTATGAGTCCAGGTCTGCCCAAAGCCGTCCTGCACGGGTTGCCAGAGGGGGAATGATCTGCTCGATGCCCCGGACGCTGAGGAACTTCGGCAACGAAACCGCAACCTCGTCGAAATCGGCGCGTCTCAGCTTCACGAAGTATGGCGTGCCATCCTCTGCGAGAGCGCGATACACCGCTGTGTTCATGTCCGCGCCCAGGGGCAGGAACGCAATCTGCGCGACGCGCAGCCCGAATGCATCCTGCACGCACGCGGCGATCGTGTCCTCGCTGAGGCTTGGGCTTTCAAGCATGAGGATGAGGCTTGTCCAGAATCAGGCGGGCAATAGATGCCTCACGCGGCATCGTCAGCATAGCCGCAGAGGGCCACTGCGCGCGGCCCGGTGTGAACGCCCAGCACCGGTGTGGTGGTGGTGACGATCAGCTCCACGGGATCGTGCTCCCGGCGCACCCGCTCCGCGATCTCCGCGGCCTCCTGCTCGGCTCCGCCATGCAGGACCGCGACGTGCAGCGATCGCTTGCCGCCCAACTGCGCAAAGAACGATTGGTATAGGGCGTCGAGTGACCTGCGCCGCGTGCGCACCAACGGCCCGGACTCCACCAGCCCGGTAGTGTGATCGATGAACACCAGCGGCTTGATGTTTAGGACTGTACCGATGAGGCGGGTGGCATTGCCGATGCGACCGCCCTTGTGCAGATACTCCAGGGTGTCCAGCGAAACCCACTGGGCCATGCTCCGGCGCGCGCGTTCCGCCGCGTCGACCATCGCGCGCGCATCTCCCCCACAAGCCTCGGAGAGGCTCCCTCGGAGATGCCCGCTCGCAGAGGTCCCCTTTCGCGCGCGCGCGGCTGCCAGCACCTGCCAGCCGGTGGTCATGGTCGGACCTTTCGAATCCACGACCGTCACGGGGAACCGGACCTGTTTAGCTCCCAGCAGGGCCGCGTTGTAGGTGCCGCTCATGGCGCTGCTCACGGTGATGATCATCACCTCCTGCGCGCCACGGGCATGCGCCTCCTCATAAGCCAGTCGAAATTCCTCAGGCGTGGCATGGGCCGTCTTCGGGAAGTCAGGGTCGGCCTCCAGGCGCCGGTAGAACTCGGCCGCGCTGATGTCGACCCGGTCACGGAGGATCTGGTTGCCCCAGATGACATTGGCCGGCACTATGCCGATGTCGTAGCGCCGCAGCAGGTCGTCGGGTATATCGCAAGTGCTGTCGGTGATAAGTGCGATGTTGTGAGTTTGCATTTCGTCTGCTCGAATCAGGAACTGGCCGAATGATAGCATACCGGTTCCATTTTTCAAGCGCTTGGACCCGCGCCTACTGTCCGCGTATACGGATGTAGCTGCTTACGTCCGCGTTATAGACGATATCCTCCAGTGTCATGGTCAACCACGGCCGGCCTTGATCCAGCCAGGTCGCCGTGCCGGTTGCGTAGAGCTTCGTCCCCGCGATGGTCTTGCCCGGGATGCTGCGCGTGATCCAGAGTATCTTGGGCTGGCCTTCCCCCGGATCGCGATAACGCATAGCTTCCATCGAGTCGATCAGCCCTGTTTCAGGGCTGAAGCGGACGACGAAGTTATCTTCTTCATCTTCAAAGGGTACGTAGAGCAGCGCGGTGTGCTCATCGATCGGCTGCCAGCGGACGCGCGGGTCGGTCACCAGGATTGCGGGAAACATGCTTCCCTCGGCCCAAAGCGCCAGGTTTGCCGCCTGATTGGTGTTGGGGTCGTCGGTGTAGGATCCCATGGGGCTCTCAAAGAAGCTCTTGCCGTCCACATATCCTTCGTTGACCCTGAGTAAGGGAGCGCCGTAGAAGGTGGCTTCGAAATAGTGCCGGTAGTCCCTGCCCGCGTTGTGGATAAAGATGAAGCGCGCCGGTAGGGGGATGTTGAACATCGGGCGCATCGTCGCGCGGCCCGTGATGACCACTGTCTCAATAACCGGCACGTTGTCGCCGTAGACCGTGTGATAGAAGCGCTCGACCGGCGCTGGTAGTCCCGCGGGCAGGGGGACTGTCCTGGGCGCGGGCGCTGGAACTGCATAGGCGGGGAACGGCCTGGGGGTGATCTGCAGCCCCCACCAGCCGGTGAGTGCAAGGAGCGCGAGCACTCCCATGATGATGAGTACGATTTTCACGTGGCCTTACCTCAGTAGATGAGTAGATGTGCGAGATGTCGGAACGGTGCGGTCGCCCGGCGACTGCTGCGACTTCAGACCGTCCGCTATGTATACGTCGTGCACGGATAACCGGTTGCGCATTTGTCCGGGCTCCCAAGTTTTAGGAGTGAATCAAGA
>ENA-UOUL01004900-UOUL01004900.1-bioreactor-metagenome-genome-assembly--contig:-NODE-4900-length-11982-cov-4.791936_pt1 | contig 11982 bp, 9 predicted proteins | sample MGYA00249838_ERZ747220 | MGnify/ENA primary metagenome ERZ747220 (study PRJEB28778, sample SAMN05720191) | bioreactor metagenome | isolation source: Anaerobic biogas reactor | place: USA:Washington...
ATCGTGATGCATCCGCTGCCAAGGGTGGGCGAAATCCACTACAGTGTGGATAAAGACCCGCGCGCGGCCTATTTCCGCCAGGTACAAAACGGCATGTTCATCCGCATGGCGCTGCTTGCCGCGGTACTTGGCCAAGCTTAAAAGGAGACCTGATGAACTTTTTTGAAAAATTAACCAATGCTATTGAGCGTAACCAGTCCTTGCTGTGCGTGGGGCTTGACCCCACAGAAACCATGCTGCCTGAGGGCGCAGATATTTTCTCGCGCCTGGTAACTTGGGGCACAAAGCTGGTTGAAGATACATCAGACCTGGTTTGCTGCTACAAGCCCAATATGGGATTTTTTGAACAGTTTGGCCCTAAAGGTGTTCGCGCGTTGGTCGAGATTATCGAAACCATCCCGCCTGATATCCCCTTGCTGTTGGATGCCAAGCGCGGGGATATTGGTTCCACCGCGGAAGCTTATGCACGCGGAATCTTTGATCATTTTCATGCCGATGCAGTCACCCTCAGCCCCTACCTTGGCGCAGACGGCGTCAAGCCTTTCCTAAAATACCCTGACAAAGCGGCTTTTATCCTGGTGCAGACCTCAAACCCCTCAGCCCAAGAGATCCAGTTGCACGGCGAACCACCCCTTTATGAATTCATTGCCCAGACTGCAAAGCAGTGGGGCAGTGTGGATCAAATTGGCTTGGTGGTAGGTGCAACCAAACCAGAAGCGCTGCAAAAGATCCGCAAAATCTGCCCAGAACACTGGTTTCTAGCCCCTGGGGTAGGTGCGCAGGGCGGCGACCTAACCCAGGCATTGCAAGCCGGGCTGCGGGCAGACGGCTTGGGCATGATCATCCCCGTTTCACGCTCGGTCATCGCTGCTGCAGACCCGCGCCAGGCTGCCAAAGAGCTGCGGGATGCCATCAACGAAGTCAGACAGCAAGTTGTTCCAACTAAAAGCCCCAGCTTAAAAGAGCAGCTAGTGCTGGGTCTTTTTGAAGCAGGCTGTGTTAAGTTCGGTAATTTCACCCTAGCATCAGGCAAGCAGTCCCCAATTTACATCGATCTCAGGCGGGTGGTTTCTTTTTCCGCCCTGTTCAAACTGGTTGCTGAGGCTTATCTGCAGCTGATGCAAGGCTTGGAATTTGACCTGGTAGCAGGCGTCCCTTATGCAGCCCTGCCCACTTCGGCTATACTGGCATGGAAACTTTCAAAACCACTCATTTACCCCCGCAAGGAGCAGAAAACCCACGGTACCGGCCAGGCTATTGAAGGCGTATTCACTGAAGGCCAAAGGGCCATCCTAATCGAAGATGTCATCACCAGTGGGGGCAGCATCCTAACCGCCGCTGAGAGCTTGCGCAGCGCTGGCTTGCAGGTGAGCGATGCCCTGGTTTTGGTAGATCGCAAACAAGGCGGGGTGGATACCTTAGCAGAGCAGGGACTTTCGGTTCATGCAGTATTGGATATCGACGAAATGCTTGAAATACTTAAGGACAAAAACTTAATCAAATCTGAAACGCTTGCAGCTGTAAAGGATTACCTACAGGCATGACAGACACTAAAAACCTGGCAATCAACTTTCTGCACCTCGCGCTGAAAAACCCGTTGGTTTTAGCTTCAGGCATTTTGGGCACCAGCCCCAGCCTGATGGAACGGGTTGCGCTGGCAGGTGCTGGCGCAATCACCTCCAAAAGCTGCGGCCCAGAAGCGCGCGCCGGGCATGATAACCCGGTTGCACTGGCCTGGCAAGGCGGCGTGATCAACGCCATCGGGCTGACCAACCCAGGTGCAGATGAAGAGGTGCCTTTGCTAGCAGAAACCAAAGGTCGCTTGTCTGTTCTAGGTGTACCACTCTTTGCCAGCATTTTCGCTCCTACCCTCGAGCAATTTGGAGAGGTAGCGCGCATCATCAGCAAAGCCCAGCCAGATTTAATTGAAGTAAATATTTCCTGCCCAAATGTCGCCAGTGAGTTTGGCACGCCTTTTTCAGCTTCGGAAAAAAGCGCAGCAGAGGTCACTCGTGCCGTGCGCAGGGCAACCAGCCTGCCCATCAGCATCAAGCTTTCCCCTAACGTGCCCAATATTGCAGCCATTGCCCGTGCGGTGGTAGACGAAGGGGCAGATGCCATTACAGCAGTAAACACCATGCCTGCCATGCTCATCGATGCTTATGCAGGCATGCCAATCTTGAAGAATCGCACAGGCGGCCTTTCTGGACCGGCGCTCAAACCCATTGCCCTGCGCTGCGTAGCAGAGATTGCACAGCAGGTAGCGGTGCCTATCGTTGGCACAGGCGGCGTGATGAGCGGGGTTGACGCAGCCGAGATGATTATGGCAGGCGCTACCTTGGTGGGCGTTGGCTCGGCTGTATGGCAAGATGGTCCCCAGGCTTTTACACGCATTAACGCAGAGCTGAGCCAGTTCATGCAAATTGCTGGATATCAAAAAGTTGAAGAAATACGTGGAAATGCTTTACGATGAGCAATAAAGGATTATTTACCTCTTTCAAAGTAACGAAATCCCGCGTTGAAAACGCGCACACAAAAACGCTCATCTTCAATGCCCCGCTTAAAGACGCCTACCCCGGACAATTTGTGATGGCCTGGCTGCCTGGTATCGGCGAAAAGCCTTTCAGCATTAGCGGCAATGATCCCCTGTCATTAACCATTTGCGATATCGGCCCAGTCAGCCACGCACTCTGCCAGCTTGCTGAAGGGGCACCAGTGGGGGTACGCGGACCGTTTGGCCAAGGCTTTACACTGCTTGGCAAGAACCATATCCTGGTAGGGGGTGGTTACGGGGCGGCACCGCTCTTTTATCTTGCCCAACAGGCTCGCCAGCTTAGCCACAAAGTCCAGGTTTGCCTGGGCGCCAAGACCAAAGCAGACCTCCTCATGGTCCAACAATTCAAAGACCTGAGCTGCCAGGTCAGCATTGCGACAGAGGACGGCAGCCTGGGTGAGACGGGTTTTGTCACCAAGGCACTGGAAATGGCAACCGAAGCCCAATACCCAACAGGGGTATATGCCTGTGGCCCAACCGGTATGCTGCTGGCAATCAATCAATTCTACCAAAACCAGCAATTGTCCACACAGCTCTCCTTCGAAGCCCTAATCCGCTGCGGCATAGGTTTATGCGGCTCTTGTGAATTAACTGAGGCTATTTGCACAGAGATCAATGCACCAAAAGGCTGGCTGGTTTGTAAGGATGGACCGGTCTTCCAGACGCAAACCGGGTCAATTGCTTAAGTTATTACTTAAACTGCAGTTTGATGTAAAATAATAGAGCAGAACAACATAGGATATGATTGTTTTATGATGCAAGCGTTTAATTTCGAGAGCTACTTAATCAGCAAAAAATTCTTTACCCACCCAATTTTGTTACCCGATCTATAAGGAGGATCAATGTTAAAGAAGTTCGTTTGGCTTGTCAGTATTTTGCTTGTTTGTTCGTTTGTGTTGACGGCTTGTGCAAAGGAACCTGTTGTGGAAGAACCCGCTGCAGTTGACTGCAGAGCCCAGACAACCTCAGAAGCGGTTGGCAGTTACCAGGTGCCAGCCCCAATCGATGGTTGTTACAATGTCGCTTATGTGTATGTTGGCCCGCATGATGACGGCGGTTGGTCTCAATCGCATGATGTCGGCCGGCTGTGGGTCGAAGAAAACCTTGAAGGTGTGCACACCGCTTACGTAGAAAACGTGGCAGAAGGTGCAGACTCTGAGCAGGTAACTCGCTCACTGGCACGCAAAGGCTTTGATGTAATCTTCACCACATCCTTTGGCTTCATGGATTCATCGGAGACAGTTGCCAATGAATTCCCAGATGTCGACATTATCCACGTCAGCGGTTACAAAGCCAATGGCGAAAACTTTGGTAATCTCATGGGCGCCATGGAAAATATCAAGTACCTGGCTGGCATCCTGGCCGGCTCACGCGCCAAGATGGACGGCAACCCCAAATTGGGTTACATGGCCACCTTCCCCATTCCTGAAGAGCTCCGCCTTGGCAATGCTTTTGCGTTAGGCGTGCAGAAAACCTGCCCGGAATGCACCATCGACGTTCGCTTCATCAACACTTGGCATGATCCCATCCTCGAGCAGGAAGGTGCTGCCTCTCTATTTGATGCTGGTGCCCAGGTCGTGATGACCGGTGCAGATACGCCTGCCCCTGCCATTGCAGCCCCTGAAGGAAAATGGGGTATCACCTACGACTATGTCGGAAACTGCACCCTCGATAGCTGCCTCACCTCCATGTATTGGAATTGGGGTCCAATTTATGCCGATATTGTTGAGAAATCCCGTGCGGGCACGTGGAAGGGCGGCTGGGAATACTTCGATGGTGACTCTGGTGGCCTTGGTTTATACGGCTTTATGGAAGGCGAAACATTAATGCCCGGTGTGGCTGAGTTACCCGAAGAAGACCTGCAGATGGTTCGCGACCTGCTCGATAAGATGCTTAAGGGCGAATTCACCCGCTTTGATGTATTCAAAGGCCCTATCACCGACAACCAGGGTAACGAAGTACTGCCTGCTGGCGTCAGCCTTGAACAGTTAGACCTGGATGGCTTCGCAGAATTCGGCAGCGAGTGCAAGACCTGCATGTACTGGTGGAACGAAAACGTCACCGCAGAACTGCCTGACCTGTAAAATTAATTCAACTAGATACCTGGAGATGATCTAACAATCATCTCCAGGCTTTTATAAGGAACTAATCATCACCCCTAGCCAAATATCTAGGCGAGGGGATGGTATTTTTGAGATTAATGAATGAGTGATACTTCAATAGACTATGCAAATGCAGTGGAAATGCGGGATATTGTGCTGCAATTTCCAGGCGTGCTGGCAAATGATCATGTCGATTTCACCCTCAAACACGGCGAAATTCATGCGCTTTTAGGCGAAAACGGCGCAGGCAAAAGCACCCTGATGAACGTCCTAGCGGGTATGTATAAACCAAATGCTGGGACGATTGCCATTAACGGCGAACAAGTTGTGTTCAACTCTCCCAAGGATGCCATAGCCAAGGGTATTGGCATGGTACATCAGCACTTCATGCTGGTACCCACCCAGACGGTTACCGAAAATATTTTGCTTGGGTTAGATGAACCGCGCTTTTTCATGTCACTGCCAAAATACGACCAGAAGGTACAGGCATTAGCGGATAAATTTGGCCTCAGGGTTGAACCAACCGCTAAGATTTGGCAGCTCTCGGTTGGTGAACAGCAGCGCGTGGAGATCCTCAAGACCCTCTACCGTGGTGCGCAGATTTTGATCCTGGACGAACCCACCGCCGTTTTGGCACCCCAGGAAATTCAAGACCTGATGGGTACCTTGAGGATTATGGTCAGCGAAGGCAAATCGATTGTTTTCATCAGCCATAAACTCAACGAGGTCACCCAGGTAGCAGACCGCCTGACCGTGCTGCGAAAAGGGCAGGTCACTGCGGACGGCATCAGCCTGGAAGGCGTCTCCAAGGAGATGCTGGCTGAATGGATGGTCGGTCGGAAGGTCATATTCCAGATCAACAAAAAGGAGCAAGTCCCCGGCCAGGTCGTTCTGGATGTTCAAAACGTCAATGCGTTGAATAACCGCGGACTCTCAGCACTAAACAACTGCTCCTTAACCGTCAGGCAGGGTGAGATTCTCGGCATAGCTGGCATTGCCGGCAACGGCCAGAGCGAACTGGCAGAGGTGATCACCGGCCTGCGGCCTTGCCAGGGCAAAATTATGGTCAATGGCGAGGATGTTGCCAATCGGCCCCCGAAATTTGCCATTGACAGGGGTGCTGCCCACATCCCCGAAGACCGCAGCGGCGTTGGTACAGCCCCAACCATGGCTATCACGGGCAACTTGATTATGAAGAAATTTGACCAGGAGCCCATCAGCCACAACTGGCGCATCAGCTACCCGGCCGCAAAAGACTTCGCTACTTCATTAAAGAGCATCTATGATATCCAAGCGCCCAGCATCAGCACCGCTGCAGGCAAACTTTCCGGGGGCAACCTGCAAAAAGTCATCCTGGCTCGGGAAATCTCTGGCGGTCCAAGACTGATTGTTGCCATGCAGCCCACACGTGGTTTGGACGTAGGCGCAATTGAGTCAATCCAAAAATTACTCTTAGAACAGCGTGCTAACAACGCTGCTATCCTGTTAATTTCTGAGGAACTGGAAGAGCTGTTACTGCTCAGCGATAGGATTGCTGTCATGTATGAAGGCGAACTGGTCGGCGAGGTTGACTCTAAGAAGGCTGATTTGAATACCATCGGGCTGATGATGACCGGTGCTTTGAGGAGCGCATCATGAAAATCCCATACCGCATTGAAATGGAAAAGCGCCTCGAAGAAAACCCTAAATGGCTGCCTATTGTCACTTCGTTAGGGGCTATCGTTTTAGCGTTCTTAATCAGCGGCATTATCTTAGCACTTATTGGGGGTGATCCCCTGCGTGTCTTCAAATTTTTCTACAACGCCGCCTTTGGCAGTTGGGGCGCGCTCTCAGATGTCGTCGTCAAAGCCACCCCCCTGCTCCTGATTGGCTTAGGGTGCGGCCTGGCATTTCGCATGAAACTGTGGAATATTGGGGCTGAAGGCCAATTCTATATCGGCGCATTTTTTGCCAGCCTGGTTGTGTTGGTGCCGCTGGTACCCGAGGACAGTCCCAAGATCTTTGTTCTAACACTCATGGGCATCATGGGCATGTTTGGGGGCGCACTGTATGGCTTCGTGCCTGGTTTCCTAAAAGCTAAATATAACGTCAACGAAATTATCACCACCTTGATGCTTAACTACGTAGCCATTTATTGGAATAATTACTGGATTTTTGGCAAGTATAGCGATGCTGGCTTCCAGATGACGCCCACCTTTGATAAAGTTGCCTGGCTGCCGCGATTGGCAGACTTGGCGCGGAAATACCCGGCTTTCTCCGGCATCACCCTGCACCTGGGTGTGGTATTTGGCTTAATTGCAGCAGTGGTTATTTGGTTAATTATCTCCCGCAGCCGTTGGGGCTACGTCATCTCGCTAATTGGCGACAATCCCAAAGCTGCCAAATACGCTGGTATAAACATCACCCGTAACATCATCCTAGTAATGATGCTCTCAGGCGCCTTGGCTGGCCTGGCTGGCATGTCGGAGGTGACAGGGGTTGTGCACCGATTGCAAGAAAGAATTTCCACAAATTACGGCTTCTCGGGCGTGATCGTGGCCTGGCTGGCGAAATTAAACCCCTTCGCCACCATCCTGGTCTCCTTTCTTTTTGGTGCCCTGATCGTTGCCGGCCGGGAGATCCAGCCATCAGGGTTATCATTCTTTATCCAGGGCACCATTCTTTTCCTGGTCATCAGCAGTGATGTGTTATTGCACTACAAAATCCGACTGGTGCGCACAACGGAGGAAATAGCATGAGCTTTGAAGTTATCCTGAGATCAGGCCTCTCCACAGGTACAATCCTGCTTTTCGCTGCCATTGGCGAGATCCTAACCGAACGCGCAGGCATCATGAACCTTGGCGTGGAAGGCATGATGTTACTTGGCGCAATGGCGGCCTTCAAGACCGCACTCGCAACCGGTAACCCCTGGCTGGGTTTGCTGGCTGGCATTGCTGCTGGCGGTATATTAAGCCTGGCACATGCGCTGGTGACGATTCACCTTAGAGCTGACCAGGTCGTCAGTGGGCTTTCGCTGACCTTCCTAGGCACTGGGCTTGCCTTGGTGCTTGGCGAAGGTCTAACCGGTCAAAACGCACCGCTGATCCCCAGCGCAGACCTGCCGCTCTTGGCAAACCTACCCTACATTGGGCGCTTGTTCTTTCAAAATTTTAATATCCTTGTGTATGTCGGCTACTTTTTTATTCCCCTGTCCTGGTACTTTATCAACAAGACCAGGCCTGGCATGCACCTGCGCGCAGTCGGCGAAAAGCCATCCGCCGCTGATACACTGGGCATCAACGTGGTTGGCGTGCGCTATTTTTACACCTTCGTTGGCGGTTGTTTGGCTGGTTTGGCTGGTGCGACCATCAGCATAGCCATTAATCCCGGTTGGTACAGCAACCTGACCACATCCGGGCAGGGCTGGATCGCCGTAGCCCTGGTGATTTTCGCGCAGTGGAACCCAGTGCGGGCTGCCATGGGCGGTTATTTCTTTGGCATGCTGCGCCGCTTCATGCTTGATTTGCAGGGTCCTATGCTGCTGCTTGGTTTCCGCAATCCCTTCTTCTATAACCACAACCTGGTGTTCTTTTTGCAGATGACACCCTTCCTGCTGACGATTATTGCCCTGGTTTGGGGTTCGCGCTCAGCCACTCGCAAACGCCTGGGTGCCCCAGCAGCCCTCGGCATCCCATATATCCGTGGTGAACGCGGTTTATGACCGATAAACATAATTCTCCTGGGCAGACCGAGCAAATCCATCTCACCATCAATGGAAAAGCCTATGACCTGCAAATTAGGCAGGGTCAGAAATTGGTGGACCTGCTGCGCAATACCCTGCACCTGACTGGTACCAAAGTAGGCTGCGGCGAAGGGCGCTGTGGGGCTTGTACCGTTCTGGTAAATGGGAAGCTGACCAAATCCTGCATTTATCCTGCTGCTAAAGCGCACGGCAAACAAATCCTGACAATTGAAGGCCTGGCTGAGATTATTGATAATGCAATCCAGTTGCATCCACTGCAGGAAGCCTTTATTGCCTACGGTGCGGTACAGTGCGGCTTTTGCACACCCGGTCAAATTTTAAGCGCTTACGCACTGCTGCGTCAAAACAGCCAGCCAAAGCCAGTCGAGATCAGGCAGGCTCTAGATGATAACCTCTGCCGCTGCGGGGGGTACCATGCCATTGAACAAGCCGTCCTGGCAGCAGCCGAGTCAATACGCACCGGGCAGCCTATCCAGGCACCAACGCCGCCACTGGTTGATTCCATACACAAAGTGATCGGCCAGCCAGTTCCTAGGCCAGATGCGCTGGAGAAGGTCACAGGCGCAGCTGTCTTTACCGATGACCTGGTCTTCGAGGGCATGCTGCATGCAAAAGTCTTGCGCGCTAAAACGCCCCATGCCTTATTGAGAAAGCTGGACGTAAGCGAGGCTCAGAAATTGCCAGGCGTGGTAGCCGTGCTGACCGCTGAGGATATCCCCGGCAAACGCAGCCACGGCTTGGTCATCCCAGATTGGCCGATTTTGGTGGGCGTTGATGAGCAGGTACGCTATGTTGGCGATGCAGTTGCCATCATCGCCGCCGAAACGCAGGCTATTGCTGAACAGGCCATGGACCTGGTTGAAGCCATTTATGAGTCGTTGCCAGTGGTGAGCAGCCCAGTTCAATCCCTCCAGGATAATGCACCCCTGCTGCATAAAGATGGCAACCTGCTTAAGCACATCAAAGTGCGTAAAGGCCAAATCGAACAGGGTTTTGCGGATGCTGATATCATTTTGGAGCACACCTTCCATACCCCACCCACCGATCATTTATTCATGGAACCCGAGTGCAGCATAGCCCGCCCCACCGCGGATGGCCGCATGGAAATTTACGTCGGCTCGCAAATACCCTACTCTGACCGCCAGCAGGTGGCAGATGCCCTCGGGTGGGAATCCGAACGCGTACGTGTGATCGGGCAGCTGGTTGGCGGCGGGTTTGGCGGCAAAGAAGATATTATGGGCCAAATTCATGCCGCCCTGCTGGCAAACGCCACCAATAGACCTGTCAAGCTACTGTTTGACCGCAGTGAAAGCCTGCAAGTGCACCCCAAACGCCACGCCACCCAGATCAGGGTCAAAATTGGTGCTAAAGCCGATGGCCAACTCACTGCCGTAGAAACCGAATTGTTTGGTGATACCGGTGCATATGCCTCATTAGGTGAAAAGGTGCTCACCCGCGCCACCACCCACTCTGCCGGCCCTTATCAAATCCCCCACACCAAGGCAGATTGCTATGCCATGTACACCAATAACCCGCCCGCAGGTGCTTTTCGTGGTTTTGGCGTATTGCAATCCGCTTTTGCCATTGAAAGCATGATGGACATGCTGGCAGAAAAACTAGGCTTGGACCCATTCTACCTTCGCCAAATCAATGCCTTAAAGACAGGCAGCACCACTAACACCGGCCAATTGCTAACGGAAAGCGTCGGCCTGTTAGAATGCCTTGAGCGGATTCAAAATAAACTATACGCAATAGATGGCCCCGAGCCATTCAAACCAGTGCACTATGAGCGAGATTCGCAAAACTTTGTCAGCGCTTGGGGCATTGCGGCCGCTTTCAAAAACACCGGCCTGGGCAGCGGTGCTGAAGATAAATCGGGTGCAGAAGTGGAACTCTATGAGGACGGCACCCTGCAGGTGCGCTCAGCTGCTGCAGAATTGGGGCAAGGCCTGGTCACGGTTATGCAAATGATCGTGGCGGAAGAATTACAGGTACCGCCCGCCCAAGTGCGCGTACTTGTGATGGATACCGATCTCACCCCTGACGGCGGACCCACCACCGCCTCGCGCCAGACCTACGTGACCGGCAATGCAACCAGGCATGCCTCTCTTGCCTTGAAACAGGCAATCAGCCATTTTTTGGCTGAAGCATACCAGCTGGACCCTGAAGACACAAAGTTTAGCGGCGGAAGCGTCTATGCAGGCCAAAGACATTGGACACTTGCCGAGGTTTCCAAGGCGATGCGCGCCGCTTCGCAGGTACCCCGCACAAGAAATGACTACATCGCACCTGCAACAAAGGCTTTGGGAGAGAACGGCCCGATCCATTTTGCCTTCTCCTTTGCAGCCCAGGCCGCCCAGGTGGAAGTGGACCTGGGGACTGGAAAGGTGCGCGTCTTACACGTCATCTCGGCCAATGATGTCGGTAAAGCGATTAACCCCCTCGGCCTGCAAGGGCAGGTGGAGGGCGGTGTGGTCATGGGCTTGGGGCATGCGCTGATGGAAGAATTTGTCGTGCGCGAGGGCAAAGTCATCACCAACCGTATGGCTAAGTACCACATCCCTCATATCCAGGATAACCCACCCATTGAGACTATCATCGTTGAAGCCCCCACCGCAGACGGACCCTACGGTGCCAAGGGCGTGGGTGAGATCGTCAGCATTCCCACCCCACCAGCTATTACCAACGCCATTTACAATGCTGTTGGCATCAGGATTGACCGCCTGCCGGTGAAAAAAGAGGATTTGTTACAGTTGTTAAAAAAATCAAAGAACTAGGAGAGTTAAATGATCCTTGAACAAGAAAGAAAATCCATCGTTGAATATGGCAAAAAATTAATTACCTCGCAACTAACAACTGGGTCCGGGGGGAACCTGAGCATTTTTAATCGCGATCAAAATTTGATTGCCATTAAACCAAGCGGTGTGGATTATATGACTATGAAGCCCGAAGACGTCGTGGTTGTATCTCCGAGCGGTGAAATTGTAGATGGTGTCCTTAAACCATCCAGCGAACTTAAATTTCACCTCGCACTGCTTCATCATCGCCCAGACATCAACGCGGTGGTACATACTCACCAACCTTATGCCACTACCGTTGCCTGCTTAAATATCGAACTTCCCCCTGTCCATTACCTAATTGGCTTTTCGGGTGATAAAGTTCCCCTGGCCAAATATGCCACCTTCGGCTCACAAGCCCTCTCCGATTACATCCTTGAGGCTATTGGTCCCTACAATGCCTGCCTGATGGCCAACCATGGTTTGGTCACTGTCGGGGCGGACATCAGCCGCGCCTTTGCCACAGCAGAAGAGCTTGAACTAGTGTCCCGGATTTTCTGCCTTGCCCGGAGCATGGGCGAACCAAGAATTCTATCCAAAGAAGATATGGCTGAGGTAACCGAAAAATTCAAGACATACGGCCAAAGAAAATAAGCCACATATCAAAAATACCGTCCGCGTGGACGGTATTTTTATTTAAACTGATATCTCCTAAATATCAATCCCAAAGACTGACCGAATGAAGTAGCCAATAATAAAGCTCAATGCAGCCACGCTTAAACTAATCCCAGCCATTTCCAGGAAACG
>ENA-UOUL01004903-UOUL01004903.1-bioreactor-metagenome-genome-assembly--contig:-NODE-4903-length-11971-cov-9.996889_pt1 | contig 11971 bp, 12 predicted proteins | sample MGYA00249838_ERZ747220 | MGnify/ENA primary metagenome ERZ747220 (study PRJEB28778, sample SAMN05720191) | bioreactor metagenome | isolation source: Anaerobic biogas reactor | place: USA:Washington...
GCGCCGGTAGCTCAGTTGGATAGAGCGTTGGTCTACGAAACCAAAGGTCGGAGGTTCGAATCCTCTCCGGCGCACCTTCTCCGGTCTAGGGTCTGGGGTCAGTGATGATTACTGCCAAGACTTACCCCGATCAGTACCGCCCCGGCCCCCTCCAAGGTAGAATCGTGCAGGGTCACCGCGCCCGGCATCGGTGCGCGCCCTCCGCCATACACGGGCGTGCCGGGAAACCCCGTGTGCGGCGCCGGACCACCGACGTAAGACAGGAGCCCGCATGCCCAAACGCCAGGACATCCACAAGGTCCTCATCATAGGTTCGGGCCCGATCATGATCGGGCAGGCGTGCGAGTTCGATTACTCGGGAACGCAGGCATGCAAAGCGCTCCGCCGACTTGGTTACGAGATCGTCCTCGTGAACTCCAACCCCGCGACCATCATGACCGATCCGGTCATGGCCGACGAGACCTACATTGAACCCCTCAACGCGGCGACCCTATCCGAGATCATCGCGACCTCCCGACCGGACGCGCTCCTCCCTAATCTCGGCGGCCAGTCCGGTCTCAACCTTTCCTCCGAGCTCTATCGCTCCGGCGTGCTTGACAGATACTGCGTATCGATCATCGGCGTGCGTCCCGACGCCATCGAGCGGGGCGAGGATCGTCTGGCCTTCAAGGAGACTATGAACCGCCTCGGCATCGAGATGCCCCGCAGCGAGATCTGCTACTCGGTGGACGAAGCGGCGGCGGTAGCCGCCGATCTGGGCTATCCGGTGGTGATACGGCCTGCCTATACCATGGGCGGCACCGGTGGCGGCCTCGTCTATAACCGAGAGGAACTGCAGGTAGTGGTGGAACGCGGTATCCGCGCCAGTCTGGTGGGGCAGGTACTTGTCGAAGAGTCGGTGGTGGGCTGGGAAGAACTGGAGCTTGAGGTTGTCCGGGACGCAGATAATCAGATGATCACCGTGTGTTTCATCGAGAACGTCGATGCCATGGGAGTACATACCGGTGATAGCTACTGTACTGCCCCCATGCTCACCATCTCTCCAGAATTGCAACAAAAGTTGCAGAAATACTCGTATGCAATTGTGGAAGCCATCGAGGTGATCGGCGGCACCAACATCCAATTTGCCCATGATCCCAAGACCGGCCGGGTCACGGTCATCGAGATCAACCCCCGGACGTCCCGCTCGTCGGCCCTGGCCTCCAAGGCCACCGGCTTCCCCATCGCCATGGTGAGTTCCTTGCTGGCGGGCGGTCTCACGCTGGACGAGATCCCCTACTGGCGAGACGGCACGTTGGAGAAATACACGCCCTCAGGCGACTACGTGGTGGTTAAATTCGCCCGCTGGGCGTTTGAGAAGTTCCGCGACGCCCAAGACAAGCTGGGGACCCAGATGCGGGCCGTGGGTGAAGTCATGTCCATCGGCAAGAACTACAAGGAGGCTCTGCAGAAGGCCATCCGCTCGCTGGAGATCGGTAGGTATGGGCTTGGCTTCGCCAAAGACTTCAACAGCCGAAGCCTGGAAGACCTCCTGGTCCTGCTGAGGGAGCCCACCAGCGAGCGCCACTTCATCATGTATGAGGCACTCCGCAAGGGAGCCGAGACCGACCTCCTCTACGCCCGGACGCACATCAAGCCCTGGTTCATCGAGCAGATGCGGGAGCTGGTGCAACTGGAGGAGGAGATTCTGGCCTGGCGGCGAGCGAGCACTAGTGAGACGGCCGGCGGCGCACGGGCCAACGGTGCTCCCAACACTGCCTCGGGTGGCGCCGGCCCGGTCGGCGCCGCACTCCCAGGCGACCTTCTCACCCGCGCCAAGAAGGACGGTTTCGCCGACGCCTATCTGACCAAGCTCACCGGCATCCCCGAATCTCAGATCAGGGAGCAGCGGGCGGCCCTCGGCCTGAAGCACGGCTTTCACGCGGTCCCGGTGAGCGGCGTGGAAGAGGCGGCCTACTACTACTCCACCTACAACGCGCCGGACGTTGTCCCAGTGAGCACCCGCCGCAAGATCATGGTGCTCGGCGGCGGTCCCAACCGCATCGGTCAGGGCATCGAGTTCGACTACTGCTGCGTGCATGCGGCCTTCGCCCTCCGCGACGCCGGCTTCGAGTCCATCATGGTGAACTGTAATCCCGAGACGGTGTCCACCGATTACGATACCTCCGACAAACTCTATTTCGAACCTCTCACCGTCGAGGATGTGCTCGCCATATATGAAAAGGAGCATCCTGAGGGGGCCATCGTCCAATTCGGCGGACAGACACCTCTCAACATCGCCCGCGAACTCGAGAAGGCGGGAGTGCCGATAATCGGCACCTCGCCCGAGACCATCGATCTGGCCGAGGACCGAGACCGTTTTCGCATCATGATGGAGCGGCTGGGAATACCCATGCCCGAAGCAGGGATGGCCACATCGGTGGAAGAGGCCCGGGTGGTCGCCGAACGGATCGGTTACCCCCTGATCGCTCGGCCCAGCTACGTGCTGGGCGGTCGAGGCATGGAGATCATCCACGATGAAGAGATGCTTGTCCGTTACGTAACCGCCGCCGTAGATGTGACCCCGGAGCGCCCCATCCTCATCGACAAGTTCCTGGAGAACGCCCTGGAGTGCGAGGCCGACGCCCTCTCCGACGGAACCGATGCCTTCGTTCCCGCCGTCATGCAGCACATCGAGTACGCTGGTGTCCATTCGGGCGATTCGGCGTGCGTCATTCCCCCCGTCTCCATCCCCGAGGAGTACCTCGCGACCATCAACGAGTACACAAAGAGGATCGCCGTAGAGTTGGGCGTTGTAGGACTGATGAACATGCAGTACGCCATCCTCGACGACGTGGTGTACGTCTTGGAGGCGAATCCCCGCGCCTCACGCACGGTGCCTCTCGTATCCAAGGTCTGCAATGTACAAATGGCCGCCCTCGCCACCCGCTTGATGCTCGGCGAGAAGCTCGGCGACCTCGGTCTTGAGCAGAAGAACATCCCCTATTTCGGTGTGAAGGAAGCGGTGTTCCCGTTCAATATGTTCCCTGAGGTGGATCCGCTCCTGGGACCCGAGATGCGGTCTACCGGAGAAGTGCTGGGGATGGGAGACTCCTTCGAACTCGCCTTCGCCAAGGCGGAAGAGGCCGCCGGCCAGGTGCACCCGCTTGAAGGAACTGTGCTCATCACAGTGGCGGAGAGGGACAGAGAGCTGATCTTGCCCGCCGCCCAGGCCTTCTACGACCTGGGATTCAAGATCCGAGCGACCGTGGGGACGCACGATTTCCTGGCAGAGAGGGGGATCGACTCGGAGCCGATTCTGAAGCTGCACGAGGGGAGACCCAATATCGAAGACGCCATCAAGAACGGCGACATCCAACTCGTTGTCAACACTCCGGCCGGCAAGTCCAGCGAATACGACGATTCGTACATCCGCAAGGCCGCCATCCGCTACAAGGTACCGTACATCACCACTACGACGGCGGCGACGGCGGCAGCCGGGGGCATCGCCGCCCGCCGCGCTGCTTCCGGAATGGTCCGCTCACTACAGAGCTATCACTCCTCACTTGAGTAGACTGTCGTCCCTTGTCTCCCTCAACTGGAGCCGCCGCCCAGTGACAGACCTTCCCCCAGACAGCGGACCGTCCTCGTGTGATAGCCCATCCCCGGGCGATAGGTCTGTCGCGGGCTGAGATGCGCCCGATAGGCTCCGAAGAAACCCTGGGGGACGCAAACGCGCATTCTCACTACGCGAGCGCCGGCATCACAGCTGGAGGCCGCTGGTGGCGAATATGGAGGACGCTGTCACCACCCGCAGAGAGCGACATTTTCCTGCTTGCGAAGGTCGTGAGAGCGATTGACTTTCGTGAGAACAAGTCTAGAATGGCCTACAGAGTCCCGAGAGTTCAGACGCAGCGTCTGAGGTGCTTACAAGGGGACCCGCAGAGGAAACGCGGAGGCAAATGACCGCGGAGTACAGTGAAGCGGGGACGAAGTGAGGGCTATTGAAAGGCGCAAAGCGAGTTCGCTCGGGACTCGCTTTTGTTCTTGTCCGCCTCAGCGCCTCGCTGCGTCGACCCTCGCGAGATTCCTCCCCAGGATCAGATCGTTCCCCCGGGATCATCTCAGTTTCCCGTCCGGCGCGCCCGCTATGCTTCATCAAGAATCAGCTCACCAAGATCGAAGGGAGTCCGATGCTCATATCAGTCTTGACCGGTGTCGCGATACTCTTGGCGGCCGTGGGATATGTCGTCTTCCGTAAGTTCTCCGTCACCCGGCAGGCGATAGAGTTCGGCGCACCTCAGAACGGAGTGGCGGCCATCTACCTCGACATTCGAGAGGACACGGTACGCAGCCTCCACATACTGTACGAGGACGGCACGGTGAGCGAGGTTCGGAAGCTGGAAGGCGCGTAGCCTTGACCCACAATCCCCTTGGGACCGGCCCAGGCCGGGCGATGTGACGCCGCTCCACGTGGGCCAGGAACGCCCGCATTGACACACCTCGCAAGCGCCCGCTGTGTCACGCCCTGTATCATGAACAAGTGACCACCCGCCGGTTGCTCCCGAACCGCTTGGAGGAACCGGCTGAGGCTTTGCCTGTGACCGAGGAGGAAGTGAGTTGGCGGTCCCTCCGCAAACAGACGACCGGCGCTTCATGACACTCGCCCTCGAACAGGCGCGGTGCGCGGGGGCCCAAGGAGAGGTCCCGGTGGGCGCGGTCCTGGTAATAGGCGGGGAAGTGCTCGCCGCCCGGGGCAACGAGCGGGAACGCCGTCGCGACCCTACTGCTCACGCCGAGATGCTGGCGTTGCGCGATGGAGCCGCCATCGTGGGCGGGTGGCGTCTCAAAGAAGCGACCCTGTACGTCACTCTGGAGCCATGCGCCATGTGCGCGGGTGCCATCGTCCTGGCCCGGATCGCAAGGTTGGTGTATGGAGCGGACGACCCCAAGACCGGAGCGGCCGGATCCATCTTCAACATCGTCGATCATCCTGCTCTCAATCACAGTCCCCAGGTGCACGCCGGTCTAATGGCATCGGAAGCCTCCGCACTCCTGCGCGACTTCTTCGCGGAGCGACGTGACCGGGGCCTGCTGATGTAGCCGATTAGCCTGAGGCCATGATCACCGACCGCGTCCATCCCAGTCCGGAAGACGGCAACCCCACCTCAGCCGGCGGCAGCGCCGGCGGCCTCGGTAGTCAGCCGCCGGGCCTTGGTAATCAGCCGTCAGGCCTCGATGCCGCGCCCGATAAGCGTCTGATCGTCAGTCTCGCGCTCAACCTGCTCATCACTGTGCTGCAGGTGATCGGGGGAATCGTAGCCAACAGTCTAGGCCTGCTATCCGATGCGGCCCACAACCTGAGCGACGTGATCGCCCTGGGTCTCAGCCTTTGGGCGGTCCGCCTGGGCCGCCGCCCACCGACTCCGCGCAAGACCTTCGCCTACAAACGAGCGGAGATTCTAGTGGCCTTGTTCAACTCGGTGGTGCTCGTAGCCATCTCCGTCTACATCTTCGTGGAGGCGATCCGCCGCCTCCTGGATCCTCAGCCGGTGGAGGGTTTATGGGTCATCGTATTCGCGGCGGGTGGTCTCGCCGTCAATACGCTCGCTGCTTTTCTCCTCCGGATGCATCGCGAAGACCTCAACCTCCGCAGCGCCTTCCTCCACCTGCTCGCCGATGCAGCCACGAGCTTCGGGGTGATGATTAGCGGTCTCGTCGTTTATCTCTGGGGCTGGAATCATGCAGACGCCGTCATTTCCATTCTGGTCTCGTTGTGGGTCGGCCGGGAGGCATTCGCCATCGTCCGAAGTGCCCTGAACGTGCTTATGGAGGGCACTCCCAGCGGAGTCGATTTCGCCGACGTGGAGCAGTCGATATTGGCGGTGCCGGGAGTACGAGGCGTGCACGATCTGCACATCTGGTCGATCTCATCCAGCGATCTGGCCCTGTCCGCGCACGTCGAAGCCGACGACACGGCGCTGACGCAGGCCAGCCGCCTACTGGCCTCCGTCAAAGATATGCTCGCCCGCGAGTTCGGGGTGGGGCATGTCACCCTAGAACTGGAGAGCGCAGAGGGCACGTGCGCGGGAAGTACTTGCGACGTAAGCCCCGCAGCATTGAAGGAAGATCATAAGCGGTCCGAGCATCACCACTGATCTACCGATTCAACAGCCTCGTAAACGCGGCAAGATGGCGCTCCGAACCACGCAGTAGGTTCTGAAACACACGGCCGACATCGCGTGGGGTGGCCTCAGCCAGGGCGGCCTTCAGGTCGGCAATGTCAAGCTCTTCAATAGCCACACCGACCCTATACGCTTCCTCCAGTGACCGGCTCCCTTGGGCGATCATGGAATCATAGACAGCCTGTAGATCTTGATTCTTGAATTCACCCGGAACGTCCGTCGTGACCGGGTCCTCCAAGCCATACCGGTCTATGAGGACCTCCACGCGAGTCATATGGCGGCTCTCCGAGTTGGCGATGTTCTTGAACTCTTCGGCTCCCCACTTCTCAAACAGGAACGTGTAGACGTCACGGGCCAACTTCTCCTCTTCGCGCATGAAAACGATCTGCTCAGCCATCTCCACGCTCAGACTCGTCGCCGTGGTCGCTCCGCGGCCATCAGGCCGAGCCGAGCGACCCCGCTCCCCCTGCATACTCGCACCGTTCTTATCCCAGGCGCCGGCGGCAGACGCGACACCGGCCAGCGAGACAACGGCAATAGCCGTGACGACTGCCAGAACCATCAACTTCCATCGTGGTTTCACGTCGGTACTCCTTTGTGCGTCGTTCCATCGTGTGGCATGCGGCGTACGCTTCGCAAGGAATCGCCCACCGATCCGGAGTCTACCCGGGGCAGATGAAAGGACTCTAAGAGACAGATGAGAAATCGCTTACAGGAGGAGAACGAGAGAACTCGCTTACAGGAGGAGAACGAGAGAACTCGGGGCGGCCGGCCCCCTCTGGGAACGCCCTGCTCCTCCTGCCGGTCATCGGCTACAATCCTGAGTGCGCTGCACGAGACCTTTATTTGGACGCGATTCGAAGAGGGGCTTGGGCAGAGCCGCATCGCAGGGAGAGGTGGCAGAGCGGTTGAATGCGGCGGTCTCGAAAACCGTTGGGCCTCATTGAGGTCCCGGGGGTTCGAATCCCCCCCTCTCCGCTTCAGAAAGCCAAGAACGGCATGTTGGAACCCGGCCCGTGAGGCCGGGTTTTCGCTTCTGTGGGACAAGTTCGGTGGCAAACACAACGGCACTTGCGGGTGCCAGACGGACGAGAAGCGGAGGGCAGACACCGAGCTTCGCTGGTTGATCCGCAGGTTTGCTCTCCAGCTAAGGCTCTTGACCAGACGGGCCGACTACAAATATCGTACAAATATCATTTCCCACATCGAAGGAGACGCCATGGGTCGAACCCCCGGCGCGAAGAACAGGACGCCGCGTGAACTCAGGGCTGCGGCGAAGTACCTCAACGAGAAGGCGGACTTTCTAGAGAGGATCGCGAAGCTGACCGCCAAGCTCGCGAAGAAGAGGGGCTAGAGATCACCGTGCGTCTAACCAAGAAGGTCCGTGAGCAGATCCTCTTGCAGAACGAGGGCTTCCAGACCAGAACTCACAACAGCCAGCGGAACTCTACCGAAGATCGGACGTACACGATCACGGGCGGGGAGTTACATATCCGGGCAAGGGGCAAGACGTCGTGGGCGGACAGCCGCTACGACGAGGAATGGGTCGGTGACGAGGAGGAGACCCACCGATTCCTATACAACTTCCTCGGCATCCTGGATACCGACGGAATCGAGTGAGCCAACTACCTAGACCCTGTTTCCTCTCCGCTCGACGCTGAAGATCTCACTGTGGGGGGGGTCCGCCGCTTTGCGCAATACTGCAATGCCCACCCGACTATTGCGCTATTTCGCGGATCCTGACACCCACCCACCACAACGAGCCATACACCTCTCTCGGCCTAGGCTCGGCACCGGTCGACCGAACCCAAGCTCACAGACGTGCGACCTACGAGTACCTGCTGGTCAGATACCCGACATACTCGGGATGAGTGCCAGCCAACCTCTCGCTCATGCCCAGGATCAGCTCCTGATAGGTCAGCGCATGGAACATGACGCCATCATCCTTGGCCGCAGTGGCGAATCGCTCGACCTCCTTGCGGTGGAGATCGCCGTCCGGGCCAAAGACGTCGTACCAGAGGTAGAGAAGGCGGAAGCCGCCCTTGCCGAACGCCCGCTTCAGCCCGAGGATGTGTTTGACAAGCTGCGCCGGGTGCAGGCGCTGAAACTGCGTATCGTCCGGCGATAGGCTCTCGGCCAGTTGACGCAACTGTGGGATGTCACCCCACAGCGGCCCGCATTCTTCAAGATATCGCTCCTTGAGCCCACCATGCCCGTGGCCGCCATAGGCTTCTGAGAACTTGCACTCGATGGCCAACCTTCGGATCTTCGTGTCGTCCGCGTTGTGAATCACAACGTCGATATTAGGAGGGGTCTCGAACGCCTCGTTAACCGGGTACTTCTCCTCAAACACAATGTTCCGGGCGGCCGTCGATCCAGAACGGCAGAGGCCGCAGGCCACTGCCACCACCGGCACCTGACCAATCTCCTGCCAGTACTGAAACACATTCACAGCCAGAGCAGATGAGGAGTGAAGCGCCTGCATCTTCGCGGGCGCACCACTGGAGATAAGCTCACCCCCGTCTCCGGCGGAGAAGGCCTGCCGCACTTCCGGGAGCAGTGGCCTAAAGAGGTTCATATCGAGGTCAAGCGCGTAGGTCGGTCGCCCACGATCCACCTGGCTTCCGATCAGGGGAATGCCCTCCCTTGTAGCCCAGGCGATCTGCTTCCTGACGATGTACTCATAGCCGTTCAAGGTTGCTCTCCCCGTCCGTCTGGTTTCTGGGCTCGGCCAGCTCTGAGTGACTCCTCAACCCTCTCATGTACCGCTGCCAACAAATCTGATGTCGTCGAAGCCGCGAAGCGGGCGTCTTGCAGCTGGTGACGGATACTCTCGAAGGGAAACGCCGTGGATAGAAGGATGAGCGCATCGGCGGTCCGCATCGCGCAGTCCCCCGGCTGCACGCAGGCATAGGGCAGGAACCGCTTGAGCGAGTGAAGCAGGCTAACGATGGGCGCTTCGGGCACCGCCGCCGGATGCTCGGATTCGCTGTGCCCATCAGCCGCTTTGATGACCGTCAGAGCCAACGTGTACCAGAAGTCATAGCAGTGGGCGGCTCGCAAACCGTCAGAGAGGAACCACTCGCGGTCGCTCTCAATGGTCGCGAGTCCTGCGTAGGCCAGTCCGGCCAGGCGCTCGAAGAGGTCACGGGTCGGCTCGGAGATAGCCTTGAGATGCATGTCTCCCTCAATCCCGTACCCCGGGTGTGCGTTGTAGGAACTGCTCTCAAGAAGCTGGTCAACTGACGCGAGAAGGGCGGCGAAAGCGAGACTGATGGCCTGCCGGTTGGCCGGAGTGTCGTACGTATTCATGTGATGGATTGTACTCCCGCGCCCGGACAGGTCGCTGTTCCCCTGCGCCCAAGGGGGTTCCTCACACGCGGTCGGAACGAACTAGGTAGGTCTCTTCACCCCTTTGCGCCATCTTCACTTCCGCGTTGTCTTTGAGCGCACGCCGCAGTCCGGCTCGAAGGGTCGCAGGTTTCATCCCCTCAATGGTCACCTGCATGGTCTCGGCACCTTGGGCAATGAAGTCGGTGACGATCTCCTCATAGACGCCCCTGCCTCGGCGAAGTGGTGGCAGTTCGGCGGGGGTGAACTTGTAGGTCTTGGTCATGGAAGGCTCCTTCCGTCTTGGTGTGGTCCGGCGCAGTGTTGACCAACAGGGCCGAGACGGAAATCGGCTACTCCCCGATGGCTCTGCCGAGAGCCGCGTCGATCATGGCCACGGCTTCGGCCTGCATGTTCGGCAGCGTATGCGCGTAGATGTCCATCGTGATGCTCGTTGTGGAGTGGCCCAGCCGCTCGGATACCACCTTGACCGGCACCCCGGCCTTGAGGAGCTGGCTGGCGTGGCTGTGGCGAAGGCCGTGGAACGTGACCTGGATGCCCCCTTTTCTTCACCAATCGAGCGAACTCCGAAGAGAACTGCGACGGTGGCCAGGGCGATCCGTCAGCCCGAGCCAGGATCAGATCCTGGTCTTGGTACCCCGGCCCCAGGAGCAGCTTCCCCTCGTTCTGGCTCGCGCGATGGGCCTTGAGTGCAGGCAGGGCTAGGCGAGGAAGAAGTACGACGCGCCTGCCCTTGTTCGTCTTCGGGGCCTTGAAGCTCACGCGGCCCGGGGCTTCCTGCAACGCACGGACCACCTGGCACTCGCCCGTCTCGAAGTTGACGTCGGGCCAGCGCAGAGCTAGCAGCTCTCCCCGGCGCATCCCTGTCACGGCTGCGAGAAGAGTGGGCAGGTAGAGCTTCGTGCCCCGGACCGCAGTGAGAAGCGCAACCAGGCCGTCCTCATCGAGGGCCTGCATCTCCACGGGGCTGACCCGAGGAGGATCGACCAGATCGCAGGGGTTCCGTGGGATGAGCTGCCAGCGAACGACCTGGTGCAGAGCTCGGCGCAGCAGCCTGTGATAGTGAAGGACCGTGCGGGGCGAGAGATCACGCTCTCGGTTCTTGCACCTGCGCCCCTGGCTTCGGACAAGAAATGCCTGAACGTGAAGCGGCGTGAGGTCGGCCAAGCGGAGGCGCCCCAGGTCGGGAACGAGGTCCTTCTCCACGATCTGACGATAGCGGCGATAGGTCTGCGGGGCGACGCTCCCATTGGCGTGGGCAAGCCACTGGGTAAGGTAGTCGCCGACGGTGAGCTGACTCGGGGCTACGTACTCCCCGCGGCCCGGCTCGTGAAGAAGACGCACGCGTTCGGCCTCAGCATCTTTGCGAGTGCCGTGCACGGTGTGGGAGAGCCTGCGGCGTTTACCGGTCGCGTCCCTGCCCAGGTCGATGGCGATACGCCAGCGGTCCGGTCCACGCTTTTCGATATGACCGTGCACTCCCCCGTCCTTGGTGATGCCGTTGATGACTGTGACTCGCCAAGTCTTTCTCGGCGGCGTGAGGGGCGAAATGCACGGGGGTATCTCCGGTTTTTCAGTTCCTCAGATTGAGGTGCAGGCGCACATCGCGAGTAGCCAAAGGGGGATCGGCGACATGCACGGCCAGGAGGACTGATGACGGGGGGTTCCTCCGGCTTCTTCCAGTTCCTCAGATAGGTATGCGAAGCGCGATCACGAGCGAGCTGACGCGCGTCGGTGGCACGTTCGCCGACGGAAAAGCGCGAATCGAGAACCGGATCGATGGGGCGCAAGGGACGCAAGACGACTCCCCAAGGTCCTGACGCCCGACGAGCAGCGGGCGCTGCTGGCCAAGTTCGACCGGCGCTACCCGTCCGCGCTTCGTAACCTGCTCGCCGTGCGACTCATGTTGGAGTGCGGCCTGCGCTGTGGCGAGGTGGTCGCCGTCAGGCCCGAGCACATCGACCTCGACACCTGCCGACTGCTGGTCCGAGAGGGCAAGGGGGCCAAGGATCGGGTCGTCTGGTTCAGCGATGACCTTCGCGACGTCATCGTCCGCTGGCTGACGCTTCGACCGGCCTCGCCCTGGTTGTTGCCCACCAGGCATGGTACCCAGCTCAACTGTCGATACGTGCGCGAGCTGGTCAAACGCAAGGCCCTGGCGGCCGGGATACCCGAGGCGGATCGGGTGACACCGCACACGCTGAGGCATACATTCGCGACCGACCTGCTTCGTGGTACTAAGAACATCAGGCTGACGCAGAAGGCCTTGGGGCACGCCAGCTTGGCGACGACGATGATCTACACCCACGTGGCCGACGAAGAACTAGAAAAGGCAATGCGCAGAGGAGACAGGTCGACGGGAATCCGGGACTAGGCAGTCTCACCTGGCCGGTCTTCTGGTACATCCCCGCGACCAATCCTGGACCAGGCACCGCGGAACTCGCCCGCATCATAGG
>ENA-UOUL01004906-UOUL01004906.1-bioreactor-metagenome-genome-assembly--contig:-NODE-4906-length-11969-cov-5.767659_pt1 | contig 11969 bp, 10 predicted proteins | sample MGYA00249838_ERZ747220 | MGnify/ENA primary metagenome ERZ747220 (study PRJEB28778, sample SAMN05720191) | bioreactor metagenome | isolation source: Anaerobic biogas reactor | place: USA:Washington...
GGAAAAAGAGCATGCCCAAAGCGTCATCATCAGCGCCCGGATCGAGGAGGAAATCGCGGGCCTGCCCAAAGAAGAGCAGGCGATGTACATTGAGGAACTGGGCATTGGCGAAAGCGGCCTGGACCGCCTGATCAAGGCAAGCTACAGCCTCCTGGGGCTGATTTCCTTTCTGACAGCAGGAGAGGACGAGTGCCGTGCCTGGACGATTACCCGCGGCACCAGGGCACCCCAGGCCGCCGGGAAAATCCACACGGATTTTGAACGGGGCTTTATCCGGGCTGAGATCGTGCCTTACCCTACCCTCATGGCCCAGGGCAGCATGGCCGCCTGCCGCGAAAAGGGACTGGTGCAAAGTTGCGGCAAGGATTATGTGATGCAGGATGGCGATGTGACGTTGTTCCGCTTTAATGTGTGATATGAGCAGAATCGCATTTTTTGTGCGCCGTCTGGCAAAAATCGATCTGAAGCGTTTTCGGGTGACCCTTAAGACTATCCGTAAACAGACGGGGCGGTGGACGCCATATTTGCTGATGGACCTGCTGTGCTGCGGCATCCGGTACAATGCCGGGTATATGGATTATATGATTGCCCGGATGGACCGGCTGAAGCCCGCCCAGCGCAAAACCGTCATCACCCGGGGCATCAGCAACGCGGTTGTCCGCCGGATGAACGATAAGGCTTTCTGGCATTATTTTGATGACAAGGCGCTGTTCAACGCCACCTTTTCCCGCTGGGTGAAAAGAGGCTGGTTGCGGGTGGATGCGGGTACCCGGGCGGAAGATCTTCAGGGCTTCATAGAAGGGAAAAACGCCCTGTTTGCAAAACCCCTGGACGGTTCAAGCGGCGTGGGAGTGGAGCGGCTGGAGGCGGAGGACTGCCAGGATGTGGAAGCGCTTCTGAAGCGCCTCCATGGCAAGGGAGATTGCATCCTGGAGGAAGCGCTGGTTCAGCATCCGGACATGGCCGCCATTTATCCCGGCAGCGTAAACACCGTGCGAATTGCCACAATGCTTGGAGACAAGGCCAGCGGGATTGTATACGCCTTTATGCGCATCGGTAACGGCCGGGTGATGGACAATGTGGACTGCGGCGGTATGGCCGCCCGGGTAGACCTGGAGACCGGGATCATCAACACGGTGGCCGCGGACAAACAAGGCCGCGAGTTTGCCCGCCATCCCCTGACGGAAATGCCCATCACCGGTTTTGCTGTTCCTTTCTTTGAGGAGGCCAGGCAGGCTTGCCTGGAGGCAATGCGGATTGTACCCCGGATGCGCTTTGTCGCCTGGGATGTGGCCATCACGCCGGAAGGCCCGGAGTTCATTGAGGGCAATTCCTTCCCGAGCCATGCTGTGCCGCAGTTTGCGGCCCACTATCCGGACGGTATCGGCATCCTGCCCGAGTTCGAGCGCTTCATCTCCCTGAAAGGAAATGCATGAAAGCCAAGCCTTCATCCGTTGGATAATCGACGCAAGTCTTGGCAAAAGGAGTGAACACGATGGATTTGTTGAGAACCCTGCTGGTCTACATGACCGTATTGCTCACCACAGGGGTGGCCCAGACGCCAGCCTTGACCCCGCTGCCCACCCAGATTGCGACCCCCACTCCCATCGTAACCGCAAGCCCCACGCCATTTTTGACGCCTGCCCCGACAACAGCACCCACTCCGACGCCCCGGATGACCACCCTGTATGTGGGTGACCGGGGGGATAATGTGCGGGTGTTGCAGGTGCGCCTAAAGGAGCTGGGTTACCTGGCCGGCAATGTGGATGGCATCTTTGGACAGCAGACACGCCGGGCGGTGGAGCGGTTCCAGAGTTATAACGGCCTTACCGTGGACGGTATCGCCGGGGCAAAAACGCTGAACAAACTCTATTATGATCCCAACGTGGTTTTGGCACCTGTTGACGTGACGCCCACGCCCACCCGGCGGCCACCGGTAATTGTCAATGTGCCGGTCTATTATATGAGCACATCCGGGGAGCGGCTGTATACCGATGTGCTGCCACTGGCCGAGGGCCGCACCACCATCCGCCCCAACACCAGCCGCGTTCCCGCGGGCTACAACCTCACCGGGCAGACACAGGCAGCGGTCACTGTGGGCCCTGATGGCAGGGCCAACCCCGCCTCCGTCACCTTCACCTATTATAAGGAACAGCCTCCGGTGACAGCGGTCATCACCATCAATTACCTGGACACCGACAACAACCTGCTGCGGCGGGAGAACCTGACCTTAAACCAGGGCACCACCCAGGTGTCCGCCAATGACGCGCTGGTGCCTGAAGGCTATACCCTGTCCAGCGTGCGCACAGTGAATGTCACCGTGTCCTCTGCAGGCATCGCCGACCCCGGCGCCATCACTTTTGTCTACCGGCGCGCGCCGGTCACTGTGATGGTTCCGGTCAACTATCTGGACACCCAGGGGCATACGCTTTACAGCGACCAGATCAATATGGCCCAGGGCACCCACACGGTGGTGGCCAACACGGGCTATGTCCCTGCCGGCTATACCCTTCAGGGAGCCGGTTCCCAGCAGGTAACTGTAAGTGCCAGCGGTACGGCCACGCCGCCTGCTATCACCTTTACATTCCGGGCGCCAGCCACAGCAGACTTGCCCGTGCGTTATGCGGATACGGCAGGCGGCACGCTTTATGAGGAAAGCCTGCGTGTCACTCAGGGCACCAATGTCATCAGCGCGAATGACGCGCTGGTCCCATCGGGGTATACCCTCCAGGGGCCGCGCGATGTGGAGGTCATGGTGGGTGCTGACGGGAGCGTTGCTCCTGCCTCGGTGACTTTTACCTATGCTGCGCCAGTTGTTACCCCCACCCCGACACCGGAGCCGACGCCTGAGCCGACAGCGGAACCGACAGCGGAACCGACAGCGGAACCGACAGCGGAACCGACAGCGGAACCGACACCGGAACCGACACCGGAACCGACAGCGGAACCGACACCGGAGCCGACAGCGGAGCCGACTGCGGAGCCGACGCCTGAGCCGACAGCGGAACCGACAGCGGAACCGACACCGGAGCCGACGCCGGAACCGACGCCGGAACCGACACCGGAGCCAACAGCGGAACCGACGCCGGAACCGACACCGGAACCGACGCCTGAGCCAACGCCTGAACCAACACCTGAACCGACGCCTGAGCCGACAGCGCAACCTACAGAGGCGCCGATTGGCCCGCAACCTTTGCCCGCCCATGCCACCGCGACGCTGACTGGGGACTTTGATGTTTACTCCGGACCCGGCACAGAATACTACCGTGCAGCTGACGGCCAGGCACGCTATGCTGGCGGCCAGGCGCGTATCTACGGCTATGTCGGAGACTGGGCCCTCATTGGCTATGGCTATGGTTCCAATCTCTACCGGATCGGCTATGTTGACAAATCGGCTGTGCCTGCGGGAGAGTCCGTCGGCCCGCTTTCACTGGGCAACGCTCCCATGACCATGGCGCGGGAGGGCAACCTCACCGATGATCCGATTCTCAGCCCCACAGACGGCCGTATGGCGCGGCTCCCGGCCGGGACGCCTGTTGTAGCCCTGGCTTATACGGGGGACGGCAACCACTGGACCTATGTGGAGGTCACCCTGGATGGCCAGCCCGCCCGTGGGTTTGTGGCCACCAGCAACCTGCAGTAAACCAATCCGGCAAGCAAAAGGGGCTCCCGTCTTTCAGATGGAAGCCCCTTATTCGTTGGTGCGAAATTACTCCGCCGGATCGGCTTTCCCGCGGTTTTCTTTCATCAGCCGGCTCATTTCATGCATAAAGGTCGGGATATCGGTGAATTGGCGATAGACGGAAGCGAAGCGGATGTAAGCCACCTCGTCCAGCTCGCGAAGTGCCTCCATCACCATTTCACCGATCTGATTGGTGGTAATTTCCTGCTGCATACTGTTATAGGCAAATTGCTCCACCTGGGTCACGATCCGATTGATGTCCTGGGCGGCCACAGGGCGCTTGTGGCAGGCATGGATGATGCCGGCGCGGATCTTGTCCCGGTCAAACAGTTCCCGGGTCTGATCTTTTTTGATAACCAGAAGGTGAATGGTCTCCACCTTTTCATAGGTGGTGAAGCGCTTGCCACAGGCGATGCATTCCCGCCGCCGGCGAATGCTGGTGCCGTCGTCCGTTGGCCTTGAATCCACTACCCGGCTGTCCTCTGAGTTGCAAAACTGGCACTTCATGGCATCCCATCCCTCTTGGTTTTGGCAAATTATACCTGATTATTGCCGTTTTGTCCATTTTCGTACCCCGCCCAGGGCAGGGCCAGGGTACGCATCCAGGCGCCCACATCCATGCCATAAGCCTTGTTCAGGTGTTTTGGCTGCAGGACTTCTGCTTTGGTGCCTTGAGCCAGGCATTTCCCATCCCGCATCAGAAGTGCGTGGCTGCCAAATCGCCGGGCGACAGACAGGTCATGCACTACGGAAATCACCGCCTTTCCTGGCTGTGCGGCCCATACATCGGTCAATTCAAAAAGCGTCTTCTGATACTTCAGGTCGAGGGCCTCCGCCGGTTCGTCCAGCATCAGGATGGCTGGGTCCTGCGCCAGCACCTGAGCCAAAAAGACCCGCTGGCGTTCACCTCCCGAGAGGGTGAGCACGCTGCGTTCCCGCAATTCGGCCATACCCGTCCACTGGAGGGCCTGGCCCACCATCGCCTCCCCCTGGGGGTCATGGGCCGCAAGCCATCCATTGCGGTGGGCATATCGGCCCAGGCGCACAACCTCTTCCACTGTGAAGGCGTAATGCAGTGCCTGGTGCTGGGCCAGAACGCCCACCGCTTGTGCCCTTGGCCTTGGGGGCAGGATGCGGATGTCCTGCCCTCTTACTGTCACCTTGCCCTGAAATGGCCGGGTGTTTGAGAGCGCTGCAATGAGGGAGGATTTTCCAGCGCCATTCGGGCCGATGACCATCAGCCACTGCCCCTCCTGAAGGGAAAAACTTACATCGGCAACTGCCTTTCTTTCCCCGTATTTGAGCGTGATATGGCTGGCGGTGAGCATCATGCAGCCCTTCGCTTCCTGCGGCGGAAGATGACGGCCACAAAGGTGGAAGCGCCAATAAGCGATGTGACCACACCGATGGGCAATTCCACGGGGCTTAGCGCCGTGCGTGCCAGCAGGTCGGAGAGCATCAGGAAAACGGCCCCCGCCAAGGTTGCTGCCGGCAGAAGCTTGCGGTGATTGGGCCCGGTGATGAGCCTGACGATATGGGGGACTATCAGCCCCACAAAGCCGATGGTGCCGCCGATGGATACGCCAACCCCAATCATGGCGGACACGCACACCAGTGCCTCAAGCTTTACCCGGCGCACATTGATGCCGATGTGGTGCGCGTTCTCCTCCCCGATGGCAAAGGCGTTCAGTTCACCCCCGCGCACCAGGAGAAACCCGCCAAAAACTGCCAGCGCGATGAGCAGCAACAGCCCCTGGGTGTAGCTGGCCCCGGCCAGGGAACCCATGCTCCAGAAGGTGATGGTACGCAGCATTTCGCCGGAAAAGGCGATGACAAGGGAGATGAGGCTGCCGGCGAACATGGAGAAAATGACGCCCACCAGGATGATGGTGTGGGTGGAAAAACTGCGGTCAAAAGCGTAGGCCAAAAAAAGTATCAGCAACAAGGATAAAAAGGCGAAGAGAATGGCCATCACCATAGGCCCGGCATTTGGCAGCCCCGGTATCTGCAGTCCCAGGGCCATGGCCAGCACCGCCCCCAGCGAGGCGCCCGAGGACACGCCCAGGGTGGAACCATCGGCCAGAGGATTTCGCAAGAGGCCCTGCATGGCAGCGCCGCACAGGGAAAGGGCTGCTCCTGTCAGCCCCGCCGCGACCACCCGGGGGGTGCGTACGGACAGCAGGATAGGGGCCGCAACGCCTTCCTGCGGTACCCGCCCCAGGATGGCCTCCAGCAGCGTTTTCCACGTGGTTCCAAGAGGCAATGTGACGCTGCCTACGCTGATACAGACCAATGCCGTCACCAACACCCCCACTCCCATCAGGAGCCAGGCGTAAGGGCTTAAACCTTCCTGTGATGCTTGCTTGTTCATATGCGATCGGGGAAGCGCCTTTCAAAGCGATTCCCCCCTTGATCATTCCGCTGCCGCTTTTGAATCGTAAAGATAACCGTACAGGAAACTGAGCGCGTCCATCAGCCTAGGGCCGGGCACCGTGAAGATATCACCGTCCACATTGAGCACCTGGTTTTCCCTGATTGCCGTAATGCGATGCCAGCCAACCCGGGACATAACTTCTTCCACAGGCGTTGGGCCGGTGCCTGTGTACATGGTGGTTGTGAGGATGTAATCAGGATTCCGGCTGATTACCTGCTCTTCGGATACCTCCACCCAACCCTGGGATTCATCGAAGATGTTGGCCAGGCCGGCGAGTTTGCCCAGTTCATCCATGAAAGTGGCCGAGCCTGATGCCCACAGCCCCCACTGAAGCGGGGAAGCCTCGTAGTACACGCTGCCGGCCGCGCGCCCGCCCACCTTGGCAGAAATATCAGCGAAAACAGACCTCATATGCTCAGACAGCCAGGCCGCCTGGGAACCTTTTCCGGTCACCTGGCCCAGAAGGGCGATGGCCGTATGAACGCCTTCAACATCCTGGGCATCGGTCACCAGGGTCGGGATGCCAACCTTCTCCAGGGTCTGGGAGTGTTCCAGGCTCTGGGCCATTCTGGTCATCACCACCACATCAGGTTTCAGCGCGATGACCTGCTCCAGGTTGGTCTCCTGGCCGGACTTTACGGACGCAATTTCAAGTACTTCAGCCGGAAACCTGCAATATTCACCCCGGCCCACCACCAGGTCCCCCGCGCCGATGGCATAGAGAATCTCACAGTCTCCGGGCATCATCACGATGATCCGCTCCACTGGCTTTTCAAATGTCAATTCCCTCCCCGTCATGTCAGTCACCGTGAGGGTTTCAGCCTGTCCTGGGACGAAAAGGGCAATCAGGGCCGACAGCGCAAGGATGAGAGCCAGTATGCGTTTGCTCATATAGGGTTCCTCCTCCAGCTGATCAAATGAAAATCCGGGCAGCTCCGCACATGGAACTGCCCGAAAGCAAACGCGCCGTGACGCGCCCCACCGCAGGAGCTTCCAGCGCGCCTCGGTCTCCCGGCTTGGCTTCTTCCGCACAGACGCCTTCCCGCTTGCGCAGTGGCCTGCTGTCTGTTTGTCAGCTTCACGGTTACTGGGTTAGCCCGGAATTTTCATCCGTGTTCCCTGGCGCGGGATCCCCCGCGCCAGGCGCGCGTCTTCATTCACTTGTCGGGTGCAGTATACCCAGGCGTGCTTGCGATGTCAACGCTGCGGCGTACCTTACATATAATGAGCGCGAAAAGGGAGTCGTGCCTCAGATAAGAATGAGCGCGAAACGAGTATGTTCATTGAATGAAAGGAAATGTAGTATCCATGGGAACAAGAATTGAAGTGACCAGGCAACTCAAGGGAGCGTATCATCGGGCCGGGAAATCAGAGAAGTCCGGAATCCTGGATCATTTCTGCCATAGCACGGGGCTGGGCAGATCGACGGCCAGGCGGTACCTGACCTCCCCGACGCTGGGCAGCAGAAACATCCTGCGCATGGACCGAAGAAGGAGTCGGCCGAGCAAATACAGCACGGAAGCAAAGAAGATGTTGCTCTGGCTGTGGCGCATCATGTGTATGCCCTGCGGGAAGTACCTGGTGGCCGACCTGCCCGGCTGGATCAGGTCTTTGGAGACCCACGGGGAACGGGTGCTGGGTCAGGACGGCTGGACAGAAGAGGTACGCAAAGAATTGCTCAGCATGAGCGCGGCAACAGTGGACCGGTATCTGAAAGCGGAGCGTGACCGTCTGCGCTTGAAAGGCATCAGTACCACCAAGCCTGGCGTCCTGCTCAGAAACAGCATCAAAATCCGGAAAGCGGGAGACGAAGTTCCCTTGGAGCCGGGCTTCTTTGAGGCGGACACGGTGGCGCACTGCGGCCCTACCCTGAAGGGAGAGTTTGCCAGAACCCTGACACTGACCGACGTGGTGACAGGCTGGGTTCAACTGGAAGCGATGCGCAATAATGCGCATAAACACATCCGTGCGGCGCTGGATGCTGCCATGGCCAGCATCCCCTGCCAGGTACAGGGTCTGGATTGCGACAATGGCAGTGAACTGGTCAACTACGACGTGGTCAGTTGGGCGGCAAACAGGGACATCTTTTTCACCCGTGCCAGGCCGTACAGGAAGAATGACCAGGCGCATGTGGAGTCAAAGAACAACCATGTAGTCCGGCGCTATGGTTTTTACTACCGGTACGACACGATGGAGGAACTCAAAACCCTGGCCTTGCTGTGGAAGCGGGTCTGCCTGAAGATGAACTACTTCACCGCCACAAGGAAACCCCAGGGCTGGAAGACAGATGAAGTGGGCAGGAGCAAACGCATCTATGACACCCCGCAAACACCGCTGGCCCGATTGCTTGCTTCTGGGGTTCTCTCGCCTCAGCAAGCGGAGGAACTGGCAGCACACCGGGATTCCATCAATCCAGCTGAACTGACCCGTGACATTACCCGACTGCAATGCATCCTGACAGGCTTGGCGAAATCAAAAACCGAGTACTTGATTGAAGAGGCAGAGGAAGCCAAACAACGCCGTCTGAGCAAGCAACAGGGAGGCGTGCGTGTTGTGGTGCAGCATGTGCGTTGAGTTTGAGAGGCAGAAAACAGGCAGTGCATGTCACGCTTTACCCGGAAATGTTCTTCTTAGCGGATTGACAGGGAGCCTCTGCCGCCATGCGGGGCCACTCCCCATCAATCCCCGCAGAAATTTCCTGCTGGTCCTAGCCCCGCTTCGCGCTCAAAATACGTGAGGCATGGATGAACCCTTCGCGCTCAATTTGACATGAGGCACCGCGCGCTGCCAGATATGGCAGATATGGTATAATCATACATAGCGATAAAGGAGGGGTTCCAAATGGCGATTATCGGGGCCGCGATGGTCCCCCACCCGCCGCTGATTGTACCAGCGGTGGGCAGGGGTGGAGAAAAGCAGATTGCCAGGACCGCCCAGGCCTATTTGCTGGCGGCTGGGCGGGTGGCCGCCTGGGCGCCTGAGACGCTTGTCATTGCGACGCCTCACAGTATTATGTACCATGATTACATCCACATCTCGCCGGGCAAATCGGCCAAAGGCGACTTTGGCCGATTTGGCGCTTCCGGCGTTGCTTTCCAGGTGGATTATGATGAGCAACTGGTGGCAGCCATCGCTGAGATGGCGGATGCTGCAGGGCTTCCCGCCGGCACCAAAGGGGAACGGGATAGGTCGCTGGATCATGGTTTCATGGTTCCTTTGCATTTTTTTAAGGATGTGATGGGCGCTTCTTTCCCCTGCCGCTTCGTGCGCTTGGGCTTGTCCGGCCTGCCCTTTGAGAGCCATTACCGCCTCGGCATGGTGATCCGGGAAGCGGCCGGCAGGCTGAACCGCCGGATCTGCATCATCGCCAGCGGGGACCTCTCCCACTATGGACAGGAGGAGGGTCCCTATGGCTTCAGGCCTGAGGGCCCCGTATATGACGCGAAGATTATGGACATCATGGGCCGGGCAGCCTTCGGTGAGCTGCTGGCCATGCCACCCGGATTTTGTGAGAAAGCCGGGGAATGCGGCCAGCGCAGTTTCCTGATTCTGGCGGGTGCACTGGATGGGCAAAAGGTGGAGGCGGAAATCCTTTCCTATGAGGGCGTCACCGGAGTGGGCTATGGCGTGGGGCTGTTCACGCCCCGGGGGCCTGATGAAGCCAGGTATTTTACCGGCAGGGCAAAAGCTGAAGCTTCCCCGGACCCTTATGTGCGTTTGGCGGTTGAATCCTACACCCACTATCTGAACAAAGGCCGGGTGATGCCAGCGCCTAAGGAGCTGCCGGATGAACTGCGCGAAAACCGCGCGGGTGCCTTTGTTACCCTGCACAAGGGCGGGGCGCTCAGGGGCTGCATCGGCACCATCAGCCCCACCCAGGCGACGCTGGCAGAGGAGATCATACACAATGCGGTGAGCGCCGCTTTCCGGGATCCCCGGTTTGAGCCGCTGCGGGCAGAAGAACTGCCCCATGTTACCTGTTCGGTGGATGTGCTGGATGAGCCGGAGGCTGTTGGGTCCCAGGACGCGTTGGACGTAAAAGAATACGGTGTCATTGTCTCAAGCGGCGCCCGGCGCGGCCTGTTATTGCCCAATCTGGAAGGTATCGATACGGTTGAAGAGCAGGTGTCCATCGCCAAAAAAAAGGCTGGCATTGGTCCGCTGGAGCCTGTTAACCTTGAGCGTTTCAGGGTGGTGAGGCACACATGACCCATTGCCCCCTGTGCCACCGGCAATGTGTGCTGAAGGAAGGGCAGACAGGCTTCTGCCAGGCGCGTATCATGCGGGATGGGATTTCCAGGCCCCTGGGCTACGGGAAAGTGACCTCCATTGCCCTTGACCCGCTTGAGAAGAAGCCCCTGGCCCGCTTTTACCCGGGTAAAAAGGTGCTGTCAGTGGGTGGCTTTGGCTGCAACATGGCCTGTTACTTCTGCCAGAACCATGAGATTGCCCGGGCAGGGGAGAAAGAGATTCCCTGGCGTGAGACAAGCCCCGAAGAGTTGTGCGATCTGTCCCGAAAGATGGTGCCCCAGGGCAACATCGGACTGGCGTTCACCTACAACGAGCCTATGCTCAACCTGGAGTACATCGCTGACTGTGCGGATATCTTAAGGCCCTTGGGGCTGAAGACCGTAGTGGTGACCAATGGGTGCTTCTGCCTGGACGCGGTAAGGGAGTTCTTGCCCAAAGTGGACGCTTTCAATATCGACCTGAAGGGGTTCACGCCCCAGTGGTACCGCCGCCTGGGCGGCGACCTGGAGACGGTAAAGGCCTTCATTACCGCCGCTCACCAGGCCAGCCATGTGGAAGTGACCACCCTGGTGGTGTCGGGGCAGAATGACAGCCCGGAGGAAATTGCCGCCCTGGCCGCCTGGCTGGCCGGGATCAGCCCGGTGATCCCTTTGCACCTGAGCCGCTGCTTTCCCCGCTATCACGCCGATGAGCCACCTATCGCTGGGCAGATGCTGGCAGAACTTCAGGAAACGGCGGGGGCTTATCTTGATACAGTGCTTCTGGGCAATATATAGCCTGCAAATCAGGGTATGATGGAATCATACAATACTATCTTGGCAAGGGAGGCGTATCCGTTGGCCCGGAAGAGAAATCAACCCTACTTGATCGCTTTTGTAGCGGTGATGGCGGCGGCTGCATTTGTATCCAACTACCTGAGCATTCCCGTGGGTTCATCCCGGGTGCATCTGGGCAATATCATAGCCCTGCTCTCCGGCATGCTGTTTGGAGGGCCCTTGGGGGCGCTGGCAGCGGGCCTGGGCTCCGGTATTTTTGACATTGTCTATGGCTTCATTGACCCGGTTTCGGGCGGCGCCATCCCGCCGATGCTTGAGGCTCTGGTCACCTTTGCCAACAAGGGGCTGATGGCCTTTGCCTGTGGGGTCATCGTGAATGATCGGAAAAACACGCTGTCCCGCGCGGTGATCGCCTATGCAGGGGCTGTTGCCGGCGCTTCACTGTATGTGACGCTTTTTTTACTGAAAACACTTTTCTATTCCCTGGCTTTCACGCCCAGCACGCTGAATGTGTATGTGCTGTCGCGCCTGGCCACCTCAACGGTCAACGCGGCCATCGCCATTGTGGTTTCCCCTCTCCTTTACAGGCTCCTGCGCCCGGCATTGGCTTGTAACAGACATCTCCATCGCGCTGTACTGGGCGCTGTGGGTCGGGCCGCGCGACTCTGCGGAGCCTCCCGACGCATATGCCGGGCGCTTCATGGCGGCCTTCATGGGCGGCTATGAGCAAGAGTACCAGCTTGACCGGAGGTGGCTACAGAAAATACCTCTGCTGCTCAAGTACCGGCAGATCTACCAGTACGTGTTCTTCAGCTATATCTATCAG
>ENA-UOUL01004910-UOUL01004910.1-bioreactor-metagenome-genome-assembly--contig:-NODE-4910-length-11956-cov-2.764879_pt1 | contig 11956 bp, 10 predicted proteins | sample MGYA00249838_ERZ747220 | MGnify/ENA primary metagenome ERZ747220 (study PRJEB28778, sample SAMN05720191) | bioreactor metagenome | isolation source: Anaerobic biogas reactor | place: USA:Washington...
CGGCAGCGCACCACGGGGACTTGCGTGTCGGTGTACGGGTGCAGCACCCGCGTGTGCCAGGCGATGTCCTGGCTGTCGGTGCGCAGGAAGTAGCCGATGTCCAGCCGTTCCCAGAATGCGGCGTAGTCGGCCGGCGCCACCGCGCCCAGGTTGAGCAGCCGGATCGCCTCGCGGCGCTTGGCATCGAGCCGCTCGCTGGTCGCGGGCCGCTCGCCCGCCAGGGTGCGGCGGGTCAGGCGGAAGAGATCCTCCAGGAGCTTTGCCTTCCACGCATTCCAGACCTTCGGGCTCGTGCCGATGCTCACGGCCGCGGAGAACGTCGGGCTCCCGATGCGCCTGCGCCGCCTCGACCCCGCCGAGCGCGAGGCCCGCGTGACCGAGCTGCTCGAGCTCGTGGGGCTCGCCCGGCACGCTCACCAGCGACCCGGCGAGCTCTCGGGCGGGCAGCAGCAACGGGTCGCGATCGCCCGGGCGCTCGCGAACTCCCCCGAGGTGCTCGTCGCGGACGAGCCGACCGCCCAGCTCGACGCCGAGACGGGCCGCACCGTCATGGAGCTGCTCCTCGAGCTCGTGCACGCGCGCGGCATGACGGCGCTCGTCGCGACCCACGACGCCTCGCTCATGGCGATCGCCGACCGCACCCTGCACCTCGCCGACGGGCGCGTGACGACCGGGGCGTGAGGGACCTCGCGCGGGCCTGCGTTGGGGGAAGTCGCGGGATCTGCCAGAGTGTCTCCTGGCGCCGGCGCCGCCCCGGCGCGCTGCACTGCCCGAGCCAGGAGACCCGATGACCACGTTCCCCGTCGACGAACCCCCCGCGACCGCCCCGACCGACCTCGCGGGCGTGCGCAGCGGACCCCTCGCCGACGCGCGAGCCCAGCTCGCGAAGGCTGCACAGATCCTCGAGCTCGACGAGGGCATGCACCAGATGCTCGCGACCTCGCGCCGCGAGATCAACGTGACGATCCCGCTGCGCCGCGACGACGGCACGGTCGAGCTGTTCAGCGGCTACCGGGTCCAGCACAACGTCTCGCGCGGGCCCGGCAAGGGCGGGCTGCGCTACTCCAAGCACGTCGACCTCGACGAGATCCGCGCGCTCGCGATGCTCATGACCTGGAAGTGCGCGATCGTCGAGCTGCCCTACGGCGGGGCCAAGGGCGGGGTGACGATCGACCCGCGCGCCTACTCCGCGACCGAGCTCGAGCGCGTCACGCGCCGCTACACGAGCGAGATCATGCCGATGATCGGCCCCGAGCGGGACATCCCTGCACCCGACCTGGGGACCGACGAGCGCACCATGGCCTGGGTCATGGACACCTACTCGGTCAACAAGGGCTACACGATCCCCGCGGTGGTCACGGGCAAGCCGCTCGAGATCGGTGGGTCGCTCGGCCGTCCGACCGCGACCTCGGCGGGCGTCGTGCACACGCTCGCCGCGGCGATCGCCGAGCGCGGCCTGCACGTCAAGGACGTCTCGGTCGCGATCCAGGGCTTCGGCAAGGTCGGTGCGCACGCCGCGGCGATCCTCGCCGAGCAGGGCGCGCGCGTCGTGGGCGTGAGCGACGAGTTCGGCGGGCTGTTCCGCGCGGACGGCCTCGACGTGCCCGCGCTGTTCGAGCACGTCGAGCGGACCGGCTCGGTCGTCGACTTCCCGGGCGCCGACGCGATCTCGAACGAGGAGCTGCTCGCGCTCGAGGTCGACGTGCTCGTGCCCGCGGCGGTCGAGGGCGTGCTCGACGAGCGGACCGCACCGAAGGTCCGTGCGACGTGGGTCGTCGAGGGTGCGAACGGCCCCACGACGGGCGCGGGCGACGCGATCCTCGCCGAGCGCGGCGTGGTCGTCGTGCCCGACATCCTCGCGAACGCGGGCGGCGTGGTCGTGTCCTACTTCGAGTGGGTCCAGGCGAACCAGGCGTACTGGTGGACCCTCGCGGAGATCGAGGAGAAGCTCGCCGAGCGCATGCACAAGGGCTACGCCGACGTCGCCGACCTCGCGCGGCGCGAGAACATCTCGCTGCGCGACGCCGCGCTGTGCATCGGCGTGCGCCGCGTCGCCGAGGCGCACGAGATCCGCGGCCTCTACCCCTGACCGACCGCCCTTCGCGCTCCCAGGCCGCTCCCAGCGATCTCGTGCACACTGGGAGGAGCCCGACGCGCCGTCGGGCGCCCGCACCCCCACACCCAGGAGTCTCCTCGTGCGCAGAGCCGTGCTGTCCCCGATCGCCGTCGTCCTCGGGGCGTCGCTCGTCCTCGCCGGGTGCGGCGGGTCCGACAGTCCTTCGGGCGACCCGACCCCGTCCTCGACGGCGTCCGAGGCACCCGAGACACCCGCGGAGATGTCGAGCGACGTGCCCGCCGACCAGCTGCCGACCGCGTCGGGCGCGTTCGGTGACAAGCCCGAGCTGACCTTCCCCGGTGACGAGCACCTCGCCGAGGGCGCGATCCACGTCCTGTCCGAGGGCACCGGCGACGTCGTCGAGACCGGCGACCTGCTCCTCGCGGACTACCTCGGCCAGGTCTGGGGCGGCGAGGTCTTCGACAACTCCTACGACCGCGGGACCCCCGCGGCCTTCCCGATCGGCGTGGGCGCCGTCGTGAGCGGCTGGGACCAGGGGCTCGTCGGCCAGAAGATCGGCTCGCGCGTGCTCCTCTCGCTCCCGCCGAGTCTCGGCTACGGCCCCTCGGGCAACCCGAACGCGGGGATCGGCGGCGAGGACACGATCGTGTTCGTCGTCGACATCGTCGACGCCTTCTCGGGCGACGCCTCGGGCCAGCCCGACGCCGCGCCCGGCGACCCGCTCCCCGAGGACGGCCCCCAGGTGGGCGGCGCGCTCGGCGAGCCCGCAACCCTGACCATCCCCGAGGGCGTCGAGGAGCCGAGCGAGCCCTCGCTCACCTACCTCGGCACGGGCACGGGCCCCGAGATCGCCGACGGCGACGCGATCATCGCCCAGTTCGTGATCGCCTCGCTCGACGAGCAGCCCCCGACCTCGACGTGGGAGAACGGCAACCCCGAGCAGGTCCAGGTCTTCGAGGGTTCGCCGCTGCACGCCCTCGTGGGCGTCCCGGTCGGCTCACGCGTCCTGCTCGCCGTCCCCGCGGACGACCAGTTCCCCGCCTACTTCGCGGTGCTCGACATCCTCGCGATCACCTGACCGCATCCCCCGCTCGAGACGAGGGCACCTGCCGGACGGCGGGTGCCCTCGTCGTCTCTGTGCCCTCGTCCCTCGTGAGAGCACGGCTTCGCCCTGGCTGGCGCGTGCGCACGGTGCGCCGGACCGCCCCGACCGGTGCGGGGCGCCGTCGTCGGCGGGCCAGGAGATCGGCGCGCTAGGAGACGTGCACGATGTTGAGCTCGGGGCGCTCGCCGCGCCGCGGGCGCGGGGGCGCCTGGCCAGCCTTCTTGAGGTCAGCACGCAGCTCGCGCGGGAGGGAGAACATGAGGTCCTCGGTCGCGGTGCGTACCTCCTCGACGTCGGCGTAACCGCGCTCGGCGAGGAGGTCGAGCACGTCGCGCACGAGGATCTCCGGGACCGAGGCGCCCGAGGTGAGGCCCACCGTCGTCACGCCCTCGAACCACGCGGGGTCGATCTCGTCGGCCTTGTCGACCCGGTACGCAGCCTTCGCGCCCGCGTCGAGCGCGACCTCGACGAGGCGCACGGAGTTCGAGGAGTTCGCCGAGCCCACGACGATCACGAGGTCGCAGTCCGGAGCGAGCTTCTTGACCGCGACCTGGCGGTTCTGCGTCGCGTAGCAGATGTCGTCGCTCGGGGGGTCCTGCAGGCTCGGGAAGCGCTCGCGCAGACGGCGCACGGTCTCCATCGTCTCGTCGACCGAGAGCGTCGTCTGGGACAGCCAGATGACCTTGTCGGGATCGCGGACCGTGACCTTGTCGACGTCGTCGGGCGAGTTGACGATCTGGATGTGCTCAGGCGCCTCGCCGTACGTCCCCTCGACCTCCTCGTGGCCCTCGTGGCCGATGAGCAGGATGTCGAAGTCGTCCTTCGCGAAGCGCACCGCCTCCTTGTGGACCTTCGTCACGAGAGGGCACGTCGCATCGATCGTCTGCAGGTTGCGGGCCGCCGCGGCGGCATGCACCGCGGGCGAGACGCCGTGCGCCGAGAACACGACCCGCGCGCCCTCGGGCACCTCGTCGGTCTCCTCGACGAAGATCGCCCCGCGCTTGGCGAGCGTCTCGACGACGAACTTGTTGTGCACGATCTCCTTGCGCACGTAGACCGGCGCACCGTAGTGGTCGAGGGCCTTCTCGACCGCGATCACGGCACGGTCGACTCCCGCGCAGTACCCGCGCGGGGCGGCGAGAAGGACACGCTTGGCAGAGGAGGTCGAGGGGGCAGTCACGCCCCCATCCTAGGCCGCAGGCCCGAGCGGGGGTCCGTCGAGGGGTCGCAGGGCCGTGGGAAGGTGGGGACATGGAGCCCGCCGCACTGCCCGAGTACGCCCGCGACACGACCGCCGAGCGGCCCTGGCCCGTGCGTCACCTCAACCCCAAGATCGCCGACTACGTCGCGCGCATGCCCGAGGTGTGGGTCGAGGGGCAGGTACTCAACCTCAAGCGCTGGAACTCCCTGTTCTTCCTCACGCTGCGTGACACCGACCTCGACATGTCGATCAACGTGACGATCCCCGCCGCCGCGCTCGAGCGCGCCGTGCCCGAGGGGCAGCAGGTCGCCGACGGGACGCACCTCGTGGTCCGCGCGCGCCCGAGCTTCCACACCAAGCGCGGCTCGCTCGGCCTGCAGGCCGCCGAGGCACGGATGGTGGGCCTCGGCGAGCTGCTCGCGCGCATCGAGGAGCTCAAGGGCAAGCTCGCCGCCGAGGGTCTCTTCGCCCCCGAGCGCAAGAAGGCGCTGCCGTTCCTGCCCGCGGTCGTCGGCCTCGTGGTCGCCCAGCAGGGTGACGCGGAGCACGACGTCGTGCGCAACGCGCGGCTGCGCTGGCCCGCGGTCGAGTTCGAGATCCGACGCGTCACCGTCCAGGGACCGCGCGCGGTCCCTGAGGTCACCGCAGCGCTCGCCGAGCTCGACGCGGACCCACGCGTCGAGGTGATCGTGGTCGCGCGCGGGGGCGGGTCCTTCGAGGACCTCCTGCCGTTCAGCAACGAGACCCTCGTGCGAGCCGCCGCGGCCGCCCGCACCCCGCTCGTGAGCGCGATCGGCCACGAGCAGGACAACCCGCTCCTCGACCTCGTCGCGGACCTGCGCGCCTCGACCCCGACCGACGCCGCGAAGCGCGTCGTGCCCGACGTGACCGAGGAGCGGCGCGGCCTCACCCAGGCGCGCACCCGGTTGCGCCAGGCGATCGGGACCCGGCTCGACCGCGAGGGCATCCTGCTCGAGGCGCTGCGCTCGCGCCCCGTCCTGACCGACCCCCTCGCGGGGATCGTCGAGCCGCGCGAGGCGGTCGTCGCGACCGCGCTCGACGCGTCCCGCAGAGCCTTCGGCGAGCTGCTCCACCACCGCACGACCGAGCTCGCCGAGCTGCGCGCCGCGGTGCGCTCGCTGTCCCCCGCCGCGACGCTCGAGCGCGGCTACGCCGTCGTCCAGCTCGCGCAGGGCGCCGTCGTGCGTGACCCCGCGCAGGTCGCCGAGGGTGACACGCTGCGTGTGCGGGTCGCCCGCGGAGAGCTCGCCGCGACCGCGCACGCCCCGGGTGCGTCATACTGACGCCCGTGCCTACCGACAAGCCCGACGTCGCCTCCCTCAGCTACGAACAGGCCCGGGACGAGCTCGTCCAGGTCGTGACCGCGCTCGAGCAGGGCTCGGCGACCCTCGAGGAGTCGCTCGCGCTGTGGGAGCGCGGCGAGCAGCTCGCGGCGCGCTGCCAGGAATGGCTCGACGGCGCACGCGAGAAGCTCACCAGGGCCAGGGCCGCAGCCGCCGAGGAGGACGCGCAGTGACGACCCAGCGTGCGCTCGTGGTCGGCGAGTCCCTGATCGACGTCGTGCACCGGCGCGACGGCCGCACGGGCTCCCACCCGGGCGGGAGCCCCATGAACGTCGCGATCGGGCTCGCGCGCCTCGACCGTGAGGCGCACCTGCTCACGTGGTTCGCCGACGACGACGCCGGCGCGGACCTGCGCACGCACCTCGCAGGCTCCGGGGTGCACGTCGTCGCAGGCTCGGACGGCGCCGAGCGCACGTCCCGCGCGATCGCGACGCTCGACGAGCACGGTGCGGCGAGCTACGAGTTCGACATCGACTGGCGCCTGCCCGAGCAGGTCCCGGCTCTCGACCCGCTCGTCGTGCACACCGGCTCGATCGCGGCCGTCCTCGAACCGGGCGCCTCTGCCGTGCTCGACCTCGTGCGGGCGCACCGCGACAGCGCGACGATCACCTACGACCCGAACATGCGACCCGCCCTCATGGGCACGCCCGCCGAGGCCGCCGAGCACGTCGAGCCGATGCTCGACGCGGCCGACGTCGTCAAGGTGAGCGACGAGGACCTCGCGTGGTACGCCCCCGGCGAGCCCGTCACCGAGGTCGCGGCGCGCTGGGCGACGCGCGGGCCCGCCGTCGTCGTCGTGACCCTCGGGGGCGACGGTGCGATCGCGGTGACCTCGGGCGGCGTGCGCGTCGAGGTCGCGGCCCCGCGCGTCGAGGTCGCTGATACCGTCGGGGCAGGAGACTCGTTCATGGGTGGGCTGGTCGACGGGCTGTGGAGCGCCGGGCTGCTCGGCGCCCAGCGACGCGAGGCGTTGCGCGCCGTCGACGCGGAAACTCTCACCGCGGTGCTCACGCGCTGCGCCCGCATCGCCGCGATCACGGTCAGCCGCCCGGGCGCTGACCCGCCCACGAGCGCCGAGCTCGACTGACCCGGCGCACACCAAGGAGCACCATGCCCACCAGCCTGACCCCCGCCGAGGCCTGGGAGCGCCTGCGCTCGGGCAACGAGCGCTTCGTCCAGGGCACCCCCCAGCACCCCGACCAGGACGCCGCGAGGCGCGCGACCCTCGGGTACCGCCAGCACCCCTTCGCGGTGATCTTCGGCTGCGCCGACTCGCGCGTCGCTGCCGAGATCATCTTCGACCAGGGCCTCGGCGACATGTTCGTCGTGCGCACCGCGGGCCACGTGCTCGACACGACCGTGATCGGCTCGATCGAGTACGGGCTCGACGTGCTCGGGACCCCGCTCATCGTCGTGCTCGGCCACGACCACTGCGGTGCGGTCGAGGCCGCGTCCGACGCACTGCGCACAGGCCAGATCCCGACCGGCTTCGTGCGGGCGATCGTCGACCGGGTCATCCCGAGCATCGTGCGGCTCGACGGGCCCGGAGCACGCTCGACGATCCCCGAGCCGGCCGTCCTGGGCCGCGAGCACGTGCGCCACACGGTGCACATGCTGCACGACTACTCGGCCTCCCTGAGCCGGGCCGTCGCCGAGGGACGGTGCGCGATCGTGGGCGCGGAGTACGACCTCGTCGAGGCCAAGATCCGCGTGATCGACGCGGTCGGCGACATCGACTACTGAGGCCCCCCGGGGTCGTCGTCGGCGCGAAATCCGCAGCTCTGGGCAGTCCACACGGACGAGATGAGAAGTAACCCAGGTCACATTCTGCGGATCGGGGGTAGGGGCCGCCGATCGGTGCGAGAATCGGCCCATGGCTGACTTCCGGATCGAGCACGACACGATGGGCGAGGTGCGCGTGCCCGCGAACGCGCTGTACCGGGCGCAGACGCAACGCGCGGTCGAGAACTTCCCGATCTCGGGGACCCCGCTCGAACGAGGCCACATCGAGGCGCTCGCCCGGGTCAAGAAGGCCGCCGCGCGCGCGAACGCCGAGCTCGGTGTCCTCCCGGCCGAGATCGCCGAGGCGATCGTCGGTGCCGCGGACGAGGTCGCGACCGGTGCGCACGACGAGCACTTCCCGGTCGACGTGTTCCAGACCGGCTCGGGCACGAGCTCGAACATGAACACCAACGAGGTCCTCGCGACGCTCGCCTCGCGCCGCCTCGGCGCCGAGGTCCACCCGAACGACCACGTCAACGCCTCGCAATCCTCGAACGACGTCTTCCCGACCTCGGTGCACGTCGCGGCGACCGCGGGCGTCGTGCGCGACCTCGTACCTGCGCTCGACCACCTCGCGAAGGCCCTCGAGGCCAAGGCCGAGGAGTTCGCGACCGTCGTGAAGTCCGGGCGCACGCACCTCATGGACGCGACGCCTGTGACGCTCGGCCAGGAGTTCGGCGGCTACGCCGCAGCCGTGCGCTACGGGATCGAGCGCCTCGAGGCGGCCCTCCCCCGCGCCGCCGAGGTGCCCCTGGGTGGCACGGCGGTCGGCACGGGCATCAACACCCCCGCGGGCTTCCCGCAGCGCGTGATCGAGCTGCTGCGCGAGGACACGGGCCTGCCGATCACCGAGGCCCGCGACCACTTCGAGGCGCAGAGCTCGCGTGACGGCCTCGTCGAGCTCTCCGGGGCGCTGCGCACGATCGCCGTCAGCATCACCAAGATCTGCAACGACCTGCGCTGGATGGGCTCGGGCCCCAACACGGGCCTCGCCGAGATCTTCCTGCCGGACCTGCAGCCCGGCTCGTCGATCATGCCGGGCAAGGTCAACCCCGTGGTCCCCGAGGCCGTGCTCATGGTGTGCTCGCGCGTGGTCGGCAACGACGCGACCGTCGCGTGGGCCGGGGCGACCGGGTCCTTCGAGCTCAACGTGCAGATCCCCGTGATCGCCCAGGGTGTGCTCGAGTCGATCCGCCTGCTCGCGAACGCCTCACGCGTGCTCGCCGACCGCACCGTGAGCGGGATCGTCGCGAACGTCGAGCGGGCCCGCGCGTACGCCGAGTCCTCGCCGTCGATCGTGACCCCGCTCAACCGGGTGATCGGCTACGAGGCCGCGGCGAAGATCGCCAAGCATGCGGTCGCCGAGGGCATCACGATCCGCGAGGCCGTCGTCGCGCTCGGCTACGTCGAGCGGGGCGAGGTGACCGAGGCCCAGCTCGACGAGGCGCTCGACGTGCTGGCCATGACCCGGCCCCCGCAGGGGTAGTACCCCGGCGGCACGAGCCGCCGGGTCGCTCACGAACGGAGAGGTGCAATGGCGCACGTTCTGGTCGTCGGTGGTGGCGTGGTGGGCCTGTCCACCGCGTGGTTCTTGCGCGAGCGCGGCGAGGACGTCACGGTGCTCGATGCGGGGCGCGCCGGCATGGGCGCGTCCTACGGCAATGCGGGCTGGCTCACCCCGGGCATCAGCACCCCCTTGCCGGACCCCGCGATCCTCGCGTACGGCTTCAAGGCAGTCGCGAGCCCGAGCTCGCCGGTGTACATGCCGATCTCCTTCGACCCCGAGCTGTGGGGCTTCCTGCTGCGCTTCCTGCGCAACTCGACGTCCTCGCGGTGGATGACCGCGATGCGCTCGCTCATCGGGATCAACGTGCACGCCTTCGACGCCTTCGACGCGCTCGCACGCGGCGGGTCGGACGGCCGCGGCAAGGTCATCGTCCCGACGCACGTGCCTGGGCGCGACGGGGCCGCCCCGTTCGTCGCGGCGTACACCGACGTGCGCCATCGCGCGGGCCTGCAGCACGAGTTCGACCAGATCGACGCCGCGGGCCAGCCCGTCTCGTACGCGCTGCTCGACGGGGACGAGGTGCGCGAGCTCGTGCCGGGTCTCTCGGACGCGGTCACCGCGGGCATCCGCCTCGACGACACGCGCTTCATCGACCCCCCGCGCTGGGTCGCTTCCTTGCGCGAGGCGGTCATCGAGCGTGGCGTCGAGCTCGTCGAGGACACCGAGGTCGTCAAGATCGCCGACGACGGCGCCCGCGTGCGGCTCTCCCTGCGCCGCGGGACGGGCGGGGCGCGGGCCGACGCGGGCGCGCCGCGCCACGAGGCGGCGGGCATGCGGGTCGGCGAGGGCGGCGGTGAGCGCGTCGGGACGGGGCGCGAGGACGCGCCGTCGGCGGGCCCTGCGGAGCCGGACGTGCTCGAGGGGGACGCCGTCGTCGTCGCGACGGGCGCGCTGCTCGGGCGGCTCGTGCGCGAGTTCGGGGTGCGCACGACCGTGCGCGCGGGCCGCGGCTACTCCTTCTCGGTGCCCGCCGAACCGATGCCCACGGGCCCGGTGTACTTCCCGTACGAGCGGATCGCGTGCACCCCGCTCGGCGAGCGGTTCCGCGTCGCGGGGATGATGGAGTTTCGCAGGTCGGTTGCGCCGTTCGACCCGCGCCGGGTCGCCGCGATCGTGCGCGCCGCACGGCCGCTGTTCCGGGACCTGCCGACCGAGGGGACGGGCATCGACCTCGAGGACCGCGCCGACGAGTGGGTCGGTTCGCGACCGTGCACGCCCGACGGGCTCCCCCTGATCGGGCGTACCCGTTCGCCGCGCGTGCACGTCGCGGGCGGGCACGGGATGTGGGGCGTGACGCTCGGGCCTGCGACCGGCCAGCTGCTCGCCGAGCTCGTCACGACGGGGCGCCGTCCCGAGGCCCTCGCCCCCTTCGACCCCCTCCGCTGACTCCCGCTCTCCGCCCCGAGGGGGCACCCGCCCCCTCCCACCTGCAGCCACCCGGCCCCCGCTCCGCTGCTCCTGCGTACCGCACCCACCCCCACCCGTGAAGTCGGCAGTTCGCCGCCGAATCGGCACTGCCCACTGCCGAAACCACGGCAAACTGCCGAGCCCACAGGAGGGGTCGGGGTGGCTGGTGGGCGGCCCGGCGGCGGGTCGGCGGCGGGTCGGCGGGTGGCTGGGCGGGCCGGTGGGCGGGTCAGTCGGCGGGGGCGGGGGCTAGCGCGAAGGAGGCCTCACGGCGAGTGTCCTCGGCGCCCGAGACGGTCCCGGTCGCCCAGTCGACCTCGATCGCCTGGACCGAGCCGTAGAAGTACAGGTTCTGCGGGATCGGCGCGGTGATCTGGTAGCCCATCTTCTCGAGCTTCTCGCGATCGCCCCGCCCGGGCGACCACTCCATGTCGAGCGCACGGCCCGCCGCGTGGAAGCGCGGGGCACTCACCGCGGTCTGCAGGTCCTGGCCGAACAGTCCCCAGCGCACGAGCACGTTCGTCAGGATCGCCGGGATGCGTTCCCCTGCGGGCGAGCCGATCCCGAGCACCGGGCGGCCCTCGGCGTCGACGAGGATCGCCGGCAGGCTCCACGAGACCGTGCGCCGACCGGGCGAGGGCGTGTTCTTGGGCCCGGCGATCTTGGCGAAGCGGTTGAGCTGGTCGTTGAGGAAGAACCCGCCGACGTACTGGCGCGAGCCCCACAGCCTCGTGAGCGTGTTGGTCATCGTGACCATGAGGCCGCTCGAGTCGACCACCGTCAGGTGCGTCGTCTCGCCCGGGGAGGTCTGCTCCTCGTCCCACGGCACGGGCTCCCACGCGCCGCCCGCGTCGCCCGGCGGCGGCTCGGGGTCGCCGGGGCCCTCGGGCGGCGTCTCGGTGTCCTCGGGCTCGGGCTCCTGGTCGGGCTCGGGCTCGGGCTCCGGCTCGGTCGTACGGGTCGGCGTCGGGTCCGGCTTCGGGTCGGGCTTGGGCTTCTTGGTGGGCCGCGGCTTCTTCGGGGTCGGGTCCGGCGAAGGGTCCGAGGTGGGGTCGGGCTGCGGGTCGGGACCCGCGAGCCCCAGACCGCGCGCGAGGCGGGCGTTCGCCTCCCGGTCGGTGAGCGTGTCGGAGTCGACGTCGACGAAGGCCGGGTCGCCGATCTCGTTCTTCATCGTGCGCAAGGCCCGGCGCAGCGCGGTCGCGACGACGTTGACGTACTCGGCCGAGCCGGGCGTGGTCGAGGCCACGTCGAGCGCCTCGACGAGCTGGAGCAGCTGGATGAACCCGGGACCGGGCAGTGCAGGGCTCGCCCCGAGCACCGTGTACTCGCCGAACTGCCCGCGCGGCGGCGGCGAGACCTGCACCTCGTACGCCCCGAGCGAGGCTGCGTCGAGGCTTGTGTGCGCCTTCGCCAGCTGCGTCGCGAGCCGGCCGCGGTAGAAGCCGTCCAC
>ENA-UOUL01004912-UOUL01004912.1-bioreactor-metagenome-genome-assembly--contig:-NODE-4912-length-11953-cov-4.629505_pt1 | contig 11953 bp, 17 predicted proteins | sample MGYA00249838_ERZ747220 | MGnify/ENA primary metagenome ERZ747220 (study PRJEB28778, sample SAMN05720191) | bioreactor metagenome | isolation source: Anaerobic biogas reactor | place: USA:Washington...
CAGTCGTCGATCGTCAGGAGGGGATGTTTCCTGCTACATCTTACTATTCAAGCCCCTACTAACTCACTTTTCATCGTTATTTGCGGCCTCTGGCCATGGGGGTTAATACTGAAAGATAAGTGAATAAGAATTTAGCAAATGACACGAGGGAGAAATCCCTGGTGTCATTTAGATTTTCTGGTTAATAAGAGAGAAGACTTCAGCCCTGGTTTCAGGCCTGGTCTCAAAAATTCCACGGACGGCAGAGGTTACAGTTAAGGCTCCCGGCTTGCGTACACCTCTCATGGTCATGCACATGTGTTCCGCTTCGATTACTACTGCCACCCCAAAAGGCTTTAAGCTATCGTTTATACAGTCGGCTATTTGGGAAGTAAGTCTTTCCTGCAACTGGGGGCGCATGGCATAGGCTTCTGCCACCCGGGTCAACTTGCTTATTCCCACCACTTTACCACCGCGGGGGATGTAGGCTACATGAGCTTTGCCATAAAAGGGAAGCAAGTGGTGTTCACACATCGAATACAAGGGAATATCCTTTACCAATACCAGTTCATCATGAAATTCCGTAAAGGAAACCTGCAGGAATTCCCTGGGGTTAGAATTCATACCGGCAAATATCTCTCTATACATGCGAGCTACCCTTTTCGGGGTGTTTTGCAAGCCTTCCCGTTCCGGGTCTTCCCCAATTGCTTCCAGTATCATGTGAACAGCTTCTTCAATTTTGGCTTCATCTATTACTTTTTTTTGCATCTTGCTCATCCTCCAAGTTATCTAAAAAACAATTATCTGCTGATTTCCCCTATTAAAATATAATAACAGATAATCACTAATATTTTTACCGTATTAGCTTCTTCCATGCTGAGGAAATCAAAGTTGTAAAAATAAATTGTTATTGCTAGAAAAAAGAGTGTTTCCAATTCTTTTTTTGTTAAAACCTTTTCTGCGGGAAAAACTAAAAAAGCTGCACAAATAATTAGTAAGCTAAAGGAGGCATAGTTGTGGCTAAAAATAAGAAGGAAAGCAGGAAAGACGAAAGTATTTATCCGGATGGGATTGAGCGCTTTCAGGCCCAAAAAGATGAAATGATTGGCGCACCAGTACGGAAGAAGAAAAAGCAGGAGAAACAGTAGACTCAATAATTAGCAAAGGCGTCCCGTTGGGGCGCCTTTCCCCTGCAATTAGCAAAGCAGGGGAAGGTCCCCATACCTGTCCTCCACTAAGCTATGGCAAATTTCTGGTAGAAAAGTATGTAAAAAAGAACATATTCTTGATACATTAAGTAATTATCGGAAAATTGAAAGGATTAAGCATAAATTTCGTAGAATATAGAGCCAAATATGATTTTATCAAAGGAGAAGAATAGATTGAGATTGGCCAAATACCTGGCTGAATCTGGGATATCCTCCCGCAGGCAGGCGGAAAGATTAATTACCCAGGGCAAGGTCAAGGTAAACGATAAAACCATAACTGAACTGGCTTTTACTCTCAAACCTGGTGACCGGGTTGAATTTGCGGGAAAGATTATTGAGCAGACGGATAAGATATACCTATTATTGCATAAGCCTGCCGGTTATATATCCAGCCTTGCTGATCCGCAGGGAAGGCCCCGGGTTATTGATTTGCTTAGCGCTGTAAATACCCGGGTATTTCCCGTGGGCAGGTTGGACTATGATACCGAAGGCTTGCTGCTGCTAAGTAATGATGGTGAATTTAGCAACCTGATGACCCATCCCCGTTATTTAATTCCCAAAAAATATGAAGCATGGGTACAGGGTTTAGTTAAGCCTGATACTATAAGGCAATTGGAGCAAGGGGTGGCTTTGGAGGATGGTATTACTGCTCCTGCCCGGGTAAGGTTGCTAAGCAGCAAGAAAGGACAAAGTCTGTTGGAATTAGAAATTCATGAAGGGAAAAAGAGGCAGATTAAAAGAATGTGCCTGGCAGTTGGACACCGGGTAACAAAACTAAAAAGGACAGCCCTGGCCTTCTTAACTCTGGAAGGAGTGCCCCGGGGCCAGTTTCGCTTTTTGACAGCTTCGGAAGTAGAGAGTCTGATAATGCTGGCCAGGCAGTCAGGGAAATAAGCCATGAATTCATCGCACTTGGGAAAGTTTGCTGTTTTAAATAATAGGATTAAACAATTGCCACAGGGGATTAATAACTACGCAGTATTGATTTTTGCTGGAGACAATGGTGTTAGCCTGGAGAATTTTAGTTCCTATCCTCCGCTCACTTCTCGGGATATTGTCATAGGCCACCTGAAAGGTAAAAGCCCTACTGCGGCTTTACTAAATCGCTTAGGAAAGCAAGAAATAATAGTGGATGTGGGTTTATGCCATAAGGTAAATGATGATAAAATATTGCAGCGGAATATAGCCCGGGGTAGTAAGAATTTCCTCTATAATGATGCTTTGGAAAAAGCTCAGGTGGAAAAAAGCCTTGAAGTAGGACTATCAGCCTGGGAGGATGTTGCAGCGGAAAAATTTGATATAATAGGGGTAGGTGAAATTGGTATAGGTAATACCCTTTGTGCGGCAGGATTAGCGGCAATTATTACGGGATTAGAATTGGAATACCTGGTAGGCAGCGGTTCTGCCAGTGATAAAGTAATAAATAGAAAAATCGATATTCTTTCTAGAGCGATAGACCTGCGTTCTCCTGACCCAATGATGTTATTGACTTGCTGGCTCGTTTTGGGGGTATGGAATTGGCAGCATTAACCGGTTTCATTTTAGCAGCGGTAAAAAACAAGAAGATCATAATGTTGGATGGTTATGTTACTGCGGTGGCCGCCCTTTTGGCCAGCCGGATAAATAGCCGAGTGCCCTCTTTTTTGATTGCTCCCAGTACTACCGGGGAACCTGGCCACGGGCCAGTTCTTGAGCAACTGGGTTTAAAGCCGGTTTTCGATTTTGCTCTAAATTATGGAGAAGGCTTAGTGGCTGCCATTGCCATGTTTTTGGCGGAAGTGTTATTTTCAATAGAAAATTAGTTTGTTAAGTAGCAAATACGAATGGGGGAGCAGAATTGACCAAACTGCAGATGCGAGTCCGTTTTGATTTTATGGGGAAAAGTAAATCCGGTCGTCTGTTGTGGGGAGGAAAAAGCCCGGAGCAATTGGCGGAAGAATTGCGGCAGCATAAAGCCTCACTTATTCGCAATATTCCTGTACAGGGCGTACATATAGATGACATTGATATGAGCCAGGATGTATATTCAATATATGATGAAATCACCGGTAAACAGATCTGTTTTGCCCCAGTATTTATCACCTTTACTGCCAGTTCCATGGAAGATGCCATTAGATTTACCATGAAAGAAGAATTCAGGACAGTTGAATTGATTGAACCGGAGGAAATAACCCTTTCCCGATCGGAAATAGAAAAGTTATTATTGAGGATTTCCGAAGAGCTTATAAATTACCGGGATTACATTGAAAAAAGATTGGACAACTGGAAGTAAACGAGAGGGAGGCTGACATTTTGAATAAGATTACTTTGGATTCGATAGTGGAAGCCGTTAATGAACTACCGGCCTTGCCTCATATTGTAGTCAGAATAATGCAGCTTTCTGAGGATCCCGATTCAACTGTTCAGGATATAAGTAATGTATTAAATCAGGATCAGGCTATGACAGCACGGGTTTTAAGGTTAGCAAATTCCGCTTTTTTCGGCTTTCCCCGTAGGATTTCCACGGTTACTGATGCTATTGTATTTCTGGGTTTTAAAACCATCCGCAGTATAGTTTTGGCAGTTTCCGTAAGTAATATCCTTGACCGGGAAATGGAGGGTTATGCTCTGGAGCATGGTGAATTGTGGCGGCATTCGCAGTGTTCGGCCATTGCTGCCCGCATGATAGCCAGAAAATGCAAGTTTGGCAGTCTCGACCTGGCCTATACGGCAGCTCTTTTGCATGATATTGGCAAGGTAATCCTAAATGATCACATGAAAGAAGCCTATCATGAGGTGGTGGCCCGGGTGGACGAAAATAATATCTCCTTTATGGAAGCGGAAAATGAGGTTTTTGGATTTAACCATGCCCAGGTTGGAGCCCGTGTTGCGGAAAAATGGAATCTTCCCTCGGAGTTGGTGGAAAGCATTGCTTTACATCATAATCCCCAGGATGCGGTATTAAACCAACGGCTTACTTCTATTGTTCACCTGGCTGATGCTATCTGTGTCAGTATGGGCATAGGAATCGGCATTGATGGGATGCTCTATCCTATATCGGAAGAAGCCATGAAGCTTTTGAATTTCGATGAAATCCAGGTAGAAAGAACCATATCCGAGCTGGTAGATGTCTTCTCCGACCAGCAGAGTTTTTAATAGCTGACTAGATGAGAGATTATAATAAACCAAGCGAAGGAAAAACCAAAGAGACCGAAAGCGCATGACCTGTCTCCCAACTAAAAGGTTTTAGCTGAATTTTTAGCCAGGGCTGTTACTTATATCCATTAAAAGAAAAAATGTATATATACATATAAAATGCTCCGCAGTTTCTTCCGATGCTTAAACATCTCATGCCTTAATCCTCGTGTCTCACTTATCTCATAAACGCTCATTTTTCGAAGGATCTTTACTGACATCTATTAATGTCTTGAATAAGGCAAAACCTAGAAAAAATACTTTATGGTTGATTTTACGGGTATCCTGTATTATTATTACCCAATAAGAATTCGGTTTAAGGGGAAAGTATTTGGGAAAGATTGCTGTATTCGCAGGTGGATTCGGCAGCGGCAAAAGTGAAGTAGCGATTAATTTCGCTTTAGAGGAAGCAAAAAGAGCTGCAGAGGTAGTACTGGCTGACCTGGACATGGTAAATCCGTTTTTTGCCTCCAGGGAAGTAGGACAAGTTTTAGAAAAAGCGGGAGTTAAACTCTTTGGCCCAGGCGGAGACTTGTCTTTCGGGGATGTGCCCAGTATTCCCGCAGAGATTATTGCCCTTATTCAACAGGAAAATCACTTGTTTATTGATCTTGGAGGGGATGAAGTCGGCTCTCTGGTTATGGGATACCTGAGCCGCTTTATAAAAAGGCGGGAGGAGATCGAAGTTTTTTTAGTCTTAAACCCTTATCGCCCTTTTTCCTCTGATTTGGACGGAGTAAGCCAAGTGAAACAGTTGATTGAACTTGCTGCCCGGGTTAGAATTACCGGAATAATTAGTAATCCCAATCTAGTGGAAGAGACTAACCTGAAAACGATTATTGAGGGGCACAGGCAGGTGCAGGAATTTGCGGCTTTTCTGCAACTACCGGTAAAATTCCTATGCGTTGAGGAAAGGTTCTGGGATCAACTTCTTCCCCGTTACGGCAGTATTCTTAAAAAACTGATATTGCATTTGCGGCCTACCTGGTTGCAGGACATATAGGGGGAGGAATGTAGTATGGCCAGGGGCAGGGTTATTTTTTTTGCTGATCGCTGTAAAGCCTGTGGATTATGTGTAGAGTTTTGTCCGAAAAATATACTGGTTTTTGACGATCATACCATCAATATTTTGGGTTTTCACCCGGTAATGCTTTTGCAGCCGGATGAATGCAACGGTTGCGGGGTTTGCGGCTTAATGTGCCCGGATCTCGTCATTCAGGTAGAAAGGGAGTGATGGTATGAAAAAGGTATTGATGAAAGGAAATGAAGCACTGGCCGAAGGGGCATTAATTGCCGGTTGCCGGGGATTTTTCGGTTATCCCATCACCCCCTCCAGTGAAATTGCGGAATATATGGCCAGGAAACTGCCCAAAATCGGAGGAGCATTCATTCAGGCTGAAAGTGAACTGGCGGCTATTAACATGATTTACGGCGGATCATCGACCGGTACCCGGGTTATGACAGCTTCATCAGGTCCGGGAATCAGCTTGAAACAGGAGGGCATTTCGTTTATTTCTGAAGCCGAACTACCTTGTTTAATAGTAAATGTTTCCCGGGGTGGCCCGGGCCTGGGTGGTATACAACCTTCCCAGGCGGATTATTTCCAGGCTACTCGCGGCGGAGGACATGGAGATTATCGTATAATTGTTCTGGCCCCATCCAGCTCTCAGGAAATGATGGATCTGGCTATTCTGGCTTTCGAGCTGGCGGACAAGTACCGTACTCCGGTGATGCTAATGGCGGAAGGGACCCTGGGCAACCTTATGGAACCGGTTATTGTCCGGGAAGCGGTCACAGAATTTCCGGATAAACCCTGGGTCACTACCGGTTGTGTGGGGAGGAAACCCAATGTAATCAATACCTTGCACCTGACCCAGGAGGAGTTAGAAGGAAGAAATCGCCATCTGACGGAAAAATATAGAATGATTAGCGAGAATGAAAAGAGAGCCGAGTCTTTTTTGTTAGATGATGCGGATATAGTTGTAGTAGCTTTTGGGCTTTTAGCCCGGATAATTAAGAAATCCGTAATGGAAGCCAGAAAGAAGGGAGTCAAGGCGGGCTTGATCAGACCGGTAACGCTCTGGCCTTTCCCGGATGAGCATATACAGGCCGTTTCCAGGACAGCGCGGATTATTCTGTCGGTGGAGATCAACATGGGACAGATGGTAGAAGATATCCGCTTGGCGGCAGGGGGGAAAATCCCGGTTGAGTTTTACGGGCGCATAGGTTTCACTCCCAATCCAGAAGAGATTACCCGGCAGTTGCTGTTTATTGCGGAAAGGGAGGGATTGCTATGAAAACCGTATTTAAAAAACCAGAAAGCCTAACCGATGCCAAATTTCATTATTGTCCGGGATGTACCCATGGGATTATTCATCGTCTAATCGCTGAATGCCTGGATGAGTTGAAAATAAGAGAACAAACTATTGGTATTTGCCCGGTAGGTTGTTCGGTTCTGGCCTATGAGTATTTTAATTGCGACATGCTGGAAGCAGCCCATGGGAGGGCACCGGCAATTGCTACGGCGATAAAACGGCTTTTGCCTGACCGTTATCTGTTTACCTACCAGGGGGACGGTGACCTGGCTTCAATCGGCATGGGGGAAATCGTTCATGCCTCCTTACGGGGAGAAAAAATTACCGTTATTTTTGTAAATAATACCCTCTACGGCATGACTGGCGGGCAGATGGCTCCTACCACCCTGTTAGGACAGGTAACTACTACTTCACCCTACGGACGGAGCAAAGACTGGGAGGGCTACCCGGCAAAAATGGCCGAACTACTGGCTCAGAACGAAGGTTCCGCATATATATGCCGGACGGCGGTCAATGACCCCCCAAATGTAGTTAAAACGAAAAGGGCGATAAAAAAAGCTTTGCAGACGCAGGCTAAAGGCCTGGGTTTTTCTATGGTCGAAGTACTTTCCACCTGTCCTACCAACTGGGGGCTTAGCCCGGTGGAGGCTATGAAGTGGGTAGAGGAAAATATGATACCCTATTATCCTCTGGGGGAATTCAAGGTTAAGGAGGAAAAATAATTATGGAAAGCGAGAAACAGATTCTCTTTGCCGGTTTTGGTGGGCAGGGGGTTTTATCCATGAGCCAGTTCCTGGCTTATGCAGCCATGGGTACCGGAAAAAATGTTACCTGGGTCCCCTCTTATGGAGCGGAAATGCGCGGTGGAACCGCTAACTGTTTGGTAACCATAGCCAGTGAAGAAATCAGCTCTCCCCTGACGGAGAATCCCTCTATGGCGGTAATTATGAACAAACCATCCTTGGATCGTTTTGAAAATAAGGTTCAGCCTAACGGTATTTTATTTATCAATTCCAGCATGGTTGACCGGAAATGTCGGCGGGATGACCTTACTGTTTTGGAAGTACCGGTTAACCAACTGGCAGAAGAACTGGATAACCTGCGTGGGGCCAATATGATACTTCTGGGAGCTTACCTGGAGAAAACCCGGGTGGTGGAAGTCGAAGAGGCCCTGGAACATTTTGAACAGATTTTTTCCGGGAAAAGAGAGGAGATTATTCGAAAAAACCGCCAGGCTTTTTTAGCCGGGGTAGAATATGCCCGCAAGAACTGGTAGCTAGCAGGGATAATCTTATTAACCGGGGCATAAGATAGAAAAAAATGTCCCGGAAGTGATAGTTTGAAACGATTTGTGGAAAAGGTGGAGAAATTCCTGATACGGGCTATAATCCTGGCCGTATTGATAATAGTAGTAGTTCAAGGGGCTATGACCCAGGACTCCTGGCGTTTTTATTTGAGTCTGGGGGAGCGGATGGAAGGGCAAACCATAGAATTCCCCGTAAACAATTTCCCGGCTGACAGCCCGAAGAATTCTGCGAACCCTAATAGCCAGGCGCTAGAATCACCCCGGGCGGAAATTACCCTGCAAGTAGAAAAATTCTCTTCTTTACCCCATGCAATAATCATGGTAAATGGGGAAGAAAGGGCAAAATTTACCAATGGAGAAGTTGCCCTGGAACTAAACGCTGGTGATGTAGTTGAAATAGATACCAGTTATTATAATTTTCCCCTTAGCTTCATAGTTAAAGATTGCTCCTCGAACCTGGCCTACCCCGAAAAAGGAAAAACATTCACCAGCAACCAGAGCATAGCCATGATAGGTAAAATTATAGTAAAATAGAGAAAGGATGGACTGGGGGCCGAGACAAAGGGACGTTTCGTTTGTCTTATTAAGAGACAGAACGGGACAAAGGGAGCGGGACAAAGGGACGTTTCGTTTGTCTTATTAAGAGACAGAGCGGGACAAAGGGAGCGGGACAAAGGGACGTTTCGTTTGTCTTATTAAAATGATTCAAGCACAACTAATTTCAACGTTTTATTACTCTTATGGCTTCCACCCTGTCGGGTACTCCTGGTGTTCCCTGGCACTCAATCTCAATATATTGTTTAACCCATGATGTTTTCTGAGTGCCAGGTCGCTATTAAGGTTGCACCCTTCACCCTGTCGGGTACGCCTGATGCTCCCTGCGGTCGCTATTTAAGGTTGCGGGTACTCCTGGTGTTCCATCCTTCGGATGTCGCTATTAAGGTTGCACCCTTTGGGTACTCCTGGTGTTCCATCCTTCGGATGTCGCTATTAAGGTTGGGGGCATGGGATAATTAGTATATTAGAAAAAGGTGGGATGGCCGGTGGAAATAGGAAGCAAGATTGTATCAACCGCAGCTATTAAGATGGCTTTGACTGCTTCCCGGCAGGAGGAAACCCGCTTAAAAAAAGAGCTGCTGGAGAATTGGGAGGTCAAGGCTGTAGCGGTCGATTATGGTGGAGAATTCATAAGTTCGGTGGGCAAGATTGTTGAGCGTGCGGTAGTGGCGGCCAAAAGAGAGGGAGTAATTAAAGATGCCCATGCTGATGAAGGGGCCGTTGCCGGAGCCGCCAGGGAAGCCATTGCCCAGATTATGCCCAAGGCTCTGGGTCTGAATGTCGGGGGTAAAATTGGGGTGGCTCGTCATAAAGATCATGTCAGTGTGGCTATTTTCTTGGGAATTGGCCTGTTGCACCTGGACGAAGTGGCTATCGGCTTGGGACACCGGGCAGTAGCCTGAGTTTAAGGGAAAGGGTTTGATTATGCAGCTGAGAGGCATAAGGGGAGCTACTACTGTCAACGAGGACCGGCCTGAAGAGATATTGCGGGCAACACGGGAATTGCTGCAGCAAATGCAGAAGGAAAATGCTTTTACGGTGGAAGAGGTAGCCAGTGCCTTGTTTACAGTAACCGCTGATATCAGATCTGCATTCCCGGCAGCGGCGGCACGCGCCATCGGTTGGGATAAAGTGCCGCTCCTATGCTTCCAGGAAATTGAGGTGCCGGATTCTTTACCCCGGTGCATAAGGGTACTCTTGCATGTCAACACCGAAAAAAGCCAGCAGGAAATAAAGCATATCTACCTCAAAGCAGCCCGTTCGCTCAGAAGAGACCTGAATCGATAAGGATCCTTTTATTCACCCATAACCTTGATAATAACCCGCTTTTTGCGCTGCCCATCGAACTCGGCGTAGAAGATATCCTGCCAGGGACCGAGATCCAGGTCCCCATTAGTTATTGGTACAATAACCTGGTGGTGGAGAAGCAGGCTCTTCAAATGCGCATCACCGTTATCTTCCCCGGTACGATGATGAAAATAGTCGGGGCCAAACGGGGCCAGCGATTCCAGCATCTGGTCCATGTCCATTATGATTCCGCTTTCATTGTCGTTCACATAGACCCCGGCGGTTATATGCATAGCACTAACCAGAATCATGCCTTCCTTGATGCCGCTTTTACGGCAGGCATCCCGCACCTGCCCGGTAATGCGGATATATTCCCGGCGTTTTTGGGTGTTGAACCACAGGTATTCAGTGTGAAATTTCATGTTTATTATAACCTCCTTTGTTCTTCAAATTAATTACCCATGCCCCTATCTAAATAGCGACCTGGCACTCAAGCAGTATTCTGACAGATGTAATTAAGATGTAACTAAGTTCCGGGTGGATAAAAGAACAGTGTGAATGAAAAAACAGTGATGAAAAGTAAAATACCAGTCGTGCTTGAACCGTTGAAATAAGACAAACGAAACGTCCCCTTGTCCTGCCCTTGTCCTGCTCTTTAAACTATCCCGTTTCCTGGTGCCTTATAATCCAGTCGGTATAAATCCTTTCGCCGCTGCCGGAGAAGAGGCAGCTCCTGCCGCACTTGTTCCAGCCGGGAAAAGTCCAGCCGGGCATGGATGATTTCTTCACCGCTCCCAGCTTCCTGCAGTATATCCCCCCAAGGGTCAACCACCAGGGAATGTCCCCAGGCCTGATAGCTGGCGGAGGGGTTCCGGGCCGGAGAGGCGGCAACCACGAATAGCTGGTTGTCTACCGCCCGGCAGCGCATCAGGAGTTTCCAGTGGGCTGGACCGGTGGTAGTGTTGAAAGCGGCCGGAATCACCAGCAACTCTGCTCCTTCCAGGGCTGCAGCCCGGGCAAGTTCCGGGAAACGGCAATCATAGCAAATCATCAAAGCGAACAGCCGGGATTTGTAGTGGACAATAGTAATATTCTCCCCAGCATTCAATGTATCTGATTCCCGAAAGGAAATCCGGCCGGGGATATCGATATCAAAAAGATGGGCTTTGCGATGGCGTCCGATAAGTTCTCCCCGCTCGTCAAAAACAAAGCTGCTGTTATATATTTTACCCTGGCTATCCCTTTCGATTATAGAGCCACCTACAATACACAAACCATGCTTGCAAGCCGCCGCAGCTAAAAAATCCGTGCTGGGGCCGGGAAAAGGCTCGGCATAACGGGGAAAAAGCTCCGCCTGGTAAGGCGAATTAAAAACCTCGGGCAATACCACCATTTCCGCCCCTTCTCCGGCCGCAGCGGCAATCATTTCCCCCGCTTTTTTCAAATTCTCATCCTTATCGTTTCCTGTTTTCATCTGGCAGATGGAAAGGGATAAAGTCTTATCCATGGGAACACCTCCGTTGATTATATTTCCTACTGCTCCCGCAGTTTGGGCGAATTGAAGAATATTCCGCCTACCTCATGGGCTTCATTATCGTCAAAGATCATGGTTACCAGCACATCCTCGCTCTCATCGGTAAACTTGGCATTATAACGCACTACCAGGTACTTCTGCTCCTTCTGGGAAGTTTTTACCGCATCCTTGAACTTTTTGGAACCGGGGACATAATCGCCTATCTTCCCCCGGATCATTTCATTGCCTTCCTTCATTTTATCCTCGCTGACCACTGCTTTGAATTGACTGTCGGTATGGGCAATATACTGTTCATAATTATCCTCATTGTAGGCCAGCAGCATTTTTTCCGTTATCTCGTCAGCATACTCCCTTACTGCCTTGCTGTCCACCTTATTCCCGCAAGCCGCCAAAGAACAAAGCATTATTACGCCCAGCACCAATAAAGCTGTTTTTCTCCATAACATTAACCATCCATCCTTCCTTATTTTTTACTCTCCATCTTCTCTTATCAAAACCTCGACTTGATTTAAAACACCACCCCCAGGAGATTGGATTTTAAGCACTGTAGGAGATTAATAAAAGAGCAAAAGCTCTATAATCGAATCCAGGA
>ENA-UOUL01004913-UOUL01004913.1-bioreactor-metagenome-genome-assembly--contig:-NODE-4913-length-11948-cov-3.248757_pt1 | contig 11948 bp, 11 predicted proteins | sample MGYA00249838_ERZ747220 | MGnify/ENA primary metagenome ERZ747220 (study PRJEB28778, sample SAMN05720191) | bioreactor metagenome | isolation source: Anaerobic biogas reactor | place: USA:Washington...
AACATCGCGCGCATCCGGTCGGCGTAGGCGCGCGACATCATTGGGAAGACAGCCACCAGCACGGTCGTGCTCAGCAGCTCGATCACGCCGAACACGATCACGAAGCCCGCCGTGAGCTGGCCGGTACCCTCGGCCCCGATTAGCGCGGTCGTGATCAGCTTGTCGGTGTGGGTATAGGCCAGCGCCAGGAACGCCGTGAGCGCGAGCGGCGCGCCGTTGACCAGCAGGCCCAGCGCCACGGCGCGATCGACCGGGAAGGCCGGGCGCGTCCCACCACGCAGCAGCACGATCCAGTACGCGCCGGTACGCAGCAGGCCCGCGATGAGCGTGGCGGCGTACAGGCCCCACAGCCCGCCATCGAGCGCCAGCGCCGTCCCGGCCAGGATCACCAGGACGATGATGTGCGCCGTGCTGATGATCGCCGGGATGACCATGCGCTCGGCGGCCAGAAGCTGGTTGTGGCACATGTTCCCCAGCACGTCGACCAGCAGGTTGATCGCGGCCAAGGCCAGCAGCGCGCGAAGCTCGGCGTCGTAGCCGAGCAGGATCGCCGCCAGCATCAAGACGGCGTAGCCCGCACCCGCCAGCAGCGGCTGCATGCTGAGCGTCGCGCCCAGGTAGCGGGATGCTTCAGCCGGGCGCTGGGCCACGTCGCGCACGACGATCATGCCCATGCCGAACTCCGGGATGGCCGCGCCCACAGCCAGCAGCGCCCCGATCGTGCCGTAGATGCCGTACCCTTCCGAGCCCAGCCAGCGCGCCAGGACAAGCTGCCAGACGAACGTCAGCCCTTTGGCCGCCACGGCGGACAGCGCCAGCGCCGTCGCGTTGCGGGCCGCGCGTTTGGCGACCGCCGACGAAAACCCGGGAGCGGGATCGGCGGACTCCGGCAGGCCGGGCGCGGTATCGAGCATGGACGCTTATGCCTTCAGGAAGTCCTCGCGGATCGGCGAGAAGGTATCCACCAGCCGTACGCGATCGCTCAGAAGCTGGATCGTGTGCGGCACGTCCGGCGGGACGGTGATCATGTCGCCCGGACCCAGGCGGTGCGGCGCCTTATCCAGGAAGAACAACACCTCGCCCGCCGCCACGTACGTCACCTGCTCGTGCGGGTGCGAATGGGGCGGATCGGGCTGGTCCGCCGGGCCGTCCTCGAAGTCGATGACGACCATCATCAGGTGATCGGTGTGGGCCAGGTAGCGGGTGCGCCCCGGCGCGATCGTCTCGCGCGGGACCTCAGCCTGTTTGACTGCGCTCACTGCGAAGCTCCTTTCTGGCGGCTCAGCACGCGGTCGTACACGGACTCCAGCCGGGCGACCACCTGCGGCCACGTGAAGCGCGCACCGACCAGCTCGCGCGCCGACTGCCCCATACTAGCGCGGCGCGGGGCATCGGTCAACAGCGCCCGCAGGGCTTCGCTCAGCGGCTCGACTGCCCGCTCGACGACCAGCCCTGCCCCGGCAGGCTCCACTTCAGGGAAATGGCAGCCGGGCGTCAGCACGACGGGCAGCCCGCAAGCCAGCGCTTCAAGGGCGGCCATCGAGAATCCTTCGCCCACCGCCGGCAGCGCGAACACGTCCGCCGCCGCCAGCGCCGCCAGCTTGTCCGGCCCGTCCAGCATCCCGGTGAAGATCACTCGCTCCCCCAGGTCGTGCGCGCGAGCCAGATCGCGCAGCGCCGCCAGCATCCCCTCGTCCGGCCCGGCGATCACCAGGCGGGCGTCCGGCACGCCTCTGGCGGCTTCGGCAAAGGCGGGGATCAGCAGGTCCAGCCCCTTGCGCGCGTGCAGCCGCCCCAGGAACAGGGCGACCGGTCCGGCGCCCAGGCCCCACCGGGCGCGGAACGCCTCGCCGGGCGGCAGCGCCGCAAACTCCCCGAGATGCACGCCGTTGGGCACCACGCTGATCCGGTCGTCGGGCAGGGACAGGCCCCGCGCCGCCCAGATCGCGCGGGCGTCGGCGGCCTCGTCCTCGGTCAGCGCGATCACGTGGTCGAAGCGGCGCATCAGCCCGCGCCCCACCAGCCGGTCCCAGCCGCGCTTGATCGCCGGGCGCCCTGTGTCGAGCGGGAGGGTGCCGTGCGGCGAGACGACGAGCGGCACGCCCAGCGCGTTCGCCACCGGCGCCACGGCTAGGTTCTCGACCGTGCGCAGCTCGTGGCAGTGCACCACGTCGATCCCGCGCTCGGCGATCAAGCGGCGGGCGGCGCGGCCCATGCCGAGCGGCGAGGCCAGGTTGAGCCGCCCGCGCAGGGTGTTGCTCGCGTTGCGGACGCGGATCACGCGCACGCCGTCGACGATCTCCTCGCGGACGGAGATGCGCGCCGCCGGGCTGAGGGTGTCGGTGGTCAACACCCAGACGGTGTGCCCTGCCTCTGCCAGCGCGCGGGTGAGGTCGGTTGCTGCCCGCACGACGCCGCCGTAGGTCCAGGCGGGCGCGTAGTAGGGGATCACATGCAGCAGGTTCATGCCCATTTCCGCCTAGAGAAACTTCCGCTTCGCCAGCAGCCCCAACCGGATCGCTTCCGCCACAGGATCGCCGAGCATATAGCGCAGATTGGTCTCGCCCAGCGAGAAGCGCGTCCGGCGCGGGTAACGCACTTTCTGGATCAACCCGACATCCCCGGCCACAAAGCGCACAGGCCGATAGTCCGGCATGGGGAAGGTCACGCCCAACCCGGCCAGTACGTGCAGGTGAGGGAAATTGACCCCGGCCTTCAGCGATCCTTCCAGGCTGGTCCAGTAGCGGGCGTTGATTTCCAGGATCTTGACCTGCCCGTCGCGCTGGTCTACGCGCAGATCGACGTGCGCGACGCCCGTCCAGCCGAACGCCGCCATCAGCCGCCGTGTGACGTCGTAGACCTGCTCGTCGTGCACGAACTCGATGCCGGCGGGGGGCGCGAATGCGCCGGGCCGGGCCATGAATCCGCGCTGGATGGTGTAAGCCAGGAACGCCCCATCCTGGCACAGCACGCTACAGTCGATATCGTAGCCCGGGAGCAGCTCCTGGACAATCGTCAGGCCCTGGGCGTCGGGCTGCTGTTGGAGAGCGTCGCGCAGCGCGTCCGGCGTGTCGAACTGGCGAATCCCGTTGCCGGAACTGCCGCGCACCGGCTTGATCAGCACCGGGAAGGTGAGCGCGGCCAGCCGCCGCTCGAACGCGTCATCCGCCGTATACAAGATAGTGGCCGGGCCGGGCAGGCCCTGCTGCTCCAGAAACTGGGCGAGCCGCCACTTGTTCACCACCGTATCAAACGCCTCGACCGGGGGCGTAGGCGCCAGCCGGACGTCCGGTGGCAGGCTGGCCGCGTGCTGGGACAGGAAGCGCACGTCATCTCCTAACACCGGCAGCAGGACATCGGGCCGGACGCGCCGGATCACGTCGTGGGCGGCTGCCAGGCGCTGCTCATCGGTCGCCAGGGGCCGCACGTGAAACGAGGTCCGGTGCCGCGAGAAGCGCAGCGGCACAGCCGCCTCGTCCGATACGACATGCAGACTGAGTCCCGGCACCTGGCCCAGGCAGCGCGCCACTGGCAGAGCCACCTGGCCGCCACCGTCCATCATCATCACCGAAACCTCGCCAGCACGTTCGTTTGACTTACCGTTCATCAAGCCTCACTTGGTGCGCGACGCCGCTGGACGCGGGAACCAATCCAGCCCACAACCGCGCCAGCGCCACCGCCTACAGAGTCAACACGAAAGGGTCCGCTACGGACCGCTAGGGCGCCGACAGGTGGCCCGGTGCGCCGTCCGGGCGCGCGCCGAGCAGGGAATCACAGGCAGCAGGTCCATGGCGCCTCACGCCGGTTTGCGCGCGACGACGACCACGCCGGTGCTGTGCAGGGCGCCCAGGCGAACCAGCCAGCGATCCAGCCGGGCCAGCGCGCGCAGCAGCGGAATGGCGATGCGGTCGGGCAGCGCGAGCTGGGCGGTGACATAGCCGGTCACGGCAGGCTTGCGCTGGGTCTGCTCGATGACAAAGCGTCGGGTGACCAGCTCGATCCAATCCTGATCGCGGCCCGCTCCCTCGAACGGCGACAGGCCATCCGCCTGGATGCTGGCCTTGACTCGCTCCGGCGCATGTCGGCCAAAGCGCACCAGACCGCGCAGCTTCTCGCGGTAGGAAACCTGGGTGGGCAGCACCAGCGTCAGCGCGCCAGCCACCAGCGTCGTCGATAGGGACTCGTCGCCCAGCGTGTCGGAGATCCAGAACAGCCCGCCCGGCTTGAGCGCCGTGAAGATCTGGTCGATGACGTGTTCCAGGCGCACCAGGTGGTGCAGCACGCCTTTGGCCACGATCACATCGTAGGTCACGGCGGGCAGGTCCAGCGCGTTGAGGTCGGCCACGCTATAGGTGACCGTACCCGGCACCGCGTCCCGGATCGACTCGTAATAGGCGCGACCCACCGCGATCGCCCGATCGCTGATATCCATGCCATGCGCCGCGGCCCCGCGCTGTGCCATGGCCAGCGTCAGCCAGCCCGAAGCGCACCCCAGCTCCAGCGCCGTCATGCCGGGTTTGACGCGCGACAGCAGCGCGTCGATGTCGCCCGCATGGACCACCACGTTATGGCGCAAGGCGCGGTGATAACGCCAGTCGGGCGGCACCTGCCCCGCCTGTTCTTCGGCCACACGACCCCACAGGTCCCCCTCAGCGGCCAGTTTCTCCTGGTAATCCCTGTCATTCATAAGGCGCCTCTCTCGGAACGGTCCGGCGCTCTGCGCGGCGTGTCTTGATCCGGTCCCACAGACTCGTGACCGCATAGGCCGACAGAATGAACACGAACGGGTCGGCTGGAGATCGGTAGCGGGTCGAGGGATGGAAAATCAGATACGTGGCTGTGATGGTCACGAAGACGATCACCAGCGGGCCGATCGACAGGCCGCGCCGCCACGCGCTCCACAAGCCGGCCACGCCCAGCAGCAGCAGCGGCCCAAAGGTGGCCAGGTGCACCACACGCGCCGCCTCGAACGCCGTCGAGTGGTATTGCAGCACGGCATCGTCGATCAGGTACGGATCGGGCGGCAGGTCGTAGGGCATGATCGCCGGGCTCCACAGCACCCACAGCTTGGTCCAGAACAGGCGCGGCCAGTCGCCGGGATTCTCGCGCAGGTAATCGAGCGCCTGCTGGCGGTGCCAGCGGTCCGATTCGACTTCGGTCAGGGTGTCGGGCGCCAGTTCGATGCAGTTGACCCACTGCGCGTCCCAACCGCGCGCCAGATAATCCGCCACGCAGGGATTGTTGCCCTGGTGCAGATTGCTGCCGCCATTGGTGCTGATCAGTACAAACGCATCGTGCAGCCGAATGTTACGGATCATCCACGGGGCGAGGACCAGCGCGGCGGCAACTCCCGCCGCCAGGGCCAGCCGGACCGCCGCCCGCAGCCCGATCTGCCGCCACCACCACAGCGCCAGCAGAGGCAGCATCAGCAGAACGAAGGCTTTGGTGAGCGCCGCCAGCCCGAACAGCGCGCCGAGCAGGGCCGCCCCGCGCCAGTCGCGCCGGTCGCGCGCCCGGTAAGCCAGCGCGATCCCCGCCGCCAGCAGCAGGATGAACAGCCCGGTATCGTTGAGCGTCAGGTTCTGGTAGAGCAAATAGGGGTACAGCCCGTAAAGAGCAGCCGCCAGCAGTCCGACCCTTTCCCCAGCCACGCGCCTCCCAACCCAGTAAATCAGTAGCACAGTCAGCACGTCCAGCCCAATCTGGACCAGCGCCACGGCCACCGGATCGCGCCCGAAGACCTCATAAACGCCCACCAGGAAGAACGGGTACAGCGGCGGCAGGTCGGAATCGCCGTCACGGTCATCGAAGCGGGTATAGCCGCGCCCTTCCATCACATTGACGGCGTAGGTGTCGTATCCCGACGTCTGCAGCGAGAGCGTGTCGCTGAAGAGTGCGATGAACGCCAGCCGTCCCGCCACGGCGAGCAGCACGATCACGCCCAACCAGCGCGGCGCGGTCATCTGTTTGAGCATGGTGACTCCCGGTATTATACGAAGGATGCAGGTCCGCGATGCTGCGCATTTCCAGGCCGCCCGCATTGTACCGTGCCAGAGACAAATAGGGCTACAATAGCGGTATGCGACGCGTAGCTTTCGAGAACGGAGGGTAAGTGAACGATGGCTAACCCGCTCATGGTCTTCGAAAACATCAAGACCGTCCCTCGCCGCCGGCTGTTCACCTTGGGGGGCGTGCAGTGGCTGGCGACGCCCTGGGCCTGGGCCAGTGTACCCGGCTTTCTTGCCGTGGGAATCGTGCTGGCCATGATCATAGGGGCGGGCGACTCCGGCGAAGAGCGGCTGCTGCTGGGCGCCGGCTACGGCATTCTGCTGCTGATCGCCAATGTGCTGCACAGCGTGGGGCACATCATCGGCGGCAAGCTGGTCGGCCACCCGATGGACGCCAACCTGGTCACCGCCACACGCCAGATCAACATCTATCGCGGCCACCAGGGCCACCTGCCGCGGCGCGTCCACCTGGGGCGGGCGCTGGGCGGCCCGGTGATGAACCTGTTGGTGGGCATCATCGCGCTGATCGTCGGGCAGGCCGTTGAGGGGCAGTTGATCGACGCGTTTGGCATCATCAACCTGGTGTTTGCCGTCCTGGCGTTCGCCCCCATCCCCACGGTCGATGGCGAGGTGATCTGGCGCGAATTACTCAGATAGACGGATCGGCCCAGGACGGTTATAGTAGTGTCGCTCCTCGCATTACGAGAAGAATTGAGGCAATCACCAGCATGGCGAAACACATTGGCATTCTGACAGCGGGCGGCGACAGCCCCGGCCTGAACGCTGCCATCCGCGGTGTGGGCAAAGCGGCACAAAACTCGTTTGGCATGAACGTGATCGGTTTTCGTGATGGCTTTCGCGGCCTGATGGAAAACCGCGTCATGCGCCTGGAAGGCAGCGCGCTCTCCGGCATTCTCACGGTGGGCGGCACCATCCTCGGCACCAGCCGCGACAAGCCGCACAAGATGCCGATGGGCAACGAATTCCTGGATATGACCGATGTGATCGTCGACAATTACCACCGCCACAACCTGGACGCGCTGGTCTGTCTGGGCGGCGGCGGGACGCAGAAGAACGCCTATCGCCTGATGCAGAAGGGGCTCAACATCATCACCCTGCCCAAGACGATCGACAATGACGTGGCGATGACCGACACCACCTTCGGCTTCGACACCGCGCTCGGCATCGCCACCGAGGCGGTCGACCGGCTGCACAGCACGGCCCACAGCCATCACCGCATCATCGTGGTGGAGGTGATGGGCCACAACGCGGGCTGGCTGGCGCTGGGCGCGGGCATGGCCGGCGGCGCGGACGTGATCCTGATCCCCGAGATCCCGTACGATGTGGAGAGCGTCGCCGGGGCGATTCTCCAACGCAGCCAGGGCGGCAAGCGCTTCAGCATCGTGGTCGTGTCCGAAGGCGCGCTCTCGAAAGAGGACGCTGCCAAGGTGCGCGAAGCGGAAGCGGACATGGCTAACGCCAGCACGAAGAAAGAGAAAAAAGCCGCTGATGCCCGGCTGCAAGAGCTGACCGCTGCCCAGATCGAGAGCACCGTCCGCCTGGCCCGCCAGCTCGAAAACCTCACCCGCCTGGAGTCGCGCGTGACCATCCTGGGACACCTGCAGCGCGGCGGCACGCCCTCCGCGGCGGACCGGCTGCTGGCGACTCGCCTGGGCACGGCCTGCGCCGAGATGATCCAGGACGGCATCTACGGGGTGATGGTCGCCGCGCGCGGCGACGGCACCGAGCCGGTCCCGCTGGATCAGGTGGCAGGCCGGCGCAAGACCGTCCCGCCCGACCACCCGTGGATCATCAGCGCCCGCCGTTTGGGCACCAATATGGGAGATTAGCTGTGCGCCGCTGGATAGGACTGCTGGCGCTGTTGGCCCTGCTGGCGTTGGCTGCGTGCGATTCGGAGAAGGCGAGCGACCCCGCGGCGACGGCGACGCAGGCCGCCACCGCGACTCCCCTCCCGCCCACCGCCACGGCCATCCCACCGACCGCCACCAGCCCGCCCACCGATGCGCCAGCGCGCTCAGAGCTCGCCGGGCCGACCGCCACGCCCGGCGATGACTACACGCCGCTCGAAGGGCACAGCCTGGGTCCGGAAGACGCCGCGCTCACGGTGGTGATGTACGGCGATTTCCAGTGCGAGCCATGCGCCCGCTACGCGCGCGATCTCGAAGTGCTGCGCAGCCGCTACCCCGACGCCATGCGCCTGATCTGGCGCCACCTGCCGGACACCCGCGCCCACGACAAAGCGGCGCTCGCGCTTCAGGCCAGCGAAGCCGCCGCCGCTCAGGGGCAGTTTTGGCCGATGCACGACCAGTTGTTCACTCACCAGGCCGAGTGGCGCGATCTGGCGCCGGAGGACTTCCGCGCCACGCTGAGCGACTACGCCGCGACCGTCGGGCTGGACGTGGACCGTTTCGACGCCGAGCTGGACGCGGGGGCCTATGCCCCGTTGATCGACGGGGCGCTGGAGGATGCCGCCGCGCTGGAGCTTGTCGGCGCGCCGACGCTGCTGTTCAACGGCATCCCCTACAGCGGGCGCGACGATCTGTTCGGGCTCGAGGAAGGGGTCCGGCTGGCCCTGCTGGCGCCGCGCCAGTTTGCCGCCGCCCCGCCCATGACCATCGACCCGGCGGGGCCGCTGCGCGCGACCATCGCCACCGAGAAGGGCGACATTGTGATCGACCTGTTCCCACGCGACGCGCCGGTCACGGTCAACAACTTCGTCTTCCTGGCCCGCAGCGGCTGGTATGACGACAACACATTCCATTACGTGCTGCCAGGCTACCTGGCCCAGACCGGCGATCCCAGCGGCACCGGGCGCGGGAGTCCGGGTTATACCATCCCCGGCGAGCACGACAACGGCCTGACCTTCGACCGGGCGGGACTGGTGGCCATGGCCCACCCGCCGGGCACGCCGGACGGCGCGGGCAGCGAGTTTTTCATCACGCTGGCGCCGCTGGCGCCCCCCGAAGAATGGAACGGCCAGTATACGATCTTCGGCGTCGTGGTCGATGGCCTGGACGTGGTCCAGAGCCTGACGCCGCGCAACGCCAACGACCCGATCAACTTCCCGGATCCGCCGCCGGGCGATCGCGTGATCAGCATCACCATCACCGAAGGCGGCGAGTCGTAATCACGAGGCTGAACATCCTATCGCACACAACCAAGGAGGAACGATGCGCATACTAATCACCGGTTCGAGCGGCCAGATTGGCACCAATCTGGGGCTCCGCTTGCAGCAGGAAGGGCACTATGTCTTCGGGGTGGACCAGCGCCCCAATACCTGGACGCACGAGATCGAAACGCTGCTCCAGGATCTGAGCGTGCCCTACCAGCGCAATGAGAAGGGCATCGGTGGGGTGGATTATCCGAAAGACCTGGACGTCGTGGTGCACCTGGCGGCCAATGCCAAAGTGCACGAGCTGGTCGAACAGCCCGACCGCGCGTTGAAGAACATCGTGATGACGTTCAACGTGCTGGAATTCTGCCGCCACAACAACCTGCCGATCATCTTCAGCAGCTCGCGCGAGGTCTACGGCGACATCCACCGCTACATCACCGAGGAATCCTACGCCGACTTCGCCTTCACCGAGAGTCCTTATTCAGCCAGCAAGATCTCTGGCGAAGCGCTGATCTATTCCTACGCGCAGTGCTACGGCTTGCGCTATCTGGTGTTCCGGTTCAGCAACGTCTACGGCCGCTTCGACAACGATCTCGAGCGCATGGAGCGCGTGATCCCGCTGTTCATCCGCAAGATCAGCCGGGGCGAGCCGATCACCGTGTACGGTAAGGAGAAAGTGCTCGACTTCACGTATGTCGATGACTGCGTCGATGGAATCCACCGGGGCATCGACTATCTGGTGGGCGGTGGCGAGGCCAACCACACGATCAACCTCGCCTACGGCCAGGGCAACAGCCTGGTGAACATGGCGAAACTGGTGGGCCAGGCGTTGGGCGTCGAGCCGAACATGACCATCGAGCCGTCGCGCGTGGGCGAGGTGACTCACTACGTGGCGAACATCGGCAAGGCGCGCGCGCTGCTGGGCTACAACCCGACGACCACGCTCGAAGAGGGAATTCCGAAAGCGGTCGCGTGGTCGACCGAGTGGTGGGCGAATCACAAGGACGAATGATGGACACCTTCCGGGCAGGCCCGCTGCGGGGCGCGGGGATCGGGCTGCTGGTGGGGGCGGGTGTGAGCCTCGCGCTGACCATCCCGCTGATGCGTCGCCGCGCGCCCGGCAGCCCGGACACGCCCGCCGACTTCGCCATGTCCTACGAGCCGGTCCGCTTCCCCAGCCGGGACGGGCTGCGGCTGGGCGGCTGGTGGATACCGGCCCCGGCGGCTCCGCGCGGCACGGTGATCCTGTGCCCCGGCCAGCGGACGAGCATGAACGATGATCTGGTGCACGCGGTGCCGCTGCACCGGGCGGGCTTCAACGTCCTGATGTTCGACTTCCGGGCGCATGGTCTGTCGGACGGCAAGCTGGTCACATTTGGCGCGCTCGAACAGCGCGACCTGCTCGGCGCGCTGGACTTTCTGGCGCGGGAGCGCGGCGTGGTGTGCGCCGGGGTGCTCGGCTTCAGCATGGGCGCAGGCGTGGCGCTGCTGGTCGCGGCCCAGGACGAGCGGATCGGCGCGGTGGTCGTCGACGGCGCCTTCACACAGGGGGTGCGCCTCCTGACCGGGTGGGGAGCCGCGCGAGGGCTGCCGCGCCCGGCGGCGAGCGCGCTGGCCTGGGCGCTGATCCTCGCCGGATCGGCCCGCGCCCGCTGCCGGCTGGATCGCGTCGCCCCCATCCGTGTCGCCGGGCAGATTCGCGTGCCGGTGCTGTTCATTCACGGCGACGAAGACCCCTTCGTGTCGCCGGACGAGATCGAGGCGCTGGCAGCCCGGGTGACGGGTCCGGCCCAGGTGTGGCGCGTGCCGGATGCGGGACACCGCCAGGTCTTCGACCGCCATCCCGGCGCCTATCAAGCGCGCGTGGTGGCGTGGTTCGAGCAGCACCTGTAAACGCGACAAACCGGGACAAGCCCGGTTTGTCTGGTACCTATCGGCCCGTTTTCGGGCCGCCGTTACTACAGCATCTCGTGGGGATCGGGTTCATCCGCCCGGCAGCAGCCATAATACGCCAGGGCCGGAACCATCAAACCAATGACGATATGAATCAGCCAGAAGACCAGAACCTCGTTTTCGAACATGACTGCACCTCCCCACGCTAACCGCTGAGGTACCGGTGCGGACTGGCGAACGCAGGCGGACCGCGTCCTTACCTATATTTAACCATTAATAGCCCGGTAGAATCAAACAATCGAATTTGATACAATCATTGATTATGCAATTACGGAAACATGCTGTGAGGGAAAAAACGATGGTCCGGGACGCGCCCCGGACCGGTCATCAGATGTTGAAGCGGATGATGATCATGTCGCCGTCGTGGACGACGTACTCCTTGCCTTCGAGCCGCAGTTTGCCCTTCGCGCGGGCGTTCGCGATGCTGCCTGCCTCCACCAGTTCGTCCCAGGCGATGACCTCGGCCCTGATGAAGCCGCGTTGGAAGTCGGAGTGGATGACGCCCGCTGCCTCGGGAGCCTTCGAACCCGCCTCGACGGTCCACGCCCTGACCTCCTTCTCGCCTGCCGTGAAGTAGGTGTAGAGGCCGAGCGTGTGGTAGCCGGTCCTGATGAGCCGCTCGAGGCCGGGTGATTCGAGGCCCATGTCGGCGAGGAACGCGGCAGCGTCCTCCGCGTCGAGCTGAGCCAGCTCCTCCTCGATGCGAGCCGAGATGACGATCACGTCGGCGCCCTCGACCGCCGCCACGCCCCGCACGCGCTCGACCATCGCGTTGCCGTCGACGACGTCCGTCTCGGAGACGTTGCACACGTAGATGACGGGCTTGGCGGTGAGCAGGCCCAGCTCGGAGG
>ENA-UOUL01004917-UOUL01004917.1-bioreactor-metagenome-genome-assembly--contig:-NODE-4917-length-11944-cov-2.810904_pt1 | contig 11944 bp, 9 predicted proteins | sample MGYA00249838_ERZ747220 | MGnify/ENA primary metagenome ERZ747220 (study PRJEB28778, sample SAMN05720191) | bioreactor metagenome | isolation source: Anaerobic biogas reactor | place: USA:Washington...
CAGCCGCGTGTCGTCGCCCAGCTTGATCTCCAGCCCGTCCGCCGTCTCCAGCGTGATGTCCGCAGCCAGCGTCACGTTCACGCTGTCAAGGCTTATACCGGCCTCCTGCGCCGCCTGCAGCACGCGCGTCATCACATCCACGCGGAACAGATCGCCGGAGCTTAACTGCTGCCCCACTTCAAACGCGTCCGCCTGCAGCCCGATTAAAAGCGGCCTCTCCATGCCGGTGGGATTGCTTATCACGTCCAGCACCCAGCCGGTCTCGTCGATGACCACCAGCGCGCCGTTCTTCTCGATATACGCGGCGGGCTGCCGTTCCTCAATGGTAATCACCACCCGGTCGGGAAGCTCCGTTTTAACCTCAACCGGCCTGATGCGCGGCTCCTTCAGCAGCGCGTCCGTTAAGGCCTGCTTGTCCAGCAAAAAGATGCTCTCGCCGTATTCCACCCCTGCCATCTCCACAATTTCGTCGGGGCTGTAAGTTACGCAGCCCAAAACCACCACTTCGCGGACACGGAACACCATATAGCCCGCGAAGGCCAGCGCGACGATGAGCAGCAGGGCGGAGATAATCAGCAGCGTCCTTTTGCTTTTATCCAATAATATTAGTCCTCCCTCCTGATATCGGCGCCCAGCATCCTGAGCTCCGACTCAAACGCCTGGTAACCCCGGTCGATGATATGCGCCTGGTCCACGATGGTCGTGCCCTCGGCGCACAGGCCCGCCAGCACCAGCGCCGCGCCGCCGCGCAGGTCCATGGTCTTAACCTCTGCGCCGTGCAGCTTTTCCACGCCTTTGATCACCGCCACATTGTTCTTGGTGACGATGTTCGCGCCCATGCGCAGCAGCTCGCCCACATGCTTGAACCTGTTGTCAAACACGCTCTCCACCACGATGCTGGTGCCTCGCGCGATGCTCGCGGCCGTGCACATTTGGGCCTGCATATCCGTCGGGAAGCCGGGGTACGGGCCTGTCTCAATCAGGTGCATCTCCTTCGGACGCCCGGTGGTTTCCACCGTCAGCGCGTCCTCGTATACCGTGATCTGCGCGCCCGCTTCCCGCAGCTTGGCGGTGATGGCAAACAAGTGCTCCGGTATCACATTGCGCAGCGTGATCTTCCCCTGCGTCACCAGAGCGGCCACCATAAACGTGCCCGCAACGATGCGGTCGGGGATGCAGGTGTATGTGAAGCCGCTTAAGCGTTCCCGGCCTTCGATGCGTATAGTGCTTGTACCCGCGCCGCGCACCTTGCCGCCCATCTGGTTGATGACCTTCTGCAGCTCGACGATTTCCGGCTCGCGCGCCGCGTTATGGATCACCGTCTGCCCGGGTGCCAGCGACGCCGCCATCATCAGGTTTTCCGTCGCCCCCACGCTCGGGTAATCCAGGTGTATATCGCCGCCCCGCAAATGGCGGCCCTCGCAGATGATATGGCCGCCCGTCTCCGTCACGTTGACACCCAGGTTCTTAAGGCCCCTCAGGTGCAGGTCAATGGGACGGCTCCCGATCTCGCAGCCACCCGGATAGGTAAACCGGGCCATGCGGAACCGGGCCAGTATGGGCCCCATCATAAATATTGAAGAGCGAATCTCTTTCGCTAATCTGTCGGGCATCTCCCACCGCTGGGCGAGCCGTGTGTCGATGACCAGCCGGTCCTTTTCATATTCCACATGCGCACCGATATGCTCCAGTATGGAGAGCATGTTGTACACGTCCGAAATAGCCGGCCAGTTATAGACAATCACGGGTTCCTCAGTGAGCAATGCTGCGGCCAATATTGGAAGCGTGGCATTTTTGGCGCCCTGAACCTTCAGCTCGCCTTCAAGCCGCGCGCCGCCGTTGATAATCAGTTTAGTCATGTCAGACCCCCGCATAATCTTGCCTTACCATATTTTATGCGGGTTATGCCGAGATGTGTCTCAGGCGGCCCTGGTCTGACGGGAAACATTCAGCAGCACGCCGACGCTGCCCATAAACATGATCAGCGACGTGCGCCCCGCGCTGATGAACGGCAGCACCACGCCGGTGGGCGGCACAAGGCCCGTCACCACGCCGATGTTGATAAACACCTGTATCGCGATCAGCGCCGTAATGCCGGTGGCCAGCATCATGCCGAATGTATTGGGCGCGCGCAGCGCGATGCGGACGCCGCGCCATATCAGCAGGCCGAACACAATCAGTACCGCCAGGCCGCCGATGTAGCCCAGCTCCTCCACGATGATGGCGAATATGCAGTCCGACTCGCTGTACGGCAGGTACAAAAACTTCTGCCGCGAGTTGCCCAGCCCCAGGCCGAACAGCCCGCCCGAGCCGATGGAATACAGCGACTGTATCAGCTGGTAGCTTAAGTCCCCGGAATACTTCCACGGGTCGGTAAACGCCAGAATGCGGTTGATGCGGTATTCCAACGCCACCATCGCCACCACGCCGCCCGCTATGCCCAAAACGCCCATGATGCCGAATTGCAGCAGATTCGCGCCCCCCACCAGCACCATCACGAAAACCAGCAGCGCCAGCGTCACCACCGCGCTGAAGTTGGGCTGGAAGTACAGCAGCACCGCCGATATGGCCAGCAGCGCCAGGCCGGGCAGCATGCCGTATTTAAACGTGTTCATCCTGTCCTGGTGGAGGGATACGCTGCCAGCCAGGAACACGATGATCGCGAACTTTAAAACCTCCACCGACTGCAGGTCGAGGAAGTAAAGGTTCACCCAGCGCCGCGAGCCGTTGACCTCTATGCCCACGCCCGGCACAAACACCAGCAGCATCAGCAGCAGCGCGACGCCCAGTATGATATAGCGCAGCTTTAAGAATTTGTTGTAGTCGAAGAACATCGCGGCGATCATCGCCACCAGGCCGATGGCCGCGCCGCTCACCTGCTTCCAGAAGTAAAAGTACCCGTCGTAGTTGGTGTTAGGGCTGTTTTCCGCGACATAGAAGCTGGCGGAAAACACCATCACAATGCCGAACAGCACCAGCACGATGGTCAGGACAAGTAGCGTATAGTCAAACGGGCGCCTGCCCATGTTATCCCCCCTGGAATGAGTTGACAATACTCTTGAACACCCGCCCTCTCTCTTCAAAATCGGTAAACATATCGTAGCTGGCGCACGCCGGCGACAGCAGCACGTTCCAGCCTTCCTGCGCGATCTCGCGGCTCTTTAATACCGCTTCCTCAAAGCTGTCCGCCGTGTATATATTCTTAAAGCCCGCCTTCGCCGCGTCGCTTAATATCTTTTTCTGCGTGTCGCCTATGGCCACGATCGCGCGGATATTATCGCCAAAGCCCGCTATCAGCTGCTCGAAGCTGCTGTTCTTGTCGTATCCGCCCATGATGATCACCGTGGGCCGGGTCATGGCGGCGGCCGCCTTCTCGGTGGCGTCCGGGTTGGTGCCCTTGGAGTCGTTGATGTAGCGCACGCCGTCCAGCTCGCGCACGAACTCGATGCGGTGCTCCACGCCGGGGAACGTCATCAGCGTATGGCGGATCACATCCGGAGGAATCCTGTAACACCGGGCCAGCGCCGTCGCCGCCAGCGCATTCTCCAGGTTGTGCACGCCGGGTATCTTCACCTCGTCCGGCCGGCAGATAACATGCTTTCCGCCGTCCTCGGCGCTCACGATATTCCCTTCTTCTATAAATACGCCAAAGTCCAGCTCAACTTGCCGCGAAAACCAAATTATCCTGGAACGCGGCTGTTTTGCCATCCCGCGCGTGATGCCGTTGTCGTAGTTGAGCACGCAGAAATCGCCCGCCGTCTGGTTCTCGTATATGCGCGCCTTGGCCGCGATGTAATTTTCCATCGTACCGTAGCGGTTGAGATGGTCCTCGGTGATGTTGAGCACTGTGCACGCGTGCGGGCGGAACGTCTCGATGGTTTCCAGCTGCAGAGCCGCCGTCTCCGCGACCACGATATCGCCCTTTCGTGTTTTATCCGCCTCAGCCGCGATGGGCACGCCGATGTTGCCCAGCACAAACGTGTTGAATCCCGCGTTCTTGAATATCTCGCCCGTGAGAGCCGTCGTCGTCGTTTTGCCGTTGGTGCCGGTGATGGCGACGAACTCCGCCTGCGAAAACAAAAAGCCCAGCTCGATCTCGCCAATCACCTTTTTGCCGTCGCGCTGCGCCTTTGTGATAAAATCCAGATTTGTGGGCACTCCCGGGCTTAAGATCAGCGCGTCGGCTGCCTCCGCCACCGGTCCCGGGTCCGCGCCCAGTGCGAACTCCGCGCGCCCTTTGAACGCATCGAGCGCCCCGCTCGGAAATTCATCCTCCGTCTTGGCGTCGTACAGCACCACGCGGGCGCCGTGGTCCAGCAGCAGGCGGGCGCTCGCGATGCCGCTCTTCGCCATGCCGACGATCATCACCTTTTTCCCTCTGTAATCCATATTGCTCCCCCGTACTTCTCCCCCGTCAGTTGACCGACAATATCGCCACCAGGCACAGCAGCACCGTAATCATCATATAGAACGAGACGATCTTGGTCTCCGGCACGCCCTTGAGCTCAAAATGATGGTGGATGGGCGCCATCCTGAATATGCGCTTTCTGCGCAGCTTATACGAGCCCACCTGCAGTATCACCGACACGGACGTCAATACATACAGCAGCCCCGTAATCACCAGCAGCAGCTGCAGCCGCGACACGATGGCAATCACCGCGAGCGCCGCGCCCAGCCCCAGCGAGCCGGTATCGCCCATGAACACCTTGGCGGGATATGTGTTGAATCGCAAAAACCCGAGGCACGCGCCCGTCAACGCCGCCGCAAACACCATCATGTTGCTGATGCCCGCCGCCGCGAGGTCCAGCCCCGTCGTCACGTAAAGCTGGTACATGCCCAGCAGTATCACGGTATACGCCGCGCTGTTGATCATCGTCACGCCGGACGCAAGGCCATCCAGGCCGTCAATCAGGTTCACGCTGTTGACCATCGCCACCATCACGAACACCGTAAACGGCACGTACCAGCCGCCCAAATCCCATTCCAGCCCGCCGCCGGAAAACGGCACGACAATCTTGGAGCCGATGATGGGCGAGTTGTAGGCGTAAAAAGCCACGATAATCGCGATGCCCAGCTGCCCGATGATCTTCTGGTAGGCTTTCAGGCCCAGCGAGCGCTTTTTGATGATGATGATAAGGTCGTCCATCATGCCGATAAGTCCGTAGCCCAATGTCACGGCCAGCGCGAACCACACATACTCGAAGCTGCCCCGCGCAAATATCAGGGTAGCGGCAGTCAGCGCCACGAGTATGATGACGCCGCCCATGGTGGGCGTCCCCGCTTTGGATAGATGCGTCCGCGGCCCGTCGTCGCGCACCTGCTGTCCGAATTTCAGGCGCTTTAAGAGCGGCACGCCCACATAGCCCGCCGCCAGCGCAATGAAAAATGACGCCAGCACCGCATAGATAATGATGTCCATCGCTGTATTATCTCCTGTATGCCCGCACAAAACCGTGTGCCTTATTCGTCAGTCGACAGCAGCTCGGCCACGACCACTTTCTCATCGAAGGGGTATTTCACGCCGCCTATTTCCTGATACGTCTCGTGGCCCTTGCCCGCGAGCACGATGATGTCGTCGGGCTGGGCGCTGTGGATGGCGTAACGGATGGCCTCGCGCCGGTTTTCGATGCAGATGTATTCGCAGTCCGTATTTTTGATGCCCGCCTCGATCTCATCGATGATCTTGAGCGGGTCCTCCGTGCGCGGGTTGTCCGACGTGATCACCACATAAGAGGAGAGCTTTCCGGCGATTTCGCCCATGATGGGCCGTTTGCCCCTGTCGCGGTCGCCGCCGCAGCCGAACACCGTAATGATGCGGGCGCGTGCGAACTCGCGCACCGTCAGCAGCGTGTTCTCCAGACTGTCCGGCGTGTGCGCGTAGTCCAGTATAATCGTGAATGGCCGGTTGCCGGTATCCAGCACCTCAAAGCGGCCCGCCACGCTGGGCATCGCTTCCAGCCCCGTCTTGATGATCTCCGGGCCCACGCCCAGCAGCATGCAGGCGCTGGCAGCGGACAGCGAGTTGTAAACGCTGAATATGCCGGGAATCTTCAGTATCAGCGGCAGCATCCCCTGGCGGGTGCACAGGTCGTACGTCACGCCGCGCGGCGTGATCTCGATGTTGCGGGCATATACGTCCGCCTCCTCCTTGATGCCGTAAGTAAGCCACTGAACGCCTTCAATGCCTTCAATGATGCGCCCGGACGACGCGTCGTCCACGTTGACGGCCGCGCATTTGGCGTGATGAAACAGCTTTTTCTTGGCGTTCAGGTAGTTATCGAACGTGGCGTGAAAGTCCATATGGTCCTGCGTCAGGTTGGTGAACACCGCCACGTCGAACGTGATGCCTTCCACCCGGCGCAGCTCCAGCGAGTGGGACGACACCTCCATCACCACGGCTTCGCAGCCCTCGTCCGCCATCCGCCTGAGCAGCGCGAACAGGTCGGGCGATTCCGGCGTGGTTCTGTCGGTATGCAGCGTCTGCTGCCCGATCATGTTGACGATGGTGCCGATGAGGCCGGTCTTGATGCCCGCGCTCTCCAGCACCGACTTGATCATATACGTCGTGGTGGTCTTGCCGTTGGTGCCCGTGATGCCCACCATGCGGAGCTTCTCGTCGGGCCGCCCGTAGAATTCGCGGGAAATGAGCGCCATCGCGCGCCGGTCGTCGCCCACCAGCACCTGAGGTATCGGGATATCCAGCCTGCGCGTCACCACCAGCGCCGCCGCGCCGGCGTCCACTGCCGCCTGGGCGTAGTTGTGGCCGTCCGTCTTAAAGCCGCTGATGCAGAAAAAGAGCGCGCCGGGCTTCACCTTCCGGGAATCGTAAGCCACGCTCCTGATTTCCGTCTGGCCGTCGCCCAGAAGCTCCATGCCCTCGCTCAACAAATCAGCTAATTTCAACCGAATACCTCCTCAATTTCCCGCGCAGGCTTATGCGGCCCAACGCACAGCCGCAATTTAAAAACGGGATGTCCCGCAATTTCCTTGAGGATTATATCACAAAGCGAAAGGATTGTAACGCGAAATTTGTGCTGTATAGTTGACCGCCGGTCCGCCGTCTAGCCGCCGGTGAACTCCACCTTCACCTTGCTGCCCGCCGGCACCGTTTCTCCGGCGGCAGGGTTCTGATACGACGCTGTGCCGCCGCTTCCGGAAATCTCCAGCTTAAGGCCGAGTTCCTCCAGTATCCGGGCCGCCTCCATCACCGTTTTCCCCGATAGGTCCGGCACTGTCACATAGCCGGAGAGGTCGTCATCGCCGTACGGCGTCGTCATATCCAGCAGCACCGCCGTGCCCTTCACCACCGAAACGCCGGGCGCAGGCGTCTGTTTCTGCACCGTGCCCGTGCCGTTGGCTAGGAAATCAAGCCCCACGGCTTTCAGCGCGGCGATGGCCTCGGCATCCGTCTTGCCGTACACGTCGGGCACCACCACCTGCTCCGGCTCTCCCGCCTCGCCGTAGTCCCGCGGGACGCCCAGATACTGCAGCGTCTCCTCCAGCACCTGCTTCACGTAAGGCGCGGCCACCACGCTGCCGAAGTCCACCGCGACATTGGGCTCGTCGACGATAAACAGTATCGCCACCTTCGGGTCGTCCGCCGGCGCGAACGCGATAAACGACGCGATGTGCTTACCCGTCATCACCTGGTGGTTCTCGTCGTATTTCTGAGCGGTCCCCGTTTTGCCGCCCACGCGGTAGCCGGGGATGTAGCAGTTCCTGCCGCTGCCGTCTGTGACCACGCTTTCCAAAATGCTGCGCATCGTGGCGGAAGTTTCCGCGCTGATGGGCTGCGACACCACTTTGGGCTCATACTTTTCTATATAGTTGCCGTCGCCGTCCGTCATGCCCCGGACGAGCCTCGGCTGATATAAAAAACCGCCGTTCACCACTGCGCTGAATGAGGAGATCAGCTGCAGTGGTGTCACGGCTATAGATTGCCCGAACGCAATGCGGGCGAGGTCACTTTTTTTGACGTACTTCTCCCCCATGACGATGCCGCCCTGATCGGAGGGGAAGTCGATATTGGTCTTCTGGCCGAAGCCGAACTTGTATATATAGTCGTAGAACGTCTCGGTGCCCATGCCGAGGCCCATCTGCATAAACGCCACGTTGCACGAGTTCTGCACCGCCTCATACAGGTTCTGGTGCCCGTGCGAGCGCGGGAAACGCCAGCATTTGATGAGCCCGCCGTCCACCGTCAGCGTGCCGGAGCAGTTAAACGCCGCATTCGTATTGATGGCGCCGCTTTCCAGCGCAGACGCGCACGTCACCACTTTGAATGTGGAGCCCGGCTCGTACACGTCGGTGATCACCTTGTTGCGCGTCAGCTCGGTGAGCGTCGGGATATCGTCGCGCGGCGGGTGGTTGAGGTCGTAGTCCGGATAGCTGCCCAGCGCGAGTATATCGCCGTTATTCGGATCCATCATGATGGCGCTGACGCCCTTGGCGTTCTGCTGGACGTAGGCCTCTTCCATCGCTTTCTCCAGAAAGCTTTGCATCACCTCGTCCACCGTGAGCACCAGGTTGTAGCCGTCCACCGGCTCTATGTACTCTTTCTCCCCCAGCGGTATGCCGCGGCCGTCACGGTCAGCCTCCGAGATGATCTTGCCGTCCTTGCCGGAGAGGTATTTGTCGTAATAGGCTTCCAGGCCTTCCTGCCCGGTGCCGTCCTTGGACGTAAAGCCCAGCGTCTGCGTCAGAAACGCGCCGTTGGGGTAATAGCGCTTAACATCCACGGTGAAGTACACGCCCGGCAGGTCAAGCTCTCTCAGCTCGTCCGCCAACGCATCATCTATCTGGCGGGCAAGCCACACCTCCGACAGGTTGGCGGTGGCCTTCTCCCGCACCGTCTCCTCGTCCATGCCCAGTGTCTCAGCCAGAATGCTGACGATGGTGTCCACGTCGCTGCTTTTGATCTCAGACGGGCGCAGTACCACCGTATCCGCGTTGGCGCTCTGGGCAAGCACATTGCCGTTGCGGTCGAGTATGTTGCCGCGTTTCGCGGAAACCACCAGATTGCGGGTCTGCTGGCCCAGCGCCTTTTGCTGCAGCGTCTCGCCCTGCACAAAGACAATGATCGCCATCTTCACCGCGATAGCCAAAAACAATACAATGACCGCCGTCATCATGAACAGCAGTCTCTTTTTGGATTTGAGGGTTGGCAGTGGCACGCCGCCACGCTCCTTCCGGACCCCCCTGACCGGTTGCCTGTTTGCCATTGGCCGTTAGTCGATACCTATCTTCTGTTCCGGCGTCGGATACGTCATCCCCAGCTCGCCCACTGCCTTCTCCTGCACCTCGCTAAGATCGTCGTCCATCTCAATCTGAAGCTGCAGCTCGTCTATCTGGGCTTCCATCACCGCGATCTGCTTTCTCAGCTTCTCGTTCTGCGTTCCGACGGCGCACACGGCAGCGTATCGGGACACCAGAACGGCCAACGCGCAGAATGCGACGATCACCACGACAAGGGTGGATACGAGCCCTTTATGGGGCCTGACCTGCGCCGCCGTCACAGCTTTTGCGGCCGCAGTCCGAACAGCGGGTCTTGCGTTCGGCCGGACAACCGGTCTCGCCGGTGCTTTGGGCATCGTTTTCACGCCCGCGCCCGGTCTTGTCTGCCTCACAATATCGCTATTAATATATGCGACATTGCCCTGCATCTTGACAGACCGCCGGTCCATAGCCTTAGGCTGCGTCCATTCTTTTGTCCTGCTTGCGGCTGCCTGCATCAATCCCACCCCTGAAAAATTCACCCTGCTTTGCGCCGCGCTTCAAACACGCGCAGCTTGGCGCTTCTTGAGCGGCTGTTCTGCGCAATTTCCTCGTCCGTCGGCAATGCCGGCTTTTTGGTGACAACTTTTCCCATCGGCACCTTGCCGCATACGCACACCGGAAACTCCGGCGGACATTCGCACGGCTCTGCCAGATGCCGAAACGCCTGCTTGACGATCCGGTCCTCCAGCGAGTGAAACGTAATGACGGCCAGTCGGGCACCATCCCTCATCACAGCCGCGAAATCCGCAATAGCTGTTTTGATGGCGTCCAGCTCGCCGTTAACTTCGATGCGGAGCGCCTGAAAGGTTCTCCGCGCGGGATGCGGCCCGTCCTGGCGCGCGCCTTTGGGGACCGCCTTCTTGATAACCTCCACGAGATGGCCGGTGGTTTCAATGGGCCGCTCGCTGCGTTCCCTCACAATAAACTCAGCGATCCGCGCGGCCCATCTCTCCTCACCGTAATCCCGTAAAATTCGTTCAAGGTCTTGCTGCGAATACGTGTTGACCACGTCCGCGGCGCACATCTTATCTTTTATGTTCATGCGCATGTCAAGCCTTGAATCCTGGTTATATGAAAACCCCCTGTTACATTGGTCCAGCTGGAACGATGAGACCCCAAGATCCAGCACCGCCCCGTCTATCCCATCTATATCAAGCCCATTCAGTATGGACCTGATGTGCCGAAAATCATCGTGGACGCATACGAGGCTCTCTCCGAAAGCCTTCAGGCGCTCACGCGCCCTCTCCAGCGCATACTCGTCCTTGTCAATGCCGATCAGCCGCCCACCGGGCGTGATCTCTTCCAGTATTCTCTCGGCGTGGCCGCCGCCGCCCAGCGTACCGTCCACCACCGTCATGCCGGGCGCAAGGCGCAGAAACCGCACCGTCTCGTCCAGCAATACCGTCCTGTGCTCCATCGGCTATACACCGTAAGGCCCGACGTATTTCGCAAGGTCGTCGCTGTCGATCTCCACCGTCATTTCCGCTTCCCACTTTTCCTTCGCCCAGATCTCCGCGCGGTTGGACGCGCCGATCATCACGACTTCCCTGTCGATACCCACTCTGTCGCGCAGGTGCTGCGGCAGCAGCACGCGGCCCTGTTTGTCCGGCTCGCACTTGCAGGCGCTGGCGAATATCATGCGCACATAGCGCTGGGCTTTCATGTCTGACTGCGGAATGGCGTTCAGCTTGTCCGCGAACTTCTGCCATTCTTCCTCGGAGTAAACCGAGAGATAATCGCCGCTTAGGTACGTGACATAAAACGGATCGCCCAGCTCCACCCTCAGCTTGGAGGGAACAGCCAAACGGCCCTTCTCATCCACACTATGATAGTATGTCCCGATCAACGTTCCCTTCACGGTTTGCTCCCCTGCAGCCGGACTTTTAAACCTTCGCCGGATTCCATTCTGGTGTATATATACCCACTATATCACCACTTGAAACCCGATGCCACCATTCTCCCCCATTTTTCCCCACCTGTCAACTAGTTTATTCGGTGTTAATCAAATAAATCCTTCCTGAATTCAAAAGAAAACCAAACAAAAAATTCAAAATTGTGGTTGCCATTCCCGCATCCACAATATATGGTGGAGAACATATTTTTGTCGGAAATATGTTTGCATAAATATGAATTTTTGTGATTGGTGAAACGGGCTGCGCTGTGGTATATAATGAAAGAAACAGCCCCTGCTGCAAAACGCAGAATTCAAAGGAGAAGTTGCGATGAACGATATAATCGACGTGGTGGTTTTGAATGAAAACCCAGGCGGGGCTGACGGCGGCGATAAAAAGCCGCTGAGCCGAAGAACCAGGCTCATCATCGGCATCGCGGCGGCGGTGGTGCTCGCCGCGGCGGGCGTCATAGCGCCGATGCTGGTATATACCGGCGGGTCGGCGGCACTGACGGTTACGGTGTTTTCCGGCGGCGCCGCGGAAGTGATGCTCAAACCCGGCGTCGAGACGGCGCTTAACGCATTTCTGGCCTCGGGCGGCGACGTGCCCGGATATCCGCTGCGCATCGACGCGTCCGCGGATACGATCAGCGTGTCGGCGGACGGCGGGTCGCTTTTTACGTGGAGCGCGCCGGATAATGTCAAAACCGACCGGGGCTCCTCCTGGGAAGTAAAGCCGGGCGAAACGGTATTCTGGTCGCCTTACGCCAATCCCGA
>ENA-UOUL01004918-UOUL01004918.1-bioreactor-metagenome-genome-assembly--contig:-NODE-4918-length-11940-cov-3.786142_pt1 | contig 11940 bp, 10 predicted proteins | sample MGYA00249838_ERZ747220 | MGnify/ENA primary metagenome ERZ747220 (study PRJEB28778, sample SAMN05720191) | bioreactor metagenome | isolation source: Anaerobic biogas reactor | place: USA:Washington...
TTGTTGAGCGAACCCTGGATGGCGCCCTCGAGCGCGCCCAGCACCGCGCGGATGTCCTTCGCGGCGACATCGGTCGCGTTGGCGATGTGGGCCACCAGGCCCGACTTGGTCAGCGGTTCCTTGATCGCCTTCGGCGCCGCGGGCTTGGCGGCCTTCTTCGGGGCTGCCTTCTTGGTCGTGGCCTTCTTCTTTGCCATGGGTTTTGTGTTCCCTCGTCAGTGTCTGTGGTCTGCGTATTGTCGTGGCCGAACATCGCCGGCAGGCGCAATGTAGGACATCCACAACCTGCCGCCAATAGGAAATCGCGAAAAAACAGCGCTCATTCGCATCCGGCGAGAATCCTCGCCCCTCTCCGCCGCCGGGGTGGCCAGCGCCACCAGCCCGCGGCCACCAGCACCGCGAACAGGGTGTAGGCCAGCACGAACGCCCACCACGGGGCGTCGAAGAAGATCAGCCGCGACAGCCAGTACTGGATGAAGGATTCGCCGTAAGTGTCCTGACCGGCACGGGTTCGCAGCGCCTGTTCCCAGGTGGTGAGCGGGCACAGCCGGCCCAGCCAGGCCTGCAGCGCGATCACCAGCGCGAGCGCCAGGTGCACGCTGCGCAGCGCGTATCCCCGCACCCAGCGCCAGCCCCGCACGCCGCCCACCGGCACCGCCAGCGCGACCAGCACCACGAACGCCACCACCCCCGCGTGCAGGACCAGGACCGCGTCGGCGAGCAGGGCAGCCAGGGCGGGCGTCATGCGCGCACGCGCCGGCTCAGTCGTCGTCCTGGCGCGGCCGCCAGGCGGCCGCGAGCGCCTGCTGCACCTGTGGCGGGACCGGCTCGTAGTGGCTGAAATCAAGGGTGTAGCGGCCGCGACCGGCGGTCACTGACTTGAGCTCGGCGGCATAGCCTTCCAGTTCCGACAGCGGCACCTGGGCGCTCACCACCACCTCGCCGCCGCCGGTGGCGTCGGTGCCGGTGATGCGCGCGCGCTTGGCCGCCAGGCCGCCGCTGATGTCGCCCATGCACGACTCGGGCGCGTGCACCTCCAGGTCGACCACCGGTTCGAGCACCTGCGGCCGGCCCTTGAGCACCGCGTCGAGGAACGCCTTGCGGCCGGCCACGACGAAGGCCACTTCCTTGCTGTCGACTGGATGGTGCTTGCCGTCGTACACCACCACCCGCAGGTCCTGCATCGGGAAGCCGGCGATCGCGCCCGAGCGCAGCGCCTGGCGCACGCCCTTCTCCACCGCGGGCAGGAACTGCGAGGGGATCACGCCGCCCTTGACCTCGTCCACGAACTCGAATCCGGCCCCGCGCGGCAGCGGCTCGACCCGCAGGAACACCTCGCCGAACTGGCCGGCGCCGCCGGTCTGCTTGCGGTGGCGGTAGTGGCCTTCTGCTGGCGCAGAGATGGTCTCGCGGTAGGCGATGCGCGGCGGGCGGGTGCGCACCTCGACCCCGAAGCGGTCGCGCAGGCGGTCGATCTGCACCCGCAGGTGCAGGTCCGACAGGCCGCGCACGACGGTCTCGCGGGTCTCCTCCTCGTGCTCGACGTGGAAGCACGGGTCCTCCTCGGCCAGGCGCTGCAGCGCGGTCGCCAGCTTCTGCTCCTGGCCCTTGCTGCCGGCCTCCACCGCCAGCCCGAACATCGGCGTGGGGAAGGCCACCGGCGCGAGGTGGATGTGGTCCTCGTCGTGGCTGTCGTGGAGCACCGCGTCGAAGTGCAGTTCCTCGACCTTGGCCACCGCGGCGATGTCGCCGGGCACCGCCTCGTCGATCTCGACGTGCTCCTTGCCCTGCAGCCGGAACAGGTGCGCGACCCGGAACGGCTTGCGCCCATCGTCGACGAACAGGCGGCTGTCGCGGCGCACCGTGCCCTGGTAGACGCGGAACACGCCGAGCTTGCCGACGAACGGATCGTGCAGGATCCGGAACACGTCGGCGACCACGTGCGCGTCCGGATCGGGCGTGGTCGCGAACGGCTGCGCGTGCGCGCCGGTGCCCTTCACGAAGGGCGGCGGGTTGGCCTCGCCGGGATGCGGGAACAGGCGCGCGGCGATGTCGAGCAGCTCGCGCACGCCGGTGCCGGTGCGGGCGGAGACGAAGCACACCGGCACCAGGTGGCCCTCGCGCAGGCACTGCTCGAAGGCGTCGTGCAGCTCGTCGCCGCGCAGACCGGCCTCGCCGAGCTCGAGATAGTGCTCCATCACCGTCTCGTTGATCTCGACCACCTGGTCGAGGATCCGCCGGTGCCAGTCGGCGACCGGGCCCAGGTCGCTGTCGCCGTCGGCCTGGCCGAAGCAGTCGACCACCCGGGCGCCGGCGGCGGGCAGGTTGAGCGGCAGCATGCAGGTGCCGAAGGCCTCGCGCAGCTGGTCGAGCACGCGACCGGGGTCGGCGCCGTCGGCGTCGATGCGGTTGATGGCGATCGCGCGGCACAGGTTGCGCTCCTTCGCGCGCGCCATCAGCCGCCGGGTGCCGTGCTCGACGCCGCCCGCGGCATCGACCACCACCAGCGCGGTGTCCACCGCCGCCAGCGCCGCGAGCGCCGGGCCGCGGAAGTCGGGATAGCCGGGAAGGTCGACGAGGTTGAGATGGACCGGCCCCCCGGGGCCGGCCGCGTGGCCGAGGCTGGCGATCGCGGCGTCGATCGAATGCCCGCGCTGCCTCTCCACCGGATCGAAGTCGGACACGGTGTTGCCGCGTTCGACGGTGCCTGCCGTCTGGATCGCGCCGCCGGCATGCAGCAGGGCTTCGAACAGGGTGGTCTTGCCGGCGCCGGGGTGGCCTGCCAGGGCCACGTTGCGGATCTGTTGCGTCGAGTGGGGCATGGGGCCGATCCTCCCTTGCTGGGGCCGGCCGCCGGCCGGCGTTTGCGGGGAGATCCGCGCCGCGGCCCGGGCGCCGTGGTCCCGTTCCGCGGGCGGATCCGCTTGCGGCCGTCATGGCAGTCCACGGGAGGAGGAACGCTGCCGAGCGAGCGCTCGCTCGAGGGGCGTCATGGCGGGGGGCCACCTTATCGCGTCACCGCCGCCACGGCGCGTTGCGTCGCAGCATGCCGCGTCCACCCACGCCGCGGTAACGCCGTGGCGGTTAGCTTGCGAAGATTGCCGAACCGACAGGAGCGAACACGATGGGCATTTCACGCAAGGCGACCGCGCGCTGGGAAGGCGACCTCAAGACTGGCCGCGGCAGCCTCACCACCCCGGCCAGCGGCCTGCTCGACGGCACCCGCTACGGCTTCAACAGCCGCTTCGGCGAGGAGAAGGGCACCAATCCCGAGGAGCTGATCGCGGCTGCCCACGCTGGCTGCTTCACCATGGCGCTGTCGGCCAAGCTCACCGAAGCCGGCCATCCGCCGGAGTGGCTCGAAGGCACGGCCGCGGTGGACCTCTCGCTCGAGGGCGGACCCACGCTCAGCGCGATCCGCTTGGGCATGAAGGCCAAGGTGCCGGGGCTGGACGAGAAGACCTTCCGCGCGATCGCCGACGACGCCAAGCAGAACTGTCCGGTGTCCAAGGCGCTGAGCGCGGTGCCGATCACGCTGGAGGCGGAACTGCTTGGGTAGCGGCCCGCGTGCGGCGCTGATGGTGCACGGAGGCGGGGGCGGCGGCTGGGAATGGAACATCTGGAGGGGCGTGTTCGAGGCCCGCGGGGTGCGCGTGTGCGCACCGGACCTGCAGCCCTCGCCGCTGGGGCTGGCCGCGACCGGCCTCGACTTCTATCTCGCCCAGGTACGCCAGGCGCTGCGCCGGCTGCCGCGCCCGCGCGCCCTGGTCGGCGCCAGCCTTGGCGGGCTGCTGGCGCTCGAGTGCGCCGGCGAGGCCGATGCGCTGGTGCTGGTCAATCCGCTGCCGCCCGCGCCCTGGCATGCGCAGCTGCCGCGGCGCGAATGGCCGGACGTCATCCCCTGGCAGCGCGACGCGCGCCTGACCGGGACCCGGCGCGCGCTGCCCGACGCGGACGAGGCGACCGCGTTGTTCGCGTTCCGCCACTGGCGCGACGAGAGCGGGCGCGCGATGCGCGAGGCCCATGCCGGGCGCCAGGTGCCGCATCCGCCGTGCCCGGCGCTGTACGTGGCCTCGATGGTCGACGACGACGTGCCGCCCGCGCTCACCGCCGCCCTGGCCAGCGAGCACCAGGCCTCGCTGCTGCGGGCGTCGGCGGTCAGCCACGTCGGGCCGCTGCTCGGGCGCGGTGCCGCCGACTGCGCCACGCAGGTCCTGGCCTGGCTGTCGGCGCGTTGAGCGCCACGGGCCGGCCGCGGGATTCAGGTCCGCGTTAGCGGTGCTTGCCTAGCGTGGACCGGCGCGCCCTTCGTCCACGCGCCGGAACCAGCACGATGAAGCTCCAGGCGACCTGCCTTGCCGCCGTCCTCGTTCTCGTCGTCGCCACGGGCACCGCCTCCGCCCAGGGCGGTCGCGAGTACGACGGACCGTATGGCGACTCTCCCCACCGCACCCCCGGGCCGCGTGGCGGCGACTGGCGCGGCTCTGATCCGCAGCCGCAGTACGCGTGGGCGCGGGTGCTGCGCGTGGACCCGGTGCTCGACGGGTACGCCCGGCCCACGCGGTCGGCGCGCGACTGCCAGGTGCGCCGCGACGGGTACGTCCATCGCGACGATCCGTACGACGGGTACGGTGGCGGGTACGATCCCGACGCGCGCCGCCGCGACGATAACGGCCGCCTCGCCGCCAGCGTGCTCGGCGGCATCGCCGGCGCCGTGCTGGGCAGCCGGTTCGGCGACGGCAGCGGCCAGCTGATCGGCACCGCGGTCGGCGCCGGGGCTGGCAGCGCCATCGGCCGCCGCGTCTACGAGACCCGCCGGCGCGGGCCCGAGCACGTGGTCACCGTCTGCGACCCGGAACCCTACGGCGACCGGTACGCCGGCGACGGTGGCCATGACCCGCGCGACGTGGTCGCCTACGACGTCACCTACGAGTACGGCGGGCGCGAGTACGTGACCCGCACCGACCACCACCCCGGCGACCGCATCCGGGTGCAGGTGGACGTGCGCGCGGTGCCGTAGCCGCGGCGTGCCCCGCGCTGCGCTCAGCGCGGTGCCGGCGCGTTCCAGTCGAGCGTGCCGGTGACGACCGTCTGCACCTGGCCGCCAGACCACACCTCGCCGTCGCCGTCGACCTCGAGTTCGAGGCAGGCATCGAAGCCGACCTCGCGTCCCTGGTTCACCCGGTAGCGGCCGTCGCGGCCGGGCAGGGCGTCGCGCGAGGCCAGCCAGGCCGCGAGGGTGGCGTTGGCCGCACCGGATGCGGCGTCCTCGAAGCAGCGCCCCGCGCCGACCCAGGCGCGCACGGCGAGGTCGTACGCGCGAGCCTGGCAGCGCGCGTACACGCACAGGCCCATGCTGCCCGTGCCTTGCGCCAGGCGTTCAATCGCCGCCCAGTCCGGGGCTGCGCTGCGCAGCGTGGCCTCGTCGGCCAGTTCGGCCAGCCACCAGCGGCGGCCGCCGTCCATCAGCACCGGCGGCAGCGCGCCGCGCGCCAGGCCCGCCAGCGCATCGGCCAGCCGCGCATCGTCGGCGTCGGCCACTTCGGCGACCCGCGCCCGCGGCGTGCGGATCGCGATCGTGCGCGCGGCTCCGGCGCCGCGCACGCGCAGCGGCAGCAGGCCGGCCACGCCTTCCTGCACCAGATGCCCGTCGACGGGCTGCGCGAGGCCGGCCTCGAGCACGGCGTGCGCGGTGCCGACGCTGGGATGGCCGGCGAAGGGCACCTCGCGCTGCGGACTGAACATGCGCAATGCGTAGCTGGCATCGGGCGCGGTCGGCGGGAACACGAACGTGGTCTCGGGCAGCCGCGTCCAGCGCGCGATCGCCTGCATGGCGGCATCGTCCAGGCCTTCGGCGTCCAGGACCACGGCCAGTGGATTGCCCACCCCGGGGCGGTCGGCGAAGACATCGAGCTGCAGGTAGCGTCGGGACATGGCGAGCGCGGCGGACGAAGGGGCGCGCAGCTTAGCAAGCCGCGCCGCATGCATTGCCGCGGCATGCCCGCGCCACGGCGCCCGCGGCTGGCGATCCGGTTAGAATCCGCGCTGCGCCCGCATGCCGGGCGTTCCCGCCCGTTTCGCTGGACCTGCCACTTCATGCCTTCCTCTCCGATCGGCACGCCCTGGGTCGTGCTCAAGTTCGGCGGCACGTCGGTGTCGCAACGCCATCGCTGGGACACGATCGGGCAGTTGGCGGGCAAACGTGCCGAGGAATGCGGCGGTCGCGTGCTGGTGGTGGTCTCGGCGCTTTCAGGTGTGACCAATGAGCTGACCGCGATCGCCGGCGGCGCCGACGACGCGGGCGCGCGGGTCGATGCGCTGGTCGAGCGCCATCGCGCCTTCGCCCGGGAACTCGGCCTGGAGCCGGATGCGGTGCTGGGCGGGCGCCTGGCGGCGCTGCGCGCGCTGCTCGACGATGCGCGCGCGCCCGGCCGCCGCCTGGACTGGCAGGCCGAGGTGCTGGCGCAGGGCGAACTGCTCTCCTCGACCCTGGGCGTGGCCTACCTGCGCGCGCAGGGCCTGGATTTCGGCTGGACCGACGCGCGCGACTGGCTGGATGCGATCGAACTGCCCAACCAGAGCGACTGGGGCCGGCGCCTGTCGGCCTCGTGCCGGCGCGAGGCCGACGACGACTGGCGCGCGCGCTTCGCCGCCCAGCCGAGCCGCCTGCTGTTGACCCAGGGCTTCATCGCCCGCCATCCCGGGGGCGGCACCGCGGTGCTCGGCCGCGGCGGTTCGGACACGTCGGCGGCGCTGTTCGGCGGGCTGCTGCGCGCGCGCCGGGTGGAGATCTGGACCGACGTGCCGGGCATGTTCACCGCCAACCCCCGCGAGGTGCCCGACGCGCGCCTGCTCACCCGGCTCGATTACGCCGAGGCGCAGGAGATCGCGACCACCGGCGCCAAGGTGCTGCACCCGCGCTCGCTCGGCCCGTGCCGGGTCAGCGGCGTGCCGATGGCGATCCTCGACACCACCCGACCCGAGCTGCCGGGCACGCGCATCGACGCCGACGCCGCCCACGTGCCGGGCGTCAAGGCGATCAGCCGCCGCAACGGCATCGTGCTGGTGTCGATGGAAACGGTGGGCATGTGGCAGTCGGTCGGCTTCCTGGCCGACATCTTCGAGCGCTTCCGCCGCCACGGCCTGTCGGTGGACCTGATCGGTTCGGCCGAGACCAACGTCACCGTCTCGCTCGACCCGAGCGAGAACCTGGTCAGCACCGACGTGCTGGCGCGGCTGTCCGAGGACCTGGCCCAGGTCTGCCGGGTCAAGGTGATCGCGCCGTGCGCGGCGATCACCCTGGTCGGCCTGGGCATGCGCTCGCTGCTGCACAAGCTCTCGGACGTGTGGGCCACGTTCGGCCGCGAGCGGGTGCACCTGATCTCGCAGTCGTCCAACGACCTCAACCTCACCTTCGTCATCGACGAGGCCGACGCCGACGGCCTGCTGCCGGTGCTGCACGCCGAGTTGATCGATTCGGGCGCGATGCCGGTGTACGAGACCGGGGTGTTCGGCCCGCGCTGGAAGGACATCCTCGGCACCGTGCGCCCGCGGCCCGATCCCTGGTGGCGCGGCGAGCGCGAGCGGTTGCTGGCGCTCGCCGCCGACGGCACGCCGCGCTATGTCTACCATCTGCCCACGGTGCGCACGCGGGCGCGCCAGCTGCTGGGCGTGGAGTCGGTGGACCGGCGCTACTACGCGATCAAGGCCAACCCGCATCCGGCGATCCTGCGCGCGCTGGTGGCCGAAGGGTTCGGGCTGGAGTGCGTGTCGCTGGCCGAGGTCGGGCACGTGTTCGCCAGCGTGCCGGGGCTGGATCCGGCGCGGGTGCTGTTCACGCCGAGCTTCGCCCCCGTCGACGAGTACGCCGGCGCGTTCGAGCGCGGGGTCACCGTCACCGTCGACAACTGCGAGCTGCTGCAGCGCTGGCCCGACGTGTTCCGCGGCCGCGGCGTGTGGCTGCGCATCGACCTGGGCTTCGGCGACGGCCACCACGAGAAGGTCACCACCGGGGGCAAGGCCTCGAAGTTCGGCCTGGCCGCGTCGCGGGTCGAGGAATTCGAGGCGCTGGCGCGCGCCCTGGACGTGCGCATCACCGGCCTGCACGCGCACCTGGGCAGCGGCGTGGAAACGCGCGAGCACTGGCGCGAGATGGTCGACGCGATGGCCGGCTTCGCGCGCCGCATCGGCACCGTGGAGGTGCTCGACATCGGCGGCGGCCTGCCGGTCCCGTATGCGGCCGACGACGAGCCGTTCGACCTGGAGGACTGGGGCGCCGGCCTGGCCGACGTCAGGAAGGTGCACCCGGGCTTCGAGCTGGCGATCGAACCGGGCCGCTTCCTGGTGGCCGAGGCCGGCGTGCTGCTGGCGCGCTGCAGCCAGGTGGTGGAGAAGGACGGCGTGCACCGGGTGGGCCTGGACGCGGGCATGAACGCACTGATCCGGCCGGCGCTGTACGACGCTTGGCACGACATCGTGAACCTGGACCGGATCGGGGACGGGCAGCTGCGCGACTTCGACGTGGTCGGGCCGATCTGCGAATCCAGCGACGTGTTCGGCCGCCGGGTGAAGCTGCCGGCGGCGACCGCGCCCGGCGACGCGATGCTGGTGGCCGACACGGGCGCCTACGGCCATGTCATGGCCAGCACGTACAACCTGCGCTCGCTGCCGGTGGAGGACATCATCGAATGAGCCAGTGGCAGTTCAATCGCGACGCGATCGGCGCCTTCCGCTTCCTGCGCAGCGGATTCGATCCCGCCAGCGGGGTGGCGCGGCTGGTCTATGCCTTCGACGACGGCCCCGAGCTGGTCGAGACGGTGAGCCTGCCCGGCGCGCCGTTCGCGCTCGACGGCGCCCGCGCCGCCGCGGCCGGGCGCGCGCTGCGGCTGCTGCACCTGGTTGCCGGGGTGAGCTACTACAAGGCCGCGGTGCCGGCGACGATCACGGTCGAGGACGGCGGGCTCGACGCCGCCAGTGCGGCATTGCTGGAGGAGATCTACCTCAGCGGGCTGGGCGAGTTCGCGTACCGCAACGGGCTGGACCTGCACGGGCGGATCCGCTTTCCTGCGGCCGACGGGCCACCATCCCGGCCCTCCCCCGCGAACGGGGGAGGGAGCGATGCGGACGGGGGCAGCGCGCCGGCGCTCGGCCTGCGCGAGCACGCGCTGGTCGCGATCGGCGGAGGCAAGGATTCGCTGGTCAGCATCGAGGCGCTGCGGGCGCTGGGCGTCGAGCAGACCGTGGCCTGGATCGGCGGCTCGCAGCTGATCCGCGCCTGCGCCGGGCGCACCGGCCTGCCGATGCTCAACATCGGCCGCCAGCTGGCGCCGGAGCTGTTCGACTACAACCGCCAGGGCGCGTGGAACGGACATATCCCGGTGACCGCGGTGAACTCCGCCATCCTCGCCTTCGCCGCGGTGGTGCTGGGCGTGGACCAGGTGGTGTTCTCCAACGAGCGTTCGGCCAGCTACGGCAGCATGATCCTCGCCCCGGACGGCAGCGTCACCGGCGAGGTGAACCACCAGTGGTCCAAGGGCTGGGCGTTCGAGCGCGCCTTCGCCGCGCACCTGCGCTCGCACGTGGCCGCGGACCTGCGCTACTACTCGCTGCTGCGGCCGCTGAGCGAGCTGGCGGTGGCGCGCCAGTTCGCGCAGCTCGATGCCTACGACGGCCACTTCTCCAGCTGCAACCGCAATTTCCACCTGCTTGGCGAACGCCCGGTCAACCGCTGGTGCGGGGTGTGCCCGAAGTGCCACTTCGTGTTCCTGGCGCTGGCGCCGTTCATGCCCAAGCCGCGCCTGGTCGGGATCTTCGGCCGCAACCTGCTCGACGATCCGGCCCAGGTCCCGGGCTTCGATGCGCTGCTCGAATACCGCGACCACAAGCCGTTCGAATGCGTCGGTGAAGGCCGCGAGTCGCGCGCGGCGATGGCGGCGCTGGCCGCGCGCCCGGAGTGGCGCGAGGACGCGGTGGTGGCGCGCTTCGCGCGCGAGATCGCGCCGCAGCTGGGCGCGGACGAGGTCGACGTCGACGCGCTGCTGGCGCCGAAGGGCGAGCACGGCATCCCCGCGCCGCTGTGGGAGCGGCTGCGTGAACGCTTCGCGGCCTGACATCGCCTCGCTCGCCGGGCGCCGTGTGGCCCTGTGGGGCTGGGGGCGCGAGGGTCGCGCCGCCTACGCAGCCCTGCGCGCGGCGGCCGACGGCCTGCCCGCTGGCGGCGGCGACGACCGCTTCCCGGCCACGCTGACGCTGTTGTGTTCCGAAGCCGAAGCGGACGAGGCGCGGGCGCTGGGTGACGCGCGCCTGCGGGTGGAGACGCAGGCCAGCGCGGAGCGGCTGTCCGCGTTCGACGTGGTGGTGAAGTCGCCGGGCATCAGCCCCTACCGGCCGGAGGCACTGGAAGCCGCATCACGCGGCACGCGCTTCCTCGGCGGCACCGCGCTTTGGTTCGCCTCGCGCCCGGACGCGACCACGCTCTGCGTCACCGGCACCAAGGGCAAGAGCACCTCGTCGGCGCTGCTGGCGCACCTGCTGCGCGCGGGCGGCCACCGCACCGCGCTCACCGGCAACATCGGCCAGCCGCTGCTGGAAGTGCTCGACGGCCAGGCCGAGTACTGGGTGGTGGAACTGTCCAGCTACCAGACCGGCGATGTCGCCGCCGCCGGCGTGCCGCCGCAGGTGGCGCTGGTGACCAACGTCTTCCCCGAGCACCTGGACTGGCACGGCAGCCATGAGCGCTACGTGCGCGACAAGCTCGCGCTGGTCACCGGGGCGCACCCGCGCATCGCCGTGCTCAATGCGGCCGATCCGCTGCTGGCCGAAGCCGGGCGCGGCCTGCCGCGCAGCGAAGTGCGCTGGTTCGGCCACGCCGATGGCTGGCACCTGCGCGGCGACGTGCTGTGGCGGGGAGGCCGGGAGGTGCTCGACACCCGCGGCGTGCCGCTGCCCGGCCGCCACAACCGCGCCAACCTGTGCGGCGTGCTCGCCGCGATCGAGGCGCTGGGCCTGGACGCGGTGGCGCTGGCGCCGCATGCGGCGGGCTTTCGCCCGCTGCCGCACCGGCTGCAGTCGCTGGGCGTGCGCGACGGCCTCGAGTACGTCAACGATTCGATCAGCACCACGCCGCATGCCAGCCTGGCGGCGCTGGAGGTGTTCGTCGGGCGCCCGGTGGCGATCCTGGTCGGCGGGCACGACCGCCACCAGCCGCCCCTCGTCGAGCACCAGCGCCCGGTGCGCGTATTCCGCCGCTGCCCACGTGCAGTGCGTGATGACAACCACCGTCGTGCCCTCGCTGTTGAGCCGCACGAGCAGGTCCATCATCGCGCGCTGCTGGAGGCCATCGAGTCGCAGCTGGAAAGCGGCGAGCCCCCGGCCACCCGGGCGGTCTATAACAAGCTGAGTCTGGTCGGCTACGAGCGGGAAGAGATCCTGCAGATGATGGCCCTGGTCCTGGCGGGGCTGATCGTGGTGCTGCTGATGGTGGTACAGGAGATCAGGGTGCTGTTCGACACCGTGAAATCCACTTTCGGACTGTAGGTGCAACGCAATGGAGATCATCCGGATTGTCGGCGTGGCGCTGACGGCGGCGGCGCTGGCGCTGTTGCTGCGGCAGCAAAAGCCCGAGTATGCGCTGGCGCTGTCCCTGGTCGTGACGGTGGGCATCTTTTCGGTCATCCTGCCGCCGCTGCGTGAAACGCTGTTGCCCGTTACGGGGGTGGCACTTGATAGCCCCAGAGCTTTACGAGTCTGAGGACCTACCGTACCTGTAGTGCTGATACCATTATTCCGTTGGAACTTGATAACCGCGGAATATGTTTTTGATCCGAAGATACCATCGGCATCTCCGCACCAATAGCCCCAATTGTTTAGAGTCTGCTGCAGTTTTATTACATTATCACCGCGTGATCCCCAATAGAGGGTAGAGTCTGCGGCAACAGCCTG
>ENA-UOUL01004919-UOUL01004919.1-bioreactor-metagenome-genome-assembly--contig:-NODE-4919-length-11938-cov-5.896467_pt1 | contig 11938 bp, 11 predicted proteins | sample MGYA00249838_ERZ747220 | MGnify/ENA primary metagenome ERZ747220 (study PRJEB28778, sample SAMN05720191) | bioreactor metagenome | isolation source: Anaerobic biogas reactor | place: USA:Washington...
CCGGCAGTAAGGCGCAAAAGAGGTGAGAGAACCATGAAACAGAACATTCATCCCAAGTATGAGACGGCCACGGTGCGCTGTGTTTGCGGCGAAACCTTTGAAACCGGCAGCGTGAAAAAAGAGATGCGCGTGGACATCTGCTCCAAGTGCCATCCCTTCTACACCGGCAAGCAGAAGCTGGTGGACACCGGCGGACGCGTGGAGCGCTTCAAGCGGCGTCTGGAGGCCCAGAAGCAGGACTGATTTTTTCCGCATTCAAAAGGCCGTCCCTAAAAACACAGGGGCGGTTTTTTGTCATTCTTCCAAAGCCATCTCTATAAGCTTCACCAGGGTGTTGCGGTTTCGGGTGGTGGCGGCAAGGCCCAGCCTGCGCTCCAGAAAATTGTTGCTCAGCTTGCTGCGGGCAGCGCTGCCGGGGATAAACAGATAGGCGGCCCGTGGGGTGATCATAAGGCGCTCCTCGCCAAAATCCACCGCCTCAAGGGCCCGGGCCTTTTCCGGATCCAGCGCGCCCTGCCACTGGGTGTAAAATACCCGGTCCTGCGCCAGATCCGTAAAGGGATTTTCCGCCAGCACCGCGCGCACTTCAGCCGGGGTTTTCACAATGACGGCCAGGTCCGGGCCGATCTGCTCCCGGATGATCCGGCGCACCGCCTGGGCGGCCTCCTCCTGCATAAGGGCCGTTTTCAGGATGACGTTGCCGCTTTGTATCCAGCTGCGCGCGCCGGGGAAGCCATGGGCCGCCAGGGCCTGGCGCAACTGCGCCATGGGCACGCGGTTTTTGCCGGTGGGGGTGACGCCCCTGAGCAGCGCGATATAGGTATGCATGTTGTTTCCCTCCTGCCGCTGTGAGCAGCTTGAGTCATCATACCCGGGGGTTATGCCTGAATGAGGGAATGCTCCTTCAGGATGGTGAAACTGCCGTCCGCCTCCTGGCGGGACAGCTTAAGCCCCCTGACTTCCCCCGCCCGGGGGGAAAAGCGGGCCCTGGCCGCCTGAAGCAGGGCCTGATCGATGCCCTCCTCGTGTGAGGCCAGGGTGATGTGGGGCTGATAGCAGCCCCCGGACAGGCTGGTGAAGGCGTCCGCGTGCTCATCGTGCCGGGCGTGAAACCGGCGGTGGAAGCGTATAAGCTCAGGCGCCTTGGGCAGGCAGGCCAGCACCTGGGGGTTTAGCAGGATGATCTCGCCAAGCTGTACCCGGAAGGGTTTGAACCGGGGCGCCATTTCCGAAAAGTAGTTTAAAAGGGGCGCCTCCTGCCAGAGGTAGTGGCCCAGGGTGATGTGGGGATAGACAGGAGGGCTTATCAGGGCGCCCGAGAGGGCCTTCAGCCAGCCTTCCGTCTCCTCATCAAAGGTCCAGATGACCGACAAGTCGCGCATGGGCGCCTCCTTCATGTGAACAATTCGTGTCATTATAGCTAAAAACGCCTCCAAACGCCACATTTCCTCTTGCTCCTCCGGCGCCATCGGGTATAATGTTCCCATGGCGCAGCGGTTCTTTCCGCGGGCCTTAAGGAGGATATTGTGTTGAATTCCATCGAAGATAACAAGGCCAACCGGCCCCCTGACATCGGCGGCCAGGCCGTCCTGGACGGGGTGATGATGAAATCCCCGGAGTATATCGCCATCGCCGTGCGCCGGGAAAATGGCGACATCGTGGTGAAAAGGCAGCCCTATGCCGCCCCCAGCAAGAAGCACGCCTGGATGGGCAAGCCCATCATCCGCGGGGCGGTCAACATGGGCCTGATGATGAAACTGGGCGTAGGCGTCCTCCAGGACAGCGCGGACATGAGCGGCGTCCTTCAGGAGGAGCAGCCCTCAAAATTTGAAAGCTGGCTGTCCAAAAAACTGGGCAAGGGGGCGGACAAGGTGCTCATGGGCCTGGCCCTGGTGCTGGCCATGGCGCTCTCCCTGGGGCTGTTTGTGCTGCTGCCCAACATCCCCACCAAGGCCCTGCGGGAGGCGGGCTGGTCCCTGTTTTCGGTGAATCTGGTCAGCGGGCTGATCCGCACGCTGATCCTCATCGGCTACCTCTACCTGACGGGCCTGGTGCCGGACATGCGCAAAACCTTCCAGTACCACGGGGCGGAGCACCGCACGGTCTATAACCATGAGGCGGGGCTGCCGCTGACCCCTGCAAACGCGCAGAAGTTCAGCTCCCTTCACCCCCGCTGCGGCACCAGCTTCCTGCTGCTCACCTTCATCCTGTCCATCCTGTTTTACTCGGTGTTTGACGAGGCGGTGCTGGCGCTGACGGGCTTTGACCTGGCGGGCAACTACCTGGTCCGGGTGCTCACCCGCATCCTTCTCCTGCCGCTGATGGCGGGGCTTGGCTATGAGGCGCTCAAGGCGCTGGCCCATGCCAACACCCCCCTCACCCGCGCCCTGCGCTGGCCGGGCATGCAGCTGCAGCGCCTCACCACCAAGCCCCCCACGGACGCCATGCTGGAGGTGGCCATCGCCGCCATGAACGCGGCCCTTCACGGCCTGCCGGAGGGGGAGCGCACCCAGGAGGGCTATACCCTGCTTACCAAGGCCGCGCCCAAGGAGGCGGTGGCGGTTTGACGGTTGCCCAGGCCCTTAATGAAGCCTGCGCCCGGCTGTCCCTGGCCCGGGTGCCGGATTTCAGGGTGGACGCCCAATGGCTCCTGGCCCAGGTGCTGGGGGTTGGGCGTCTGGCCCTCACCCTGATGGGGGACACCGCCCTTGACGCCGCCCAGGAGGCGGCTTTTATGGGTTTTGTCACCCGGCGGGCCAGCCGGGAGCCGCTTCAGTACATCCTGGGCAGCGCCTCCTTCATGGGGCACGAGCTGTTAACCCGCCCCGGGGTGCTCATTCCCCGGGATGACACGGAGACCCTGGCCCAGATGGCCCTAAGCCGGGTCAAGCCGGGGGACAGGGTGCTTGATTTGTGCTGCGGCAGCGGCAACCTGGCCATCGCGATTAAGTTGGGATGTCCGGGTGCCCTGGTGTTTGCAAGCGATCTGTCTGATGAGGCGGTGGCCCTAAGCCGGGAGAACGCCAGGCGCCTTGGGGCTGAGGTATTTGTCAGCCAGGGCGATCTGTTTTCTCCCCACGCGGGTCGGCTTTTTGATATCATTGTGTCAAACCCCCCCTATATCCCATCGGGGGAGATTCCCGGCCTGCAGGCGGAGCTGGGCTTTGAGCCCGCCCTTGCCTTAAACGGCGGGGCGGACGGCCTGGCCTGCTACCGGGCCATTCTGGCCCAGGCCCCCCGTTTCCTTAAGCCCCGGGGCTATCTGATGCTGGAAACAGGCGACGGGCAGGCCCAGGCGCTGGACGCGCTTTTGCCCCCCGGCTTTGAACCCTGGCGGATGAGCCGGGACCTGTCCGGGCTGCCCCGGGCGGTGGAAACCCGCAGGAAGGACTGAGATGCAGGAGAAGTTCGAGGCCTTAAGCGCGCGCCTGTCTGAATTGTCCCTGACGGCCAGCCAGCCGGAGGTGATAGCGGATCAGCCCCGCTATCAGGCCCTGGTGAAGGAGATGGCGGAACTGACGCCCACGGTGACGGCCTGGGAGGCATACCAGGCCCTGGTGGGGGAGATCGCCTCCACCCAGGAGCTGCTTTATAGCCCGGAGCTTTCAGACATGGCCCGGGAGGAGCTTGATATCCTGGAGGGAAAGCGCCAGACGGCGGAGGACGCGCTACGCCTTTTGCTTCTGCCCAAGGACGCGGATGACGACCGCAACGTGGTGATGGAAATCCGCGCGGGCGCCGGCGGGGACGAGGCGGGGCTGTTTGGCGGGGTGCTGCTGCGCATGTACACCCGCTATGCGGAGCGCCAGGGCTATGAGGTGAATTACCTCAGCTTGTCCCAGACGGAGCTGGGCGGCGTGCGGGAGGCGGTGTTCACCCTCTCCGGCCGGGGGGCCTTCAGCCGGATGAAATACGAAAGCGGGGTGCACCGCATCCAAAGGGTGCCCGCCACCGAGTCCCAGGGCCGCATCCACACCTCCACCGCCACGGTGGCCGTCCTGCCCGAGGCGGACGAGGTGGACATCCAGATCAACCCCCAGGACCTGCGCATCGACACCTTCCGCGCCACCGGCGCCGGCGGCCAGCACGTGAACCGGACGGATTCCGCCGTGCGCATCACCCACCTGCCCACGGGCCTGGTGGTCACCTGCCAGGACGAAAAAAGCCAGCTGAAAAACAAGGAGCAGGCATTAAAAGTGCTCCGCAGCCGGTTGTATGAGCAGGAGCAGGCCCAGCAGCACGCCGTCTATGCCAAAAACCGTCGGGGCCAGATCGGCACCGGGGACCGCAGCGAGCGCATCCGCACCTATAACTTTCCCCAGGGCCGGGTGACCGATCACCGCATCGGCCTCACCCTCTATCAGATCGAGCAGATCATGGACGGCGATCTGGACCCCCTGATCGACGCCCTGGCCATTGAGGCCCGCCAGCAGGCCCTGGCTGAAAGCCAGGTGTAATAAGCCAAACGACCCGCAAGGAGACGTAAGCATGTCCAACAACAGCCCCCTGACCCGGGCGCAAAAACAAATCCTGATCTTCAGCCTTCTGATTATTTTCCTGCTGGGGGTTCTGGTCTATATCTTCAGGGATCAGGGCACGCCGCCGGCCGCGGCGGACTTCACCCCCACCCTGGGGCCGGAGGCCACCTTTGTCACCGTGGACCAAGCCCGGGACAACCTGCCCACCCCCACGCCCGTCCCCACGCAAGTGCCGACAGACAGCCCAACCCCATCCATCACCCCCACCCCCACGCCTGATATGACACTGATGCCGGAAAGCTACCCCACCCTGCGCCGAAATGACGCGGGCGCGGATGTCAAGCGCATGCAGACCCAGTTAATCGCGCTGGGCTACCTGCAGCCCGGCGGGGATGACGGGGACTTTGGCACCGGCACCTTCAACGCCGTGCGGGACTTCCAGCGCAACAACAACCTTACCACAGACGGCGTAGCCGGCCCCAACACCCTCTCGGTGCTCTATGGCCCAAGCCCCGTGCCGGCCGACCCGGCAGCGGAGGAGTAAGCCTCCCGGCAAAGCCTTTTTCAGCCTGAACGCCGTTTTCTGCGGGTTCAGGCTTTTTTTGATTAAGGCCAAACCCCGGGGCTCCTCCGATTATCGCCCCAAAGGCGGGGTATATTTGCAGAACAGCTGACATCCACCGGCGTTAAACCGCCCGGTCAACCCTGGAGGAGCGTATGCAGCGCAGACTTTTTTTGATTGTTCTTGTGGCCCTGGGGCTGGTGTTAGCGCCCGTCTCCCCGGTACTGGCACAGGAGGGCCCGGAGGGCTTTCAAACCCAGACCATCATGATCTATATCATCGGTTCCGACCTGGAATCAGAGTCCGGCCTGGCCACCGGCGATATCCGGGAGATGCTTCAGGCCCGCCCGGATGAGGAGCGCCTGGACGTCTTGGTGATGACCGGAGGCACCACCCGCTGGGCCGCCCGCACCATCCCCCGGGATCAGCTGAGCGTCTACCGCATTGAAGGGGCCAACCCCCGGCTGGTTCACCAGTGGGAGAGCGCCAGCATGGGCCAGCCGGAAACCCTGGCCCGGTTTCTGGAATACGGCGTCACGGCCTATCCCGCTGATTCCTATGGCCTGATCCTCTGGGACCACGGGGGCGGCCCCATGGTGGGCTTTGGCGTGGATACCCTGTTTCGCCACGACGGGCTGACGCTGTTTGAGCTGAAGGAAGCCCTGGATCAAAGCCCCTTTGACCAGGAGAACCGGCTTGAATGGCTGGCCTTTGACGCCTGCCTCATGGCCTCCCTGGAGGTGGCCAGCCTGATGGCCCCCTATGCCCGGTACATGGTGGCCTCCGAGGAGACGCTGCCCGGCCACGGCTTTGACTACCGCTTTCTGGACGCCCTGTCCGCCACCCGGCTGACCGGGCCCGAGGTGGCCCGGGAGATCATCGACCGCACCTACGGCTTTTATGAGGAGCTGTCCTTCTCCCGGCCCCAGCATCAGAACCTGGTCACCCTGTCGCTTCTGGACCTGAGCCAGGCGGCAGCCACCCAGGAGGCCCTGGACGGGCTTTTCGCGGACCTGGATCAGGGGCTGAGCCTGGGCATCTATTCCGAGGTGGCCCGCCGCCGGGATCAGACCAAGGCCTATGGCCGCACCTCCACCACGGACAACTACGACCTGATTGACCTAAGCGACCTGGCGGACAACCTGGCCTCCCTCTACCCCAACCAGACGGCGGCGCTCAAGGCCCAGATCGGCCGGATGGTGGGCTACAACCGGGCCAACGTGGCCCGCTCCGGCGGCCTCTCCCTCTATTTCCCCCTGGCCAACAAGACCCACTATGAAAGGGCCTGGGCCAGTCTGTACCAGTCCTTTGACGTTTCCCCCGCCTATAAGGCCTTCATGGCGCATTACGGCGGCATTCTGCTCTCCGGCAGCCTCTCCGCCTGGACGGGGGATGAAGCGCCCCCGGTCAGCTATGACGAGGAGGCGGGCCTTTACTTTATCCAGTTAAGCCCCCAGCAGGCGGAAAACTATAAGTCCGGCCAGTACTATGTGCTCTCCCCCGTCTGGGGGGATGAATACATGATGGTTTATATGTCCTCAGACCTCACCCTGGACGAAGGCCTGCGCCTTCAGGCCAACTTTAACGGCAAAACCATGTACATCCAGAACGCCGCCGGGGAAAACAGCCTGATCCCCATGATGGAAGAGAAGGAAAACATCGGGGGCATCGCCAGCTATCAGATCCCCATGGTGCTGGACCGCCTCACCCCGGAGGGGGGCCATGAGTCCGCCAGCGGCAACCTTCTGGCGGAGATTGACAAAAACACGGGCCAGGCCCGCATCACCGGCGCCATCCGGGACGACGCCTCCGGCGACATGATGGGCAAGCGGGACACGGACCTTAACGCCTGGGACAACATCCACTTCACCTACAACTCCGCCTACCTCACCCGGGATGAGGGAGGCCGCCTGCTGCCCCTGGGCGACTGGGCCAGCGCGGACACCCCCTGGCTTATCAGCTTTCCCTTAAAGGAAGGGCTGTCCGTCCGCTACGGGGATATCATGGCCCGGGACGGGGAATACATGGTGCTTATCTCCGTGGTGGACACCCAGATGAACGTCTATTCCTCCGAGCTGCTGCCCATGAAGGCCCGGGAAGGGGCCCCGGAGCCGGAAGAATTGCCCCGGGACATCCAGGCCTCCTTCTCCTTTAGCCAGCAGGAGCCTGTCCCCCTGTGGACAGGGGAGGGCCTCATCCTCACCCTGGACGGCATCCTCACAGGCCCCCAGGACACCCTTCCCCAAACCCTGAGCCTTCTGGTGGGCGCGCAAAACACCCTTCAGGAGGAGGTAAGCCTGGCCACGGACTGGGTGATGCTGGAGGGCCATATGATGGCGCCCATAGGCTATGTCAGCATCCCGGCGGGAGAGGCCGCCATGCTGCGCATGGACTTCCCCCTCTATGCCCAGGCCACAAGCCCCAGCCTCCAGCAGGCGGGCCTGAACGAAGTGCGGGAGATCCGCTTCCGCTTCTCCCTGGGTTTTGAGGCGGACAGCCTCCTTAGCAGCGCCTTCAGCCCCGTCTTTCACATCACCACCCAGGTGCCCTTAGGGGATATTCCCTCCCTGACAAGCGCCTTCCCTCCCGTCACCCTGGCCGAAGGGGAGGGCCTCACCGTTCAAATGGCGGGCGCGCCCTTTATGGACGAGAGCTATTTCTACCTCCCGCTTTATGCCGAGAACCAGACCAGCGGCTACGACCGGCTGCTGCTGGAGGCCGCGGTCAATGGCGTGATGACGCCCTTCTCCCTAAGTCATCACCTGCCGCCCGGGGCCCGCATGTACGCCTGGGCCACAATCCCGGTGTATCGCTACATCCTGCCCCCGGAGCTTTCGGAGTTCCAGCACCTTTTTGAAGGCCTGGACAACCTGGAGGCCCTGGGCATCAAAAACCCCCGGGAGCTGAACTTGCGCTTTGGCCTGGACCGTGAGGCCAGCAGCCAGCGGGAGCCCGCCCTGATGCTGCCCGCCGCCACCTACCGCCTCCCGGCAGGCGAAGGCCAGGATCCGCCCCTTGATATCGAAGGCCGGCTGCTCTTTGACCAGGGCGGCCTTCGGGTGGTGCGCCTGGCAAGCGATCCGGAGGGCAAAAAACTTTACCTGCATAACGCAGGCCCCGTTACCCTTAGGGTCAGCACCTTTGGGAGAACCCAGGTGGACGGCCTGCCCTACGGGCTTAATATGCCCATCCGCGCGGTGATCTCCCCGGGCCAATCCGCCTATGTGAGGCTGTTTGACTACCTGCCGGGCATCGAGCCCCAGGGAGAGGAGCTGCGCTTTCAGATCAACCTGATCAATGTGGAGGAAAACACCCTGCTGCTTCAGTCCGACCCCATCACCCTGACGCTATACGGGGCCCCATCGCCCCAGGACACAGCAAAAGGAGAAAACCCATGAAAAAACCCTTAAGCCTCTTATTGGCGCTGGCCCTTTGCCTGACGCTGACCTCCCCCCTGGCCCAGGCGGCGCAGCCCACCATTGAGGCCTCTCCGGTGGCCATCAAAGAGCGCCTGCCGGAGGAGCTGGCCCTGACCGACCCGGGCACCCGCAGCCCCGCCGCCTTCCCCATCACCCAGGATATCGTCACCATCGACGGGGGCATCTTCATCATCACCACCAACGGCATCACCGCGGAGTTCCAGCTGCCCTTTGGCTGGCAGGGCTTCACCCAGGATATCAAGCTGCAGCTTTTGGACTACGTCAACACCTTTGATGACCCCCGCAGCACCGTTCAATACCTGATTGACCGGGGCATCAACCTGCTGGTGAACGACCCGGCCAGCGGCGCCATCATCCTGGTGTTCGTCCAGCGCACCCCCTTAAGCCAGCTGTTTATCTCCCTGGAGGACGAGGAGATGTTCCAAAGCGCCCTGGACATGTACCAGGCGGACAGCCCGGAGGGCTTCAAACGGGAGGGCGCCAACATGGAGGGGCTCAACTTCATCCGCAGCCTGGAACCGGACGGAGAGGACCAGCTGCTGGTCTACTTCACCTATCACGAAGGGGCCATGATCGGCTTTCAGATGTGGCTGGACGGGGAGGAGGCCACCCCGGATGAGGAGCTGCTCCTGTCCTCCGTCATCGCCGGCACCACGCTTCAGTAAAGCGCCTGACACAAAGAACAGCGCGGCCAAAAACCGCGCTGTTCCTGTTTAGTCAAAGGGTGATTTCTGCCGCTATTCCGCCGGTCGCACCCTTAAAATCCGGTCGTTGCTGCCGTTGTCAGTCGAGAGGTACAGGCTGCCGTCCTGCCCTAAGTGGACGGCCCGGATGCGGCCAAAGGCCCCCTCAAAGAGGCTGGTTTGCCGGGTCATGACGCCCCTCTCCTGCCACACCACCCGCAGCTGCCGGTCTTTGAGCACCCCCATCACCAGGGCGCCTTCATAGCCGCCCCAGGCCTCGCCCTTGATCAGGGCCAGGCCGGACACCGCGATGGTGGGATTACCGGAGGCCCAGAGGGAGCTGATGGCATCCGGGAACTGGTCCAGGTCCGTCATGGGCACGCCCTCGTTATAAGGGGGCCGGGGCGCCCAGCCGAAGTTGCCGGACACCAGGGGATTCAGCTCATCATCCCGGCCGGGGCCGTGCTCCGCGCTGAAGCCGTACCGCCCGTCCACCGGGGCCTCCAGCAGCGCCAGGCCCTGGACATTGCGGTGGCCAAAGCTGAAAACGCGCGGGTCAAAGGGCTCCCCCAGGTTGCCCGGAGCGGGCGCGCCCTCCCGGGTCACCCGCAGCACCTTGCCGCCCAGGCTTAAAGGGTCCTGGGGGTTGGCAGCGTTCGCCGCGTCCCCGGTGCCCACAAACAGAATGCCATCCGCCCCCATGGCCAGCTGGGTGCCGGAATGCCGCCCGCTGGGGTTGGCGGGGATGTCCGTGATGATGTCCAGGGCCTCCGTCAGGGCCAGCGCTTCCGTCAGGCGGTAACGGGTGACCCACACCTGGGGATACCCCGCCTGGGCGGTGTTATAGGCCAGGTAGATCAGGCGGTTCTCCTCAAAATCCCAGTCCAGGGCCAGGCCCATCAGGCCCCCTTCGCCCCGGGCGGCCACCTGGGGGATGTCCGCCAGGCGGATAAGCTCCCCCTCCCGCCAGAGGCTGAGGCTGCCGCCGCGCTGGGTGAACAGCAGGCTGCCATCCGGCAGCTGCACCACCGCCCAGGGATTTGAAAGCCCCTCGATCACCGTTTCAACCGATAGTTCGGGCAAAGGCGCTTGGGCCTTTGCTGAAAATACGCCTGTCATCACAAAAGCAGCCAGCAGAAGGGCCGCCCCTTTTCTTTTGTTCATTGGTTTTCCTCCTGTTCCGGCGGGCTCTGCCCGTCTGTCTAAAACCTACCCGGGAGGAGGGGCTTCAATCAGCCCTTGCCCCCGGTCCGGCGTTTGGCTACAATGTGTCAAACAACAGATACTTCCCATGTGGAGAAGGAGAAAAGCCATGAAAATCGCGTTTATCGGCATCGGCGTCATGGGGCTGCCCATGGCGGGGCACCTTCTGGACGCGGGCCATCCCTTAAATGTCTATACCCGCAGCGCCCACAAGGCCGCCCCCCTTTTGGCCCGGGGCGCCCGGGTTTTTGAGGCCATCCCGCCCTGTGTTTTGGGCCAGGAGGCCATCATCACCATGGTGGGCTTCCCCCGGGATGTGGAGGAGGTTTATCTGGGCCCCGGCGGCATCATTGAGAGCGCGGAGCCGGGCGCTCTGGTTATCGACATGACCACCACCAGCCCCGCCCTCTGGCAGCGCATCGCCAAGGCCGCCCGGGAAAAAGGCCTCAGGCCCCTGGACGCCCCAGTCTCCGGCGGGGACACGGGGGCCAGGGCCGCAAGCCTTGCCATCATGGTGGGCGGCGAGGCCCGGGATTTTGAGGCGGCGCTGCCGCTGTTTGAAAAGATGGGCAAGAACATCATCCACGAGGGCCCGGACGGCGCGGGCCAGCACACCAAGATGGCCAATCAGATCGCCATCGCAGGGGCCATCACCGGGGTGGCGGAGGCCGTTCGCTACGGCGAGGCCGCGGGGCTGGACCTGGAAAAGATGCTGGCCACCATCGCAACCGGCGCCGCCGGCTCCTGGCAGATGTCAAACAACGGCCCCAAGATGGTGTCAGGGGACTACGCCCCCGGCTTTTTCATCAAGCACTTCATCAAGGACCTGCGCATCGCCCACGAGGAGGGCCAGGCCCGGCAGCTGCAGCTGCCCATCCTTAAAGAAACCCTCAAGCGCTATGAGGCCCTTGAGGAAGCGGGCCAAGGCGAGCTGGGCACCCAGGCGATTATTGAGGGGTACCGGCAGGGAGGCTGAATCGGGACAAAGACCCCCGCCTTAACAGGCGATTACCAATTACCCGCGGGCGTGAGAGGCCACCTATATCTCAACATGGCCCTTGTGCCCGTAGCGCCGACCAAGAGCATCAACCGGGAAAGGGGGAAAGCGAACGGATGGAAATAGCAGATGCAAGCAAAAAGCGGCCCGCAAGGAAGCCCCTTCGCTTGGCCGCCTTTGACTACCGGCAATGCGGGCCTATTTTATCACAGTCTGCACGAAGGACAGGCGGCCCTTTCTGTGGGATGGACGGGCAACAGCCCGTTTGCTCGGCAGCTCTTATCTGTTGAGTGAGGCGACCGCTTTTGTTCCGCCGCTCTTAGTGATGGGCAAGGCGGTCAGCGAGCCGCCTTTGAGCGATTCCTTGAGCCGCCCGGCTCGCTCCAACAGACGGGCATGCAGGTAAAAGATATCGCCGGGGAACGCCTCGCGTCCGGGCGGGCGGCGCAGCAGCAAGGAAAGCTGCCGGTAGGCCCAGGCGTGCTTGGTCAGATCATCGTAGATAATCAGCGCGTCGCGGCCATTTTCCATAAACTCTTCGGCCATCGCGCAACCGGCGTAAGGGGCGATGTATT
>ENA-UOUL01004925-UOUL01004925.1-bioreactor-metagenome-genome-assembly--contig:-NODE-4925-length-11923-cov-3.661320_pt1 | contig 11923 bp, 7 predicted proteins | sample MGYA00249838_ERZ747220 | MGnify/ENA primary metagenome ERZ747220 (study PRJEB28778, sample SAMN05720191) | bioreactor metagenome | isolation source: Anaerobic biogas reactor | place: USA:Washington...
GCCGAGGCCGAACGGATGGTCGCCGCCGCGGCCTACCAGCGCTTGGCGCCCTTCAGTGATGTCTTCGGGGCCACCAGTCGCCTGGTGCTCGATGACGTGTGTACGCTGGACGCTCTGGCCTCCTTGCCGGTGAACGCCTTGGCCGAGCACCTGGACGCACTCAGTCACCATACCTTGCCTGAGCCGCCGCGCAACGCCACCCGCCTGCAACAGGTGGCCCGCGAGAGCTTCCGGCTCCCCACCGCCCTCGGGCTGTCGGTGCACGCCATCCTGCACACGACCCTCCAGCACATCACGTTCTTGGAAGCGCAGATCGCCCAAGTCGAAACCGAGATTGCCCGCCAGTTGCCCCACTTCCCCGCCATCCAGCAACTCAGCACGATTCCCGGCATCGGTCCGGTTTTCTCGGCCGGCATCGGCGCCGAGATCGGCGATGTGCGGCGCTTCCTGCAGGGCACCAAGTGCGATGCCCGCGGACGCGTGCGCCCCAAGACCCTGCGTGACGCCGAAGACGCCGTCGCCAAGATCGCCGGCCTCTGGTGGCCCCGCTCCGAGTCGGGCGCCTTTGCCGCCGAGGATCGTCGCATGTCCAAGGCAGGCAATGCCAACTTGCGCTACTACTTCATCCAAGGCGCCGATCGGCTCCGCCATTGGGAGCCGGACTACCGCGCCTTCTACGGGCGCAAGCTCCGTGAAGTCACCCAACACCGCCATAAGCGGGCGCTGGTCCTCACTGCCCGCAAGAGCGTGGGGCTCTATGTCGGTCTGCTACACCGCAATGAGCCCTATCGCTCTAGGGAGGCCCGCCGCGCCTAACCTTACAGCGCCGCGGAAGGCTGACGACGGCTGAGAGCTGTGCGCCTCACGTCCGCTGTCACGCCACCGCCCAGCATAGCTTGACTATACCCCCTTCTCGCGAAAAACGGAACTGAGGAGGGGCTTGCGACCGCACGTCTCTGTTTGCCCCGCTGGGGCGCGTTTTCCGCCCGTAATCGGCTCTTGACTTTTACCGCACTCTTCGGATCACACGAGTGCGTGCACGACGGGTCGTAGTGCATAACCTCCATATGGGCACCCCGCCCAACCAACAGGGGCCCGGCGTCCGCGCCGGGCCCCTGCACCTTTACTGCACCCTTCCCTAGAAATCGTACGCGATCGACCAGCTCACCGCCTGCCCCGGCGCCAGCGAACGCTCCAGGAACGGCTCCCACGAGAACGTGTTGGCGTTGCCCCAGATCGGGAAGAAGTCCGGGACGTAGCTGCACGTCGCCGAAACCAGGCCCAGCTTGGGGTGACGCTGCAGGACCACCAGGTTCGTCGTCGCCCCGTGGTCCAGCGCCTGATATGGCCCGCCGGTCCACGGCCAGTGCTTGCGGCGGATGAAGCCGTTGGCCCCCAGCTCGTACCCCTCGTTCTCCGGGAAGCTCACCGGGATGTTGAACCTGCACAGCTCGTCCGTCTCCGGCTGCGGATAGAAGGGGTGCGGGAACCAGCGGACCGCCATCGCGCGACCTGCGTTCTTCACCGTCGTCTCCGAGAGCACCGTGCGCCCCAATAGCGACACGCTGCGCGTGAGCGCCACCACGTAGCCGCGGAAGGCGTGCTGCGTGCTGAAACGGATCGCGGTTGGCGCCGCCTCGACCTCCCAATCGCACCACGTGACCACCGCGTTGGCCTCCATGTCGCACACCCCGATGCCCAGGATTAGTGCGTGGGCGTCCTTGCCCTCGGGGAGCTGGGGCGCGTGCGGGTGGCGCGGCTGCGCCAGCGTGTGCAGCGGCCCAAGGTTGAACGCATCGGGGATCCCCTGCCCATCGAACGTGTTGAAGCTGTCGGGGTAGGTCGGCCCCGAGAGCAGGTTCCCGTAGCGCGGGTCGGTGATCGAGAAGATGTAGCCGCCGGTGCAGTACCGCGTCCCCATCCGGGCGCGATCCGCCACCGGATCGAGGATCGCGACCTCCAGAGCCTCATTCTTGAGCGTATACATCGTGTGCGATATCCTCCTGTGGACTGTAGCCATACCCTTGCGAAGAAGAAGATGCGGCGGGGCCCGCTCCGCGATTCCGTGGGCATCCCGTTAGGCCCTCGACTGTCACCACAGAGCCCATTCTAGCATACCCCCGCACAGGTGCGAGCACGCCGCGCAACCGACAACAGAAAACTGGCAACTGACAACTCCCCCAGTAGACAGCGGCCGCGATTGCGCATACACTGAGGCTGGATCCACGCATCGCGAAAGGAGCGCACCCCATGTCGCATCGTGCGAGTCGCGCCCACGGCTGGCTGCTGCGGGCCGGTGGCGGCCTGATGGTGCTCGTATGCGGCGGTGCACTCGTGCTGGCGCCGCTGGAGACGATCTGCTTCGCCTGGTTTGCCGAGGGTGGGCGCTTCGGCTACGAAGGCTTCGGCTTCGGCAGCTTCATGTTCGGCAACCTGGCCATCCAGATCGCCGGCTACTACCTCATCGCCGCCCTGCTCATCCCCCTTGGCTATGGACATCTCACTCTGCGCCCCTGGATCAGGCCTATCACGCAGGCGCTGGTCTGGTGCTGGCTCGTGCTCGGCGTGCCGCTGACCGTTGTCCTGCTCTTCATCCTGTTAGCCAGCAAGACGCTGACGGTTGCCGTGGCGCTGGGCGCGGTCGCCGCGTGCGTGCTCGCCTATGCCGTGCTCCCGGCGGTGCTGCTGCGCTTCTACCGCGGGGCCGGTGTCACCGCGGCCCTGGTGCCAGACGCCCCCGCCGACCGGGACGCCGCCGCTGCCGGGTCGCGGCGTGACGCTGCCCCCCTCGTCCTGCGGCCCGCGTCCCTTGTCGCCGGCGACCTCGACGTGCCGCGCCTCGTTGTGTTGGGGCTCAAAGCCTTCTACCTCGTGGCCCTTCACGTCCTGCTTCTCTTCCGCGGCCTCTTTCCGCGCTGGACAGGCTGGGCCAGCGGCGTGCCGGGGCTCGCCCTCATCGATGCCGCCGTCGTCATCCTGCTGCTCCTGGCGTGGGGCACCTATCGCCGCTCGCGCCTGGCCTGGTGGGGCGCGTTGGCCTACTTCGGCGCGATGGGGGTCCTCTGGGTCGGCACGCTCGTGCGCACCTCGTGGGTCGAGTTGCTCGCCGTCCTGTCGTTCCCACCCACCGAGGTGGACATTCTCGACGGCATCCCCCTACAGGGCTGGCACCTGGCGCTCCTCGTCGGGCTCCCGCTGCTCCTGACCCTCGTCGCGGTCCTGCGCGCCCGCCCCTCCGCCGAGCTTTGAGCTTTCCCGCACCACCACGCCCCCGCTGGACAAGAGAAGCTCAAAGCTCCTCCCACCCACAACGCCGCCCCGCTCCGCCGAGCTTTGAGCTTTCCCGCACCACCACGCCCCCGCTGGACACGCCAAGCTCAAAGCTCTTCCCACCCACCACTGCCCCACGCAGCTGGCTCCCCCGCCATCCCGTGGTACAATCGCCCCATACCCAACCCTAACCTCATCGCCGGCCCATCGCCCGCTTGGGTTGCTCCGCTGCTGGGAGTGTCACGCATACGCTCGATTACCAAGGAGGTGCTCGATGATCTCGTGGCGCCGTGCTTGTCTCGTGGCTGTTCTGCTCGTTGTGCTGCTGGCCCCGGTCGCGCCCGCCAGCACCCAGGGCTCGATCGTCCCGCCGCCGCTCGGCCCGGTCGCGCCCTCCGGCCCGGACGCTGCCGTCTCCGGCGCGATCCGCTTGCCCGCTGGCTACCTGACGCCCCCGCTCGAACTGCCAGAGGCCGGCGAATTCGTGTCGCAGGCTGCCGCACTGCGCGCCGTCGCCATCGTGGGCGATGTGGGCGACGGCACCGCTACGTATCGCAACGATATGGAGGGCGCCGCCGCCGCGCTGGAGAGCCACGGCGTGGCTGTGGCGCGCTTCTACTATGGCGTCACGAGCTTCACCTGGGGCGACATCGTCGCCGCTGCACAGGGCGCTAACTTCCTTCTCTATATGGGCCACGGCGTCTACTGGGGCGACTGTGCCCATCCTGATGGGGTAGGGGGCTTCTACCTGGGTGGCGGCCAGTTCGTCTCTCCCGATGCCCTGCGAACCGATCTGGCGGGCCGCTTGGCCGCCGATGCCGTGGTGATCTTCAGCCATGCCTGCTTCACCGCCGGCAGCACCGCCTGCGACCCCGCAGGCACGCCCGGCGTCGCCGAGGCGCAGCGCCGCGTGGCGCTCTACGCCGCGCCCTTCGTCGACCTGGGTATGCAGGCCTACTTCGCCAACAACTACTTCAATGCCGCGCGCGACATCGTCAACCGTCTACTGGCCGATCCCGCCGTCCGCAACAACGCCGGCGATGTCTTCCGCGCCACGTTCCCGAACAACCCTGCCACCCACTACGACCTCAGCTACCCCACCGCCGGCTACGATTTGTGGCTCAACGGGACTGACGGGGCCTGGAATAACGCCTTCGTGGGGCAGCCCGGCTACGTCTTTGCCGGCGACGTCCTCGCGGACGAGCTGGGCGGCCTGCCCTCCGCCGTGGGCTTCCTCTACAGCACCGTCGATGCTGCCGTCACGCCGATCACGGCCACGCTTGTCCCGGCCAACGTCGGCACCGGTGACCCGCTGACCTGGACCGTGGTCAAGAGCGGGAGCTGGTTCAGCGTTTCACCGGCCTCAGGCACCACGCCCACCGCCATCGTCGTCACGCCGGGTTCGCTCGACGGCCTATCGCCCGGCACCTACACCGGCGCCATCACCGTAACCGTGACCAGCCCGCCCGGCGTGCTCGAGACGCCCCAGCGAATCGGCCTCACGCTCAAAGTCACCGCCAACACACTCCACCACGTCCACCTCCCCCTCGTCGCGCACTGACCTGAACCGGTCCTTGTGCAACACGATGGCTTCGCAGCGAGGCTTGAGATGATATACCTGGACACTTTCGCCTACACCAGCAGCATCGACGGGACGGCGCCCCTGCTCGCCGACGCGGCCTTCGTCGCGGATGGCCGGCCCAAGCCGCTCCTGGTTGTGATGCACGGCTACAGCGGCGCCCGCGACGCCGTGGCGCAGGACATCCGCGAGTTGGCCGCGCGCGGCGTCGTCGCCCTCGCGCCCGATATGCGTGGCCGCGGCGGATCGGCGGGCGCGTGGGACTCCGGCGGACTCGACGTGCACGACATTCTGGACGCCGTGCTCGCTGCCGTGGCGCGCTTCCCCGCCGAGATCGACGCGCACAACCTCAACATCGTCGGCTACAGCGGCGGGGGTGGCAATGCCATCGCCTGCATGGTCCGCTTCCCCGACCTCTTCCAGACCTACGTCTCGTTCTTCGGCATCAGCGACTATGCCGGCTGGCACCGCTCCAGCGGGCGTCCGGACTGCAACCAGTGGATGGAGGAAGCCCTGGGCGGCACGCCGGAGCAACGGCCCGCGGTCTACGCCGCGCGCAACTTCATCGTGGCGGCGGGCAACGCACGCGGTGGCAAGCTGCACTTCTTCTGGGACGAGGAAGAGACAATGTGCCCGCCCGTGATGATCGAGGCCTTCCTCTCCGCCCATGCGGCTGCCGGCCTGGCCAACGCCACGGCCCACGTCAGCCACACCCTCGATCCGTTGCGCTGGATTCACAACTACCGGTCGGGCAACCCCGACCTCTCCGCGGCGGATGACATCTACCTGCCCGACGTGCTGGCGACCAAATCCGGCTCGCCGCAGTTGCCCAGCCGTGGGCGCCTGGTTGTCCCGGGCTATGTTGTCACCCGCCGCTTCCAAGTATGGGCCGAAGATGGCCGGCGCGGGCGGGTGACTGTGGACTACGACCTCACCGGCACGACGCCCAACGTCCGCGTCGTCGACAACCCGCACGGCTTCGCAGTCCGCATCGCCCCCACGTCGCCGCTGGCCGCGCTCCCTCCGCCTCCGCTGCGGCCGCGTCTCATCCTCACGCAGTGATGCCCCCGTTGTGGCCGGTCTTCCCGAAAGGCCGGGACTTCGCCCGACCGAGCCGCTCTGCTCCGCCTCCCCCCTCCGTTGTGGCCGGTCTCACCCTCACGCAGTGAGGCCCGCGCCGCTCTGCTCCGCCTCCCCCCTCCGCTGCGGCCGGTCTCCAGACCGAGCCGCTCTGCTCCGCTTTCGCTGCGGCCGCGTCTCACCCTCAAGCAGTGATGCCCGCGCGGCTCATCGATCCGAAGGATCCGGCAAACTCACAGACGACCGGTACGCGCACGGATCACCGATCCCGCCTTGGACCCGGATCCTTCGGATCAGCGAAAGCGAAGCACGTCGCCGTCCTACGGCACCACCACGATCGTGCCCGCCATCCCGATCCCACCCGGTGCCCCGTGCGGGATGCAGTAATACGGAAACACCCCTGGCTCCGCGAACGTGAACGTATACGCCTCTCCGTTGCTCAGATACCCGCTATCCCACACGCCCGTGTCCGACGTGGCCGTGTGCGCCACCGAATCGCGGTTCGAGAACGTCACCGCCGTCCCCGCGCGGACCACCAATACCTTCGGCACGAACAGGAACCCCTGCATCGGTACCTCGGCCTCGCCCGACGGCACCTCCAAGCTGAACGCCGGCGTCACCACCTGCCCGTCGACCGTTACCGGCGTGTCCGGCCCCTCGGGGAACTCGAACGCGCCCGCCTCCCCGGCGTCGGTGTGGAGCATCGCGTACAGCGTCCCCGTCACCCCCGTCAGATCCAGCGCCACCACCACGTCGCTGTTGGCGCCATCACCGACCGCGCTATACCCCAGGATCGGCCCCGGCCCGCCGTTGGCATCGGCGTGGATCACGATCCAGCCGGGCCCCTCGCTCACCACCTCGGCGATCGTCACCGTCCCGTTGACCAGCGCCTGATCGGCCACGCTCACCGACGGTGTGCCTCCCGACTCGGGTGGCTCCGTGGCCGCAGCGGGCGTGGTTGGGGTGGGGGCCTCGGTGGGCTCCGCTGTCGGCATCTCCATCTCCGCCTCGGGTAGACCACCCGTCACCGCGAATGCCGGCGTCACCACCTCCCCATTGACCCTCACCGGGACGTCTGGCCCCTCCGGGAACTCCCAGTAGCCGACCGTCCCCGCGTCGGTGTGCAGCATCGCATACAGCGTCTCAGAGGCGCCGTCCACATCGATCGCCACCACCACGTCGCTGTTGCCCCCCTCGGCGACCTGGCTATACCCCAGGATTGGCCCTGGGGCGCCATTGGCGTCCGCGTGGATCACGATCCAGCCAGACCCGCTGCTCACCACCTCCGCCACCGTCACCATCCCGTCGACGATCGCCTGATCCGCCACGGTCACCGACGGTACCATCTCCGCCGGCGGCGCCTCCGTCAACGCCAGCGTCGGCGTCGCCTCTGGAGACGGCGTTGGCGACGGTTCCGGGCTCGGCGTCGCCGCGGGCCGGCACGCTGCGACCACCAACGCCAGCGCCACCACGGCCGCCATCACCGCCCCGCGTCGCCGGGCGGCCCCCGAGAGCTGCATCCATCGTCCTGTTGTTTGCGAGTCTCTCTTCCCAAACATCGCGCTATCTCCTATCGTTCCCCACATCGCTATTGTCAGCCAACCCCTCTATCCATAGGTTACGCAATAAGCCAGATAATGGATTTACTTTTTCCTTCTCCCGACCGCTTCACCCCGCCTCGGGCCACCTTGACATGGCCACAGACTGCCCATATAGTAAAGAAGTAGTCCCAATGCCCGTAGCGGCCTATGCCTCTTCCCGGTCCGCACCGCGGCCGATGCGCTGTCAGCCTGCAGTATCCATAGGCAAGGAGGTCGTCTATGCACTGAATCCATCTCCCCGCACCATCGTCAAGCTAACACGTGAACGGAGAAACCCCAATGAAGAACCGACCCTGTCACCTTACATTGATGTTTGCGATCGCAGCAACGGTCTACCTGGCGTTCGCCGGCGTTCTGACCATCGGCGATTCCCGCGGAGCCAACACCGCGCGCGCGGCGCCCCTGCAGACTCCCCCTACGCCCACCCTGGTCGACCCGGCTTCCGCTTCCAACGATCTCGACACACGCGTCCTTATCACCGGCTCCAACTTCATTGCCACCCCATTCGTCCTTATCGGCAACACGCCACTCAATGATGTCATCTGGGTTAGCGCCACCCTCCTGGAGGCCACCGTCCCCTGGGGCCTGGCACCCGGCGTCTACGACCTCACCGTCGAGAACCCCGGCGGCGAGAGCGGCACCCTCGCGCAAGCCTTTACCGTCACCGAGGGGATCGGCGTGTGGAACGCCACCGCGCTCTACGGCGGCAGCGTGGGCGAGCTGGCCATCAACCCTCTTACGCCCACTGTCCTCTACGCGGCCTCCGAGAACGTGGGCCTCTTCCGCACCACCGACGGCGCCGGCCACTGGTCCTTCATCGCCTCCGCCACCGCTGTGCGCCATCTGGCGCTTGTCCCCGCCGCACCCGACACGCTCTACCTGGCGATGACCCGCAGGATCTCCTTCGGGCTGCACCGCTCCGACGACGGTGGCGACACCTGGACGCCGCTCGACGCTCCTGGCGATCGCCCCTATCCGCATCCCACCGACCCCGACGTCGTCTACGTCGCCCAGGACGGCAGCAGCGGTGGGCTCTGGCGCTCCGACAACCGCGGCCTCGACTGGGTCACCGTCACCACCGGGCTCACCGATACCCATCTGACGGCTCTGGCCTTCCATCCCACCCATCCCCTGACGATGGCCGTGGGTACGGGCAACGGCAACATCTTTCTCTCCACCGACGGCGGCGCGTCGTGGTCCCACGTCGCCCAGCCGTTGGACGCCGTCGCGACGCTCGCCTTCAACCCCCGTGGTGACCACGAGCTCTGGGCGTCGACCATCTGCTTCAGCAGCGACTCCAAGACGCTGCGCAGCACCGACGCCGGCTACACCGCTTGGGCGCCCGTAGCCGACCCCGTCGGCTCGGCCCCCATGCCGACCATCGCCTTCCCGCCCGCGGCCTGGGATAGCGTCGCCTACTCGCGCACGGTCTTCGTCAACGGCTGTTGGGGCGACGCCTATCGCAGCGATGACGACGGCGCCTCGTGGTCGCCCTATGGCCCGCAGACCGGGGACTGGGCCCTGGCCCTCCATCCATCCCTCGACACCCACGCCTACCGCTCCAGCGCCTCGGACGCCGTCGTTGCCACCTCCGATGGCGGCACCACCTGGTACGTGGCCAACCAAGGCCTGACCGCTGTCGTTCCTCGCCAGTTGGAGGTCGTTCCCGGCCGGGCCGACCAGCTGTACGCGCTCACCGAGCGCGAGGACGGCCTCTACCGGGGGACGCAGGGGGGTGCTGTCTGGCAGTTCCTCACCGTCGCGGGTGAGTGGGGCATCAGCACCGTGCTCGCCGACCCGGTGACCCCAACGCGTGTCTACGCCGGGCGCGGCGACCCCGCGGACCGCATCCTCGTCCAGATCAGCCCCGACGCGGGCGAAACGTGGCCGGTGACCTCAGAGATCCCGGTGAGCGGCTACACAGACTGCCCCAACTTCGCCAACGCCCTGGCGGCTCACGCCTCGCAGCCCGGCGTCGTGCTCCTGGGCGCCGAGCACTTCTGCTTCGGCATGCCCGGCGTCCACACCGGCGATCTCTACTGCAGCAGCGATGCCGGCCTCACCTGGACGCCCGCCACGATCAGCGGGATGAGCACCATCAGCCCCGTCACTGCCATCGCCCACGATCTCCTCACGCCGACCATCGTCTACGCGTCGACCGGCATCTGGGACATGGGCAGCGGCCTCCTGCGCAGCACCGATGGCGGGCAGACCTGGGCGCGGGTGGGGGCCAGCGTCTCCGCGCTCGACGTCGTCTTCGATCTGGCCGTCGAACAGAGCGCGCCCCACCGCGTCTTCGCCCTGACCAACGCCGACGGCATCTACGTCTCCGCCGACCACGGGCTCACCTGGGCGCAGGCCGCCGACCCCTTCCTGGGCTCCCAGGTCGAGCAGCTCCTGTGCACCGCCGAGGACCCCTCGGTCGTCTACGCTGCCGTCTCGCAATCCTGGCGCGGGCCGGGGCTCTATCGTTCGCGCGATGGCGCCCAGACGTGGGAGCGCGTTCCCGGCGCCCTGGGCTCCCTCCCGATCTACGCGCTCGACGCCGCCACCGCCGAGGACCGCGTTTTCCTCTACGCCGGCACGACCGGCGGCACCGTGGCAGCCCCGGCGACGCGGGCCCAGGCCGCGGACGCTTCGACGCTCGTCAGCGCCGGCGTCTACCGCTTTGCCCAGCGCACCTGGCGCGTCTGTCTTCCTGTTGTTCTGAGTTCGTATACGCCATAGGCACAAAGGAGTTCCAATGAACATTCCCATCCTCATCGCCGTCGTCGTCCAGGCCGTTGTCAGCCGCGTGTCACGGGTCGCCGGGGCCGTCGTGGGCTTCTTCATCACAACCGGCATTCTGTTGTGGGGGCTCAGCGTCTACAGCGGGGGCGGCGCCATTACATTCTTCGGTGCGACCCTCTCTCAGCCGGTCTTCATCATCGCATGCCTTGTCTGGTATGCGCTGGACGTGTGGGCGCTGCTACAGGCCCGGAAGTACCAGGCCTTCCAGCGCGATCTGGCCGCATCCCCGGCGGCTGACGGCGCGGGTGTATCCCCCGGCGTCGCCCAGACCGTAACGGGAACCGAGCGCACCATCCCGCTCGTGGTCAGCTGGCAGGGAGCGGGTATGGCGACCGACGTCGACGTCTACGTGACGCTGGACGGGGCGCCCGTTGGCTCCGGCTCCTTCATCCGTGGATTCGTGCTGAACCTGATGACGACCGAGGGGGTTCACGAGGTCGGGGTCAAGGCCGCGTTCAGGCGCTCGAAGGTGACCCTCACCACGCAGAGGAACAAGCGCTACCGCGTCGATCTCAAGTACAGCCGCATGTCCGGCAAGTTCACGCTGGAAAGCTCCGAAGCAGACGAGGAACGCCAACCGGCTGCCGTGGCCTAGGCCGCCGGCCCGCAGGACTCGAGCGAAGGCCAGCCCAGCGGACAAGCGCATCGGGCGCATAGCCGCCCGGCGTCAGAGCCTGCCTCGCACACCGATCCGAAGGGTCCGGCAGCCTCACAGGCCATCGGCGCGCGCGCGAATCGCCGATCCTGTCTCGACCCGGATCCTTGTATATGATAGGGGTGTGGTTGCAGAAACGGGTGTTCCGGTAAGACTAGACGCAACTCAGAAGGACTGAGTTGCGGGAGTCTCGGGCAAGACTACGGATCCTTGCCGGATGTCCGGAGACCAGCCGGACATCACGTCTGCCGAAGAGTGTCTCCCGGAGTTACGAGCGGTCAACGGCTGACACGCACGATGTCCCTACCCTCGAGGACGCAGGGGGTAGCAGCCCCTGCTAGGCGCCTGGAGGGCAGAGGTCTGATTTGCCGCAAGGCTGCCGCGCTCGTAACGACCGGAACACCCGTGACTGCCGCTCCTTGAGCTGTGGTGAAAGGAGTCCCCTATGAATGCACGTTTGACCGTCGGGATCGATTTCAGTGCCCAATGGGCCGACGCCAGTCTGATGGCACCCGACGGTACGCCTCTCGTACGCCATCAGCGCTTTGACAACTCGCAGCCCGGGTTCGAGGCGTTCAAGCGCCTGCTCTTGGAGACCTTGAGCAGCGCCGCATGCAGCGCCGTCGACCTGGCGGGTGAAGCGACCGGTATGTACTGGCTGCCCTTCTTCCTCGAACTGGCGACCGACCCCGACTTACGCACCTACGACGCCGCGCTCTTCGTGCTCAATCCTCGCTGGGTGAAGTGGTACAAGCAGTGCTTGCCCCAGACCGACAAGACCGATCGCCACGATGCCTACCTGATCGCCGACCGCACCCGCGACAAGATGGGCGCCGCCCGCAAGCGCGGGAAGTGGCTCGGCTCGCGGCCCCCGCTCGGCTACCTCGGCGACCGCGAGCGCATGCGCCTGGTGGTCGTGCCCGACGAGGCCGAGCAGGTGCGGACGAT
>ENA-UOUL01004926-UOUL01004926.1-bioreactor-metagenome-genome-assembly--contig:-NODE-4926-length-11922-cov-33.378810_pt1 | contig 11922 bp, 12 predicted proteins | sample MGYA00249838_ERZ747220 | MGnify/ENA primary metagenome ERZ747220 (study PRJEB28778, sample SAMN05720191) | bioreactor metagenome | isolation source: Anaerobic biogas reactor | place: USA:Washington...
CTCCGGGCAGACTGCGACGCAGGTGCCGCAGTATCCGCACTTGTCTCGGTTTATCCTGAGCATTGTACTCATGTTGTCGTTGGTCTCGCAAATACCTTTATGTTCTCTGTTTCTGGCGGCGCACGACTTCCCCACCTGGAGGGAGGAACGGCGGATCGCTCGCCGTGATTCATGGGGTCCCGTTCACTGGGCTATTATAATAGATGTTAGCACAAATTTATTGGGAAATGGGGATGCAATGGGACTGAAGGGTGGCCCTACACAGGATGAAGTCATGGCGGTCTCGCTCGCAAAACTCGGTATTCGCCCGGGCGACCGGGTGGCCGACGTCGGGTGCGGAACCGGGAAGGTTGCCGTCGCCGCGTCGAAAGTGGCGGGCCAGGTCTACGCGATCGATCGAAGGCCGGAGGCGATCGCCTGTGCCCGGCAGGAGGCAGTTGCTGCCGGCGCCGGAAATATCGAGTTCTTCGAGGGCGACGCGGTGGATATCCTCCCGGGTCTCGGCCGGCTCGACGCCGCCTTCGTCGGGGGGTCCCGCCGCCTGCCGGAGGTCCTCGATATCCTCGCCGGGAAAGTGCAGGGGCGGATCGTCGTGAACGCGGTGATGGTCGGGACGCTGCAATCGGCGATAGAGAGCATGCGACGCCTCGGTATCTTCTCGGAGGCCGTCCACCTCCAGGTCTCCCGGTCCGCCGATATCGCCGGCGGGGTGATGTTCAAGCCCATCAACCCCGTCTACATCGTCGTCGGGGGTGCCGGGTGCTCGTAGGGGTGGGGCTCGGGCCCGGCGACCCCGAACTCCTGACCCTGCGGGCGGTCCGGCTCCTTCGCGAGGCGTCGGCGGTCTTTGTCCCCGGGAAACTTGCTTACGACCTGGTGCGGCCCTACCGCCCCGACGCCGTCGTCCTCAACTTCCCGATGACGAGCGACGAGGCCTATATCCGGGAGTGCCTCGAGGAGAACGCCGACCGGATAGCGCCGCACGCTCGGGGCGGTCTTGCGGTCTTTGGGATCATCGGGGATCCGAACTTCTACTCGACCTTCTCCCGCCTCTGCGATGTGATCGGCGAGCGATACCCCGAGATAGCGTTCTCGACCGAGCCCGGGATCAGCTCGATCACCGCGTTCGCCTCCGTGGCAAACGTCCCGGTGGCCGGCGGGTTCTTCGTCTCGGATGGGAACGGGCCGGAGTCCCGGATCTTCATGAAGGTCCGGCGGCCGGCGGCACTTGCGGCCTCCCTCGCAAAAGAGGGCTATGCGGAGTTCGTCCTCGTGGAACGGATGTTCCTCCCCGGTCAGCAGGTCTACCGGGGGGACGACCTCCCCGAGGAGAGCGACTACTTCTCGATCCTCTATGCGAGGCGACTGAATGCATAAGGTCTACATCGTGGGTGCGGGGCCGGGAGCCCCCGATCTCATCACCGTCCGGGGCATGGACCTCCTCCGGCGGGCAGACGTCCTCATCTATGCGGGTTCGCTCGTGAATCCGGCGCTCGTGGAGGAGTCCGGTGCCGGGCTGAAACTCGATAGTCAGAAGATGACGCTTGAAGATATCGCCGATGCCGTCGAGGAGCGCGTCCGTGCCGGAGAGCTCGTCGTCCGGCTCCATTCGGGCGATCCGTCGCTGTATGGCGCGATCGTCGAACAGATGGCGGAGTTCTCGCGGCGCGGGATCGAGGCCGAGATCGTCCCCGGGGTCTCGTCGCTCTTTGCGGCGGCGGCGGCCTTAAAGACCCAGCTCACCCTTCGCGACGTCTCCGAGAGCCTGATCGTCACCCGCCCGGCGGGGGCGACGCTTGCAGAGGACCGGATAGCCGAGTTCTCCCGCCTCGGGCAGACGATGGTGGTCTTCCTCGGGACCGAGCGGATGGAGGAGGTTCTCTCCCGGGCGGAGTGCCCGCCGGAGACCCCGGCGGCGGTCGTCTACCACGCCTCGTGGCCCGACCAGATGGTCGTCATCGGGACGGTCGCCGATATTGCGGCAAAGGCCCGGGCGGCCGGGATCGAGCGGACGGCGCTGATCATCATCGGAAAGGTGGCGGATCCGGCAACGTCCGGGTTCGGGAGGTCGGTTCTCTACTCATGACCGGGACGGTTGTGGTAGCGCTCGAGCGGTTCCTCCCCGACGCTCGCCGGATTGCGGATATGCTCGGCGCCGACACTATCCCCTACGGCCCCGATGCCTTCCGGGAGGCATTTTGCCGTTACCGCCGGATCGTCGCCCTGATGTCGGCCGGTATCGCCGTTCGCGGTATTGCGCCCCTCCTCGCCGACAAGTGGCGGGATCCGGCGGTGGTGGTGGTCGGCCCGGACCTCCGCTACGCTGTCCCGGTCGTCGGCGGCCACCACGGCGCAAACGACCTTGCCCGGGAACTCGCCCGCCTCGGTATCGAGCCGGTGATCACGACCGCGACCGAGACCCGCGGCCGGGAGTCGGTCGAAGGGATCGCCGCCCGATCGGGGTGCGATATCGTGAACCGCGACTCCACCCGGGCGGTGAACGCCGCGGTGCTCGACGCCGACGTACCCCTCTACGCGATCGCCGGCCCCGGCATCGTCGTCGCGGGTCCGGGGGTCTCGTTTCTCGTCCGGAAGGGCGAATACGTCGTCGGCGTCGGGTGCCGGAAGGATGTCCCGGCGGCCGACGTGACCAGAGCCGTCAGCGAGGCCTTCCGGGAGGCCGGAGTTGCCCCCGCAGAGGTCCTCGTCTACGCGACGACCGAGAAGAAGCGCGGGGAGGCCGGTCTCCTTGCCGCCGTCGCGGACCTCGGCGGCAACCTCGTCTTCTTAGACGACGAAACGTTGAACGCGGAGGCGGCTCCGTCACCCTCGCGCGCCTCCCTGATCGGGCTTGCCGGTGTCGCGGAACCTGCGGCGCTCGCGGTCTCGAAACGAAAAGAACTGGTGTTTGCCAAGCAGACTTATGGGAGTGTTACCGTTGCAATCGCACGATAATGGAGGAAAACTGTACATTGTCGGCACCGGGCCGGGCGAACTGCTGCAGATGACGCCCCGGGCGTCAAAAGCCCTCGAAGAGGCCGACTGCATCATCGGCAACGGGTTCTACCTCGATCTCCTCGGGCCGATGCTCGCTGGAAAAGAGGTTATCCGGAGCGGCATGGGCCGCGAGGTCGACCGGGCTTCACGCGCGCTCGCCCTTGCCGGGGAGAGGGTCGTCGCGATGGTGAGCGGCGGCGATGCCGGTGTCTACGGGATGGCGAGCATCGTGCTCGAGGTGGCGGAGCGGTCCGGCACAAAAGTCGCAGTCGAGGTCATCCCCGGTATCACGGCGGCGATATCGGCAGCGGCGCTCCTCGGTTCGCCGCTCTCGGGAGACTACGTCACGATGAGCCTCTCGGATCTCCTGACGCCGGGAGAGGAGATCGAACGAAGACTCGATCTTGCGTTTCAGATGCGGGTGCCGGTCGTCCTCTACAACCCCCGCTCCCGGGGGAGGCCGCACAACCTGGATGCAGCGGTCGCGATCGCCCGCCGGCACCTTTCCGACGCGACACCTGTCGGAGTCGTCCGGAACGCCTACCGGGAGGGGGAAGAGCGGTTGATCACGACGCTTGGCGAGTTCGAAGACCACTTCGCCTTCGTGGACATGCACTCGATCGTCTTTATCGGCGGCGAGGAGACACGGATCTGGAGGGATGAGACGGATGAGAGAGGAATCATCACGCCCCGGGGATACCACCGGAAGTACGTATACTGACCTTGCGGCGGTCACCCCCGAGGCCTACGCGATAGCACGCACGAGCCGGAACCTTGCCCGGGAGCGGGTGGGAAACGTCACCCTCGAGGACCGGATACGGCAGCGGTGCTCGGTCGCGGTCGGCGATTTTGCGATGGCCGATCTCATGCGGTTTTCCGGCGATCCGGTCACGGCGGGGCTTGCCGCACTCGATCGGCGGGTGCCGATCATAACCGATATCCGGATGGTGCAGGCCGGCATCCTGAAACGCGGGCACGAGAGCGAGATCCTCTGCGCCCTCGATTATGGGGAGGATATCGCGCGGGAGCGCGGGATTACCCGGACGTCTGCAGGGTTTGTCGCCCTGCGGGACCGGATGGACGGTGCGATCGTGGTCATCGGGAACGCCCCGTCGGCGCTTCTCGTCGTCTGCGATATGGTGCGGGCCAACATCCGGCCGGCGCTGGCCATCGGGACCCCGGTGGGGTTCGTGAACGCGGCGGAGTCAAAAGAGGCGCTCCGTACCCTCGACGTGCCGTCGGTATCCAATGCCGGCACCCGGGGCGGCACACCGGTCGCGGTGGCGGCAATGAACGAGATCATCACGATCTTTGCCGAGCGTGCAGGCTATGAAGGATCCGGTTACTGATTTCGAGTATCCCGACGCGTGGGTGGCGGCATGCCGGTCGCCCGACCTCCTCCCCGACGTCCGGCGGGGCCTTGCTGTCCTGACGGCGTCGGGAACAGTGCTCCGCCGGGGGTTCACGACCGGGACGACGGCGGCCGCGGCCTGCAAGGCGGCGGTCCTCTCGCTTGCGGAGGATGAGGTGAAGGGCGTGGGCATCACCCTCCCCTGCGGCATCGCGGTCAGGGTCCCGGTCGACGCCTATCGCGGGACCGCGTCGTGCTGGAAGGATGCCGGCGACTACCCTGCGGACGTGACGGCGGGGCTTGAGTTCGTCGCGACCGCGGTTCCCTCGCTCTCGGGGTCGGTCCAGTTCGTCCCCGGCGAGGGTATCGGGAGTTTCGCCCGCGACACCCCCCGCCACCGCCAGGGGACGCCGGCCATCAGCGCCCCGGCGCTCGACTGTATCCGACGGTCGATCGACGAGGCGGTGGAGGAAGCGGGGCTCCACGGGGCGACGGTCATCCTCACGATTCCGCGAGGGGCGGAGGTGGCGCAGAAGACGCTGAACCCGAAGATGGGGGTGCAGGCCGGCATATCGGTCCTCGGGACGACCGGGCTCGTGGAGCCCTGGGATGACCACCTCGCGGAGGGGGTGCTCGACCGCATCGCCCGGGCTCCTCCCGGGGCGGTCGTCCTGACGACCGGCCGGCTCGGTCTCCGCTACTCCCGGCTCCTCTTCCCGGAGCACGAGGCGATCCTCGTCGGGAGCAACCTTTCAGAGGCGCTTCGGGCAGTCGACGGGGATACGGTGCTCTGCGGGCTCCCGGGCCTGATCCTGAAGTTCATGAACCCGGCCGTCCTCGACGGGACCGGGTGCGCGACGGTCGAGGAACTCTCGGGGTCCCCGCTCTGGGAGGAGGTGGCCCGCCGGGAGGTTCGTGCGTTCTCCGTTCGCTACCCCCGCGTCCGTGTCGTGATCGTCGACCGCGGCGGCCGGGTCATAGCGGAGTCGCCGTGAAGATCGTCGGCGTGGGCTGCGGCCCGGGGATGCTGACCGCGGAGGCGGCCCGGACTCTCCGGGGGGCTGCCCTCATCTACGGTTCTGCCCGGGCGATCGCGCTTGCCCGGGACGTTTTCCCGCCGGGGTGCGAGGTCCACGAGGTCGCGGATTATCGAGATCTCCGGTCTCTCCCGGACCATGCGGTCGTCCTCTCGACGGGCGACCCGATGCTTGCAGGCCTCGGCTACCTCCCGGGCGACGTGATCCCCGGGATATCCTCTCTCCAGGTCGCCTTCGCCCGCCTGAAGATCCCGCTGACGAAGGCGGCGGTCGTTACAGCCCACGGGAAAGACCATGCCCGGGCCGTGGCCGATGCCCGGGAGGAGGTCCTCCGGGGCCGGGTGGTCTTTCTCATCGCCGACCCGGCCTTCGACGTTCAGGCGTTCGCGGCCGCCCTCCCGCCGGAGACCGGGGTTGCCGTCTGCGAAGACCTCGGCTACCCGGCAGAACGGATCGCCGTCGGGACTGGGGCGGAACCCCCGGCGCCACGGGGGGGGCTTTTTGTGGTGGTGGCGGGGGAGTTTTAAGGCTCTCCTCTAGCAGGAGTTACTGGTGAATTATCCTGAAGGTCAGCAGTTTGCAGGATACCCGGATGTTCTGGGGGGCGATCTCTCTCAGGAGGGTGGGCAGAAATACTGCTGGGATGTTCGTGGGGTTACCGGGCATCCCGCCCCTTGTCGATAACACTTATCCAAGCGGGATCAGCATCAGGGATAACCACCTCGCCGGCGCAGAAAACACTTGCATAAGTTTTTAATTTTTCATGATGATAGTGCTTTAATGCCGGATGATGCTTTTTGGCGCGATTTAATCGATAAAGTGAGGGTAATGCCTGCCGAAACGGAATGGATCGAGTTCAAGGTAAATTTTTCGGATCCACAAAAAATCGGTGAATATATCTCCGCTATAAGCAATTCTGCGTGCCTAAATGGGCAGGAAGCTGGCTATATTATCTGGGGGATAGACAACAACACCCATGAGATCGTCGGAACGAATTTCAGACCAAAAAACTGTAAAGGGAAAGGCAATGAGGATCTGGAGCCATGGCTTCTCCGGGGTTTAAGTCCGGCAGTAGAGGTTATAATCAGAGAAGTAGATTATCCTGTGGGGTCTGTCGTCATTTTTCAGATAGCAGCAACACGAGATCAACCGGTTCGGTTTTACTCAAAAACCTATATTCGGATCGGTTCGACAACGCACCCTCTGTCAAAATTCCCTGAGAAAGAAAGAAAAATCTGGCACATGAGCAATAACGTACTCTTTGAAGAAGATTTTGCGTTGTCCAATCAATCGTCGGATGATATTCTCACTAAGATCAACTATCCTGCTGTCTTTGATCTTCTAAAGCATCCCTTGCCTGATAACCGGGCTGGGATCCTGGGTTTTCTTGAAAATGAAAGGATAATCGAACGGCACGGGCCTGCGTATGTCATTACAAATCTTGGAGCGATACTGTTTGCAAAGGATCTCCGCATGTTTCCTTCTCTTGAGCGTAAAGGAGTGCGGGTTATACAATATAAGGGTAAAGATCGCCTTCAGGCCCTTAAAGAGGATGTCTCCTATGAGGGGTATGCCACTGTATTCCAGGCGCTCATCGATCGCATCTGGGATCAGTTACCCGCAAACGAGATCATCAAAGATGCCCTCCGCGTTGAAGATAAGATGTACCCAAAATTAGCTATTCGGGAGCTCGTTGCCAATGCCCTGATACATCAGGATTTCTTTGTACGTGGAGCGGGGCCGCTTGTTGAGATCTTTTCCTGTCGCATGGAGATTATCAATCCAGGAAAACCATTAATCGAACCGATTAGATTCATCGATCATCCCCCACAATCTCGAAATGAAAAACTGGCTTCTGTAATGCGCAGAATGAATATTTGCGAGGAACGCGGTTCCGGTATTGATCGCGCAATAGGGGAGGTTGAGGTGTACCAACTTCCCGCTCCCGAATTTCAGGCTGAGAACGACTTTATGCGTGTGACGTTGTTTTCGCATCGTACATTAAGCAGTATGGATCGGAAAGACCGGGCCCGAGCCTGCTACCAGCACTGCTGCCTGCGTTATGTCTGTCGTGAGTATATGACGAACACGTCCTTGAGGAAACGCCTGGGTATCGAGGACAGAAACTACTCAATAGCCTCGCGCATTATCAAAGATACGATCGATGCTGCTCTGATCAAGGTTTCTGATCCAGACAATAAGTCGCCAAGGGATAGGAGGTACGTTCCTTTCTGGGCTTGATGTATCAGACTATCGACCACCGTCTACTATATATCGCTTTTGTGACGGGTATGTGATAAGGATGCGTACGCGGACGACGGCTTTCGGGCATCTGCCTTTGGAATTCAAAAATATCGATGATTTATCCGTATCAGTACTATTCGCGTATGTGATGGATATGTGATCGTTGAGGAGAGGAGCGAATACCTGGCCCCCATGAAAGCCTTTTTGTGGTGGTGGCGGGGGAGTTTTAAGGCGGTTGCCGGCACCGTTGCCTACAACACGGGAGCCCGGAGGTTCCTCACGATGGGCCGGTCCACCTCCCTCTTCCGGAACTCGTAGCCCGACCGGAGGAGATCGAGGAATATGGCCTGGTACGCCCCCCGCTCACACAGTTCGAGGTGGTAGCGATGCACCGTCGACTTCGTCCCGTACTTTGCCGGTACGTCGCTCCAGGTACACCCGGTGGAGAGGACATACAGGATCCCGTTGAAGAGGTGCCGGGGATCCCGGCGCGGCCGGCCGACGTGGGGTTTCCGGGGCGGAAGGTGCCTCCGGATGATCTCCCAGGTTTCGTCGTCGATCTCCCGGAATGTCATGCGAGCCTGCCATATCACCCGGGGTTCTTATAGTTGTGGGATGATTCCGGGCGTTTTTGCGCCCCAAAAAGACCACGTATCCGGGGTGTTATCGCTCTCCGGGAGCGAGCGGGTCGTAGTTCGTGACGATGATCTCGCGGATCTCGCCCCGTCCGTCTCCGTTGCAGTTGATCATCCTCCGTGCCGGAACCCGGTCGATGCGGTATCCGGCATAGAGGTCGTCAAAGAATTCGTCGCACGGGTCGACGTTCTTTGGATCCGAGTTGCTCAGCATCAGCCTGGTGCCCCGGGCGTCGCATCGCGCGTAATATGCCGCAAGGCGTCTCTGCTCCTCATCGGTAAACCCTTCTTTTGCATACTGCGTGAATGTTGACGTCCGGTTCAGGGGCCGGTATGGGGGATCAAGATAGACGAAGGTCTCCTCCGATACATATTGTTCCGACTGCGCGAAGTCGCCGTGATGGATGGTGGTGTTCTGGAGCAGTTCGGCATCGGCCCGGAGCAGATCCTCGTTCAGGATCGTCGGGTTTCGGCATCTGCCGAACGGGACGTTGAACCCGCCCTGCAAGTTGACCCGGTAGAGGCCGTTGAAACACGTCCTGTTGAGGAAGATGAGTTGAGCCGCCCGCTCTATCCAGCCCTCGCCGTACTGCCCGAAATCGATGGTCTCTTTCGCGCGGTTGAACGTATCCCGCATGGCGTAGTAGAAATCCTTCCGGCCGACATCATCCTTTGTGAGGTAGTCGTCCGATATGCCGGCAAGATAGTCGATGAGAGCGCAGACGTCGCTCTTCACCACGCTGTAGGTGAGGATCAGTTCTTCGTTGATGTCGAATATGTGGCACTCTCTGAACCTGAAGGTGCTGTTGAAGTGGAAGTATACCGCTCCACCACCTACGAAGGGTTCGACAAAGACCGGGAGGGTTCCCTCGCTGAGCTCCCGGGGAATTCTCCTGGTGAACGCATCGAGCAGTTGCGCCTTTCCGCCTGCCCACTTGAGGAACGGTCGTGCAGTGTATGTTGCCATCGCTCTCTTCCATCCGGCGTTATTTCCTGAAATGTTGTTCCCGAAATGTTTTAGTGTTGCCGGCCTCCGGCGGGGATATCTCCCGATCCGGGTCTTTGTCGGTCCGGTTCCGGGTGTCGGCAACCTGCCTCCCCGGCGCATCGCCGGATCTTTTGCCGGCAGCAAGTCCCGGCATCCACCGGCACGGTTGCTCCGGGACTCATTCTTCTCGCGAACGAGGGGCCGGCGTCGTCGCCCCCCTCCCTGTTCTCCGGACCCCCTCTCTCTTCAGCATCTTCTCGATGGCCCACCGTCCCCGGCCGAGTTCCTCCGCCAGGGTATCGACGGCCTTCTTCTTCGTCGCGCCGCCCTCAATAAGCCGGGCGAACCGGGAGACCAGGGCCTCGATCTCATCTTCCGTCCAGGGCCGGCCCCGGTTTTTCGGTCCCGAGGCCAGCGGAGTTCTCAACGACGACAGCAGACATCCCTGCCCGATGCCCCGCAACTCTTTGACTTTCAGGTCGAAGACAGGTCCTGAGAGCTCAAACCCGGTCGCCCGACGATTGAGGCCGACGGCCGCCCTGGCGGTCGAGAATCCGCCAAGGAACATATCGCAGACGAGGTCGCCCTCGTTGCTGCTGTACTGCAGCATCTTTACGAGCAGTTCCGCCGGCAATTCGTTCTTGTTCTTCGCCTTCCCGGGTTTGTACTCGCGGTTGACGACCCAGACGTCTTCACGGTCGCGGTAGTTGGGCGACCCGTTATCCGGTGCCTTCTCCCCGGTTCCATACCGCGACTCAAGGTTGAACGTCCTCTTGCCGCCCGGCTTTTCGTAGAAGAGGATGTGGTAGTGGGAGGAGACGTACTTCCGGCTGGTGTAGACGCCGAAGTTGTACTTCCATATGATGTGGTTGACCTCGCGAAGCTCTGTCTGCCGGAGGGCGTGGAGTATGTGGTAGAGGTTCGTGTAGCCCGATACGATGTAGATCGATCCCCCGGGCCGGAGTATCCGTTCGGCCTCCCGGATCCACTGCCGGCTGAACTCCCCGTACCCGGCTGCGGGAACCTCGACGTAGCCCTCGACGACGAACGCCTCGTCCCGGTTGTAGTGCCGGTGCAGCCGGTCGCCGTCGATGCCGTACGGGGGGTCGGTGACGATCAGGTCGATCGTACCGTCGGGGATGTGCTCCCGCGCCCCGCGGATGCAGTCTCCGTTGTAGAAGATGTTGCCGTTGATCTCTTCGGACCTCATACGCTCTCCGCCCGAATCCTGCAGGTATCGGGCTGTGGTGTACACCAGATGGGTTGCGCGAGAATAAGATTGTGGCTTTTCCAGGTCTCACGGCGGTACGTGCACCGGTCACGGGGCCCGGGGCGATGGTTGGGTGCGAGGAGTGGGATCGGGCGATCTCTGCCGACTCCCGGCGGGACCGGCCAGCAGGGGAGAGGTGCCGGCCCGGCATTCCCCGTTGCGGTCGAAAGCCCCGCTCCCACCCCTTTCACCTGCCGGAGGTAGTATTATATTAGACGGGTGAATCCAGCTAAGAGGGAGGGACGAAATGCCCCGGGATTTTAGATGACGGCAGGTTCCGATGTGACGGAGACTTCATCCCGCACGGGAACGGGAGAGAGGGAGCAGAAGACCTCCGCGATGGGGGAGCGGCCAGTTCACGAGTGTATTGCCGCGATCCAGGCTGAAAACGAGGCGCTCCGACGGGAAAACGCTCTCCTGCAATCCATGAAAAATGCCCTGGAGGAGGGCGAGATGCGATACCGGCGGCTTTTTGAGGATGCCCTTACCGGGGACTTCATCACAGCCCCGGATGGCCGGATAATCGCCTGTAACCCGGCGTTTGCCAGAATGTTCGGGTTTTCCTCCGTAGAGGGGGCACTCTGCACCAATGTCCGGGATCTCTATGAAGACCCGGGGGACCGGGACCGCCTTCTCGCACAGCTCCGGAGAGGAGGCAGGGTGGTGAACGAGGGCCGGACGCGGAAGCGCCGGGACGGCACCCGGATCCATGTCGTGGAGAACGTGGTCGGGCGTCTTGGTGCGGACGGCGAACTCATCGAGATCCAGGGTTACACCTATGATGACTCTGAGCGCAAACGGGTGGAAGATGCCCTCCGGGAGAGCGAAGAGCGGTTCCGGGCAGTCCTGGAAAACTCCCTGGATTCGGCCTACCGGCGCAACCTGCAGGCCGACTGCTACGACTACATGAGCCCGGCGATCGAGGAGATTCTTGGCTTTACGCCGGAGGAGATGGCCGTTATGAGCCTCGAAGAGGTCATGGACCGCATTCATCCCGATGATCGTTCGCTGGTTAAAGCGGAACTCAACACCGCTGCTGCTTCGGGCAGAGGGCTCCTCGTGTACCGGTTCCTGGCGAAAGACGGCGAATACCGCTGGCTCGAAGATCACTTCACGGTGATATCCGATTCGGCTGGCCGGCCGCTCTTCCGCGGCGGCATCGTCCGTGATATCACCGGGCGCAGGCGGGCTGAAGAGGCTATCGCGCGGAGTGCCGCGGAACTTGCCCGGGTTCACCGGGATCTCGAGTCCGCTCACCGGGAGGCGAACCTCTACCTCGACATCCTGACGCACGATATCGGGAACACCGAGAACGTCTCGAACCTTTATGCCGAACTGCTCGCCGGTTCCGTGGAAGGGGAGGCTGCCAGGTATGCGGCGAACCTGAAACGGAGCATAGA
>ENA-UOUL01004927-UOUL01004927.1-bioreactor-metagenome-genome-assembly--contig:-NODE-4927-length-11922-cov-3.024145_pt1 | contig 11922 bp, 13 predicted proteins | sample MGYA00249838_ERZ747220 | MGnify/ENA primary metagenome ERZ747220 (study PRJEB28778, sample SAMN05720191) | bioreactor metagenome | isolation source: Anaerobic biogas reactor | place: USA:Washington...
TTATCGCCGTTTTCGGAAATGTTAATTAAGGATTTATGATATTCGCTTTCTGGATTGCTGCATTCATAAGCTTTCCAATCCCTATCGCTGGCTGATTCATCAATAGTAGCAAAGCGACAGGATATACATTTGATTTTCATAAGACACCTCCCCGTTTTGGGCATAAAAAAAAGCCCCGATAACAAATTAAATGTTTCAGAGCTTTTCTATATTAAATTAGGTAGGTGGCCTAAAACCACCCTAGGAAATCCAGTGTGCCCAACCAGATGCTGGGCTAAATAGTTTTTGCCAATATCCAATCAGAATTTTAATGTATTATAAAACAGGCCGTTCGATCCATTTTCAGATAAATGAAGGCCTATTACTGCGCCAAAAAACGCCTAAAAATAAAAATACGAGATGGTGCAGGCACCTTCTCGCTAAAAACTCCTACGAGTTTTTGTTCATTGCTAGAATTATATACATAGACTACAAAAATAGTCAATGGTTTTGCCATAAAAGTATTATATCAGATTATGACAAAATTCTGCTTATATGTTTTGGGCATAGAAAAAGCCCTTAAGGATTTAATCACGATTTAATCCCTGAGGGCTCTATATCAAGAATGCTGCGTTTCCCGGGAGTCGTGGTCGATCTATCCCTAGGGCCTATTCAAACAGCATCTGGTGTTCTTGATTTTCTATACCATTACACTTTATAGTATAGCACGGGTTGGCTGTTGCTTCTTGTTGTTTTTATTGCTTTTTGTTGCTTTTTGATGCGTGTTTCATTTTTTTCTCGATTTCTTTTAAAGCACTACCATGCAAACGTGAAATCCAACTCCTATCAAATCTTAATTCCCCGGCTACAGCTTCCCAAGACCAACCGTTAATATATCTCATTTCCAATAGCAGCTGGCAAATAGGATCGTCCACCTGGCTAATAGTATCCATGATCTCTGCCTTGATACCCACTAGCCGGTTAATGTCCCGATTAATTTCTTTTTCTAAATCCACAATTTTGGCTATGGTATTTTCCATATGGCTCTTTGTATTTTTGCCGCCGGACACTTTTTCCTCTGTAAGATTAACACTTACCTTCATAGCCAACGCTCTTAAAGTTTCTAATAGCTCCAGCTTGCTATTAATCCGCTGATCAAGCCACAAGGCTTGAGATAAATATTCCTTAGCGCCCATGCTTTACACCTCCATCTTGTAATACTTTTTAAAGATGTGTTTTTGCTTCTTAGCATCTAAACCTCGAATTCTCTCCAATGCCTTTTCTTGGTCCAGTAAATATTGCTCCTTGGTTTTATAGAAACTGCAGCCTTCACATTGTTTTACTTTCAAAGCTATGCAGCTGTTTCTTTTATAAGCAAAGCAGTCTTTCATGGTTACTCCACCTCCTGATTAATTCTGGCTTTAACTGCTCGTAACAAAGCCTCTTGACCAGCTTCCTTGTTAGCCAGCACTTGCATTACATCTTCATCTATAGTTTTTTTAGCCACTAAATGATGAACTACCACTGTGTCTTTTTGACCCTGACGGTGGATACGGGCATTGGCCTGCTGGTACAATTCCAAACTCCATGGCAGCCCAAACCAGATGATGGTACTTCCGCCATCCTGTAAATTCAAGCCATGACCTGCCGAAGCAGGGTGGGCCAGCATCACCGGCACTTCGCCTTTGTTCCAATCCTCAATGTCTTTTGGTTTATCCAGCACCCGGCAGTCCAGACGTTTTTGAATCCTCTCCAAGTCATGTCGGTAAGAATAATAAACCAGCACCGGCTTGCCATTGGCCGCCTCGATTAAATCCTCCAGGGCATCAAGCTTCTCATCATGGATCTCTTGCACTCCGCCATCTTCGTCATAAACCGCTCCGCCGGTAGTTTGTAAAAGCTTGTTGGCCAAAACTGCTGCACTCCCGGCTACTACATCACCATCTATTAACGGTAGTATTAAATCTCGCTCCAACTGCTGGTATTTCTCCATCGCCTTGATCGGTAGCTGCACCGGCACTATGTTGTCTATGCGTTCCGGGATGTTTAAGTAATCGCCACTTTTCATACTGATGCAGATGTCGGAAAGTTTATTGTAAATTGCTTTTTCGGCACCTTCTTTCAGCTTGTAGGTGAAAATGATGTTATGATTGCGTTTATCGGGCAAGAAGTAACGTTCCCGGTAACCGGTTAAGGTTTTTCCCAGCCGCTGCCCGCTATCTAAAAGGTAAACCTGCGACCACAGATCAATTAGTCCGTTAGGAGCCGGAGTGCCGGTTAAACCCACTACTCGCTTAACAAAAGGTCGCACTTTGCGTAGGGCCTTAAACCGTTGAGCTGTAGGAGATTTAAAACTGGATAGCTCGTCTAACACCACCATATCGAAAGGCCAGTTTTTCTTGTAGTAATTAACTAGCCACTTTGTGTTTTCCCTATTTATCACGTAGATGTCGGCTGTGGAGTTTAGGGCTTGGATACGCTCTTTTTCTGTACCCAGTACTTTGGCAATGCGTAGATGTTTTAAGTGATCCCACTTTTTGACCTCCTCTTCCCACACCATACCAACACGAAGAGGAGCAATGACCAATACCCGGATTATCTCAAAATAGTTATGCAAAAGTTCTGCAATAGCTGTTAAAGTAATCACGGTTTTACCCATGCCGCATTCCAAAAATATTGCTACCGCCTTTTGATTTAAGATGAATTTTGAGGCATAATCCTGATAATTATGGGGATTGTATTTCATCCCACCACCTCCCTCATAAAAGCACTCACCGCCTGAACAGAATCTATAACATAAACCTTAAAGCCCAATTTCCTTAGCTGCTCTTTCCGTTTAAGCTGTAGGGGTCTCAATCGTTCCTCCGGTGCCTTAAGTTCCACAAAAACTATCTTCTTACCGGGGAGAAGCACAATTCTATCCGGCACCCCTGCTGTTCCAGGGGAAATAAATTTTAAGGCTAAACCTCCCGCTCGTTTCACTTCTTCTTTCAATCTGATTTCTATCTCTCGCTCCCTCAATATAAACACCGCCTTCCTGCTGACATAGCTGACACCCTTCGTCGTGTTAAACTGCCCAATGGCTAACTAATAACATCAATCCTATTCTTTCTGTCAGTTCTGTCAGTTTTTTTATGGTGACTACTGACACCTACTGACTCATTTTTTACTATTAATCTATAGAAAAATAACTACATAAGAGGTATATAGGAATTTCGGTCAGTTGGCGTCAGCCGGTCAGCATTTTACTGATTTTGGGATGTAAACTGACATCTGCTGACTCAAGTTAAAATATCAAAAACTTCACCAGTTCCTGCTTGGGTTTTCTTGCCCAGTTTAATCCCAGCCCAACCTCTGGCACCGCCGTGTCCGATACGAATACTTTCATAACCCCGCTCTCTTAACATTTTGGTAAAGGTATTCTTTCTTACCGGCGCTTCACCATTATCCTCACACCACATTTCATAGGCACTGTATAAATCTTTGGTAGTTGTCTTGGCTAAGGGATTTAAGCTGCAACAATCTTCAAAAAATCCACTTAACCGATCGGTTTCATCCTGATATTCACTCACTGCTTCTAGCACTTGTTCCGGTGGGTTAAGCCCTTCCTTTTGCCAGGCAAGGCACCCTTTGACCGCCCAGGCTAAGATAGCCTCACCTTCTTTTTTGAGCTTTTCCCCCAGCTGCTTATCTCGTTCTTTGGGAGGAATCATCACCGTAAAAGGGATCAACATAATCCTTGACCAGATACCTTGATCCCGGCCCCGGATATCCGGCTTGTTGTTACTGGCCAGCCAGATCTTAAACTGGGGCTTGTAACTAAAGGGGTCTTGGCGCATAAAGCGCACCTGCAGCTCATCGCCACCAGTTATTTGTTTAATTAAGCTCTCAGCAAATCGCTGGCCGTAACCGGTCTCCACAGTGCTGGTAAAACGCACTCCTTTGAGAGCCGCCAGTTCAACCGGAATGGTATCGTGTTTTTTCTCCATCAGTACTTCTGGTCGGGTGGTGCTGGAGTAATCCCCTAGAACATATTGAATAGCTTCTATGAATTTGCTTTTGCCATTACGCCCGGTGCCATAGAGGAAAAATAACACCTCTTCGCCACAATCCCCGGTTAAGCTGTAGCCCACTGCCCGCTGGACAAAATCCCTTACTTCAATATCTGGTAGCACCCTTTTTAGGAAGTTGTCCCATAACTCACTGTTAGTGTCCCGGTAAGCAACCGGACAGATTTTAGTTAACATCTGCTCTTTACTGTGGGGCATCAGCACCCCGGTCTTTAAATCTAAAGTTCCGTTTTGAACATTTAGAAGCCACGGTTCAATATCCAATTGATCTTGAGCCACCGGTAGATGACTTTCAGCCAGAGTGATCATATCCTTTTGCCGGGAGCGGGATTCAGAAGTAATGGCCCATTTGAGCATAGCCCGGCGTTCATTTTCATCATATATTTGCATAGCCTCTGCCCCAATGAGCCGCACAGTCTCTTTGGCCTTTCGGTAGATTCCACCACTGTCATCCGGCTCCCACCTTTTACCGTTCCAGATAAGCCATTTACCTAGCTGATAGCAGTAGCGCATTTCTTCTCCGTGGTGGAACACTAGGCGTTCGGCATTTCCGGTATCTGTGCGGCGAAAGACTCCGCTGCCAAAATCACTGGCCGCTGAGCTTATACCCATCCACTCCCTTACCTTGCCGACAACTTGATCGCCCATAATCCCGGCCAGCTTTGGCCAGCCGCTAACAGGCATTCCTTTTTGTAGCTTATCTAAGGCGTAGCCCACCGCCTTTAAGCGCATATCTGCTTCCTCATCACCGGCGGCTTGTATTATGGCTTCAATGAATTTTTTAATTTCATCAATTCCCCACCCGGCATGAGCCAGGGCACCGGAAAGGTGTAGCGCAGCATCTTGCCGAGCCCCAGACTTAGGCCAACGCCTTGCTAAAAGAGCGGCTGCCGCTGTAAGCCTGGCTGCTTTCACCAGCTCCACCTTTGATAGTTCTTTGGGTTTACCCTTGCCCATCCAAGTCACTGCTTCACCTTGCGGATGAATTGAAGGTGGAATCATAGTCTGGCTGCCGGTGCTTCTGATTTCCAAAATAGTAGAATCTTTATCTTTAGTAGGATCCTGAAACTTAGATGTCTGCACTTTTTGGCAACGATATAGTAGATGTGCTCTTCCAATACTTTCTCTTCCGAAGGAGAGCTTTGTATCCGGCATTAATAGGCTGGCAGCAGTAACCGCCTCCTGTGTGTCACAGTCAATATCTACAATCCAATCCGAAGGCTCCCCTAGCAGCAAACCGATATTATGATCCGAAGAAAAAACTTGATCTATTTCATCGTCTGTAATTAATCGTTCTTGCCATTTAGCTTCTACAGGTTTTTTATCCTTAGGCTTAAGCGGAATACAATGCCAACCCCTTTTGAGCATCTGCCTAGCGGCTTTGGCCGTTAAGTTCTCTTTGGTCATGGAGTAACCACCTCCAACCGGCTGTTAAACCGCTTTACCTTAAGCCCAAGTTCTTCTGCCGCAGCTATCTCACCAGCCATGCCTTCCGAAACTTTATCTCCAAAAGCCCATAGCTCATCACACTTGGCTAGCAGTTCTAAACCCATCTCCATTCCAGCAGCCCTTTCCACGGGGTCATCATCATCGAGAAAGGTAGTAAATATAACGTGGGGTGCTAAAGGGATACCGCCTTTACTGTAAATATATCTAGAATAGCCAATGGCCTTATGAATGTTTCTTTCCACATCTCCCCTGAGCGGGGAGCAGACATAGATGATGGGTCTTTTCCTTTGCACTAGCAACCGGTTCAAATACCAGCGGGCTTTTTGCAAATCTTCTTCCCCTGCTTTATACTCAAAGCGGGAGAGGTATTTAATTACATTACCCACAAGGTAGCCCGTAAACTGCTCCCCCGTTAGCTTGGCTTGGATGTAGTCAATGGTTTCTATACCACCCACTAGGTAATGATCAGGATTGATTTTATCCATAGGTTTCTCCCCTCCCTAAGCAATTTTTCGTTCAATAACCGGCAGTAAGCCCCTCTTATTTTTCAGAAGGTCATAGAGAAACAATCTGCCTTTTTGCGTCCAGTAAGTATGCATGACACTTTTCTCATCATCGATGGTATGTGTTTTAGATTGGGTATAGCCTTGATCTGCGTAGCCTTGATACAAAAGCCAAGTGTTTCCCATTTTGTACTACACCCCTAAATGGTGAAGCAGCTTATTCATGGCCTGGCCCGACATGCCATAGTCCTTAGCAATTTTTGTGATGGGGACTAAGGATTTGTTTTGCAGGATTAAATCGTAGTAAGAAGCCTTAGGTCTTAGCTCACCGATTATTTGCTTCTGCTTGGCCGTTTCCAATTCCAACTGTCTGGCCTTTTCCTTAGCCTCCTTATATTGAGTGAATAACTTTATGCCCAGGTCGGGATTATTTAGAATGTCATCTATAAGTGTGTCGGTGGCATACAGCCCAAATTTCCTAATAGAAGGCAACACCTCATCAAACACCCATCTTTCAAATCGCTCTGCTTCTGGTAAATTAGAGCGGACAATCAAGCGGTAAAGGTCCCCTTCAGGAATAAAATTCATCTCTTGTTTCCGGCCAAGATTATCGATGATGTCGTGTTTCACGACCCCATGGCAATGGCGGGATACTGCATCCCTGGGGTTGGTGTAACCCAAAACGGTAGCGCACCCACTGGCCGGGAAATATTCCTTACCATTGATAATTAAAATTTTTAGTTCTCCAAACTCTGTATGGTTAAAAACTTTGATATTACCCATATTTAAAAACCTCCTAATCTTTTTTGTAATAGTCCGCCTCGAAGCTATCTGCCCGCATCGGTAACCCCGGTGCCCAGTCAATATCCTCACTCATAATTGCTTCCACTTCTTTTAGGGAGCCAAAACCGTGGGGGACATCTAGCACCACTTCGTCATGTATGTGACTTGCTATTTTGTAACCGGCAGCATCAAGCCTTAAAAGCGATTCAGCTAAACAATCCCTAGCAATTGCCTGGGTCAAATTCTCCGCCAACTTCCCCCCATAGGTATCAATCCGGCACCATTTGCCCAGCTCCACACCCTCGTATGTCAATTTATCCTTGCCATAACGCTCATCCAGCTCAATTTTAGGTCGTACATAAGCCAAGCTCCGCCCCGAGGGTAATTGCATAAACAGCACACCGCCTTTGTAATAAAGCTTCACTTTGCGCTGTAGCTTTTCTGTCGTTCTATCCCTTACAGCCCGGATAGCCGCTTCTTCTATGGTCCACCAAAGTTTAACTATTTTGGGGTTAGCCTTACGCCAAGCTGATACTATTCCCGACAGCTCTGCTTCCTGTAAGCCCATTTTCAGTGCGCCCATGGATTTCAGAGCTCCAACACTTCCCTGATAACCAAGTCCAAGTTCCGCTATTTTACCCTTCTGCCTAAGCTCGCTGCCTTTGGTGATGCTCTCTATTGGCACCCCGAACATTTGGGCTGCCGAGGCTTCATAAATTTTGCCGTGGGTATTAAATACATCCAGCCTCCATTTTTCACCGGCCAGCCAAGCAATAATTCTGGCTTCAATCGCTGAAAAATCCGATACTATAAAACGATGGCCGGGGGAGGGGATGAAGGCCGTTCTAATTAACTGAGATAAAACATCGGGTACCGATTCAAACAATAGTTCCAAAGCCTCATAATGCCCCGCTGACAATAAGCTCCGAGCTAGGTCTAAATCGCTCATGTTATTCCTGGGTAAGTTGTGGATTTGAACCAACCTCCCCGCAAACCGACCAGTCGAGGCTCCGTAATACTGCAGCAGCCCCCTCACACGGTCATCCTCACAGACTGCTCTATCCATAGCTTCATATTTTTTAACCGAAGTTCTGGACATTTCTTGTCTTAGCTCTAAGGCCCGTTTAACTATCGGGTTGGCCACTTCTTCCAATATTTCTGTTACTGTATCCTTGGCTAGGCTTTCCACTTGGATACCGTGTTTATCTTGTAGCCAACTTTTTAGCTGGGCGGGGCTGTTGGGGTTCTCCAGCCCGGTTAATTGCTTGGCTTCCTGTATAAGTTTTATCTGATAACCTTCATCACACAAAAGAGCGCTTTTCACTAACTTCATATCCACCCGCAATCCGTAATCATTAATGCGCTGGTCTAAATACCATAGTTTCAGTTCCTGCTCCGGCATAGGGTAATTATTTAACCTTTGCCGGATAGAACGCTCCACTTCCACGTCCTGTTTGCAATAGGTCTTGAATAACTCCCACTTGTCTAGGTCGTGTTCCGGTAGATTTCTGGTTCTTCCACCATTAGTTTTAGTGGGTTTGCAAGGCATGGAGAAGAAGCGAATTAACTGCTTCCCCTCCTGCATTTTCTTTTGAGAAAGCTTTAGACACTTGGCCACCCCTTCTAAGCTAGCTGGAAGACCCAGGGTCAAAGCATGGGCCTGGCTACAACGCCACTCCTCCGGTGGCATCGGTGTATTAAAATATCTTGCTAGGCAGGTTCTCTCGAAATTAGCATTAAAAGCTGTCTTTACCACTTCAGAATTTATTAATGCTTCCCAAACCTCGTCTGTCACTTTTTCACCGCTGGCCAGGTCAATTATTTCTACCGGGTCATCATCAAAGGCATAAGCCAGCAGTAATATTTCAAAATCCGATGAGTTGGTGTAGGCATAGACCCCACTTTTAGTGAGGTCTACACCCGAATAAGTCTCTAAATCCAAAGCTAAAGTTCTCATCCTAAAAGATCCTCGTCAAAATCTCCACCGAAGTCATCTTCTGGTCTAGACTTGCCGCCCAAGGGTTCGCCATCTTCCAACTTCTGCAGATTTTGAAGAGCTGCGCTGATGCCCCGGGAACCGTTGGTGTTGTAAGCAAAAAACACGATTGATGCCCTGCCATAGCAACCAGCGTAAAACTCACTCTGATCCATGATGGGGTTTAGGTCCCCGTCCACAATCCCCGGCTTGGTATTGCTGTTGACATTAATGAAATAACTGTTTGCGTATGCCTCATCGTCCGCCCTGTCCACGTCTCCGTCTCTCAAAGGCAATCTCAAATTAGCCGGAACCTTGCCGCCCCACTTGTGGGCTCCTTCCTTTTTAACCGCCTCAATAGCGGTTTTAATCTTGGCTAGCGTCTTCTTATCACTTTTGGGAATAATAAGGCTGACGCTATATCGGGGGGCACTACCATTTACTGATTTGGGTTCAAAGACATTTGGATACGAAAATCTCACTTTTCCTGTAACTACTTTCACTTTAAATATCCTCCTTAAAATCAATTTCAGCTGTGCTCTTGAGTGCTGAACGCCTATCTGATTCGGGTGCCAGTTTGGGCTTACCCGGTGGTTTTTCCACCAGACCAGCTAGCAGCTCATTGAACTGCTTTTTACCTACCGCTTTTTGCATCTTGGTAATACCTAAAAGAACCCGCTCATAAATCTGATCCTCACTGTACCCAGCAGCCTGTAGAGTCTCAGCCACCTTAGTTTCATCCACGTATTTCCTAACGCTACGGCCTTCTACCAGCTTGTAACCGGCCCACTGTTTACCGTGGTTAGCCGCCTGATCCAAAGCAAATGCCTGTACATCAGCAATCCATCTTATATATTCATCCGCCGCATCCAGCACCTCTACGATTTCTTCGTCCGTTAAAAGGGGCGGTTCCTGAAAAGCGTAGCAAGCCAGCCGGTTGTTAGCCTCGGCCCTTACTCTACAGGTTGCTCTTACCCGGCAAAAGCGACAATGATCTCCCGGCAGGAATTCTCCCTCACCCTTCCAGGCTTTTTCCGCTGCTCCCATGACCGTATTAGTAGCCCAATACATCAAATCATCAACCGACATTTCGTCTGTGCTGATATTATCTAAGCGAGGCTGCACAATAGTCATCCTGACTGTATTAATGTTGTAAAGGCAGCCAAACTGATTCAATGCGCCTAAGCCATATAACCGCATTTGACTATTGTCGATGGCAGAAATTTCAATACCACGTCCGAATTTCATGTCAATTACTTCCAAGACATCATCGCTAACCAAAACCAGGACGCCGGTGCCAAAACCGCTGGGAACCCACTCGGAATAATCCAGCTTCATTTCCAAAAGCACCACCGCATCCGCTGTTCTAGCCCTGGCCTCGTTGATTTTCTCGATGGCAAAATCCACATAAACATTCACATAATCATCTAGCTCTTGGTTATAGAAGGAATCTTGCTTTAGCTTTTTAAGCCTTTTGTTAAACTCACTTTTTTTGATTAACCCCAAATGGTGAGCCAGATATGTTTCTGCCAGACTATGGGCAAAACTGCCTTCTTTTGCATACTCACTGGTTTCCTCATCCACAGCTTCCTCAAGTCGTGCTGAGGGCGGACAGTTGATCCAGCGATCGGCACCGGAGGCGTTTAGGAGTGCATGGCCCAGGCCAGCCTCTCTTGCGCCTGAGGCGCAATTCACCTTCTGTTCAGCCATTTACATCGCCTCCGCTTCCGCCAACAATGCCGAGTAGTTTTCCTTTGGAATGTCTGAGAGTTTATCCCCGCCGTGTTTTTTAAGTAGCTCCTTAACCTCGGCCTGCTTGCCAATTTGCATTAATGCCGCTAGCTTTGCCCGGACTGTCTCCATGGTGACCTCTACCCTGGGTTCTTGCTCTTTGGCTGAGGCCTTTTCAGCACTACTGTTCTCTTCGGTATCGGTTACTTTGCTAGGCATTTCCTTAATGCCGCTTGTTAAAAACTGCCTCATCTCATCACAATTAGATAAGAGTTCCTTAAGTTCATCCAGGTTTACGTTGATGTTGATATCAATCTTCACCGTGCACTTCCCTCCCTTCTTCCTCGCCAGTTAGGCCTTCGGTTTCCTGTTTCTTAAACTGCATTAGCCTATTGGCCAGTCTTTTAGAAACAATGCTGATGGCCGTCAATACCCCTACCAGCTCTTCCTGCATCTCTTTTTCTGGCATTTCCATCCCTCCCTCGTTTTTTGGTATTTGCCTCTACTTACTAGCCGATTACCTAGCGGTTTGATAACTTTTAATTGAAATACCCCCTCACTTATTAGCCGAAAAGGAGGGGGTAGTGATAACCGAAATTTAAAAGAAATATTTCCGGAGTTTGTCCAACACTTTTTTATGCCTTTTAACAACGGCTGGCTGGGACACTTTTTCTTGTTTGGCGATTTCCCTGGTGCTAAGGTTTTGAAAGTAGATGGCCTCAATCAATTCCTGCTCATCCCGTTCCAACTCCGCCATCGCCTTTTGTAAAATTTGCATCTCAGCCTTATCGGCAACTATGTCCTCCACTAACTGGTTAGAAGCGAAATCAGCCCCCAGCTCCATAAGCCGCTGGATGGAATCCTCTTTGCTGTCAACAAAAGTGACCTTATCGCCCTCGACCTTAATCCGGCCAACCTTTACGTCCTCTTCCAAGTACCGGGCTCGTCGGCCCATTTTGTAGTACTCCCGGTAAATCTCCCCACTGACAGACACTAACTCTTTGCCAATTTTGATAAATCTACTCATTTACATCTCTCCTTTAAAAAGTTGGTAAGGGGTAATATCAGCTGGTTTAAAAAACAGGTCTTTTTTGAAAGCCGGGTTTAAAAAATGAGGAAGGATGTCCGTAAAAAAGACAAAAAAAGGCCGGACAACAGCTAAAAAATAGCTACTGTCCGGCCATTTGGTAGTTCACATGACTCCGTTGCTCGGTACTTAGATATTGATTTTTTTATGTTTAAAGCCTAAAAAAGGTAAAAAAAAATAGCCGGATAACTACTTAATTAAAAGTAGCTATCCGGCCATTCGGTAGTTCAATTGACTCCTTTGCTCGGTATAGCGATCATGCACCTTTTCCCGAAGTTTGTTCAAGCTTTAGCTTGGCTATTTTTCTACAATGAGAACACTTTATAACTATAGCTCCTTTAGAGC
>ENA-UOUL01004930-UOUL01004930.1-bioreactor-metagenome-genome-assembly--contig:-NODE-4930-length-11920-cov-10.952377_pt1 | contig 11920 bp, 6 predicted proteins | sample MGYA00249838_ERZ747220 | MGnify/ENA primary metagenome ERZ747220 (study PRJEB28778, sample SAMN05720191) | bioreactor metagenome | isolation source: Anaerobic biogas reactor | place: USA:Washington...
GGGGTGCGACGCAATATTACCACCATCGTGTTTATTCTTGAAATAGTTTCAATCCACGCACCCGCGAGGGGTGCGACGCGTCCCGCTGGTGGGACATTAGGCTAGTTGTCGTCGCGTTTCAATCCACGCACCCGCGAGGGGTGCGACTTGCCGTCCACTTTGGAACCCGATCCTGAACCTTGTTTCAATCCACGCACCCGCGAGGGGTGCGACTAAGGGCTGGGGGGCCATATCTCACACGAGCAAAAGGTTTCAATCCACGCACCCGCGAGGGGTGCGACAAAAGGTGGAGAGCGTAAACCTAACGCCAAAGAAGTTTCAATCCACGCACCCGCGAGGGGTGCGACTCGGAAATAAACAAAAAGATATTTTGCCTTTATGTTTCAATCCACGCACCCGCGAGGGGTGCGACCGGTAGAGCAGGTCACAACCCCTGCCGTGTTTAATGTTTCAATCCACGCACCCGCGAGGGGTGCGACTTTTTCGGCATCCCCTTGGTACTCCTCGTTATTGGGTTTCAATCCACGCACCCGCGAGGGGTGCGACCCTTTGGACTTAGTAAGCTACTTTGTGGGGCAGGACGTTTCAATCCACGCACCCGCGAGGGGTGCGACGTTGGAGAAAAAGCAGGCATTTTCAGCGAATTTAGTTTCAATCCACGCACCCGCGAGGGGTGCGACAGTATCAGTTGCCGGCACTGTTGCCGAGCTACATGTTTCAATCCACGCACCCGCGAGGGGTGCGACACCGGTTTTTTATCCTTGTCAAGCGTAGACTGAAGTTTCAATCCACGCACCCGCGAGGGGTGCGACATGACGTGTGCAGAGCGGCAGAACTGGAGATTGAAGTTTCAATCCACGCACCCGCGAGGGGTGCGACAGGTAAGGCGCGATTACGAGTATGCCAAGACCCAGTTTCAATCCACGCACCCGCGAGGGGTGCGACATCGAAGCGTCAAAAAACGCGGAGGGCGCAGGGGTTTCAATCCACGCACCCGCGAGGGGTGCGACATGGTTGCCCCCATCGTGTCATTGTCACCACCATAGGTTTCAATCCACGCACCCGCGAGGGGTGCGACCCGGTCATTATTACCTCTTTTTGTCCTGTCAATGCGTTTCAATCCACGCACCCGCGAGGGGTGCGACAGAAACAACACGACGAGATGGAAACCCAGCAGAGGTTTCAATCCACGCACCCGCGAGGGGTGCGACGCTGGACAAGGCCGTGGGACGCAAGCTGCAGAGTGTTTCAATCCACGCACCCGCGAGGGGTGCGACAACCTGACCAGTGGGCACACTGGATACAATACTGCAAAGTTTCAATCCACGCACCCGCGAGGGGTGCGACTGGGACCAGTTTGCGGCTTACGGGGCCAGCGACAAGTTTCAATCCACGCACCCGCGAGGGGTGCGACTCGTTCGGTTTTGCAGCGCCCTCGCCGCCCCCCGGTGTTTCAATCCACGCACCCGCGAGGGGTGCGACTGTGGTAGGTCATATCGCAGCAACTGCAATGAAAGTTTCAATCCACGCACCCGCGAGGGGTGCGACTAGGATACCCGGTAGCCTCGTGGCCCCTTTCCCGGTTTCAATCCACGCACCCGCGAGGGGTGCGACGGCTGAGGATATGGAGTATACCTGCCATGCTTGTGGTTTCAATCCACGCACCCGCGAGGGGTGCGACTGGTGCTTCGAGATTAAGGGCAAGCACCGGGACGGGGTTTCAATCCACGCACCCGCGAGGGGTGCGACCGGGAAATATGGTGTCAACATCCGTAACCAGATTGTTTCAATCCACGCACCCGCGAGGGGTGCGACCTTATCGCCTCCTCGGTTTTTTGGGTAAACGCTTTGTTTCAATCCACGCACCCGCGAGGGGTGCGACGTGGGGGCCTGGACTCAGGTCTTGGGAATGATCAAGGTTTCAATCCACGCACCCGCGAGGGGTGCGACCACCAGATAATATTTTTGATATGACGATCGCGTTGTTTCAATCCACGCACCCGCGAGGGGTGCGACTCGACCCCATATATAAGGTCATAACCGGTGACGAGTTTCAATCCACGCACCCGCGAGGGGTGCGACTTAACCGTCCAAACTGTCCCCCAGTTAGATCGATGTTTCAATCCACGCACCCGCGAGGGGTGCGACTTTTTAAGGTAACTTCCCCATCAAAAGTGCATCCTTCGTTTCAATCCACGCACCCGCGAGGGGTGCGACGGGTAACAGCTACGCCCGACCGCGGGGATATGCGGTTTCAATCCACGCACCCGCGAGGGGTGCGACCTGGCATGGCCGACAAAAAAATGAGCGGAAGCCTGTTTCAATCCACGCACCCGCGAGGGGTGCGACTGGTGAGTCATAGTCGGCGGCTGCATCGGCATAAAGTTTCAATCCACGCACCCGCGAGGGGTGCGACGAGGGCATAAGCGGGGCGGTATCGAGCAAGTGGGCGTTTCAATCCACGCACCCGCGAGGGGTGCGACTAACAGGTGTTATCTCGCTTATGATAGTATGATGTTTCAATCCACGCACCCGCGAGGGGTGCGACGACGACACATTGTTAGGGTTATATGTGTTCGCCTGTTTCAATCCACGCACCCGCGAGGGGTGCGACAACGTGACAAAAGGGTATTTCAAAAGGCACTGGCAGTTTCAATCCACGCACCCGCGAGGGGTGCGACCATACGAGGAATTAAGACAGATATTTATAGATGCCGTTTCAATCCACGCACCCGCGAGGGGTGCGACACTGAACCGGGTGCGGAGATATAACGACAACTTCCTGTTTCAATCCACGCACCCGCGAGGGGTGCGACTCGTTGGCGCTCAATTTGGCGTGATCGATGTCCGGGTTTCAATCCACGCACCCGCGAGGGGTGCGACAAGGCAACCAAGGTTGCTGCAGAGGATACGCAGGAGTTTCAATCCACGCACCCGCGAGGGGTGCGACATAACTTCTAGAGTGTTGATCGGCTCGTCCTTCAGGTTTCAATCCACGCACCCGCGAGGGGTGCGACGGTGCGGGACTTCTACAACCTGTTTGCACAGGGCTGGTTTCAATCCACGCACCCGCGAGGGGTGCGACTACAATTACGATCCCCTTTATAGACCAAATTATTGTTTCAATCCACGCACCCGCGAGGGGTGCGACCTAAACTTTGGCAGGTCCAGGGCCAACTGCTCGACGTTTCAATCCACGCACCCGCGAGGGGTGCGACAGTCTGGGTAGTCCATGCTCCTCCAGCAAGTCCTGTTTCAATCCACGCACCCGCGAGGGGTGCGACAAATGAGCGGAAGCTCCCAGCCCCGCTGAGCGGTTGTTTCAATCCACGCACCCGCGAGGGGTGCGACTCAATCCGATATTGCGTTGATAAATCAATACTCGGTGTTTCAATCCACGCACCCGCGAGGGGTGCGACCCGTTACCTCGCTAACGTCTGTATGTACCAGATGATGTTTCAATCCACGCACCCGCGAGGGGTGCGACCTAGCTTGGGGCCGCGGATCTCCATATAATAATCGTTTCAATCCACGCACCCGCGAGGGGTGCGACTTTATTTCTATACCCTGGAAGGGTATTAAAACCATGTTTCAATCCACGCACCCGCGAGGGGTGCGACTCAGGTCCTCGCACTCTACACATTCCTTGTTTAGGTTTCAATCCACGCACCCGCGAGGGGTGCGACGATGATGACCATTAAGGGGCTGAGTTATTCGGCAGTTTCAATCCACGCACCCGCGAGGGGTGCGACTCAACGAAGTGGAAACCTCGACCAGCAGCTTAGCGTTTCAATCCACGCACCCGCGAGGGGTGCGACGCTCATTCTGTATAGATATGCAGATTTTTTACATAGTTTCAATCCACGCACCCGCGAGGGGTGCGACGAGCCGATGCTTTCCACATGGCAAGAATGATATACAGTTTCAATCCACGCACCCGCGAGGGGTGCGACCTGTTTAGGGGATTTGCTTTTGTTTATATAATAGCTGAGTTTCAATCCACGCACCCGCGAGGGGTGCGACGGTTAAATCCTGACCCTTTTGATATCCCCACACACCAGTTTCAATCCACGCACCCGCGAGGGGTGCGACTATTATTGATTCATTCAAGATAACTATTCATTATTTAGTTTCAATCCACGCACCCGCGAGGGGTGCGACCATGCAAGCCCTCACCAACAAAGGCACCCTATTTGAGTTTCAATCCACGCACCCGCGAGGGGTGCGACCAGGGAGCATGGTTTTACAACCAGAGTCTCAGCGGTTTCAATCCACGCACCCGCGAGGGGTGCGACGCCAGATGATGCACGCGGATAGCGAGCGCAGGGAGTTTCAATCCACGCACCCGCGAGGGGTGCGACGAATAGGGATATCATACCAGACACAAAATTTTTTGTTTCAATCCACGCACCCGCGAGGGGTGCGACTTATCGCCTCAATCTTTTTATCTAACGGCAGGGAGGTTTCAATCCACGCACCCGCGAGGGGTGCGACTATCGGCAGTTATCCATATTTTTAGCTATTTCATGTTTCAATCCACGCACCCGCGAGGGGTGCGACTTTATTTCTATACCCTGGGAGGGTATTAAAACCATGTTTCAATCCACGCACCCGCGAGGGGTGCGACAACCAGGTAAACGTATGATACCATGAATTGGCATGTTTCAATCCACGCACCCGCGAGGGGTGCGACCAGGACATATCATGTCAAGACCTTCGGGCGTAGCCCGTTTCAATCCACGCACCCGCGAGGGGTGCGACGACATCATACCGAGAGTGCTATCAATCGTGGAAGTTTCAATCCACGCACCCGCGAGGGGTGCGACTCAATTCCATTCCATGATGGTGTTATGATTAAGGAGTTTCAATCCACGCACCCGCGAGGGGTGCGACGGTTTTAGTGATCTTTGTTTTGAGCCTAAGTGGGTTTCAATCCACGCACCCGCGAGGGGTGCGACGAGCAGGAGCAGAAAAATTTAGCGACTTGAGGCAAGTTTCAATCCACGCACCCGCGAGGGGTGCGACGATAAGCTCACCCACATACTTAGAGGACTTCAAAAGTTTCAATCCACGCACCCGCGAGGGGTGCGACGGCAATCCATCATCTTCCACCACGGGTTTGCTCAGGTTTCAATCCACGCACCCGCGAGGGGTGCGACCCAAAAGTTGACATTGGCAAAGCGGAAGTCATGGGTTTCAATCCACGCACCCGCGAGGGGTGCGACTCAAGAAGTGCAAAAATCCCTGCAAAGCATGGAGGTTTCAATCCACGCACCCGCGAGGGGTGCGACTGTTAACTCAATAAGTTAGGAGGACAATATAATGAGTTTCAATCCACGCACCCGCGAGGGGTGCGACGCCTAAGGGCAGGTGATAAGATAAAATGATACTCGTTTCAATCCACGCACCCGCGAGGGGTGCGACGTATCTGTAATGATGCGTATTGCCGTGCCATACAGTTTCAATCCACGCACCCGCGAGGGGTGCGACAAATAAATGCTTTATTATAACAGACAGACACCCTGTTTCAATCCACGCACCCGCGAGGGGTGCGACCCTTTCTGCGGGGATTTGCCGCCCCGCTCGGCTTGTTTCAATCCACGCACCCGCGAGGGGTGCGACCGCAGGTACCCTTTGCGGAGCAAAGGCTTATCAAATGGTTTCAATCCACGCACCCGCGAGGGGTGCGACGCACGTACAGATGATTTTTGACATAACTCCTGAAGTTTCAATCCACGCACCCGCGAGGGGTGCGACATTAGAGCCGCAATAAACACATTCGAGACCGTCCCGTTTCAATCCACGCACCCGCGAGGGGTGCGACTCGGCGGGCCAAAGAGCAGGGAGTCAGCATAACAGTTTCAATCCACGCACCCGCGAGGGGTGCGACCCGAGGATGAGGTCAACGCCAAACTCGAAAAGATGTTTCAATCCACGCACCCGCGAGGGGTGCGACCCGCAACTGGGTGCGGGGGCTGGCTGACAGCCTCCAGTTTCAATCCACGCACCCGCGAGGGGTGCGACATGGGGGGGGATGTAGATGGCGACTATAACGGACAAGTTTCAATCCACGCACCCGCGAGGGGTGCGACTCCGAGGATGAGGTCAACGCCAAACTCGAAAAGATGTTTCAATCCACGCACCCGCGAGGGGTGCGACTCGGCGGCATCACGCTGGCTACCGAGGGGACGCGAGTTTCAATCCACGCACCCGCGAGGGGTGCGACCTGTCGGATGTTTCCCCGCTGGTCAGATTCTGCACGTTTCAATCCACGCACCCGCTAGGGGTGCGACGCAACTGGGTGCGGGGGCTGGCTGACAGCCTCCAGTTTCAATCCACGCACCCGCGAGGGGTGCGACATCAGGTCACACAGCGAATCGGTAGCGATGATGGGTTTCAATCCACGCACCCGCGAGGGGTGCGACTGTAGTAATTAAGTACATCTAACGGGTTCTCACAGTTTCAATCCACGCACCCGCGAGGGGTGCGACTAAAATCGCATACAAAGCAAAACAGAAGGTAATAGTTTCAATCCACGCACCCGCGAGGGGTGCGACTCACTCCGGCTTTCTTACGCACCCGGTAGTAGCCGTTTCAATCCACGCACCCGCGAGGGGTGCGACAATAGTAGAAGTCGGTAATTATCACAGTACTTTAGTTTCAATCCACGCACCCGCGAGGGGTGCGACATCCAAAGTTCGTAAAGTTTATCGCAAACAGCAGGTTTCAATCCACGCACCCGCGAGGGGTGCGACCTAGCTATGACTTCGAGTTGGTTATCACCGAGGACGTTTCAATCCACGCACCCGCGAGGGGTGCGACAAACGCCAGCACCAAACCTGCTAGAGTAAGCCAGTTTCAATCCACGCACCCGCGAGGGGTGCGACGTTGTAAGTCCAGGTGGTGTATACCCTGCTCTCATGTTTCAATCCACGCACCCGCGAGGGGTGCGACTTAAGGCGGATACCCGCCAGGCTCTTTGACAAATGTTTCAATCCACGCACCCGCGAGGGGTGCGACTACAAATGTTTGTTATGACCGAATGCCCTTACCCGTTTCAATCCACGCACCCGCGAGGGGTGCGACTAGTTGCCGTAGCAGGATTGTTGCTGGCTTTTAAGTTTCAATCCACGCACCCGCGAGGGGTGCGACCATCGCCGTCCACCCCCTCGGGAGCATCATCGCCGTTTCAATCCACGCACCCGCGAGGGGTGCGACTGCGTTTTGTTTTCATTTATACTCCTCCTATCTAAGTTTCAATCCACGCACCCGCGAGGGGTGCGACGCCCTTGCCGAACTGGACGAGGAGGGTGAGAGATGTTTCAATCCACGCACCCGCGAGGGGTGCGACTCCCGCCACCTTGATGACTCCACCCAACTTGTCGCCGTTTCAATCCACGCACCCGCGAGGGGTGCGACGATAGAGGACAATGAGCGACACATAGCGAGGTTGGTTTCAATCCACGCACCCGCGAGGGGTGCGACAGAGACTGAGAAAATAGTAAGGCCAGCATGTCAACGTTTCAATCCACGCACCCGCGAGGGGTGCGACTAGAAACATCAATAGAAGAAGCCATTGATTTGGGTGTTTCAATCCACGCACCCGCGAGGGGTGCGACACTTACTGAGCGCGGTGCCGCTGTTTAAAGCGGTGTTTCAATCCACGCACCCGCGAGGGGTGCGACTGATACTGCTTTCCAGTATCCTAGGGCTGCGGTAGTTTCAATCCACGCACCCGCGAGGGGTGCGACCCCGGATGAGATTGAGTGTGCGGGCAAGGCCAATGTTTCAATCCACGCACCCGCGAGGGGTGCGACATGGCAGAGCTCATGGCGGGTAGTGTGCCACAGGTTTCAATCCACGCACCCGCGAGGGGTGCGACGCCATTGTAAAGCTTCGCAAATGGTTTTACCATGTTTCAATCCACGCACCCGCGAGGGGTGCGACCTAAATCCTGACCCTTGTCATATTCCCACACACCAGTTTCAATCCACGCACCCGCGAGGGGTGCGACTCCAGTGCGTGCTGCTGCACATACCCTCAATAGTAGTTTCAATCCACGCACCCGCGAGGGGTGCGACCCGACGCACCCGGAAACCCGCAGCAAGACTTTAGGAGTTTCAATCCACGCACCCGCGAGGGGTGCGACGCCAAGACCGCGGCGTCTGTGCTGGCCGCCGCTAAGTTTCAATCCACGCACCCGCGAGGGGTGCGACATATCAGCTGCGCATTGCTCGTCTATATCAATTGAGTTTCAATCCACGCACCCGCGAGGGGTGCGACGAAAGAGTAGGAAGCATAACACCTATAACACCGAGTTTCAATCCACGCACCCGCGAGGGGTGCGACGATGCAGATGATTATAACGCTGTTATAGATAATCCCGTTTCAATCCACGCACCCGCGAGGGGTGCGACGCACTTCGTACTCCGTTATGAGCTTCAGTATCCGCGTTTCAATCCACGCACCCGCGAGGGGTGCGACGCGGCCCAGGTGGCCAAGCGTTCGACCTGCCTGCGTTTCAATCCACGCACCCGCGAGGGGTGCGACGATTCCCAACAAATATTTTGCACATAAGGACAGTAGTTTCAATCCACGCACCCGCGAGGGGTGCGACTCATCATCGGGGACAGTTATTACAGCATGAAAGAGTTTCAATCCACGCACCCGCGAGGGGTGCGACCTTGAAATTTCTTACTGTACTTTTTGCCATTTTGTTTCAATCCACGCACCCGCGAGGGGTGCGACCCAGTTTGCCGCGGGTCTGTTTGGTCTCGTAGGAGTTTCAATCCACGCACCCGCGAGGGGTGCGACACTCCTACCGCAATCAAAGGATTCGGCGGAATAGAGGTTTCAATCCACGCACCCGCGAGGGGTGCGACCCCCGTCCAGTTCGGCAAGGGCTTGCATTAAATCGTTTCAATCCACGCACCCGCGAGGGGTGCGACAGGCGATACATAAAGCCCGCCCCGTCGCTATTGTTGTTTCAATCCACGCACCCGCGAGGGGTGCGACCAGGTTGCTTGGCCCGGTCCCGGCATTGTATTTAGTTTCAATCCACGCACCCGCGAGGGGTGCGACGGCTGCATCGAATGTATCTTTAGGGTATCCAACCAAGTTTCAATCCACGCACCCGCGAGGGGTGCGACCCAAGTATTACTCGGCCAACGGCACCTGGACCACGTTTCAATCCACGCACCCGCGAGGGGTGCGACCGTGCAGCCCGCAGGTCCCGGCGTCGTGACTTTTGTTTCAATCCACGCACCCGCGAGGGGTGCGACCCTCAGTAGAGGAGATAATTATACTCTTGCCGGAGGTTTCAATCCACGCACCCGCGAGGGGTGCGACGGCGGAGCGGCAATACTACCGGGACCACCGGGAGGTTTCAATCCACGCACCCGCGAGGGGTGCGACCATCAACAACGGCGGTGTAAGCCACAACAAACTTGTTTCAATCCACGCACCCGCGAGGGGTGCGACATTAATGACAAGCAAATATCATACCAATTAATTATGTTTCAATCCACGCACCCGCGAGGGGTGCGACATTAAAGTGGTTACGCGCACGAACTAATATCCGCGTTTCAATCCACGCACCCGCGAGGGGTGCGACTATTTCTCGCCATCCTTAAGACTGCCCACCCTAATTGTTTCAATCCACGCACCCGCGAGGGGTGCGACGCGGCCCGGCAGGCAGCATGATGCGCCTTCAAGCCCGTTTCAATCCACGCACCCGCGAGGGGTGCGACATGATGCACATGGAGAGCGAGCACAGAGAAAATCACAGTTTCAATCCACGCACCCGCGAGGGGTGCGACACTAATGGCATATAACTTGCAATAATAATGCAAGTTTCAATCCACGCACCCGCGAGGGGTGCGACGTTCGCCCAGGCCGGACTGCGAGACAACCTCGACGTTTCAATCCACGCACCCGCGAGGGGTGCGACATGGCCGCATTGATTATGCAATTGGTTGATTGCGAGTTTCAATCCACGCACCCGCGAGGGGTGCGACTATAAAGGGGCTTTTGCATACTGGGAGCGCGGTGTTTCAATCCACGCACCCGCGAGGGGTGCGACCGTTAGGCATAGGGAGTAAGAGGTTAGCATGGCAGTTTCAATCCACGCACCCGCGAGGGGTGCGACACGTGCAGTCCGCAGGTCCCGGCGTCGTGACTTTTGTTTCAATCCACGCACCCGCGAGGGGTGCGACTTTGTGGCCATGTGGCGGGCTATGCATATATATAGTTTCAATCCACGCACCCGCGAGGGGTGCGACTCTATCTATTGCCCAGGGTTGTTTACGCAGGCATGTTTCAATCCACGCACCCGCGAGGGGTGCGACGAGGCAGGGTTTTAAATCCATGTCACCGGCTATGTTTCAATCCACGCACCCGCGAGGGGTGCGACTCTGGATGATGAGCCGGATGTACCACGGGTAGTGGTTTCAATCCACGCACCCGCGAGGGGTGCGACTGGTATGGTCAGCATCGGCTATACCTCCAACCAGGTTTCAATCCACGCACCCGCGAGGGGTGCGACAGGTAAACCCATGGCAACCATGATGATACCGTCCAGTTTCAATCCACGCACCCGCGAGGGGTGCGACCCGGTGCCGTAGTCCACACCCATCAGCAGACGGTTGTTTCAATCCACGCACCCGCGAGGGGTGCGACATTGTTACCAGACCATAGGGGATATGGTCGGAATGTTTCAATCCACGCACCCGCGAGGGGTGCGACGCTTACTGATAGGCAACCCGGCCCAGTACGTCAAGTTTCAATCCACGCACCCGCGAGGGGTGCGACCACTATATTTTGGTTTGCCGGGGTGGCCACACCTGTTTCAATCCACGCACCCGCGAGGGGTGCGACAACCTGGTCCTTGATTAGGGGCATCTCTTTGTAGTGTTTCAATCCACGCACCCGCGAGGGGTGCGACCTGGGGCGACCATGTGAGAGTCCGGTATAAGCTGTTTCAATCCACGCACCCGCGAGGGGTGCGACTCGGTGGTCTTTTACCCTGTAACCGCGTGCTTTAAGTTTCAATCCACGCACCCGCGAGGGGTGCGACACCATCAAGAGCCAAAAGCAGCGGCATGGTTGGGCGTTTCAATCCACGCACCCGCGAGGGGTGCGACTTTAGTCTTTGATAAAAGATAACCACCGTACTCGTTTCAATCCACGCACCCGCGAGGGGTGCGACAATAGGAGCCGGGGAAAACCCCGGCCCCCTAAGTAAGTTTCAATCCACGCACCCGCGAGGGGTGCGACTGGTGTCGATTATACTGATGCAGGGCTAACACCAGTTTCAATCCACGCACCCGCGAGGGGTGCGACGGGACATCATACCGAGAGTGCTATCAATCGTGGAAGTTTCAATCCACGCACCCGCGAGGGGTGCGACCCGACACCCCGTAACGCTCTTCAATGATCGACTTCAGGTTTCAATCCACGCACCCGCGAGGGGTGCGACCTCCAGCCGCTTCTCCTCGCTGTCCAGCAACTCGTTTCAATCCACGCACCCGCGAGGGGTGCGACAAACCGGATGGGAGACAGGCCAGATCTTAACGGTGTTTCAATCCACGCACCCGCGAGGGGTGCGACGGCATTAGGACACAAAGTAACGTGGGACGAGGCGACGTTTCAATCCACGCACCCGCGAGGGGTGCGACAATTTATTCGTTATCGGAGGGGCAGGGACATTAACGTTTCAATCCACGCACCCGCGAGGGGTGCGACATGGGGGCTTTTGAGGGGATTAAGCAAAGAGGTAGTTTCAATCCACGCACCCGCGAGGGGTGCGACTCCGTTCTTCTTCTTCTTTCTCATACTTGCGTTTGTTTCAATCCACGCACCCGCGAGGGGTGCGACAGTATGACTTAAAAACAAAGGTATTTCGGTGCATTATATCTGCTGT
>ENA-UOUL01004932-UOUL01004932.1-bioreactor-metagenome-genome-assembly--contig:-NODE-4932-length-11918-cov-58.124398_pt1 | contig 11918 bp, 13 predicted proteins | sample MGYA00249838_ERZ747220 | MGnify/ENA primary metagenome ERZ747220 (study PRJEB28778, sample SAMN05720191) | bioreactor metagenome | isolation source: Anaerobic biogas reactor | place: USA:Washington...
CCTCGGCGATGACGAGTGCGGCGACTCCTGCCGATATCAGGGCGAGCTGGGCCGGTTCGTTATCCCCGACGATCGCGATGTCGTCCGGTGTCATCCGGGAGAGGGTGACGTGCAGGGCGTCGATGACGGTGTAGACCCGGCCTTCCCCGAGGGTTTCGCGTGCCGGCACGACCGTCCGGGCGTCGAGGATGCGGGCGAGCGTCTCAAGCGGCATCGGTATGAGCGAGAGCTGTTCTCGGGGGTTCTTCCGGACGTAGGCCCGGGCAAGGCCATACTCGCTGACGAGGCCGACCAGGGTCTCGTTTTCGTCCGTGATCGGCATGTTCCGCATGTCGTAGGTGTCCATCAGGGCGGCGACGTCGATTGTCGGGACGTCCTGCCGGACGCTCCGGGTGTCGAGCGGTATATCCGATACCGTGGGCTCGACGCTCGCTATATAGGCCGGCGCTTCAGCGTTGAACGTATCGAGCGCAAACCGTGTCTCGGCACTCACCTCTCCGCACCGGGCGGGGATGTACTTCCCCGGTTCGGCGTGGTTACGGAGTTCGGCGTAGCCGATGACGCTACAGATACTGTCGGTGTCCGGCTGCCTGTGGCCGATGATGTAGATGTTGTTCTGTCCCATGCTCTCCTCGGATCCCCGGCGGGGCGGCGGTTGTATCAAGAGGTATCGCCCTCTGCCGTCAAAGGCTTTATGTCGGCTCCCGGGCCGCGCGGGAGTAACGTTGAAGTAGGGGCTCTCTCCATTCTCCTGTGTGGAAACCGATCGTCCCGGCCTCATCACAGTCGACGCCCCTTCGGAGAAGGCGGCGACGAGCAGCACGCCCATCCTCCGGTTCGAGGATGTGAGCAAGATCTATCCACTCCCGGCCGGCGATGTCGTGGCGCTCGACCACGTCTCCCTCACCGTCGAACCGGGCGAGTTCATCGCCGTGATGGGGCCCTCGGGCTCCGGGAAATCGACGCTCTTAAACATGATGGGCTGTCTGGACGTCCCGACCTCCGGGAAGATCTACCTCTCCGGGCAGGAGATCTCCCGGATGAGCGACGACGACCTCACCCGGCTCCGACGGGACCGCATCGGGTTCGTCTTCCAGCAGTTCAACCTCATCCCGCTCCTCTCGGCGGTCGAGAACGTCGAGTTCCCCCTCGTCCTCACCGCCGGCAGGGAGGAGAGCCGGCAACGGGCGATTGAGGTCCTGCGGATGATGCACCTCGACGACGCCCTCTTCTCCCACAGACCGGGCGAACTCTCGGGCGGCGAACAGCAGCGCGTGGCGATCGCCCGGGCGCTCGTGAACGACCCCGACCTCCTCCTCTGCGACGAGCCGACCGGGAACCTGGACTCGAAGACCGGGACGGCGATCATGGAACTCCTCGGCCGGATGAACCGCGAGGAGGGCAAGACCGTCATCATGGTCACGCACGATCCCCGGATGACCGAGTACGCCGACCGCACGATCCAGATGGTGGATGGGAGGCTGGCATGACCTTCTTCGACCTTGCCCGCCGGAACGTCAGCCGCCACTGGCTCAGGTCGATCCTCGCGGTCACCGGGATCGCCATCGGCGTCGTCGCGATCGCCACGCTCGGTATCATGGGCAACAGCATCAACCTCATGTTCAACGATATGGTCAGCGATGTCGGCGATACCATCACCGTCTCCCCGGCGACCCGCTCGGGAACCACGGAACTCACCAAACGGCAGGTGGACGATATCACCCGGGCGGTCGGCGCCAACCGGGCCATACCGTTCGCGACCACGTTTGACTCGGTAACCGTGGGCGAGACCAAAAGCGGCGCCATGATCTACGCGATCCCGGCCAAAGATATCCCCTTCCTGCTCGATATGGAGGCGGGAGCATACCCGAAGGATACCGGTTCCGGGTGCGTGATCGGAAAGACGCTTGCCGAGAACAGCAAGGATACCGGCCTCAAACTCGGTGCCCGGGCCACGATCGGCAACGAGACCCTCCGGGTCGTGGGCGTGCTCGAGGAGCGGGGGATGGGGTTTGACATTAACCCTGATAGTGCCGTCATCGTGCCCTACTCGTGGTACTCGAACCACTACGATAAAGATACGTACGACCAGGTCATCGTGAAGGTCCGCGACGTCAACGACCTCGATGCGGTCAAGGAGGCGATCGAACAGAAGATGAATCGGCGGGAGAATGTCGTCACCGTCATGGATACCCGGGGGATCCTGAAAGAGGTCTTTGCGGCCGTCGACTCGATCACGGTCTTTCTGATGGGTATCGGCGCGGTATCGCTCATCGTCGCCGGAGTCTCGATCTTAAACGTGATGCTGATGTCGGTCACCGAACGGATCAAGGAGATCGGGGTCCTGCGGAGCATCGGCACCCGCCGGAGCGAGGTGATGCGGATGTTCATCTACGAGGCCCTGATCCTCGGGCTCGTGGGTGCCGCCATCGGGGGCGTGCTCAGTTTCGGCACCGGATACATGATGACGGCTGTCTTCTCCGGGAACCCCGACTACTTCTTCAATCCGACAAGCCTTCTCTACATCGTCTTCGGGATGGCCTTCGGCATCGGGATGAGCGCGGTCTCCGGCATCTACCCGGCCTGGAAGGCGGCGCACTTAAACCCGATCCAGGCTCTCCGCCACGAGTGACGGCTACCCCGGACACTCTCTTTTTTGGCGGTCGATATCGCCGCGAAGCGTATCGAGTGCGCTCTCGATCGACCGGGGCGCGCCCGGGAGGCGGATGAGGTACTCGCACTCTCCTTCGGCTATGATGAGCGCGACCGGCGTCAGGCTGACCACGGCAGTTCTTCCTGCATGGAGAACGAGCGTCCTGATGACGGGGATGATGTACCGGTCGCCGACCCTCCGGGCGCCGCCGATAACAAGTTCGCTCCCTTCAGGCACCCGGAGCACCTCTTCCCGAGACCTGCCGGAGCCGTTGCCGCACCGGTTTCTGCAGGAGAGCCTGCACGACCGGTATGACGATCAGGAGGGGGCGGCGGATCTGCACTCTGAGCGTGAACGTTCCCTCGAAGACTTCATGGTCAAAGTCCGGGGTCAGCACGAGATCGATCGCCTCCGCCGGCCAGAGGGCGTAACGGGCGGCGGTGCAGTAACCGTAGACGACGCCGGTACTGGCGGGGCTCTCGAGGCCGAGGGTGACCTCCCCGCGGAGGGTCTCAAGGTAGAGAGACCGGTAGATGGCGGCAACGATCCTCTGGATATGGGGCCAGAGGTCGCGGGCGGCGTCGACGTACTCCCCCACCGGGAGGGCCGGTTTTGGCTCCTCCACCTTCTTCTCTTCTTCCGGTTTTGCCGCCGCCATCTCCCGGATATCCCGGACCATGACCCGCCGGCCGGCAAGGAGGACCTCGAACACCTGCACATCCTCGTCGGCCCGGACCCTCGCCCCCACGATGCCCCAGGCTACGGTTGCCGTCCCGCGGAGGCTTTCCCGCCCGCAGTCGGCGACCGTCGAGACGGTCACCGGGACCAGGTACAGGGCAAGCAGAATCGCAAGGAGGATGATGACGGCGGCAAGCAGGAGGAAGAAGAGAAGGGTCGCGGCCATGTTCTGGAGAAAAAGAGGACTTTATGCCCCTTCCTCACCGCTGACCGGGATCTCCTTCCCCTCTTCCGGCTTCGGTCTTCCTTCTTCCGGCTTCTGGGACGGTTTGCCTCTACGCTGCTGTATCATCTCGCCGCCCTTCTCGATCGCTTTCGCGACATGCGGGCCGACCGCCTCCCCGAGCGTCGTGATCACCTCGGCGATCTCGCTCTTCTTCTTCAGCGATATGACCTGAATACCTTCGGGGCCGGATACGCCCTTGGTGACGATGACCAGAGCGATGGCCGATATGCCGCCCCCGCCGCCGGTCCCGGTTCCGCCGCCCTGGTTACCTTCTTTCGTCCCTCCTTTGCATTCTCCGGCACCAAACCCGAACCCGAATTCGGCGACCGGTATGATGACCCGTTCAGCAGTCTCGACCGGGGCACCGAGGACGGCGCTCGCACAGAGTGATCTCGCAAGTTGATCGACGGTTATCTGGAGCATGGATTCGCCAGTCACACTATTCACCACAAGTATTCCCTCTCCGGCCTCATATATAATGGTTGGGGTATCCCCCGGGCCACACGGATGCCCACAGGGCGCGTATGGATACCTGTTTATGCTTCGGAGGCGACCGATTGTCCGATGAAGGATCTTCCCATGCCGGATTGGAACGAGGTCTGGCGGAGGAGGCTTGCCCTGAACCGGTCGACTCCGGCGTTCCGGGAGGGTGTCGAACTCTGGAGCGACCGGGAGCGGGCCCGGCGGTATGCTACCCGCCTTGCGTCCGATCATGCACGACGGGTTGCCGAGACCCTCTCGGACCTCGACGTCGCTCCCGGCGACCGGGTGCTGGATATCGGGTCGGGGCCCGGGACTCTCGCCCTGCCGCTTGCCCGGGCCGGTGCGCTGGTGACGGCAGTCGAGCCTGCGGAGGGGATGCTTGCCGAGCTCCGGGCGGCGGCGGAGCAGGAGGGGATCACCACGATCACCACCGTCCGCGGCCTCTGGGAGGAGATCGATCCGGCCTGCGACATCGCGCCGCCTTACGACAGGGTGGTCGCCTCGTTCTCGCTCACCATGCCCGACATCCGGTCGGCCGCGGCGGCGATGAATGCAGCTGCCTCCGAGTCCGGGTCGGTCCACCTCTACTGGTTTGCCGATGAACCGCTCTGGGAACGGATATACCTCGCGCTCTGGGAGGACCTGCACGGGGCGCCGTATCACCCGAGGCCGAAGGCCGACTGCCTCTTCAACGTCCTCTACGGGATGGGGATCTACGCAGACGTCCGGATGCGCCCGATGGACGATACGGTCGCCTTCGCGACCGTGGAGGATGCGGTCGACCACTTCACTCCCCGGATGGGCGTAACGACCCTGCGGCAGCGGGAGATACTCCGGGACTACTTCTGTGAACACCTCATCCGGCAGGATGGCGGACTTGCCCTCCCCGGGAGATCGATATACGCCGCGATCCGGTGGCAAAAACAGGGGTGAAGGCCGGGAGATCTCCTCTCACAGGAACCGCGCGCCCACGGCCAGCGCGGCGACGGCGGCGAGACCGAGGACGAGGACGAGCATCCTCCAGGTTCCAGGGTCTGCAAGCCCGGTGAGGAGGGCCCCGATCTCCCGCCGGTAAAGAACGGTAAACAACCCGGCTATCAGGAGGAAGAAGAGCCATTCGCTCGGCTGGGCGAGCTCCCGCAGGATCGAGCTCCAGAAGTAGTCTCCCGGGTAGTCGTGCTGTGGGAGAGGGCCGAGGAACGGCCAGAACCACTCGACGGGCTGCCGCCACATGCCGTCGAGAACCTGGTGGCTTGCCATACCGGCGGCCACCACGAGGAGGCCGACCTGGCCGCGGTAGTGGTAGATGAGGAAGCCGGCGAGGAGGGCGAGGGAGAGGACGGTGAGGCCGTGGAAGTAGATCCGCCCGTAGTTGACCGTCCCGGCAAGGACGATGTGCCCGAGCGGCTTATCGATCAGGTCGGGGAGGACGGCACCGAGGGCGCCGAGCGCGATAAGTCGCCGATCGCCGACGATCGCCGCGAAGACGATCCCGATGAGGATGCCGACCATGGCGTGGGCGAGGAGGTACATCGCTCTCCAGTGGTGATATTACCATATACCCTTTTTCCCGGGGGCCTATCCCCGCCCGGGCCATGCGCATTAAAACAAACTACTCTGATCATTGTTGATCCGCAATGTATATATCTGTCAGAAACACACCATGGTGTATGCAGACGAAGATCCTCCTTGACGAGGGGGAGATGCCGAAGCGGTGGTATAACATCCAGGCGGATCTCCCGACACCCATGGATCCGCCCCTCCACCCGGCGACCGGGAAACCGGCGGTTCCCGATGACCTCCGCCACATATTTCCGATGGAACTGATCCGGCAGGAGATGACTACGGAGCGCTACATCGATATCCCCGGCGAGGTCCGGGATATCCTCACCCTCTGGAGACCAAGCCCCCTCTACCGGGCACGAAGGCTCGAGGCCGCCTTGAAGACCCCGGCAAAGATCTACTTCAAGTGGGAAGGCGTGAGCCCGCCGGGCTCGCACAAGCCCAACACCGCCATTCCCCAGGCCTACTACAACCGCGAGGAGGGGGTCGAGCGCCTCGCGACCGAGACCGGGGCGGGGCAGTGGGGGTCATCGCTTGCGTTTGCAGCGGGCCTCTTTGACATGGAGTGCACCGTCTACATGGTCCGGTCCTCCTACGAGCAGAAACCCTACCGTAAGAGCATGATGCAGGTCTACGGTGCCGAATGCATACCGAGCCCGTCGGATAAGACCCGGTCGGGACGGGCGGTCCTCGCCCACTCCCCGGATACGCCGGGCTCCCTCGGCATCGCCATATCCGAGGCGGTCGAGGATGCGGCAAACCACGAGAACACCAACTACGCGCTCGGCTCCGTCCTCAACCACGTCTGCCTCCACCAGACGATCATCGGCCAGGAGGCGCGGGAGCAGCTTGCCATGGTGGAAGCCTACCCCGATGTGGTGATCGGTTGCGTCGGCGGCGGTTCCAACTTCGCCGGGCTCTCCTTCCCGTTTGCCGGCGATAAGATCACGGGAAAACACCCCGAGACCGATATCGTCGCGGTGGAGCCGTTCGCCTGCCCGACCCTGACGAAGGGGCTTTACGCTTACGACTTTGGGGATGTCGCGGGGCTGACGCCGATGCTGCGGATGTTCACCCTCGGCCACGACTTCGTGCCGCCGGCGATCCATGCCGGAGGCCTGCGCTACCACGGGATGTCGCCGCTCGTCTCCCGCCTCGCCCGCGATGGCGTGGTCCGGCCCGTTGCCTACCACCAGAACGAGGTCTTCGATGCCGCCGTGATGTTTGCCCGGACGGAGGGGATCATCGTCGCGCCCGAGGCAGCCCACGCCGTGAAGGCCGCGATCGATGAGGCCGTCCGGTGCCGCACGACCGGGGAGGCAAAGACGATCCTCTTCAACAACTCCGGGCACGGGAACTTCGACTTCTCCTCCTACGAGGCATACTTTGGAGGAAGGCTCGTCGACTACGAGTACCCGGTCGAGCTGATCAAGGAGTCGCTCGCCCGGCTGCCGGCGACGGGGTGATGCCGGTGGACTGGACGGCGCTCCAAGAGAGCTGAACACCGAACCGGGGTACGAAGCGGCCGTCGCCGCAGCGGACGCGGCCTGCCTGCCTCTCATCGTCCCCGTATTTACCGAGATCCCGCTCCCTGCATCTTCGCCGGCGGACCTTTACGCGTCCCTCCGGGATGGCCCCGGGTTCCTGCTGGAGTCGCTCGAAGGGAGCGGGAAGACCGCCCGTTACTCCTTCATCTGCACCGCCCCGGCTGCGACGGTCGTCGTGGCCTCCGACGGTGCGCTGACCGTCTCCGGCGATCCCCGCATCCGAGCGATCGCCGGGGAGGTCGAGGCCGCCGATCCCATCGGTGCCGCCCGTTCGTTCATGGCCCGGTTCCGGGTCGCCCCTTCGCCGCTCCGGGGGTTCTCCGGGGGGCTCGCGGGCTACTTCTCCTACGACCTCATCTCTTCCATCTACCCGGTCTCCCGGGTGGAGACGGCGGAGGGCTCCGAAGAGCCCGTCGCCCGGTTCATGCTGGCGCAAAACTGCCTCGCCCTCGACCACCGGAGAGAACGGCTCGCGGTCGTCGGGAACCTGCTCGTCACCGACGGAGCCGACGCAGAGGAGGAGTACCACCGGGCCCGTGAGGCGATCGCCGGGGCGCTCGCCCGGATACGCGACCTCACCCCGGCATGCACGGGCTATCCCCCCTCCTCAGGGGTTGTGACGTCGTCCTGCACCCCGGAAGAGTTCTCGGGCGCGGTTCTCCGGGTCAAGGAGCATATCGCCGCAGGCGACGTCTTCCAGGCTGTCCTCTCCCGGCGGCTCGCCTGCCGTATCGCGGGCGACCCGTTCGAGGTCTACCGGCGGCTCCGGGTGAAAAATCCGAGCCCCTACATGTACTACCTGGACTTCGGGGACATGGCGGTCGCCGGGAGCAGCCCCGAGATGCTCGTCCGGGTGGAGGACGGCCGGGTGACGACCGTCCCGATCGCCGGCACCCGGCCGCGGGGAAGGACCCCGGCGGAGGACGACCGGCTCGCGGCCGAGCTCCTCGCGGACGAGAAGGAGCGAGCCGAACACATCATGCTCGTCGACCTGGCGAGAAACGACGTCGGGGCGGTATCGAGGTACGGGAGCGTCTCGGTGGAGGGGTTCATGACCATCGAGCGGTTCTCGCACGTTCAGCATATCGCCTCGACGGTCACGGGCACCCTCCGGGAGGGGCTCGACCGATTCGACGCCTTACGCTCCTGTTTTCCCGCGGGGACCGTTTCGGGCGCCCCGAAGGTCCGGGCGATGCAGATCATCGGCGAGACGGAGAAGCTCCGGCGCGGGATCTACGCGGGAGCCGTCGGTTACCTCGGTTTTTCCGGCACGATGGACCTCGCGATAGCCATCCGGACGATCGTCATGCAGGCCGGCGCCGCCTCCGTCCAGGTGGGGGCGGGGATCGTGGCCGACTCCGACCCCGGCCGGGAGTGGGCCGAGACCGAGAACAAAGGGCGGGCGATGCTTGCGGCGCTCGGCGCGGAGGCGGAGTGATGCGGGTGCTCGTCATCGACAGTTACGACAGCTTCACCTTCAACCTCTGCCAGCAGATCGGTATGCTCGGGGCGGAGCCGGTCGTGGTGAAGAGCGATACGCCGTTTGAGCGGATCCGCTCCGTGCTCTTCGACCGTGTCGTCCTCTCGCCGGGCCCGGGGCATCCCCGGGACTCCGCCCTCTACCGGGAGGTCCTCGGCACGATCAGCCGAACCGTCCCGACGCTCGGGGTCTGCCTCGGCCACCAGGCGATCGGCCTTGCGTTCGGTGCACGCATCGTTCGGGCGGATCGGTTGATGCATGGGAAGCGGTCGGCGATCCGGCACGACGGTGCGGGGATCTACACGGGGGTGGCAAGCCCCCTCGTCGCGACCCGTTACCACTCGCTCGTCATCGATCCGGCGACCGTCCCGGACTGCCTCGAAGTGACGGCCCGAAGCGACGACGACGGGGCGATCATGGGCGTCCGGCACCGGGAGTTCCCGATCGAGGGGGTGCAGTTCCACCCGGAGAGCATCCTCACCCCCGACGGGAACCGCCTGATGAAAAACTTCCTCTCCGGCATGGGGGGCGCGGCATGATCCGCGAAGCAATTGCCCTGATCTCCTCGGGCACGGACCTCACCCCCGCCGAGGCGGGAAGGGTGATGGAGGAGATCATGCGGGGCGCGGCGACTCCCGCCCAGGTCGGCGGGTTCCTCACGGCACTGCGGATGAAAGGGGAGAGCGAGACGGAGATCGCGGCATTCGCCCGGGCGATGCGGGCGGCGGCCGTCCCGGTTGTTCTCCCCGCCCCGGAGATGCGGGTGGATACCTGCGGGACCGGGGGCGACGGTGCGGGGACGTTCAACATCAGCACCGTGGCCGCCTTTGTCGTGGCCGGGGCCGGCGTCCCGGTCGTGAAGCACGGAAACCGGGGCGTATCGAGCCGATGCGGTTCGGCCGACGTCCTCGAGGCGCTCGGCGTCTCCGTCGCGATCCCGCCCGATAAGGTCGGGGAGGTCCTCGCGGTCGCCGGGATCGCCTTCCTCTTCGCCCCGGCTTACCACCCGGCGATGCGGTACGCCAGATCGGCCCGGCAGGAGATCGGGATACGGACGGTCTTCAACCTCCTCGGTCCCCTCACGAACCCGGCAGGTGCCGGGGCTCACCTCCTCGGCGTCTACGATCCCCGCCTGACCCTTCCGGTCGCGCGGGTGCTCGGGGATCTCGGGGTGGAGCGGGCGATGGTGGTCCACGGCGCGGGTCTCGACGAGATCGCGACGGCCGGGCCGACGACGGTCGCGGAGCTCCGGGACGGCGAGGTCGAAACGTATACGCTCGACTGCATGGAGTTCGGGATCCCGCGCTCGCCTGTGGCCGCACTCCGGGGCGGCGGGCCGGAGGAGAACGCCCGGCTCCTCCTCTCCGTCCTCGCGGGGGAGGACGGCCCCGCCCGGGACATCGTCGCCCTCAACGCCGGGGCGGCGATCTACCTCGGTGGAAAGGCCGGCGACATCGCCGCCGGCATCGCCCGCGCCGAGGCTTCGATCGACTCGGGCGCGGCGCTCGATCGGCTCCGCCGGCTGGTCGAGGCGACCGGAGGCCCGGTATGATCCTCGACGATATCGTCAGGGCGACCCGGGAGCGCCTGGAGAGCCTCGACACTCTTCCGGAGATCGATCCCGGCGCTCCGCCCCACCGGAGCCTTGAGGCCGCCATACGTGCGTGCCGGGAGAGACGCGCGATCATCGCCGAGGTGAAGTACGCCTCCCCGTCGCGCGGCAGAATCCACGACGGCTGCGCCCCCGAGACGATCGCGAGGGAGTTCGCCGCCGCCGGAGCCGTCGGGCTCTCGGTGCTGACCGAACCTGCCTATTTTTTTGGGAGCATCGAAAACCTCGTCCGGGTGCGGCGTGCGGTAACGGTGCCGATCCTCAGGAAAGACTTCATCGTCGACGAGCGCCAGCTTGCAGAAACCCGGGCGCTCGGCGCCGACGCCGTCCTCCTGATCGCCCGGGTGCTCGGGGATCGCCTCCCCGCGTTCGTCGACGGGGCATACGCGCTCGGTCTTGAGGCGCTCGTCGAGGTCCACGACAGGAACGAGATGGAACGCGCTCTCGCGACGGATGCGAGACTTATCGGGATCAACAACCGCGACCTGGAGACGATGAGGATCGACCTCTCGACGACCTTCCGCCTCGCGGAAGCGGCACGCGACGCGGGGAGGATCGTGGTCTCCGAGAGCGGCATCACGTGGCCCTACGATGTCCGGAGCCTCGGGAGGCATTGCGATGCGTTCCTGATCGGGTCCGCCCTGATGTCGGCTAAAGATCGGTGCAAACGGCTGGAGGGATTCGTATTCGCGTGAAGATCTGCGGGATCACCACCGTCGGCGACGCCCGTGCCGCCGCCGCGGCCGGAGCCGATGCGATCGGCGTGGTGCTCGCGAGCCCCTCGCCCCGGTCGGTGACCCCGGAGCTGGCGCGGGAAATATTCGCGGCGGTTCCGCCGTTCGTGACCACGGTCGCCGTCACTTCGACCGACCGGGAGGAGGACCTCGCGACGATCCTCTCCTCGCGGCCGGACGCGGTCCAGGTGGCAGGCGACCTCGCCCTCCCCCGGGGCGCGGGGGTCCGGGTCATCCGGATGCTTGCTCCCGGCGACGCTCTCCGGGACGACTGCGACGCGGTGGTCGTCGACGGCAGCTGCGGCACCGGGCGGGCGTTCGACCCCGAATACGCACGAAGATGCGTGGCCGCCTCCCCGGTGCCGGTCATCCTCGCGGGGGGGCTTTCCCCCGGAAACGTCGCCGCGGCAATCCGGGCGGTAAGGCCTTACGCCGTCGACGTCGCTTCGGGCGTCGAGGCGGCGCCGGGGATCAAGGACGAGCGTCTCATGAGGGCGTTCGTGAAGGCATGCAGGGCGATAGAACCATGAGAGCAGGACGATACGGAGTATACGGCGGGCAGTACGTGCCCGAGACCCTGATGAGCGCGTTGATCGAGCTTGAGGAGACCTACGCCCGGGTCCGCGAGGACCCGGAGTTCTCCCGCCGGCTCTCCTGGTACCTGCACGAGTACGCCGGCCGGGAGACACCGCTTACCTTCTGCGGGAACCTCTCCCGCGACCTCGGCTGCCGCGTCTACCTGAAAAGGGAGGACCTCCTCCACGGCGGCGCCCACAAACTGAACAACACCCTCGGCCAGGCGCTCATGGCGAAGTTCATGGGCAAGCGCCGGCTCATCGCCGAGACCGGCGCCGGGCAGCACGGCGTCGCGACGGCGATCGC
>ENA-UOUL01004937-UOUL01004937.1-bioreactor-metagenome-genome-assembly--contig:-NODE-4937-length-11902-cov-3.331416_pt1 | contig 11902 bp, 8 predicted proteins | sample MGYA00249838_ERZ747220 | MGnify/ENA primary metagenome ERZ747220 (study PRJEB28778, sample SAMN05720191) | bioreactor metagenome | isolation source: Anaerobic biogas reactor | place: USA:Washington...
GCAGGCCAGACGACCGCAAGCCAAGGCAGATGTCGCCCGGACGGACCGCGCTGCCGTCGAGCATACGTGCGCGGTCGACCCAGCCGACTAGCGTGCCAACGAGGTCGAAGCTGCCGGGGTTGTAGACGCCAGGCATCTCGGCGGTCTCCCCGCCAATCAGCACACATCCGAGGGCCTGGCACGCAGCCGCGCAGCCTCCCACGACGGTCGCAACCTGCACCGGATCGAGCTTCGCCGCGGCGATGTAGTCAAGGAAGAACAGGGGGCGGGCGCCCTGCACCAGCACGTCATTCGCGCAGTGGTTGACGATATCGTGGCCCACCGTGTCGTAGATGCCCAACGCCTCGGCGATCATAGTCTTGGTGCCGACGCCGTCGTTGGTGGCCACGAGCACTAGATTGTGGGTGTGGCTGAGTTCGGCGATGCTCATGGAGCCGCCGAAGGCGCCGATGCCGCCCAGCACCGCCGGGGTATAGGTGCGGCGCACGGCGTCCTTCATCAAGGCAACGGCTCGCTCCCCAGCGTCGATGTCGACACCGGCGGCGCTGTAGGCGCTGGAGCGGTCGTGCGATGCGCCAGGTGCCGCGTGAGCGGGGGCAGCGCGAAGCGTCTCGGGTGCAGCAATGTCGGTGCGATAGTGCAGCGCCTCGAAATGGATCTGCCCGGCGGCGGCGTAGGCACGTGTTCGGGCGTCCTCAAGGGTAGGGCCAGTGGCCGTGACGGCGAGCACGCGCCCGCCAGAGGTGACAACTTGCCCTCTCTCGTCGATGCGCGTGCCGGCGTGGAAAAGGGTGATGACGGGCTCGGAGGCAGCCGCACTCAACCCTTCGATCGGCTTGCCCTTCGCGTAGTCCTCGGGGTAGCCTCCGGAGGCCAGGACGACGGCGACATTGTAGCCACCGGCCCAGCGCAAGGCCGTGCCGGCAAGGCGGCCCTCGATGCACGCGAGCATTGTGTCGACCAAATCGGTCTCGAGTAACGGCAGTAGCAGCTGTGTCTCAGGGTCGCCGAACCGCGCATTGAACTCCAGCACCTGCGGTCCAGCCTCGGTGAGCATCAGCCCGGCATAGAGCACGCCCACATAGGGCGTGCCACGACGTCGCAACCCGTCGACCGCGGGCTGCAGCACTCGCTCCACGATCTCGTCCACGGTCGGGGTGCGCGGCGCTCCGGTACCAGCTGGAGGTCGCTGTCCGCTCGCCGCTGCCCACACCAACGTCCCTGCCGGCGCGTAGCCACCCATTCCACCGGTGTTCAGCCCGCGGTCGCCGTCGAGCGCGCGCTTGTAGTCGCGGGCGGGCAGCAACGGCACAACGGTGGTGCCATCGGTGAAGGCGAGCAGCGAGGTCTCAACACCGTGGAGTCGATCCTCGATGAGAACACGGTCGCCCGCGTTGCCGAAGGCCCGATCGACCATGATGGCGTGCAGCGCGGACTGTGCCTCTTCAGGGGTATCACAGACGATCACGCCCTTGCCCGCTGCCAGGCCGCTCGCCTTGACGACGACGGGATCCGCGTGCCTTGCCAGGGCTGCTTGTGCTGCGGCATAATCGTCGAAGATCTCTGCCGGTGCGGTAGGAATCGATTCCTCGAGCATGAACTGCTTGGCGAATGCCTTCGACCCTTCGAGCCGTGCCGCAGCGGCGGTGGGGCCGAAAGCGGGCAGCCCCGCGGCGTGGAACGCATCGACGATGCCGGCTACGAGGGGCGCCTCGGGCCCCACTACGGCCAGATCGACCCTGTTCTCGCGAGCAAAGGCGACCAGCGCAGGGATGTCGTGGTCAGCGATGGGGACATTTTCGGCAAGGGCTGCCGTCCCGCCGTTGCCTGGTGCGGCGAAAATGTGGCTGACACGGGGCGATTGTGCGATCTTCCACACAAGGGCGTGTTCGCGCCCACCTGAGCCGATGACGAGTATGCGCATAGGGTGGTCTCCTTCGGTGTTGAATCAGTCGCTGTCCAGTGCCCCGCTGCCGTTGTCAAACGCTTCACGGGTGCCCGCTTGGTCGATCTTGACAGGGTAGTCGGCAGTGAAGCAGGCCTGGCAGTGGTCACTGCCAAGATGGGGCACCACACTGCGGAGTCCTTCAAGCGACAGATAGGCCAAGCTATCCACCCCGATGTGCTGCGCGATGGCATCGACCGACATCCGTGCGGCGATCAACTCATCCTGACTGGCCATATCCACACCCATGAAGCACGGATAGCGGATAGGCGGCGACGCGATGCGCATATGGACCTCGCGCGCGCCAGCCTGGCGGAGCAAGGCCACAATGGGGCCGCTGGTGGTACCGCGCACGATGGAGTCATCGACGAGGACGATGCGCTTGCCGGCGAGATCGGGCAGGGGGTTGTACTTGAGCGCGACCTTGCGGCGGCGCAGGCGCTCATCGGGCTGGATGAAGGTGCGCCCGATGTAGCGGTTCTTGATCAGGCCTTCGCCAAAGGGAATCCCTGATTCGTTGGCGTAGCCAATGGCGTGGGCTGTGGCAGAGTCGGGGACGCCGATGACCATATCGGCGTCGATGCCGTGCTCCTGTGCCAGCCGCGCGCCCATCTTGCGGCGCACCCAGTGGACCGAGCGACCTTCGAGGATGGAGTCGGGGCGGGCGAAGTAGACGTATTCGAAGATGCACATGGCCTTGCGCGGTGCCGCCGGCGTCTGCCACGATGTGACACCGTCGGGGCCCAGGCGCACGATCTCGCCAGGCTCGATCTCACGCTCGAAGGTGGCATCGATCGTACCCAAAGCGCATGACTCGGAGGCGACGACCCAGCCGGTACCGTTGAGACGGCCCAGGCAGAGGGGGCGGAACCCCCACGGGTCGCGTACGGCATAGACGGCGTCACGGGTGATCACGGTTAGGGAAAAGGCGCCCTGCGCATCTGTCATGAAGTCGGTGATGCGGGCATCCCAGGTCGTGCCTGTGGCGCCCGCCAGCATCTGGGTGATGACCTCACTGTCGGACGAGGAAACGAGGCCGACGCCGCGTTGCAGTAGGTCGCGGCGCAGCGCCGGCGTGTTGGTGAGGTTCCCGTTGTGCGCGATCCCCAGTGGGCCCAACGCGGTCTCGATCAGGTAGGGCTGGGCGTTGGTGAGGCGTGCGCTGGAACCGGTAGTGGCATAGCGGGTGTGGCCAATCGCCAGGCTGCCGCGCAACACCTGCAGGTTGTCTTCGTTGAAGACTTGCGAGACCAGTCCGACGCCCTTGTGGATATGGGCGATGCCACGCTCCACGGTGCAAATGCCAGCGCTCTCCTGTCCGCGGTGTTGTAGCGCGTAGAGCGCGAAAAAGCTGCTGCGTGCGACGTCGACGCCTGGTGCGTAGATGCCAAAGATGCCGCAGGCGTCGTGTGCCTTGTCTTCGATGTACTCCATGGTGTCACTCCTGCCCCGGGGCCAGCGACGGCGTCCGGCTACATGCAACGATAGGGTCTAGTGGCTTGCCGAATCGGCTTCGATAAGGCGGTCGCGCTGCCGTGCCTGCGCTGCCGCGACGCGCCTGCGCACCGCCGGGTCGCCGACGCCAAGGATCTTGGCGGCGAGCAGTGCGGCATTTGCCGGCTCCAGCACCACGGCGGGCGCAACGCCCGAAGGCGCGCGCAGCGATGAGTAGAGGTCGGCGCCGCCAAAGGTGCTTGAATAGGGCGGGCACGCGATGACCGGCGCCGTGACGGCGGCGTCGACCAGCCCGCTCAGAGCGTTGCTGCGCCCGGCGACCGTCACGTACACCCGGGGGGCGTCCTCGGCCTCGTAGGCGGCGAGCAGATCCAGGAGGTAGTGCGGCGTCTTGTGGGCAGAGGCGACCCGTGAAATCCAGGGGACGCCGTAGCTGTCGAGCGCTTCACCGATCTGTCCGGCGAAGTCGCGGTCGGCGGGCGATCCCATTATGATGACAACCTGCATCGTGATCTCCTCTCCTGACATTCCTGATCGGGTTGCGGCCTCAGAGTCCGCAAGCCGGACGCACAGCCCTGGCTCGCCCTGCTGTCTCGATCATGAGGGCATAGAGCTGACCGGGATCGTCCGGACGGCTGGCGATCTTGGCCCGCTGGATGCCGTGCAACGGAGCCTGCACCATAGCGCGTCGCTGTCAGGCCAGATAGGCCTGGAGCGCGGCAGCGATACGAGACGCCGCGGGATAGGGCGCAGGCTCGAAGGCATGCCCCGTCAGGCCTTCGTAGAGTCCGATATAGCGGCGCGCTGCCTCGGCGATGACGTCAAGAGGCAGGGCCGGGGGAGTCCCATCGCCACGGTAGCCCTGTTGCGCGTACCAGAGGCGGACGTGCTCCTTGTCCCACTGGTCAGGCTGATCGTCGTGCATCGTGTCGGCCTTCCAGAAGCGGCTGGAATCGGGCGTGTGAACCTCATCGATGAGCATGAGGGTGCCGTCGGGGGCGCGTCCGAACTCGTACTTTGTGTCGACCAGGCAGAAGCCGGCGGCCTCGGCGACCGCCTGTCCGCGGCGGAAGATCGCCAGCGCGACCTGCTGGACGATGTCCCAAGTCCGTGCATCGAGGTATCCGCGCTCGACTACCTCGGCCCGGGTGAGGCGCTCGTCGTGCTCTCCGGGACCGGCCTTGGTGGTGGGCGTGATGATCGGCTCCGGCAGGCGATCGTTCTTGCGCAGGCCGTCGGGGAAGGTGTAGCCGTAGATCTCGCGGTGGCCCGCCGCGTAGAGTGTCCATAACGCGGTCTTCGTGGAGCCGGTGATGTAACCACGAACGATGACCTCGACGGGGAGTGGCTCGCATTCTCTCACGAGGCTCACATTGGGGTCGGGCACCTCGAGCAGGTGGCTGGGGACAATATCGGCAAGGTGCTCAAACCAGAAGGCGCTGAGCTGATTGAGCACCTGGCCCTTATAGGGCAGCGCCGCCAGGACCACGTCGAAGGCCGAGAGCCGGTCGGTGGTCACGAGCAACCGGCGTTGATCGGGCAGGACGAACGTCTCGCGCACCTTGCCGCTGAGTCGTGCGTGAGGCCAGTCGACATCCAGCCGCTGTAGGGCCTGTGGAATGCGTTCGCGGAGCATGTGCAGGGTCAACATAGGGTCTCCATCTGGTTGGCGGAACTCTGAGACGCGCCGCATGGCGGGATCTGCGGCCTGCGCTGCGCACTGTAAGTCTGCGTGTGGGCCATTCGGTCACCTACAGGCCGGCGGCGTAACGGACGCCTTGCTCGAAGAGGGCCAGGCCGAGGTGGCCACGCTCGCCGCGAGCCCAGCGGGGATGTTGCTCGGGCAGCACGTGATCCTCGGGGTGGGGCATCAGGCCGAAGACCGTCCCCTCAGCGTTGCAGATCCCGGCAATATCGGCGGTCGACCCGTTGGGGTTAGCCGGATAGGTGGGTGGGCTGCCACCGGCTGTCGCATAGGTGACGGTGACCTGGCCCGCCGCTGTCAGCTCGGCAAGTGTGGTCTCGTCGCGCGGGACAAAGCGCCCTTCGCCGTGCGCGACAGGACAGGTGATCGGCTCTGTAAGTCCACGGGTGAAGACGCAAGGGCTGCTGCTGTTGGACTCCAATCGCACCCACCGGCACTCAAAGCGGTTAGAGACGTTGCGCGTTAACGTGGCACGCGGCGCGCCATCGGGAGGGCCGGGCAGCCAGCCGCTCTTCACCAGGGCCTGGAAGCCGTTGCAGATGCCCAACACGGGCTTGCCTGCAGCCACGAAGGCAGCGAGTGGCTCCTGGAAGAGCCAGCGCATGTCGGTGGCGAGCAACCGCCCGGCGCCCAGGGCATCGCCATAGGAGAAGCCCCCGGGCAGAAGGAGCATCTGGAACTGCTGAAGCAGTTCGGGATGGGCACGGAGCTGGTTGACGTGCAGGGTCACGGGCGCGCCACCTGCCAGCTCTATGGCGTAGGCGGCGTCGCCGTCGCGGTTGGTACCGGTTGCTTGCAGGATCAGGACACGGGGGTGCACGCTACAGGGCCTCCATCGTTGCTCTCGACACCAATCCATAGCCAGGCAGCATGTCAAACCACCTCGGTGGAGCGCCACGCCGCCGCGAGGGTGTCGACGGGTAGGTCAATCAGGGCGGCAGCCTCGACGCCGGTGATTCGCAGGCGCTGGTCCGGCGTGACGGTGCCGACGCGGGCGCACGGCCGGCCCGCCAGCACGGCTTCGAATGCCGGAGCGGCCTCGGGCGCGACTTCGACCAGGAAGCGGGCGCTGCTCTCGGAGAAGAGGAGGACGGTGTCGGTGTCGACACCGTTGGAGCCAAGGGAGGGCGAGATCGCGCCCCGCGGCGCGGTGGCCAAATCGAGCGCGAGCCCGAGGTGGCCTGCAAGGGCCATCTCGGCCGCTGCCACTGCCAGGCCGCCTTCCGAGAGGTCGTGGACGGCGCGCACCAGCGACTGGCCGATGGCGCGGTGGAGCGCACGCAGACTCTCGGGCGCGTCGGGCACCGGTGCGGGCGGCGCGCCGCTCAGGCCACCGAACAGCCTGTGCAAGAGCGAGCCCCCCAGCTCGGCGCGTGTTTGGCCGACCAGATAGACGGCATCGCCGGCTTGCTTGAGGTCCATTGTGACGCACGTATGCACGTCGTCGACCATGCCCAATGACGAGATCAGGAGCGTCGGCGGGATCGTCCGCTTGACGCCCTGAGCGTCGACGAACTCGTTGTTGAGGCTGTCCTTGCCTGAGATGAAGGGCGTGCCGTAGGCGAGCGCGGCGTCGTGGCAGCCCTGAGCCGCGCGGACCAGGCCCCCCAAGCGATCCGGGAGGGCGGGGTTGCCCCAACAGAAGTTGTCCAGGAGGGCCACCCGCTCGGGGTCGGCCCCCACTGCAACGACGTTGCGAAGTGCTTCATCGACGGCGGCCCACGCCATCGCGTAAGGGTCGAGCTGCCCGTAGTGCGGGTTGATCCCGCAGCCGAGCGCCAGGCCACGTGCCCCCCCGGTCATCAGTGGGCGCAGAACCGCGGCGTCGGACGGTCCATCGTCCAGCAGCCCTACCAGTGGCTTGACGACGGTCGCGCCCTGCACCTCGTGGTCGTAGCGACGTATGACGTCTTCCTTGCTCGCGACGTCGGGATGGGCCAGTGCCCGCAGCAGGATTGCCTCCAGGTCGAGCGAGGCGGGAAACTGCGGATCGGGTACCGTCGGCGGCGTCCATACGGCGGGCAGCGTCAGCCGCGGCCAACCCTCGTGGACGAAGTCCATCGGCATATCGGCGACGATGGTGCCCCCATAGCGGATGCGGAGCGTGCCGTCGCCGCTGAAGAACCCGATCACGGTCCACTCGACGTCGTAGGTGGCGCAGATCTCGGCGAGGCGCGCCAGGTTGGACTCCGGGACGGCGATAACCATCCGCTCCTGAGCCTCGGAGAGCCAGATTTCCCACGGCCTGAGCCCGGGATACTTGAGTGGGATGTGCTGCAGCTCTACGTCAACGCCGACGTCCTTGCCCATCTCGCCGACTGCGGAGGAGAAGCCCCCGGCGCCGCAGTCGGTGATGGCGGTGTAGAGCCCTTCGTCGCGCGCCTGCAGGATCGCGTCGAGCACAGCTTTCTCCGTGATCGGATCGCCGATCTGAACGACGCTGCCCACGGTGGTCCCCGTGTTGTGGGTCAGCTCGGCTGAAGAGAAGGTGGCGCCGTGGATGCCATCGCGTCCGGTGCGCCCGCCGAGCGCGACGATGCGGTCGCCAGGACGGGGGGCGTTGCAGTGCAGTCCCTTGGGCGCAATACCCACACACCCGCAGTAGACCAGGGGATTGGCCACATAGTCCTCATCGTAGAGGATGGCGCCCGAGACCGTGGGGATGCCCATCTTGTTGCCGTAGTCCTCGATGCCGGCGACGACGCCACGGGCGATGCGCCGTGGATGCAGCGAACCGCCGGGGACGCGGTCAGCGTCCAGGTCGAGCGGGCCGAAGCAGAGCACGTCGGTGTTGGCGATCGGCTTGGCGGAGACGCCGATGATGTCGCGGATCACGCCGCCCACGCCGGTGTTTGCGCCGCCGAAGGGCTCCAGCGCCGATGGATGGTTGTGCGTCTCGGCTTTGAACGAGACCTCGTACGTGTCGTCGAAATCGATGATGCCGGCGTTATCGACGAACGCTGACCGCACCCAGGGGCGTGCCAGCCGCTCGGTTGCGGCACGCAAGTAACCGCCGATCAGGCTGGGGATGGTTTCGTGGTCGGGCGTCACGGCGGGTGCGCCTGGCCCAACGCGCGGCATCCCGCCCTCACGCCGGAAGTCAATGGCTGCCTTGAAGGTCTTGTGCAGGCAGTGCTCCGACCAGGTCTGCGCGAGGATCTCCAGTTCGATGTCGGTCGGGTCGCGACCGGCTGCCCGGAACTCGGACTGAATGGCCTGCATCTCTGGGAGCGAGAGGAAGAGGACCCGGTCGGTGCTCAAGGCTCGGAGCTGATCGCCGGTCAGGTCGCGGATTGGCACGATGTCGACCGCGTTGCTAGGCGCAGCATCAGGCACAAACGCCGGCTGCAGCTCGCCTAGCGTGTAGGATTGGATCACGGTGTTGCACAGTAGCTCGCGCGCGAGCCGGTCCAGATCGGCACGGCTGAGGTCGCCGTCGAACTGGTAGCGCGTGGCAGTCGTGACTGCCTGGAGGCCCTCAATGCCGAGAAGCCGCGCGCGGCGCAGAAGGTGGGTAGCGACGGGGTCGGTGACGCCCGGGTGGAAGCCGACTTCAACGACAGGGCCGGCAGCGGCGCCTGTGGCGTGGTCCAGCACCCGCGTCCAGAGGTATCCCTCGACGACAGGGTCGGTGAGAAGCGCCCAGGCGATACGTTCGACATCGTCAGATGCCAGATCACCGCGGATGAAGTAGAGATTGCTCACACGGGCGCCCTTGACGCCCTCGATGCCAAGGGGCGCGATCTGGTCCAGCAGATCGGTGACCCGCCCGTCGACCCCACCATGCCAGTACACCTCAACGCGGAACGTCTCGCTCAATCGTCCTCCGGAATCCCAAACTGTGGGGGATGTCGTTCGCGGAAACGCCACAGCTCGTGGCTCTTCCCTGGCTGAAACCGAGATCAGACTGGGGAATGATACCCCGAGGCCGGGATGTGTCAAGGGGAAACGCGATCAGTTTCTGGCGGCGAACGGACAGCGGCGAAGCATCTGGGACGAAGTTGCAGAGGACCGAGCAGGACGCTGAGCCATCGGTACGGTACGGGCCGCCAGATGCAGGCGCCGCGTGATGGGTCTTGGGGGGCGATCAGCTCAGGAGCGCGCGGGCCCCGGCGAGGCGAGGAAGGTGGCGACGGTCTGTGATGCCCTGGCGATCAAGTCGGGGTCCGATGCGTCATACCAGATGACGTCGCCGCGACCGGGGCGGAACCAGGCGTACTGCCGGCGGATGTAGGCGTGCGTGTCGAGCTTGATGCGCTCGACGACCGCGGGGAGGGTGGCTTCTCCCGCAAAGTAGGGTTGCCACTGTGCGTAGCCCAAAGCCGACATCGCCGGGAGGCTCCAGTCGTAGCCCGCCGCCAGAAGGCGCGTGAGCTCTTCGGCCAGGCCGGCCGCGATCATTGTGTCGACGCGGGCGTCGGCGCGCGCGTAGAGCGCGGTCCGCTCCAGCGTGAGCCCGAGCCGGAGTGTGCGGTAGGGGGGCGGCACGCGCCGCCGCAGGCTTGAGAAGGGCTTGCCGGTCACGAGCGTGACTTCGAGCGCGCGGACCACGCGGCGCAGGTTGCGCGGGTCGATGAAGCCGGCGACCTCAGGGTCAAGCTCAAGGAGACGGGCCCACAGGCCGTCGGGATCGGACTCGGCCTGCCGCGTCAGTGCGTCGCGCAGGGCAGGGTCAGGCGGAACTTCGGGCACCTGCCAGCCTTCGAGGAGGGCCCGGACATACTGGCCTGTGCCGCCAACGACGAACGGCAGGCATCCACGCGCGTCGATGTCACGAATGGCCGCGTGAGCCAGATCCAGGAACTGGGCAAGCCCCACCGTCTCGTCGGGGTCGGCGATGTCGATCAGGTGATGGCGTGCGCGGGCCAGTTCGTCTGGGGTGGGCTTGGCGGTGCCAATGGTCATCTGCCGGTAGAACTGGCGCGAATCGGCGGAGACGATCTCGCCGCCGAAGGCCTCCGCGAGCGCGATACCCAGGGCGGTCTTGCCCACCGCAGTGGGGCCGACGATGGTGACGAGCGGAATCCGGCGGGTGTGGGCCATAGGGGCATTGTAGCGGATGTGAGGAGGAGCGGCAAGGCGGGGATGGGGCGCGCGCCAAGCGCGGGGATTCCCCAAGGTCGCCGGTACTGGGGCCTGCGGCTTGCGCGTAGGGTGGGGCGGGCTATGATCGGGGCAGAGTGTGTCCGGGCTGTTGTGGGCCCGGCAGACCCGCGAGGAGGATAGGCATGGCAGTTGAGGCAGATGGAGACTACACGCGTTATTCGCAACTGGATGACGCCTGGCAGCGGATCATGCTCGGGCAGAGCAGCACGACGATTGGGAAGAACGGTTGCCTGATGTGTTCAGTGGCCTCGGGCCTGGCGGACAGGGGCGTCACAATCGACGGTCTACCGCCCGATCCGCCGCGCCTGAACCGCTGGCTGACCCGCAACGATGGCTATACAGCAGCGCGCGGTAGCTCGGAGCGTAACCTCTTCGTGTTCGATGGGCTGAAGGCGCTGGGGGTCAGGCTCGTGGAGTACATCGACGCGCGTAGCAGCCGGGCGCCGTTTGAGAAACTGGAGAAACCCCTGAGGTCCGAGGACAAGATTGTGGTGCTCCACGTCGACTTCACGCCGGGTGGATCGAACCAGCAGCATTGGGTACGCGCGGTAGCCTGGCACGCGGCCGATGTGAAGATCATGGATCCGTGGATCGTCGGGTCGACTCAGGAGGCGTACCTGATGACGCGCTACGCCCTCCCGTCGTGGGATGATATGGCGCGAGCGATCTTCCGGATTGCCATCTACGAGGTGGGCGGCACCACACAGTATCCCGCAAGCGCGCTGCCCAAGCCCAGCATCGTGCAGGATGAGTTGTACGCGCATCCGGACTGGAAGGACTAGGCAGAGCCCACTGAACTATGCGTGGTGCAGGAGCTCCTCGGGGGGTGCGGTGGGATCCGGGTAGAAGGTGATGCGGCGCAGGCGTCCGGCCCGGTCCATCGCCACGGCCGCAAAGCTGAGATGCCAGATGAACTGGCGCTCGCTGACATGCGTGCCTAGATACGTGCGGGCAACGATCTCCATCCGCGCAAGCTTGCGCTGAGTCAGGCTGTGTTCGGGCAGAGGCTCCGCGAGGCTGCGGCGGGTTCGGACCTCGATGAAGTAGAGGTGTTCTCCGCGCCGGGCGACGACGTCCACCTCACCGTGGGGACACTGCCAGTTCTGGGCCACAATCTCGTAACCCTGCTCGTGCAGTGCCCGCACGACCAGAAGCTCCCCAGTTCGCCCCAGACCCACCTTGCCCTTGGCCATTGAGTACATCATAGCCGGGCATAGCGCTCGGGTCAAGGAGAAGCGGGACGCGGCCCGCCGCTCAGATCCCGTCGGGTCTCTACGCGCCGCGCCGTGCGCCGGCGGGCTATTGTGGCCCGAGGGCCGTTCCGACCTAGGTCGGAGTTGCGACGGCCAGGGGTAGTGGTATGATAGTCCTGCAACCAAACTTCGGGCTAACACGGCGGGTGCAAGAAGAGATATGGAACGCTGGATGACAGTGAGCAAGTGGCTGATCTTGGTAGGGTTGGCATTACTGGTTGTTGTGGGGGTCATTGCGTGGGCGGCCAACGGGACGACGCCGCCCGTGGTCGTGACGCCAACTCCGGAGGTATCGCTCGATCCGCCCGGTGAGACTGCTGAGGCGACGTCGACCGAGACACCGTCACCAACAGTGGCATCGACCCCAACGCACACGCCGACATCGACCGCGACACCGACGCCGGACGCTACGCTCACGCCGAGCGCTACTCCCACCGA
>ENA-UOUL01004939-UOUL01004939.1-bioreactor-metagenome-genome-assembly--contig:-NODE-4939-length-11898-cov-5.541071_pt1 | contig 11898 bp, 10 predicted proteins | sample MGYA00249838_ERZ747220 | MGnify/ENA primary metagenome ERZ747220 (study PRJEB28778, sample SAMN05720191) | bioreactor metagenome | isolation source: Anaerobic biogas reactor | place: USA:Washington...
ATGGATGTTGTTCCGGCGGCACCAGCGGCGGACCGCCCGGTGGCGATGGGGCGAGAAGTTGTCCAGGATCAAATGGAGCCGCCGCTCGGGGCTGTAGCGACGGCGCAGCCGCTTCAGCACGTCGAGCACCTCCTGATGCCGTTTGCGGGATCGGGTGTAGCCCCACATCCGATCGGCATGCACATCGTAGAACGCCAGCCAATGTCGTACGCCGTGCGGCCGGGTGTAGGTGGCGGGCTGCCGGTCCGGGTGGCCCATCGGCCGCCAGGTACGTCCCGGCTGGGGACGGATCTCCAGCGGACCGAATTCGTCGAAGGCGATCGTCGGACCGTTGTCGGCCGGTTGATTTACATAGCGGCGGATTACTTTTTTTTGGGAGCCAGACGCGGATCGTTGCATTCCTTCCACGTCTTGGTCCGCTGCAGGCGAACCTTCGCCTTACGAAGCATCTGGCGGATCGTTTCGATCGCGATCGACTCGACGATGCCCTCATCGATAAGGTACTCCCGAAGCTTCGGGAGCGACCAGTTGCGGAACGGACGGCCCAGCAGGTCCGGCGGGCACAGGGCCGTCTCGATGATGAGGCTGCGCTGCTCCTCGCTGAATACCTTGGGCCGACCGGGGCGGGGTTTGGCCGCCAGGGCCGCGAAGCCCTCGGCGTTGAAGGCCTTGATGATCGTCCGAATGTGCGGTTCGGAAAAGTAGAACCGCTTGGCCAGGGCCGGCACCTTGAACCCCTGAGCCGATGCCAGAACCACCTGGGCCCGCCGAACCTTGATCCGATTCCGGTCCCGACGCAGGATCGACTGCAGCCGCCGTCCTTCCGCATCACCGAGTTCGCGAACGTAAAGGCACATAACGAGTCTCCACACGTTGAAACAACGTCCAGCATCACGCGTGGAACTCTATATAATACCCTTATCAGCCTGGCGCAAGTCATATCAGTGCAAAAGGTTATACAAACTTATTGGAAACGGCACTAGATTTCCCTTGCAAGGAGAGTCTTCATGAAGCTGTCCGCCGTGCTGCTTGGATTTGTTCTCTCTGTTATTATTCTTTTCTGCGGCCTCGCCGTCGGCCAGACGTCGCAGCCGACCTACACGTTTGATCCGGTCGCGACGTGCATGTCGGGCGACGCGCCGGTGGTGGAGATTCCCGGCCAGGAAGGCGTCAAGGGCGTTCAACTGCCCGCTGAGATGGGGCAATTCGGCAATTACGACTTCGACTTGAAGAGAACGTTTCCCGTCGGCCGCTACCAATTGCATTGCACGCTCTGGTCGCTCGAAGACCGCCCGGCGCGGGTCGCGATCTATGCGGGAACGGCCGACGGTTCACACCTCCAGATCACCTGGCCGCGGGATTGCCCGGCCGGAAGCTCAATCGACGTCTCAGCCTACTTCTATGCGACCAGCGAATTCTGCCGCCTGGTCGTCAAGAAGATGGAGGACGTGTCGGCTCCGTCGCAAGTGGTGACGAAGCTGGTCCTCACCGACACCGGCCAGCGCGAGTATCCGCGACTCGAAGGATACTGGATGGTCATGCAATACCCGGCGCCGTGGGGGCTGCGAAGTCCGGTCATCGAGGCGAAGCTGGACGAGGCCAGGCAGATATACACGACGGACTTCGGGCAAGCGATCAAGGACCTGCCCGAAGTCGAGGCTTGGATGGACCGGCGCAGCGTCGCCGCCGATCTCTGTGCCCGCGCCGATGACCTCTTGCGGGCGGTACGCCTGACCAAAGCGTCCGGCCTGAACGAGACGACCGGCGCGGTCGGCGAAGGCGTCGAGAAGCTCAAGCTCGCCGTAGCCCAGAACCGACAGACCGACATGGAGCAATTGAGCGACGATCTGGCGAAGATGCTGGACGGTCTTGAAGCCGCTGTAAACGAAGCCGTCGGCGGGATCGTTCGGCCGGAACTGGGAACCGATATCTTCACCTGGGTCAAGGACTGGCGGCTGGTCGGGTCCGGCGGAGCCAAGGAGTACAGCGAGCCGACGCCTTGGCGGATGGCCTACGACGACCAGGCCGTCATCCGGCTGATGGCCGTCGGTGGAAAGGTCGATCTCGAAAGCTCCTGGACCACCAGCATCTACCGCGGCGAAACCATGGACGTGATCTACTCGGTCCTCACGCCGATGACCGTCATAAAGATGAAGACCAACCGGCTGACCGTCTCAACGTCCGGCCTGGCGTTCGACGGCGATCCGGCGAGCGAACTCAAGACCAGACAACGGGCCGACCTGATCTCCGCTACCACGCGATACGTGTTCCTCTTCGACGCCCAAGCCGTCGTCCGATGGTCCAACGGCGAACTCGTTCTCGAATTCGAGAAACCCGCGACCGTTGGACTGGTTCGGTTCGGCAGGGACAAATCCGTCGACGGCGAGACTCTCGACTTCTATCGGGCGCTGCTTGCCAACCCGCCGGTCCAGTGCGTCCAGATTCAGCGCGGGCGGAACGTCGAACAGATCTTTGAGGGCCTCTCCGGACCGCCGAGCATCGCGCCGGTGCCGCACCTCGTGCGGCTGTCTCAACAGCCCCAGAGCAAGCTCAAGGTGAGATTCGACGCGCCGGTCCGCACCGCCGCCGGCGGATTCGCCTTCGTGCCCGACGCCGATCGCTTCAGCTACGAGCTGCCCGATCGGCGGTACGCCCACACCTGCGGCATCAACGTGCATGACGTTCTGATGGACGATAACCTCTACAAGGAACTCAAGTCGCTCGGCTGCAGGACGATCCGTCTCGCCTGTGGTGCCGACATGCCGTGGGAGGCCGACAATCCGGACAGGATGAAGGAGATGGTCCAGGGTCATTTGCGGCGGGCCCGCGAAGCCGGCGGCCTGACCGTCGGCATCGATATGCACGGCCTGTGGCAGCCCAACGACCTCTCGAACGAAAAGGGATTCAAGGATCCCGCCCTCCTGGCCGAGTTCATCAGACGATGGTCCATGATCATCTCGTGGTGCAAGCCGTTCGACGACGTGATCGGCTGGTACGACCTGATGAACGAGCCGCACATCTTCTACGAGCGCGAGTCGGTCGAGCCCTTCGTGCCGTTCATGCGAAAGGCCATCGCCGCGCTTCGGCCGCTGGCGGGCGAGACGCCGTTTCTCGTCGAGTGCGTTAACATGGCCAACTCCGTCGGCCTGGAGTTCTGGCGGGACCTGGGCGACGAGAACATCATCGTCGGCTACCACGACTATTGGCCGCACATGTTCACGCATCAGCGGTGCGTCGAGCCGGGCGACCCGTCGATGCCCGCGGTGTTCTATCCGAGCTTCATGCCCGCGATTGCGTGGGAGACTCCGAGCTGGCGCAGCGCGAGCCCCGACTGGCAGTACTGGGATCGCTGGAAATGCGATCAGCTCAGCCTGCCCGTGATGCGGCTAATGATCGAAAAGGACCTGACCTTCGACTGCGGCGAATACGGCGTGGTCGGATACGCCGGCCAGACCTCACCGCGATCCGGCGTCCTGTGGCTGGGTCACACCCTCGAGCGCTTCGCCCGACTCGGGATCAACCACAACGCCTGGGGCGTCTCGGGCGGGTTCACCTGGAACACCCCTGAAAGCAGGGCGGAACTGCTGCGGCTTTGGAAGCGGTACGCGGACCAATCGCCGCCGGCGGCGGAGACACCCTCGCCCTGAAGTCCGCGGCCGTCAGATGCTCGGCTCGATGTGTCCGCCGGCCTTTCGCCGCGGCAGGCTGTGGATGATCAGGTGGCCCCACTCCGAGCGGATGAACGCGTAGAGGGCGAAGAAGATCAACGCCAGGCTCCCGCCGGCCAGGTACGGATTGTACTGCCGCCGGACAAAGACGGTCCCGACGCCGACCGAGGGAACGCTGGTCGGCTGAAGGGGAAAACCGTATTCGGTGGCGAGCCGGTCGATGTTGACCATGTGGATGACGGGCAGCCCTTCGCTGCTGAAGCGGGCCATGACCGAGTCGATGGCGACGGCGCCGGGCGGCAGGCGGTAGTTCAAGCCGGAGTGAAAGAGGGTCTTGCCGACCTTGGTGCCGACCGAGACGGTGCCGCCGCCGATGCTGATGTAGCACTTGATGGGGAGTTCGCCGGCGGCTTCGCGGTAGAGATTCATTCGCTTTTCGATGCTGTCCTCGTAGTTCTTGGGCTTGAGCAGCGGCACGCCGGACTCCTGGATTCGCTCGCTGATCAGCCGGCGGCCCTCAAGCGGCATGCCGAGCCCCTTGTCCTCGATGCCGCCGATCGAGGCGGCGAGGGAGCGGAAGGGGAAAATGCCCCGCTCGTAGAGGACCTTTTCCATGTCGATCCAGAGGAATTCCGGATCGTTGGCCCCCCACTGCGACGCCGAGATGCTCGAAATGATGATGGGCCGGGCGCCCATGGCCTTGAGGGCGGCGTAGGCGCAGATGTTGAGGGCGGGGAACGAGCCGGACGGTCCCATCGCGACCACGTCGCCTTCCTCGACGCCCGCCCGATAGAGCAGGTGGACGAAGACGGCGGCGAAGTTGGGGTTGATGGAGGTCTGCTTGGCCTCCAGCTTGCCGGTGTTGCTGGTGACCGGGCTGATGAGCTGTCCGATCAGGCCGCTCTCAGCCGGGTCGGCTTCGAGGACCAGGTCCGGGTCGCGACGGAGCCGCTCCTCCTTGACCGTCTGGAACGCCTCGAGGGCCAGCAGCGACGCGGTCATCTTCGCCTGGTAGGCCGGCTGGCGGGCCTCGGCCTGGAAGAACTCGACGGTCAGCAGGGACACGAGGGAAATTACAGCCAGCAACAGCAGGACGCTTTCGGAGATGCCTTGGGGACGCCAGTAGACTTTCCTCATCGCTGCAGCTCCGCTCCGACGAAGATCACCAGGATCAGGCGGACCACCACCGAAGCGGTCACCAGGGCGCTGAAGGTCTGCAGGATGCCCTGGCGGTCGATCCAGATCGCGATCAGGCCGGGAATAATGAATCCGATGACGGTGAACTGGTCTTCGGGCGCCAGCGAGGTGTGGCCGGCCAGTATCTCCCGCAGGATCGCCCCGATCAGGTAGCCGACCAGGATCATCAACACGGTGCGGCGCTTGCCGTAGATGATGACCACCGACGCCAACGCGTGGACGATCGCGAAGGTGGCCAGCGCCGCCACCAGCGTGACTCCGACGTCCAGCGGACGGGTCAGGTACAGGGCGATGTAGCCGGGCACGACCATGCCGCCCGGAGCCAGCCCGAACACCTCGGAAAAGATCAGGCCGACGGCCAGCCCGATCCCGATCGAGAGAGGCAGCATATCGATCATATCGCCTCCTGCATCATGCTGCGATTTTGGAAGTATTGCACCATTTCCAGGCCCTGGCCGCCGATGTTCCCCATGCCCATCACGAGCATGGACTTGCCTCCGAGCCCGACGAGGGTCTCGAAGATCCGGTGGACTTCCTGGTTTTCGACGAAGGTGATTTTCATCAGGTCCAACCCGCCGGCGGCCGCCGCCCGGGCGAAGATGAAGGTGCCAGTGCCCATCAGAACGTAGTTGTCGGCCGGCCGCCACGACGGGCAGACCTCGCCGAGTTGCCACGAGCGGTCCGGCCGGTCCGCCCGGCAGTTGAACAGGGCGACCCGCCGGTCGACCTGCGGAAAATGCTCCAGGGCGATGTTCCAGATCCGCTCGGTGGACTCCGGGTCGTTGGCGGCGAAGCCGTTGATGAAGATGATCCGCCGGCCGAAGAACTCGACCTGGTAGACCTTCATCACACCGGGGTCCGGGGTGGCCGCCCACATGCCGCGAAGGGCGGTCTGGCGCTCGACGCCGAGTTCCTGGCAGACTCGCAGGGCCAACGCGATGTTCTCGCGGTGCTCGACGTAGGAAAACCCGGCGAGTTCCTCGTCGGTGACCGCTGCGAAGTCCTTTTCATTTACGCAAACCAGCCGCGAGCCCCGGTCTTCGGCGGTGTGCTCGAAGATCTCGCGGTGGCGCTGCTCAGCGGTGAAGAGGGTGCCGCCGAGGGGGGTCGAGCCGGCCAGAGCCAACGCCACGTCGCGCTCGGTCGGCCCCATCACGTCGAGGTGGTCGGCCCGGGCGTTGGTGATGACCCCGTGCGTGCTACGGACCAGCCGCGACTCGCTGATCCACTGGAGTCGCGGCAGCAGGGCCATGCACTCGATGACCAGCGCCTCGACCCCGGAGTCGGCCGCCCGATCGAGGATGCGGACCTGCTCGATCACGTTGGCCCGGGCGGGCCGGAAGATCGGATACTCGAAGCCGTCGGGCAGGATCATCCGCGGCAGCGTGCCGGTGGTCTTGGCGCAGGTGCGGATGCCGCCTTCCCGCAACCCGGCTGCGATCAGCCGGGCCACGCTGGATTTTCCGCGGGTCCCGTTGACGTGGATGCGAATGGGGATTCGGCGCAGGTTGCGCCGGTGAAGCAGTCCTTCGATCAATCCGATCGCGACCAGCAGGACGACCGTCCCAAGCACCAGCCACGTACCGGTCATGTTCGTTTTCCTCGACAAAGCCGCTGGGAAACCGGAGGAGGGGGCCGGTTTATTCCGGAGATCATAGTGTCGCAACCGGCCGCTGTCAAGCGGCTGCCGCCGGCCCGCCGAGGCCGGAGGGCGGAAACCGGCGATTTCCCCACGTGAAAACGACGTTCTTCCGGAGCGAAACGGCTAGAATTAGATTTGTTGAATCGAGGCGGGAAACCGGTACAATACCGCGGAAGTCGGCAGAAGCCAGATCAAGGAGAAGCGCAGATGGCCAAGGGTTCCAACAACACGGTTCGGATCGGATTCATCGGAACGGGCGGGATCGGTTCCTATCAGATCAGCCACCTCAAGAAGATGGAAAACGTCGAGGTGGCGGCGGCGGCGGACCCCAGCCAGGCCGCCCTCGACCGCGTCCAGCGGGAGTACCAGGTGGGCAAGGTCTCGACGGACTGGCGCGAGGTGGTCAAGATGGATGACCTGGACGCCATCAGCGTCTGCACGCCCAACAAGCTCCACTACGAGCCGACCGTCGCCGCCCTCAAGGCGGGCAAGCACGTGCTGTGCGAAAAGCCTTTGGCCATGAACGCCAAGGAAGGCCGGGAAATGATCGCCGCGGCCAAGAAGCACAAGAAGATGCTGCAGATCGCGTTCCAGTGGCGGTTCACCTCGACCGCTCAGATGCTGCGCCGGGCCAACCTCTCCGGCAAGTTCGGCAAGGTGCTCTACGTCCGGTGCCAGGCCCTCCGGCGCCGCGGTATTCCGAACTGGGGCGTGTTTGGTCAGAAGGAACTCCAGGGCGGCGGACCGATGATCGACATCGGCGTCCACATTCTGGAGATGGCCCACTACATCATCGGCTCGCCCAAGCCGATCTCCGCGAGCGGGGCGTGCTTCACCTATCTGGGCAACAAGAAATCCGACACGATGTGCCAGTGGCCCGGCTGGGACTACAAGACCTACAACGTCGAGGATCTGGCGGTGGGGCTGGTCCGGTTCGAGGACGGCAGCGCCCTGGTGATTGAGTCGAGCTTCGCCGCCCACATCGAGAAGGACGAGTTCAACGTCCAGATCATGGGGACCGAGGGCGGCGGGACCTACAGCCCGCCGATGCTGTTCAGCGACGAGGCCGGGTACATGATGAACATGCAGCCGGCGTACGTGGGCGAGACCGACGGGTTTGCCTACAAGATGAAGCACTTTGTCGACTGCATCCGGGGCGTTTGCCCGTGCGAGGCGCCCGGCGAGGACGGCTTGATGGTTCAGACGATGCTGGACGGCATCTACGAGTCGGCCCAGAACCGCCGCGAAGTCGCGATCAAGTAAGTCGGCGTCGCTCGTCCCTCGACTTCCTACGGAGAAGGACGCGGAACGCGCGGAGCACTCGGAAAAGGTGGGATTCCCGAGAAGTGTCCGTCGGAGCGGCGGGTCTGCGCGTGCCGTTTAGCGCTCGGTCTTGCCGCGTTTGCGGCCGGGGCGGAGGGCCGACCGGGACGTCGTCGCCACCGTTCGGCTGTTGCTGACGAACTCATCGAGATCCTGGAACAGCCACACCGACCGCGGCACCTCGCGCCCCGACGAGTCGTGAACCGCCAGGCGGCAGTGGTCCACCAGGTAGCGTACGGCGAAGCGGTCGCACATCGCCTCCTTGCGGTGCGAGTTGCGCCGGGCCCGGTGGATCAGGTAGTGATAGAACTCGTGAAGGAAGACGAACAAAGCGAGCTGGTAGGCGTTGACGGCCTTGACGTGATAGGTCGGCTTCCACCACGAGAGGCCCACCGTCTTGGCCCGGGCGATGGAGGTGTCGATCCGGAAGGGATAGCGGTTGCGCCGGCCGAGGTTGATGTAGATCCGCGGCGGGTTGGAGGCGAAGGTGCCGGAGTAGACCGCGCCGCGGGAGTATCGCACCACGACCTTCAGGCGGCCGGACGCCCATCCGGCGGTCGCCCGAAGGAACATGCCTTCGAGTCGCGAAGACGACAGCTCCGTGCGGTTCACGATCTCCATCGTGCCCTCGGTATTCTCTTTCGTATCGCTCACGTCGCGCAGCGTTCTCCGTAACACCCGCCGAAGATTCGATCGACCGTCGCACGATCGGTCCGCGTTTCGCGGGCCCGCATCCGTCTTCGGCATCAGTAAGTGTATAACCGCGACCAAGCGGCTGCAACCGCGAAAAACCGGTCGGCTCGCCGTGCCGCGATTGCGGATCGGTTACGGTTGTCCGTCATGGACTTCAAGAACTGCGGTCGAGGGCTCTTTCTGCATCAGGGGCAACATGCTCCGCATGGCGTGCGTGCCGCTCGACCGAGTGCGGCCGGTCTTTGCTCCACGCGGGACCAAGGAGCCAGGCCAGAATGAACGTCAGGGCCGTCCCCATGACGATGAGCCACGTCCAGCCGATCGCCAGCCGATCCGTTTCCGAGAGGATGAGCAGCGTTCCCATCACCAGGGCGCTGAAGATCATGGCTGGAGGATTACCGCGGTTTCCACGCCCCTTCGTCAGAATCCCCAACAGGAACACTCCAAGCAGACTTCCTCCCGTCACGCCGAAGATCTTGAACGCGAACCACAAGACCCCCTCGAAGTGCCGACACGCATAGGCCAGCACCGCGAGCAACAGTCCGAAGCCCACCACTCCCAGCCGCGACACCCACATGTAGTGCCTCTCCGACCTGCCTCGTCCGGTCAGAGGCCGGTAGATATCGGTCACGAACGAGGCGGACAGCGAACTCAATGGCGAATCGACGCTCGCCAGGACCACCGCGGCCAGGATCAGACCCTTCAAGCCGACCGGCAGCGAATGGACGACAAAGTGGGAGAGGATCCTGTCGGAATTCTCCGGCAGCGGCAGTTCCGGCCGCTGCTGGTAGAACACGAACAGCAGCGTCCCTACGGCCAGATAGATGCACGTGACGGGAAGAGCGGCAGCGATCGTCGAGATCAGCGCCTTTTGACTCGATCGGCGAGTCTTGACCGTCAGCAGCCGCTGCATCATTTCCTGGTCCGTCCCAAAGACGCAGAGTCCGACGAAGAAACCGTTCAAGGCCATCGCCCAGAAGGTGCCCGACTCCCCCAGATCCAGCCGGAAATCGAACAGACTGAGCCGACCGGCCTCACCGGCGACCCGCCAGACCTCCCCCAGGCCGCCGCTGATCTCGTACAGGAGGTATCCTCCCACTGCGCATCCCGCAATGCAGAAGATGATCGCTTCGAACGCCCCCGTCCAGACGACGGCTTTGATCCCGCCGAAGGCGATGAACAGGATGCTCACCAGGCTGAACAACAGGAGCGTCTGGGCCAGTGTCCATCCCATGATGACCGAAACGCCCAGACACGCCGCGTAGAGCCTGACCGCGGACGCCAGCAGCCTCGTGATGAAGAAGAACGCCGAACCGGTGTACTGCGTCGCCGTCCCAAATCGATGTTTCAGGAACTCGTAAATCGTCGTGCAGTCATGCCGGTAGAACACGGGAATGAACAGGAAGGCGATCACGATCCGGGCCACCGCCGATCCGACGAACATCTGCAGGTAGTTCCAGTTTTCCCCGTAGCCCACCGCGGGAACCCCGATGACCGTCACCGCGCTGACCTCGGTGGCCACGAACGACAGGCACGCCACCACCGCCGGAACGCTGCGCCGGCCGAGAAAGAAGTCCTGCGTGTCCGCTTCCCTGCGGCCGCTGAAGTAGGCGATACAGAACAGCAGGACAATCGCCAGGGCCAGGACGCAGATATCGACCCATCCCAAGGCTCCGGCAATGTTCTGTGCGAATGCGCTTTCGTCCATGATTCCGTGGGCAGCCGTTGGCTGTCAAAGAGTATGAATCGGCAAAGGGCGGGCCGCCCCTTCAGCCGAATTGTCACAACCGCCGATCAGCCAACGCTTTCCGCAGCGACCCGTCGGATTCGTCGAGGATGCGCCGGGCCTCGTCCAGGCCGACGTTCCGGCCGTGCATCACCAGCGCCGCTTTGACCCGGCCTTCCGCCCGGTCGATCAGCGTGCGGGCCTCCGGACGCGACAGGCCGGTTAACGTCATGACAATCCGCTCCGATCGCTCGCGAAGCTTTTCGTTGGTGGCCCGCAGATCGACCATCAGGTTGCCGTAGACCTTGCCCAGCTTGATCATCGCGGTGGTGGTCAACGTGTTCAAAACGAGTTTGGTCGCCGTGCCGGCCTTCATGCGGGTCGAGCCGGTGACGATCTCCGGCCCGACTTTCGGGCTGATCACCACGTCGACCTTGACCTGCTTGCGAATCTCCGGCGCGCAGGTGACAAACACCGTGGCGGCCCCGAGTTGGCGGGCCCGGTCCATCGCCCCGCGCACGTACGGCGTCAGTCCGCAGGCGGCGATGCCCACCAGCGTATCAGCAGCCCTGATCTTTTTCTTGTCCACCGCGGCAGCTCCGTCTTCGGGCCGGTCCTCAGCCCCTTCAGCCGCACGGACCAGGGCCCTTCGCCCGCCCGCGATGATCCCTTGCACCATCTTCGGATCGGTTCCGAACGTTGGCGGGCATTCGGACGCGTCCAGCACGCCCAGCCGTCCGCTGGTGCCGGCCCCAACGTAGAACAACCGGCCGCCACGTTTGAAGCGTTCGACGATCAGATCGACCGCCGCGGCGATCTGTCGTCGCTGTTTGGCCACGGCCGTTGCCACCTTGGCGTCCTCCGCGTTGATCAGGTCCACGATCTCCAGCGTCGAACGCCGGTCGATATCCCGGCTGCGAGGGTTGCGCCGTTCGGTCGTCAGTTTCGATCGATCCTGCATAGATGCTCGCTTTTATGAGGAATGCCGCCGGTCAAACAGGCTGCCAAGCGCATGGTTACGGCATCGCCAACGAATCCTTCTTTCTATACGCCAATCCTTGAAACACCGCCACCAGATCGCCTTTCTCGTCGCGCACCTCAGCGGTGTAGGTTCCCAGCCGCGGGTTACACGACAGCTCACGGGCCTCCGCGGTCAACACGCCGACGGCACGGCCCTCATGGACAACGGGCAATGCCGCGCCGCCATACGGCTGGAAGTAGTTCTGGACCACGTACTCGATGGGCCACGTGGCCTCGATGAGCAGGCGCGCGGGCTGCATCAGGTCGTTGACGGTCATACCGTCAATGCCTGCCGCCCCTTTGTTTGCGAAAACCTGCTTGTAGGCGTTGTACAGGTTGCGTTTGTCCAACACCCTGTCGAGCAGGCCGGATTCCCCGCATACTGCCTCGTCCCTCCGAGATGGCGTGCTGAGCGCTCCCCTGTTGCCTTCGGCCTCTCGCCTGTCCTCACAGGGGCAGCCCCGATGTCGGGTATTCTGCTTTCGTTGCATGTCACTCCTCTAGAATCAAGTGTATGTCTGACACTGTTCGGCCCTTCCACCGCTTGCGCGAGTACTATGGCCTCTGCTGACTTCTCGCCGTTCGTTGTTACTACTTCCATAGGAAGCCGACGAGACCTCCCCAGGTAA